>JACCDX011744160.1_pt1 | contig 12446 bp, 9 predicted proteins | sample 7449681 | NCBI WGS metagenome assembly JACCDX01 (sample SAMN15323450, study PRJNA562643) | freshwater metagenome | isolation source: river surface water | place: USA:Blue River Watershed | collected 2017-08-18
CTTTGCTGGCGCTTGAAAGCGCCCGCGCCAGCGTGCACGCGCCGCCGGGGGCAGGCAGCGCCACCAGCAGCGTGGCGGCCAGGGCCGCGCCCAGTGGCCAGCCGGCCCGCGTGCGAAGGGCCGCAGGCGCCTGCTTGCCGCTCAAGGCTTGGCCAGCGTGTACTGGACCACGTCGATGTTGTCCTGCGCGAAGGCTGCCTCGCAGTAGGCGAGATAGAACTCCCATAGCCGCATGAACCCCTCGTCGAATCCCAGTTGCATCACCTGCGCGCGGGCGGCGAGGAAAGCCTCGCGCCAGCGGCGCAGGGTCTCGGCGTAGTCGGCCCCGAAGGCCATTTCATCCACCACCTTCAGGCCCGCCGCCTCGGCCGCGCGCCGGAACTCGCTCGGGCAGGGCAGGCAGCCGCCGGGGAAGATGTACTGCTGGATGAAGTCGGTGGACGCGATGTAGCGGGGCCACAGCGCGTCGTCGATGACGATGCTCTGGATGCAGGCGCGCCCGCCCGGCTTGAGCAGCCGGGCCACGGTCTCGAAGTAGCTGGGCCAGTACTCGCGGCCCACCGCCTCGACCATCTCGATCGAGCAGATCGCGTCGTAGGGACCGTCGTTGATGTCGCGGTAGTCCTGCAGGCGCAGGTCGGCGCGGCCGCCGGTGTCCTGCAGCCGGCGCTGCGCGAAGGCGAGCTGCTCGGTGGACAGGGTCACGCCGGTGATGCTGGCGTCGAACTCGCACACCGCCATCTCGGCGAGGGCCCCCCAGCCGCAGCCGATCTCCAGCACGCGGTCGCCGGACTTGACGCCGGCCATCTGCAGCGCGCGGCGCACCTTGGCCGACTGCGCCCGGCCCATCTCCTGTTGCCGGTCGCCGTCGAACCAGGCCGAGGAGTAGTTCATCGTGCCGTCGAGCCACAGCTCGTAGAAGGCATTGCCCAGGTCGTAGTGGGCGTGGATGTTCTTGCGGCTGTTGGTGCGCGTGTTGCGATTGAGCAGGTGGCGCAGGCGGTAAGCCAGGCGGCCGAGCCAGTGGCCGTAGATCGCGTCCTCGAGCTCGCGCCGGTTGGCGATCAGCAGCTGCAGCAGGTCGGCCAGGTGCGGCGTGGTCCAGTCGCCGGCGATGTAGGACTCGGCAAAGCCGATGTCGCCGGACTTCATTGCCTCGGCGCAGGCGTTCCAGTTCTTGAGCGTGATGGCCGCCGACGGGCCCCGGCCCGGACCGAAGCGCTGCACGCTGCCATCGGGCAGTTGCACGGTCAGCGTGCCCGTGGAGAGGCGCCGCAGCAGGCGCAGCGCGCGGCGCGCCGCGGCAGGGGCGCCTGCGGGCAGCGAGAAGTCGGGCGATGAGGTGGTGGTGTGCATGGACGCAATGAGGTCAGCGGGTCACGAAGGCGTCGGGCAGCGACGGCTTGCGGAAGAAGGGCACGCGCTTGCGCCAGAGCTTGAGCGCCTGCCAGTGGATGCGCGCGATCACGCCCAGCGTCATCGCCGGGTGCTGCCACAGCGCCTGTCGCAGTGCCTGCGGCGTCGCCAGCTGCAGATGGCCGCTGACGCTGGTCTGGATCAGGGGGCCCTCGGCGTCGTCATGGTCGATGCGGACCACGGTGCGCTGGCGGTCAGGCGTGACCATGAAGCGGAAGCGGTAGCTGCCCTCGACCCGGCAGAAGGGCGAGACATGGAACACCTTGCGCGCGGACAGCTCGGCGCCGAAGGCCGGCGACTCCAGCAGGTAGCAGTGGCGCTCGCCGAAGGTGTTGTTCACTTCGACCAGGATGGCGCGCAGGCTGCCGTCGGCGCGATGGCAGTACCAGAAGCTCACCGGCTTGAAGGTGTAGCCCAGCACGCGCGGGTAGCAGTGCAGCCAGGTCTCGCCGTCGGCGTCGGTGATGCCCTCGCGCGCCAGCACCTCGTCGAGCCAGGCCAGGGCGTCATCGCGCCCGTCGCCGTGGTCGCGGTCGTGGAAGGAGAGCGCCGCTGGGCGGTTGCGCGCGATGGCCCCGGGGCCGTGGCGCCGCATGCTGCGCAGGGGCAGCATCAGGAAGTAGGTCGGGTAGGCGAAGGCATGGCGCGCCGGCCGCAGCCGCGTGTGGCGCACCTGGCCGATGCCGATCTGCGGCTGGTTCATGCCGCAACCTCCAGGGCGCCTCCCTCGGGCGCAGGGGACGCCGCCTGTCCGCGGCCGGCACGTGCCAGCAGGTCGCGGGCCGCGGCCAGGCCGGCCTTGAGGCCATCCTCGTGGAAGCCGTACCCCATCCAGGCGCCGGCGAACCAGGTGGCGCGGCGGCCCTGGATCTGGTCCATGCAGCGCTGCGCGCGCTGGGCGTCGAGGTCGAACACCGGGTGCGCGTAGTCGTAGTCGCCCAGCACCTTGGCGGGATCGATCTCGCGGGTGGGGTTGAGCGAGACCACCACCGGCTGCCGCCAGGGCAGCGGCTGCAGCTGGTTCAGGAGGTAGTGCAGGCACACGCGCGAGCCTTCCTGGCTGCGGTCGGCGCTGCGCTCGTAGTTCCAGGCCGCCCAGGCCTTCTGGCGCTGGGGCAGCACCGAGGCGTCGGTGTGCAGCACCGCGCGGTTGGGGTGGTAGCGGATCGCGCCGAGCAGCGAGCGCTCCAGCGGCGTGGCATCGGCCAGCAGGGACAGGGCCTGGTCGCTGTGGGTGGCCAGGACCACGCGGTCGAAGCGCTCCCAGCCGGCGTCGGTGCGCACCTGCACCTCGTTGTCGGCGCGCACCACGGCGCGCACCGGGGTGCCCAGGCGGGCGTCGGCCACGCCTTCGACGATGCGCTCGACGTACTGGCGGGCGCCGCCAGCGACGGTCCACCACTGCGGACGGTCGGTGATCTGGATCAGGCCGTGGTTGTGGCAGAAGCGGATCAGGGTCGAGACCGGGAACTGCAGCATCTGGTCGGTGGGGCAGCTCCAGATGCATCCCAGCATGGGCAGCAGGTACCAGTCGCGGAACTGGGGCGAGAAGCGCTGCGCGCGCAGGAACTCGCCCAGGGGCTGGGCCAGCGCCTCTTCGGTGCCGGCGCGGGCGATGGCGGTGGTGGCGCGGTTGAAGCGCACCAGGTCGGCCAGCATGCGCCAGAAGCCCGGGCGCAGCAGGTTGGCGCGCTGGGCGAAGACGGTGTCGAGGCTGGAGCCGCTCCACTCCAGGCGATCGGGCCCGGGCACCTGCACCGAGAAGGACATGTCCGACTTGGCGGTCGGGATGCCCAGCTCGCGGAACAGCGCGATCAGGTGCGGATAGGTGCGCTCGTTGAACACCAGGAAGCCGGTGTCCACGCCGTGCGTGACCTCGCGCCCGTGGGCGTCGGGCAGGGTGACGTCGACCGTGTGCGTGTGCCCGCCGAAGTAGTCACCTGCCTCGAAGAGCGTGACCACCGCGTGCTCGCGCAGCGCGTGGCAGGCCGCCAGGCCCGAGATGCCGGAGCCGATGACGGCGACTTTCAGCATGACGGGCTCCCGGCCATGCCGGCGTCAGAAGAAAAACCCCGCGAAGCGCCCCGGGACGAAGGAGGGAGGGAGGGAGGAGGAGAAGAGCCATCCCGGGATTGCAGCCGGCCCCCGAGGGAGCGGCAGGCTTCGCGAGCGAAAACCAAAACCTGGTCGTGGCAGGTGCCACGCGGTTCGAAGGTCCGTGAGGGTGCCTGCCGGCAGATCCGGCTGCGCAGGGCGCGGCGGCACGAGGCGAGGACCATGGCGAACCGACCTTTCCAATGCTGTGTAAACTGGTCGGTCACATTATTACCGGTCAGTTTTTGACTTGCAAGCCTCCAGCCAACTCCTTTTCGATCGCGGCCACCAGGGCCCGATCCTCGGGCTTGGTCATGCTCCCATAGTTGGCGATCACTTTGCCGTCACGCCCCACCAGGTATTTGTGAAAGTTCCACAGGGGCGCGCGGCCGGTTTCCTTGGCCAGCTGGCGGAAGAAGGGGTTGGCGTCCGAGCCGCGGACAGCGGACTTGGCGAACATCGGGAACTTGACCCCATAGGTGTTCTCGCAGAAGTCGGCGATCTCCTGGTTGCTGGATTTCTCCTGTGCGAAGTCGCCGGACGGGAAGCCCAGCACCACCAGGCCCCGGTCCTTGTAGCGGGCATGCAGCGCCTCCAGGCCCTTGTACTGGGGGGTGAAGCCGCAGTAGCTGGCGGTGTTGACCACCAGCAGCACCTTGCCGGCGTACTGGCACAAGGCCTGGGGCTTCTCATCCTGCAGGCGCGGGAAGGTGTGCTGCAGGATCGTGGGGCAGGCGGCCGCGGCCACCGGGGTGGGCGCAGCGGGCGCGGCCTTCGTCACGACCGGGGTGGCCGCGAGGGCCAGCGCCGGCAGCCAGCTGCCAAGGGTCAAGAGCAATGCACGCATGTCGGCCTCCTGGGGATCCGGGGGACCCGGGCGGGCCGGGCCGGCGCGCCTGCGGGTCGGGGCGGATTCTGGGGCGCGGGGCTTTCTGCCTGCCGCCGAAGGGCCATCGCGCAAATGGCCGGAGGTATTCAATGACCGTACGCCGCCTGGTCCTGGTCCTGGGCGACCAGCTGTGGATGGACAACCCCGCCCTCGCCGGCTTCGACCCGGCGCAGGACAGGCTGCTGATGATCGAGGCCGATGGCGAGGCCACCTCGGTCTGGAGCCACCAGGCGCGGATCGTCCTCTTCCTCTCGGCGATGCGGCATTTCCGCCAGGCGCTGGCGGAACGGGGCTGGGACTGCGACTACCGGGCCCTGCCCGAGGCCGCGCCGAAGGCGGGTGAGGCGCTCACGCTCGAAGGCGCGCTCGCCGAGGCCCTCGCCCGCCACCGGCCGCAGGCGCTGTGGGTGTGCGAGCCCGGCGAGTGGCGGGTGGAGGGCCTGCTGCGCGAGACCGCCGAGGCCGCGGGCGTGCCGCTCGAGCTGCTGCCCGACACGCACTTCATGTGCTCGCGCGACGCCTTCCGGCGCTGGGCCGGCCCCAAGCGCGAGCTGCGCATGGAGTTCTTCTACCGCGAGATGCGGCGCCGCCACCAGGTGCTGATGGACGGCGACGCGCCGGCTGGCGGGCAGTGGAACTTCGACGTCGAGAACCGCAAGGGCTTCCCGGCCAAGGGCCCGGGCCTGATTCCGCCGCCCACCCGCTTCGAGCCCGATGCCACCACCCGCGAGGTGATGGCGCTGGTGCGGCGGCGCTTCGGCGGCCACCCGGGGCGGCTGGACAGCTTCGCCTGGCCGGTGACGCGCGAGCAGGCGCTGGCCTTGCTGCAGGACTTCATCGAGGCCCGCCTGCCCGCCTTCGGTCCCTACCAGGACGCGATGTGGACCGGCACGCCCTGGGGCTGGCACGCGCTGCTCTCGACCAGCCTCAACCTGCACCTGCTGCACCCCGCCGAGGTGGTGCGCGCCGCCGAGGACGCCTGGCGCGCCCAGGGCCTGGCCTTGGCCAGCGTGGAAGGCTTCATCCGCCAGGTGCTGGGATGGCGCGAGTTCATCCGCGGCGTCTACTGGCTCGACATGCCGGGCCTTCGCGAGGCCAACTTCTACGGCCACACCCGCGCCCTGCCCGCCTGGTACTGGACGGGCCAGACCCGCATGGCCTGCATGCGCGAGGTGGTGGGCCAGACCCTGGAGCATGGCTACGCGCACCACATCCAGCGCCTGATGGTGACCGGGCAGTTCGCGCTGCTGGCGGGGCTGTCGCCGCAGGCGGTGGCCGACTGGTACCTGGCCGTGTATGTCGACGCAGTGGAGTGGGTCGAACTGCCCAACGTGGCCGGCATGGCGCTGTTTGCCAACGGCGGGCGATTCACCAGCAAGCCTTATGTCGCCAGCGGCCAGTACATCAAACGTATGAGCAATTACTGCCAGGGCTGCGCCTACAAGCCCGAGCAGCGGCACGGCGAGGGCGCCTGCCCGGTGACCACGCTGTACTGGGACTTCCTGGACCGGCACGAGGCGGCCCTGGCCGCCAGCCCGCGCACCGCGCTCATGGTGCGCAACCTGGCCCGGCTGGACGAGGCCGAACGAGCCGCCATCCGCGCCCACGCGGCGCGCCTCGGCGGCGGTCTCGACGACCTGTAACCCGCCGGGGCAAGTCCCTTGGGAGCCTGCCCGGTCGGCGCTTAAAATCCGGGCAGTTTTCCCCAAGGCCCGCACCGCATGCTGTATCCCGAGCTGTTCAAGCAACTGGAGTCCGTCCGCTGGGACATGGACAAGGACATCCCCTGGGCCGATTTCGACCCGTCCAAGCTGTCCGACGACCAGGCGCACACCATCAAGATGAACGCCATCACCGAGTGGGCGGCGCTGCCGGCCACCGAGATGTTCCTGCGTGACAACCGCGACGACAGCGACTTCTCCGCGTTCATGTCGATCTGGTTCTTCGAGGAGCAGAAGCACTCGCTGGTGCTGATGGAGTACCTGCGCCGCTTCCGCCCCGACCTGGTCCCCACCGAGCAGGAGCTGCACGAGATCCGCTTCGAGTTCGAGCCGGCGCCGCCGCTCGAGACGCTGATGCTGCATTTCTGCGGCGAGATCCGCCTGAACCACTGGTACCGCCGCGCCAGCGAGTGGCACACCGAGCCGGTGATCAAGAAGATCTACCAGACCCTGAGCCAGGACGAGGCCCGCCATGGCGGCGCCTACCTGCGCTACATGAAGCGCGCGATCAACAACTTCGGCAACGAGGCCCGCGCCTCCTTCGCCAAGATCGGCGTCCTCATGGCCAGCGCCCGCCGCACCGCGCAGGCCCTGCACCCGACCAACCTGCACGTGAACAAGGCCCTGTTCCCGCGCGACACCATCCAGAGCCGCCTGCCCGACCCCGAGTGGCTCGAGCACTGGCTGGACAAGCAGATCGCCTTCGACGCCATCTGGGAGAACAAGGTGGTCGAGCGCATCCTCCACAACATGAGCCTGCTGATGGACCGCAGCTTCCAGTCGGTGCAGGAGCTCAATCGCTTCCGCAAGGAGCTGGCGGCCTCGCTGGCTGCGCCGGCGGGCGCCCAGGCCTCTGCGGCCTGAGCGCGCAGCCCCTCGCCGTGAGCGCTGACGCGTCGCCTGCTGCCACCGCTGCCGGCGGCGTGGCGCCACCCATGCCTGCCTTCCTGCGCAAGGTCGTCGCTCGCAACGAGGCGGCTGCACGGGTTGCTGCGTTGCCTGGCCCTGTGGTCTTCACCAACGGCGTCTTCGACGTGCTGCATCGCGGGCATGTGACCTACCTCGCGCAGGCGCGCGAGCTCGGCGCCTCGCTGGTGGTGGGCCTCAACACCGACGCCTCGGCCCGCCGCCTCGGCAAGGGCCCGGACCGGCCCCTGAACAACGAGCAGGACCGCGCGCTGATGCTCGCGGCCCTGGGCAGCGTGGACCTGGTCACCTGGTTCGACGAGGACACGCCGGTACAGCTGATCGCCGAGCTGCGGCCGGCCATCTACGTCAAGGGCGGCGACTACGACATGGCCACCCTGGCCGAGACCCGGCTGGTGGAAGGCTGGGGCGGCCGGTCGCTGGCGATTCCCTTCGTCGACGGGTACTCGACGACGGCCTTCGTCAAGAAGGTGCGTGGCGCGGGCGGCTGAGCCGCCCGCTTCCCTCAGTGGCCTGAGGACTCGCCGGGGCTGGCCGCAGCGGCGGGGCTGGCCGCCCCTCGTCCCCGCAGCTTGCCAACCATGCGCCGCACGAACTGCTCCAGGTCGTCGATGTAGGTGAACACCACCGGGATCACCAGCAGGCTCAGCACCGTCGACGTGATCAGGCCGCCGATCACCGCGATCGCCATCGGCGAGCGGAAGCTCGGGTCGGCCGTGCCCCAGCCGATGGCGATCGGCAGCATGCCGGCGCCCATGGCGATGGTGGTCATGACGATGGGGCGGGCGCGCTTGTGGCAGGCGTCCAGCAGCGCGTCGAAGCGGCTCATGCCGTGCTCGCGCCGCGCCAGGATGGCGTACTCGACGAGCAGGATGGAGTTCTTGGTCGCGATGCCCATGAGCATGATCAGGCCGATGAGGGACGGCATCGAGAAGGACTTCTGCGCCACCAGCAGGCCGACGAAGGCGCCGCCCAGCGACAGCGGCAGCGCCGCCAGGATGGTGACCGGGTGCAGGAAGTCCTTGAACAGCAGCACCAGCACGATGTAGATGCACAGCACGCCGGTGAGCATGGCCAGGCCGAAGCTCGCGAACAGCTCGCCCATCACCTCGGCGTCGCCCACCTCGACCACCTTCACGCCGGCGGGCAGCTGGCGGATGGAGGGCAGCTGCTGCACCAGCGCGGTGACCTCGCCCAGGGGCAGGCCCGAGAGCTCGACCTCGAAGGTGATGTTGCGGGAGCGGTCGTAGCGGTCGATGAGGGCCGGGCCGCCACTGAGTTCGAGCGTGGCCACCTGCCCCAGCATCACCGGGCCGCGGTTGCCCGGCACCGTGAGGCGCTCGAGCACCGAGAGGTCGCGCCGGGCCGACTCGTCGAGCTTGACGACGATGGGCACCTGCCGCTGCGCCAGATTGAGCTTGGGCAGCTGCGACTCGTAGTCGCCCAGGGTGGCGATGCGCAGCGTCTCGCCGATGGCGGCGCTGGTCACGCCGAGGTCGGCGGCGCGGGCGAAGTCAGGCCGGGCCACGATCTCGGGGCGGATCAGGCTGGCGCTGGAGGCCACGCTGCCCAGGCCCGGGATGGTGCGCAGGTCGCGCTCGACGGCGCGGGCCGCGGTGGCCAGGGCCTGCGGGTCCTCGCCGGTGAGCACCAGCACGTACTTCTCGCCCGAGCCGCCCAGGCCCACCTTGCTGCGGATGCCGGGCACGCCCTCGAGCGCCTGCCGGATGTTGTTCTCGATCGGCTGCTTGCGCGGGCGGGTGCCGCGCTCGGCCAGCTGGATGGTGAGCGTGGCCTTGCGGACCTCGGCCGCGCCCATCGAGGCGAAGGGGTCGCCGCCGGCGCTGCCGCCGCCGATGGTGGTGTAGACGCTCTTGACGTGCTCGACGCCCATGATGCGGGTGCGCGCGACCTCGGCCACCTCGCGTGTCTGCGCCAGCGTGGCACCGGGGGGCAGCTCGAGGTAGACCTGGGTCTGCGAGTTGTCGTCCGGCGGGATGAAGCCGGTGGGCAGCAGCGGGATCAGCGCGATCGAGCCGAAGAAGAACAGCGTCGACAGGATCATGGTCACCACGCGGTGGCGCAGGCACCACTGCGCGGCCACCATGTAGCGGCGCATCCAGCCCGGGTCGGCGTGCGTGCCGACGATGGGCTTCAGCATGTAGGCGGCCATCATCGGCGTGAGCACCCTGGCCACCACCAGCGAGGCGAACACCGCCAGCGACGCGGTCCAGCCGAACTGCTTGAAGAACTTGCCGGCGATGCCCGACATGAAGGCCGTGGGCAGGAAGACCGCGATCAGGGTGAAGGTGGTGGCGATCACCGCCAGGCCGATCTCGTCGGCCGCCTCCATCGCCGCCTGGTACGGGCTCTTGCCCATGCGCAGGTGGCGCACGATGTTCTCCACCTCGACGATGGCGTCGTCGACCAGGATGCCCACCACCAGCGAGAGCGCGAGCAGCGTGACCACGTTGATCGAAAAGCCCAGCAGGTACATGCCGACGAAGGCCGGGATCACCGACATGGGCAGGGCGATCGCCGAGACGAAGGTGGCGCGCCAGTCACGCAGGAACAGCCACACCACCACCACCGCCAGGATGGCGCCCTCGTACAGCAGCTTGAGCGAGCCGTCGTACTCCTCCTCGACCGGGGTGACGAAGTCGAAGGCCTGGGTGAGGCGGATGTCGGGGTGGGCGGCCTGCAGATCGGCGAGCGCGCGGCGGATGCCCTGGCCGACGTCGACCTCGCTCTCGCCCTTGCTGCGCGCGACCTCGAAGCCGACCACCGGCTTGCCATCGAGCATCGCCGCCGCGCGCGGCTCGGCGACGGTGTCGGTGACGGTGGCCACGTCCTGCACCTGCACCCGGCGGCCGCCGGCCAGCGGGATCTCGATACGGCCGATCTCCTGTGCCGAGCGCACGGTGGCCAGGGTGCGCACCGGCTGCTCGCTGCCGCCAAGGTCGGTGCGGCCGCCGGCGCTTTCCAGCTGCATCTGCCGCAGCGTGCGGGAGACGTCGGTGGCGGTCACGCCCAGGGCCTGCAGGCGCAGCGGGTCGAGCGCCACCCGCACCACGCGGTTGACGCCGCCGACGCGGTTGACCGCGCCCACGCCCTTGACGGCCAGCAGCTTGCGCGAGATCTCGTTGTCGACGAACCAGGACAGGGCCTCGTCGTCCATGCTGGCCGAGGCGATGGTGTAGGCCAGCACCGGCTGGCCCGCCAGATTGAGCTTGCCGATCGCCGGGTCGCGCAGGTCGGCGGGCAGGTCGGCGCGGATGCCGGCGACCGCGGAGCGCACATCGTCCACCGCCTCCTGCACCGGCTTCTCGAGGCGGAACTCCGCCATGATCGAGACGCTGCCGTCCTGCGCCTTGGTGGTGATGTGCTTGAGGCCCTGGATGCTGGCCAGTGCGTTCTCGATCTTGCGGGCGACGTCGGTTTCCATCTGCGCCGGCGAGGCACCGGGCAGGACGGCGGTGATGCTCACCGTGGGCAGGTCGATGTCGGGGAAGTTCTGCACCTTCATCGCCTTGAAGCCCAGCAGGCCGGCGAAGGTCAGGAGCACGAACAGCATCACGGCCGCAATCGGGTTGCGGATGGACCAGGCGGAGACGTTCATGGGAGGGGCTCCGTCGGTCAGCGCGAGGCGGCGCGTGAAGCGGGTGCCGAGGCCGCGGACGCAGACGCCGGGGCCACGCGCACCACGTCGCCGTCGCTCAGGAAGCTGCCGCCGGAGGCGACGATGCGCGCGGCCGGGTCCAGGCCGCCGGTGACCTCGACGCGGTCGCCAGCGATGCGGCCGGTCTGCACCTTGATGGCGGCGACGCGTTCGCCCTCGCCCACACGCATCACGTAGCTGAAGCCGTCACGCACCACCAGCGCCGACTGCGGCACGGTGAGCGCGTTGTTCGATCCGAGCTGGAACTCGCCGCGGGCGTACATGCCGGCGATCGCGCGCGAGGGCTGGCCGGGTGTGGCCACCGGCGCGACATCGACATAGACCAGCGCGTTGCGGGTCTGCGGGTCGACCGTGGGCGCGATGGTGCGCACCTTGCCGCGCAGCTGCGTGCCGCTGGCGGCGGTGACGGTGGCGGGCGTGCCCACCTGCAGGCGACCCAGCTCGGCGCTGGTCACCTCGGCCCGCCACTCCAGCCGGCCCTGCCGGATCAGGCGGAACAGCTCGGTGCCGTTGCCCACCACCGCGCCGACCGTGGCCGTGCGCGCCGAGATGATGCCGTCGTCGGGCGCCAGCACCTGGCTCTGCGCCAGCCGCACGCTCTGCGAATCGAAGTTGGCGCGGGCCGACTGCAGCCGCGCCTGCGCGGTCTTCTCGGCGGTGATGTACTGGTTGATCTGCGAGGCTGACATCGCGCCCGAGGGCTGCAGCGCACGGGCGCGATCGGCGTTGGCCGCGGCCTCGGCCAGGGCGGCTTCGGCCTCGGCGACGGCGGCACGTGCCTGCGCGGCGGCGGCGCTCAGGGTGTCGGTGGCGAAGACGGCCAGCACCTGGCCTTTCTTCACCACGTCGCCGACGTTGGCCCGCACCTCGGTCAGCCGCAGGCCGCCGGCCTCGGCGCCGATGCTGGCTTCCTGCCAGGCGGCCAGGCTGCCGTTGGCGGCCAGGGTGGTGGCCAGCTGCGCCCGCTGCGGGGTGACGATCGAGACGGTGAGAGCGGGCCGCGGTGCGGCGGCCGAGGCCGCCTTCTTGTCCTGGGCGACGGCCACCAGGGCGGCGCTGGCCACCAGGCCGGCGGCGCCAAGCACGAGGGTGCGGCGGGGCCGCAGGAGCTGGGAGAGGGTGTCGGTCTTCATGGTGTTCATTGCTTCGTGAGGGGTTGCCAGCCGCCGCCGGCGGCGCGATAGAGGGCGATCCAGCCGTCCTGCAGCTCGCGCTGCAGCTGCACCAGGGCGGTCTCGGCGGCCAGCACGTTGCGGCGGGCGTCCTCGAGTTCGACCAGGCTGGCCAGGCCGTTGCGGTGACGGGTCTCGGTGGCCTCGAAGGAGGCGCGGTAGCCCTCGGCGGCGGCGCGGGCGTCGGCGCTGCGGCCGCGCGCGGCGTCGAGCGCCAGCAGGGCCTGCTCGACTTCCTGCACCGCGCGACGTGCCTGTGACTCGTAGCGCGAGACGGCCTCGTCGTAGCGGGCCTTGGCGGCCTCGACGTTGGCGGCGCGGCGGCCAGCGTCGAAGACCGGCAGGGTCAGGGCCACCGGGCCGAGGGACCAGGTCTGGGCGGTGATCTCGCGGCCCGCGGTGCGGAAACCGCCGGCAGCGACGCTGCCGCCGAGGCTCAGGCGCGGGTAGCGGTCGGCCTGGGCGGCGCCGATGTCGGCGGCGGCAGCGGCCACGGCGCGCTCGGCCTGGAACAGGTCGGGCCGTTGGCCCAGCACCTCGGCCGGCAC
>JACCDX011730728.1_pt1 | contig 12445 bp, 8 predicted proteins | sample 7449681 | NCBI WGS metagenome assembly JACCDX01 (sample SAMN15323450, study PRJNA562643) | freshwater metagenome | isolation source: river surface water | place: USA:Blue River Watershed | collected 2017-08-18
AGCGCGAGGCGGCGGCGAGGCGGGCGTTGAAGGCGGCTTCGTCGGTCGCGAAGGCGAGGGCGGCGGCGCCGCGGCGGACGGTTTTCACCGTCATCGGGTCGCCGCGCGCGATTTGCGGCAGGAACTCGGCGCCGCGTTCGACGCGGCCGAAGATGCTGTGGACGTAGTCGAGATGCCGGGCCTCGCCGAGGGTGATGAAGAACTGGGAACCGTTGGAGTCGGGCCCGCTGTTGGCCATTGAGAGCAGGCCGGGGCCGTCGTGGCGTTGGCCGGAGAAGAACTCGTCGGGAAACGTGTAGCCGGGGCCGCCGCGGCCGGTGCCCTCGGGATCGCCGCCCTGGATGACGAAGCCGGGGACGACGCGGTGGAAGACGAGACCGTCGAAGAACGGCTTGCGCGGCGCGGGGCCGAGTTTGCCCTCGGCGAGGCCGACGAAGCTGGCGACGGTGAGCGGCGCCTTTTCGAATTCGAGGCGGCAGACGAGCGTGCCGCGCGGGGTCGAGATCTCGGCGAAGAGACCGTCGTTGGGATCCCGGACCGGCGGGGCCGGCGGACGGGAGACGCAGCCGGCGCCGCAGGCCGCGAGGAGGAGCGCAACGAACAGGCGAACCATGCCCGCGGAGGCTGGGGTTCCGCGCGGGCGGCTCAATCGCAAACCGGCGCCGCGCGGGGCGGCGCGCCGGATCAGCGCAGGAAGGAGCAGATGTATTCGCAGAGGCCGGCCTTCACCGCGATGGTGAAACCGCTCTTGGCGGGCACGTCGAAATAGGTGCCGGCGCCGTAGGTCGCGACGGCGGTCGTGCCGTCGAGGGTGACGGTGCATTCGCCGGCGACGATCTCCATGCGCTCGGCGGCGTCGGTGCCGAAGTGATACGAACCCGGGCGGATGAGTCCGAGGGTTTTCTTGGCGCCGTCCGGGAGGAGGACGGTGTGGCTGACGACGTTGCCGTCGAAATAGACGTTGGCCTTGGTGTGGACGGTGACGCCGGTGAACTGCTTGGGAAGCGACGACATGGGAGGAGCGTGATGGGGAGGGCGTCGCGGCGTGGCAAGCGCGGCGTCGGCGGTTGAAGTTTGGAGACCCGGCGGGGTGCCGGCCGGGAAATCGCGGCCGCGATCGCGACGCGGAAATCCCCGGGGTGCAGAGGGCCGGCCGCCCGGCGATCAGGGGATGGCGATTTCGCCGCCGACCTTGAGGGCGCCGCCGCCGAGGAGCGAGGGGTTGGCCTCGTAGATGGTGCGCCAGCGCGTGGGGGTGCCGTAGTAGCGCTGGGAGAGGCTTTCGAGGGTATCGCCGGTGCGGACAACGTGCTTGCGGGGCGCGGGAGCGCTGGTGGAGGGCGAATCGGGCGGCGCGGCGGGCGTGGCCTGGGCGTCCTTCCGCAGGCGCTCGGTGTTGAGGCGCAGTTCGGCGGTGGGCGAGGCGTCGGCCGGCGGGGCTTTGGCGATTTGAAGGCCGGCGGCGTTGCTGGAGTTGGCTTGGGAGATGACGGTGCCGAGCTGGGCGCGGAGGGATTCGGAGGAGCGCTCGGCGCGGAGGCGGGCTTCCTTCTGGGCGAGGAGCTCGGAGTTGAGCTGGGAGAGGGCGGCCTGGGCATCGTTCAGGCCGGCGGTGGCGGTGTTGAGCTGGGAGGCGAGGGTGGCGTTCTCGACCCGGGCGCGATCGATCTCGAGGCGGAGGCGGGCGTTTTCGGCCTTCATCTCGGTCTGCGAGCGGAGGGCGGCGGCGAGTTTCTCCTCGATCTCTTTCTGGGAGGCGGAGGTTTCGCGGGAGCTGCGCTCGGCCTGGAGCTTGGCGTAGCTGTCGCGGAGGGTGGTGAGTTCGCTGGTCGCCTCCTTCAGGCGGGCCGCGATCTCGGTGATGTTGCCGGCGGCGGGAGCGCTGCCGGTGCGTTCCAGCGCGATGCGGAGCGTCTCGGTCTCGCGGCGGGCGAGCACGAGTTCCTGTTTCAGGATTTTGTTTTCGGTTGCGAGATTCGTGAGGGTCTCGGCGGTCTTCGCATCGCCGCCCATTGCGGTGGTGCGTTCGGGCAGGCGGCCGAAATGGACGAAGCCGCATCCGGAGAGGAGGAGTGAGAGAGCGGCGAAGGAGGCGGCGCAGGCGAGGCGCATCGGGTTGAACAAGAGTTTTTCCGCGGCGCGAGCAAGCTCCGGAACGCGGCGGGCGCTTGGGCAAATGGCGCGGACAGTCGGGGCGGAGGCTGCGCCGGAGCCGGCTACGGGATGCGCAGCGTGCGGCCGATCACGAGATTGTTGCTCTCGCCCAGCACATCGCGGTTGGCGGCGAGGATGTCGCCCCAGCGGGACGGTGTGCCGTAGTATTGGTTGGAGATTTTCGCGAGGGTGTCGCCACTGGCGACGACGTGCACGCGGCCGCTGGTGGCCTCGGTCTTGGTGGCGGCGGGGCGGGGTGCGGTGGAGGTGACGAGGGTGGCGCTGACGCCGCTCGGGCGGACGATGACGCCGTTGGCGTTGGGGGCGACGGTGATGGCAGCCGGCACGACCACGGCCTCGGGGCGGGTGGGTGAATCGGTCTGGGTGAGGCGGGCCTTGAGGCGGTTGTTCTCCTCGGTGAGGGACGCGACCTGGGTCTGCGCCTGGCGGAGTTGTTCGCGGACATCGGAGCCGACGGCTTCGGCGGGTGCGGCTTTGGCGGCGGCGAGTTGCTGGGCGAGTTCGGCGCGGACGGCTTTCAGCTGGACGTTCTCCTCGCGGAGCGTGGCTTCGGCGCGGCGGGAAGTTTCGAGCTGGGCCTCGAGATTCGCGAGATCGGGGGTGGCGGCGCGGGACTGGAGTTTCTGCAGGAGCTCGGTGCGTTCGGCGGTGAGGGCGTCGACTTTGCCCTGGGCCACTTCGAGCTGGTGCTTGAGCGAACTGGTCTCGGCGGCGTGCTCGGCGACGATGGAGCGGGCGTCTGCTGCGGCGCCGGTGCGCTGCTGGGCGAGGGCGGAGGAATTGGGGGCGACGTTCTTGAGCTCGGTGCGGAGCGTCAGGGCATCCTGTTCGGCGCGAAGGCGGGCATCTTTCTGGGCGAGGAGATCCTGATTGAGCTGGGTGAGGGCGGCCTGGGCCTGCTCGTTTTTCGCGGTGATGACCTTCACCTGTTCGGTGAGGGCGAGGTTTTCGTTGCGGGTGACCACGACCTCGGTGCGGAGGCGCGAGATTTCCTCCTGAAGCTGGGTGTAGTTGCGCAGGGAGGCGGCGAGTTTCTCCTCGGTCTCCCCGAGCTGGGTGCGGAGGGCGGTGGCCTCGCCGGCGGCGGGTGCGGCGCGGGTGGTCTGCAGTTGGGCGTAGCTGGCGCGGAGCTGGGCGAGATCGCGGCTCGTTTCGTTGAGTTTTTCGACGAGGCGGCGGGAGGTGTCGCCGTCGGCGGCGCGGTTCTCGATCGTCATCCGCAGCGCGTCACCCTGCGCACGGCTGAGGGCGAGCTCCTGTTGCAGCATCTTCTTTTCGAGGCGGAGATCGGAGTTCTCCTTCATCAGCTTGTCGTCGCCGATGACGGTGGCGGTCGGCTGAGGCAGTTTGCCGACATGAACGTAGCCGCAGCCGCCCAGACCGAGGAGGAGAGGGAGGGCAACGAGGGGAACTCTGCGCCGGAGGGGCATCGTTGAAGCGGGTCGAAGATGGACTAGGTCGGATCGGGTGCAACTCCCGGGACGGGTGGGAAACACGAATTATGGGATTCGAAGCACGCGGCCGGCGGTGAGGGAACGCTCGTCGCGGACGACGTCGCGGTTGGCGGCGAGGATATCGGGCCAGCGGTTCGGAGTGCCGTAGTATTGACGGGAGATGGAGGAGAGCGTCTCGCCGTTGGCGACGGTATGGAAGCGGGGCGCGGGAGCCGGAGCGGGCGGCGGGGCGACGGAGGCACGCGCGGGGGAAGTGGCGGGAGCGGCGGTGACTGCGGCGGGTGCGGTGGGCCGGCGGGGTTCGCGTGCGAGGGTGGTAGCGGGGGTCGACGTGCGCGACGGCTCCGCCGGTGTTGCCGGGGCTTGGGCGACGGAGAGAAGCTGCTGGGTGCGCGCCAGCTCCGTCTGGGCGAGGGCGGTGGAGCGTTCGGCGGCGCTGGCGCGGGCGCGGAGGCTGTCGAGCTCGGCGGCGGTGGGTGAAGCGGCGGCGAGTTTCGCGCTTAGGTCGGCGACGCGGGAGCTGAGGGTGTCGCGTTCCTGCGCCAAGGCGGCGGCGTTGCGGCGGGCGAGCGCGAGTTGTTCTTCGGCTTCGCGCTGGGCGGGGGGCGTTTGGCTGGCAGCGGTCTGGCGGGCGGCCTCCTCGCGGCGGAGGGCGCTTTCCGCTTCGGTGGCGCGGCGGGTGAGGGTGGAATTGTCCTGCTCGAGCTGACCGATCCGCGCCTCCCGGTCGCGGGCGGCGGCGGCTTGGGTGCGGAGGGTGTCGAGTTCCCGGTTTGCGGCGGCGAACTGCTCTTGGGTTTCGCGCAGGGAGCGCTGGGCGCGTTCGAGCTCGGCGGGCGAGGGGGCTTGGGCGGCGGCGGCTTTGGCGGAAAGTTCGGTCGCTTGGACCTTGAGGTCATCCCGCTCCTTGGCGACGAGGGCGTAGGAGCGCAGCGAGACGGTGAGTTTTTCCTCGGTGTCAGCCTGGGCGCGGCGGAGAGCGGCGAGTTCATCGCGGGCGGCGACCAGGCCGGCCTGTTGCTGTTCGAGTTGCTGCAGGCGCGAGGCGAGATCCTGGGCGCTGGCAGCTTCCGCGCGGAGTCGGGCGAGTTCGGCGTTGGCCGCGGTCAGCTGCTGGCGGGCGTCGTCGGCGGCGCGGCGGGAGGTTTCAAGTTCGGCGGCGGTCGCGGCGGTGCGGGCGTTTTCGGCGCTGGCGGACTGGGCGGTCTGCTGGGAAAGGCGGTTGCGGAGGGACTCGAGTTCGCCGCGCGTGGTGTCGAGCTGGCCGGCGGTGTTGCGGGCATTGCGGACGGCGTCGGCGAGTGCGGTCTCGAGTTGCCGTTTCTCGGCCTGGAGGGCCGCGAGGGACTGCGCGGCTTCGCTGGAGCGGCTGGCGGAGGCGTTGGCGGCGTCGAGCGTGCGCTTGAGCCTGGCGATTTCCTCGAGCTGGGTGCGGCTGGTGGTCTCGGCTGCGGCGAGCTTGGTCTGAAGGTCGGCGACCGAGGCGGAAAGCGCGGCAGTCTGCTGGGAGGCTGCGCCGTTGAGCTGGCCGAGGCGGGTGTTGGCGGTGGCCAGCTCACGGCGGACGTTTTCCAATTCGCGGTTGCGTTCGGCGAGGGCCGTTTCGCTCTGCGAACGCGCGGCGATGGCGTCCGCGGAAGCCTGGGTTGAGGCCTCGAGCTGGCGCTGGGTGCGGGCGATTTCCTCCTTCAGGCTGGCGGCCTGTTGCTGCGTGGAATCGAGCGTGCGGGTAGTGGCCTCGGCGCGCGCGAGGCGGGCGGCGAGGTCGTCGCGTTCACGGGTGATTTTGGCGACGGTGGCATCCTGGGTCGTGGAGTTGCGTGCGGTTTCGGCGGCGCGCTGGGTCAGGGCCCGGACTTCGGCGGCCGATTGCTCGGCGACGGCGAGGGCTTCCTGCAGGCGCGCCTCGGTGGCGGCGAGTTGCTGCTTCGCCTCGGCGAGGGCGCGTTGGGCGTCTTCCAGCGCGCGGCGGGCGGCGGCGAGTTCACCGTTGAGCCGGGCGGAGTCCTGGGCGGTGGCGGATTGGGTCTGCCGTGCGGCCGATTGCTCGGCTTCGAGGGTCTCGAGGCGCGCGCGCAGCGTGACCAGCTGGGCTTCCGCCTGGGCGGCGCGGGTGGCGGCGGTCTGAGCACGGGCGGTGGCATCGTCGCGCTCCCGGGCGGCGAGCGTGCCGGCTTCCGCCTGCTGGAGGGCGGCGGCGAGCTGTTCGCGGAGGCGCGCGAGATCGGCGGTGTGTTGTGCGAGCGTGGTGCGGGTGGTGGTGAGTTCCTCGGTCCGGCGGGAGAGATCGGTTTGGGCGGCGGCGAGGGTGCGGTCGCGTTCGGCGAGGGTGGCGGCGTCGCGCGACGCCTGGGCGAGCGATTCGGTGAGGCGGCGGGTCTCGGCCTGGGCTTCGTCGCGGGCGCGGATGGCGGCCTGGAGTTCCGCTTCGAGAGCGGGGAGGCGGGTGGCGAGGCTGGAGGCTTCGGCGGCGGATTTGGTGCCGGCGGCGGCGCGGGCGGCGAGATCCTGCAGCGCGGCCTCGGCGCGGGCGGACGCGGCGAGGGCATCCTGGAGCCGGCGTTCGGAGGCGGAGAACTTGCTCTGCAGCTCGGTCAATTGTTGGCGGGCGGACTCCTGTTCCTGCCGGTGTTCGGCGGCGGAGGCGTCGAGGACGCGTTTGAGGCGGGCGAGTTCGGTGCCGGCTTGGCGGGCGGTTTCGAGTTCGCGTTGCAGCGTGGTTTCGGTCTCGGTGCGGCGGCGAAGTTCGGATTCGAGGGCGGCAAGTTTCCGGGACTGCGCGGCGAGGTCGCGCTCGTGGTTCGCCTTGGTCTCGTCGAGGCCGGTGGTGGCGGCGCGTCGGGTAGTCTCGAGCTCGCGGACGAGGCGGGCGATCTCCTGGTTGGCGGAGTCCTGGGTGGCGGTGAGGGTGGCGCGTTCGCGCTCGGTGTTGGCGAGCTGTTGGCGGAGCTGGGCGAGCTGGGCCTCGGAGGCGGCGGAGGCGGTGGCGGCCTGCTTCAGGCGGGCGGCGAGGTCGTCGCGCTCGGTGGTGAGGGTATCGCGGGCTTGGGCGAGGGTGGCTTGGGCGGCGAGTTGATCGCGGGCGCGGGCGAGTTCCCCGGTGGTGCGGTCGGCGGTGGCGCGGGTGGCGGCGAGCTCGTCGTTGAGCCGGGCGGCTTGAGCCTGGGCTTGGGCGAGGGCGCGGTCGCGTTCGGCGAGGACGCCGGTTTCCTGGGTGGCGCCGGCGAGCTGGGCGGTGAGGCGTTTGTTTTCGGCGGTGGTATCGGCGAGCTGGGTGCGAAGGTTGCCGACGTCGCGGAGCAGGGCTTCGGCGCGGGCGCGGGCTTCGTCGGCGGCGCTGGCGGTGGCGGTGAGCTCGGCGACGCGGTCGGCGAGGCGCCGGGCTTGGAGGCGGGCTTCCTCGGCCGAGCGATCGGCGGCGGCTTTGGCTTCGGCGTTGGCGCGCAGCGGGGCCTGGGCCGCGAGGGCCTCATCGAGCTGCACGCGCAGCGAGGCGACGGCGGCCTGGGACCTCGTGAGTTCGGCGCGGGCGGTGTCGAGTTCGGTGCGGCGCTCTTTGAGGTCGGCCGCGAGGGCCGTGACGGTGGCCTGGAGTTCCCGGAGCTGGGCCTGGAGGGCAGAGAGGGCGGCGTCGTTGACCGCGGGTGCAGGAGGCGGAAGCGGGGCGGACGTCATCGACCGGCGCGCGAGCTCCATGCGGAGACGGAGCGTCTCTTCCCGTGCGTTGGTGATCTCGGCGCCGAGGCGACGTTTCTCCTCCGCGGCGCCGGCGACTTGTTGCAGCGCCTGCTGGAGGGCGGCGGCGAGGTCCGGCGTGGCGTCGGGGGGCGGGGACGAGGCCGAAGCGGTGGCAACGGGATCTGCGGTCGGCGCGGTGGAGGGCGGCGGGTTTTCCTCGCCGGGGATGGGTGTGCCGCTGGGGAGAACCGTAACGACGGGGGCGGGGGCGTTGGCGGCAGGGACGGAGGAGCGGCGCGCGCCGGCGGCGGGGGCGCGGAGGGTGGGGTTGCTGTCGCGGATCTCGTCGAGGCGTTGCCGGCCGGCGCGCAGCTGGTCGGCGGAGAGGCGGTTGAGGAGGTTCTCGAGGGCTTTGCCGGTGCTGCCGCCCTCGGCGGCGAGCGTCAGCCAGACGAAGGCCTCGACCGGATCGGTCGGCGTGCCGCGGCCCTCCATGTAGGTGAGACCGAGGTTGTATTGGGCGATGGCGTTGCCGCGGGAGGCGTTGGCGCGGAGCCGGGCGAGTTCGTTGCGATCCGCCGGCTGGGTGGTGGCTGCGGCGGCCTGAGTGGGCGCGTTCGTTTCGGCCGCCGTGAGGGCGAGCGGAAACGTGGCGAGAGTGAGAAGCGCGGCGCGAACGGACATGAGCAGCTGGAGTGCGGGACGTTAGGCGGCGAAGGGAGCGTGACAACCCGCGAAGTGGCGGGCGGCGAGATTGAGAGATCGCTGACGAATCCGCCCGCCCGGCGGCGCGGACCGGGCGCCTCCGCCGGGCCGTGATTCCACGCACGCGTCAGCGCTTGCGCGTCGCTTGGCGGCGGGCCAAGGCTCGTGCGATTTCGCTGCGCAATGGGACCCCTGCTTGATGTCGTTCATGCCTCACCCCTGGCGATCTGGGGGCTGCTGGCGCTGCTGATCCTGTGTGGCATCGGGCTGCCGATGCCGGAGGACATCATCCTTATCGCAGCGGGGTTGGTCGCGGCCTCCGGTGGGCAGTCGTGGGTCGAGGTGAGTGTGCTGATGTATCTCGGGGTGCTGGCGGGCGATTCGCTGATTTTCGGTGTGGGGCGGCGGTTTGGCGGCCGGCTGTTGGCGCTGTCGTGGACGCGGCGCTGGCTGTCGCCGGAGAAACAGGAGCGGATCGCGCGGCTGCTGGACCGCTATGGTTCGGCGGCGTTTTTCATCGCGCGGTTCATGCCGGGGTTGCGGGCGCCGATCTTTTTCACGGCGGGGGCGATGAAGGTGCGTTATGCGCGTTTCGCGATTTTCGACGGGCTGGCGGCGCTGATCAGCGTGCCGGTGTTTGTGTGGCTCGGGAGTTTCCTGGGGCGGAAATTCGGCGACGATCTCGTGCGGCTGCGGAGCGCGATGTCGACGGCGCATACCTATACGACGTGGTTTGCCGTGGCGGTGCTCGTGATCGTGGTGACGCTCATCTGGATCAATCGCCGCAAACTGATCCAGGCCGCGCGTGGCTGACAGGGGCAGTGGCCGGAGCCGGGCGCTTGACCGCGCCGGCCCCGTGGCGCGGAATCCGGCGATGACGATTTTCCGGCTGTTGGCGGTGGTGAGCCTGCTGGTCACGGCGCTGGTCCGCGGTGCGGACAAGCCGGCGGACGCGAAGAAGCCCGAGGAGCCGCCGAAGACGCGGGAGGAGGCCTTCGCGCGCGTGGGGGTGACGTTGCAGAACGGCCCCGTCACCGTGCCGCTCGGCAGCGCGGCGGAGCTGAAGCTGCCCGAGGGTTACAGCTTCGTGGGCAAGGACTCGCTGGATCGCTTCTACGAGGTGACGCAGAACATGCGCAACGGAAGCGAAGTCGGCGTCGTGATGGGACCGGGCTACATGCTCTTCTTCGACTACGCGGACATCGGCTACGTGAAGGACGAGGACAAGGACAAGCTCGACGGCGAGAAGCTGATGAAGGCGATGACCGAGAACGAGGACGCCGCCAACGAAGCGCGCAAGAGCCGCGGCTGGGACCAGATGAAACTCAAGGGCTGGGCGACGGCGCCGCACTACGACGCCAAGACGAACAACCTGAAATGGGCGATCAATCTCACGTCGTCACAGGACGGATTCAAAGAGGTGTTCATCAACGAAAGCATCCGGCTGCTCGGCCGCGGTGGCGTGATGAACGTCACGCTCGTGACGGACACGCCCGGCTTCAAGGCCGCGGAGGCGGACGCCGAGAAGCTGCTGGCCACGAATTTCAGCTACGTCGCCGGGCAGAAATACGCGGAGTTCAAGGCGGGCGACAAGGTGGCGGCCTACGGGCTCTCGGCACTGGTGCTCGGGGGCGGCGTGGCGGCGGCGGCGAAGCTGGGTTGGCTCGCGGCGCTGGGCACGTGGTTCGGCAAGGCGTGGAAGACCATCGTGGTGGCGCTCGTGGCGCTGGGCGCGGCGTTCCGGAAGTTTTTCAACAAGATTACGGGCGCCAAGCCGGACGAGAACCCGCCGGTAGCGTAGGCGCGGCGCCGGCCGATGACCGAGTGGGGCGCAGTTTTTGCCGTCTTCTGGATTCTGTGGGCGGTGGATGGGGCGCGGCTGACACCGCGGCGGATCTTCACCGCGATCGCCGGTGGCCGGAGAGCGGTGCGGGCGAGGGTGGCCTACGATCGGATCAGCCTGCCGGGCTTCGGGCCGGCGAGCGTGCGACTGGTCGCGCAGGATGTGCCGCTCGCGCTGTCGCCGGCGGGCGTGACCAATCGGCGGGTGGGTGCGGCGGGCCGACCGGCGGAGCGCTGCGACCTCGAATGGGCGTGGCGTTGGGAGGAGGTGCGGGAAGTCGGCGTCGCGCGCGGCTGGATTTTCATCAACGGCGCGCGGTTCTGTCCGAACACCGGTCACGTGCGGGCGGATGAGTTGCTCGTGCTGGCGCAGTTACCGCCGGCGACGCGGGAAGCACGCCTCCGGTTGATCGTGCAGCGGTGGTTTCGCCCCGGGCACGTCCGGCGTCGGCTGGCGCTGCTGCGTGGACGCACCCGCGCGGTCGCGGCGTTGAACACGGGGCTGCTCGGCGCGCTGGTGGCGCTGACGATCTACGTCGTGGCCGATGTGCCGGGGCGGATTCCGGACGTTTGGGGCCAACGAGTGATCGCGGTGCTGCCCGGACTGGCGCTCGCCCTGTTGGCGGGGCACGTCGCGGCGTTGGCGCTCGCCGTGCGGGCGTTGCGAAAACTCAAGGCCGTCGCGGGGGAGAATCGCGGCAGCGCGCTCTTCAGTGCGGCGCTGCTTCCGGCGCAGGCACTGCGGCTGCGGAGCCTGCTGGGCGAGGGCTGGTTTCCCGCGCAACATCCGGCGGCGATGTTGGCCGCGGTCGGCGGGAAGGCGGTGCGCGAGGAGGTCTACTTTCAGGTCCTGGCCGACCTGCGTTGGCCATTGTCCGCGCCCGGCCAGGCGCTGACGCGCGATGTGGCGGAGTGGTTCGGTCGCGAGATCGAAGGGCAGATGCAGCGGCTCCTGCGGGCGGAGGGCCTGCCGGCGGAACAACTTCTGGCGCCGCCGGCGCCCGATGGGCGTGGCAGCTGCGGCTATTGTCCGCGGTGCCGCGACCAGTTCGTGCGCGCGGAGGGCACGTGTCCCCAAGGCGTGGCGTTGCGGCCCCTGCGGCGAGCGGGTGAACGTTGAAGCCGCGGGATTCATCGGGCTACGGACGGGATCGGCGCTGCATTCGCTGAAACCTTGCGGGCCGTCCCGTGTCACACACGCTGACTTACTCTCATGCACACCAAGCTTTCGCTCTGTCTTGCGGCGCTCGCGCTGTCGTCGGCGCAGGCGCAGATCTTTCGTTCCGAAGCGGTGAACGGCGCCATCCTGGGCGGCATCGCCGGCGGCGTGATCGGCCACCAAAGCGGAGGCAACAACGGCTGGCAGGGTGCGGCCTTGGGCGCGGCCGCCGGCCTGATCATCGGTCAGGCGGTGGGCGAGGCCAACGCCGACCGCGCCGCGGTGCGTTATGGGAACCGCGGCGAGTATGTTTACCGCTCGGCGCCGTCGGTGAGCGTGGGCATCGGCTACAGCCGGGTCGGGCATGGGGGACACTTCGGCCACGTGCGCCACGGTTATCCGGTCTCCTCCCGGCACTTCGGCTATGGCGGCGGGCGCAGTCACCGCGGCTACAGCTGGGGCCTCTCCTACAGGCCGAGCTTCGGTTACCATCCGGCCTATGTCGGGTATCCGCATGTCACCTACGACGATTATGTCTATTACCGTTCCGTGCCGGCTGCGATCGTGACGCAGCCGACGGTGGTGACGGCGCCTGCGCCGGCGGCTCAGCCGGCCCCGGCGCAGGCGCCGCAGCAGGTGACGATCATCAACAACTACTACAATTCCCCGTCGCCGATGAGTTCGGCCAACGGGCTGTTCGGCCGGTGATTTCGGCGCGCGCGCCCGGCAGCCGCGGTGGCGGTTGCATCGGGCACGCGAAACGGGCGAATACTTTTCCCTTCTTCGGCGTCAGATCAGCGGCGGCGTTCCGCGGATCGCGCCCCGGTCTTTCCGTCTCAACCATGAACATCACCTCTCGTTACCTCCTCGCCGGATTGGCCGCGGGCACTGCGTTGCTCTCGGGCTGTGCCACGACCGCGGGGGTGCAAAATCCCTCGGGCGTGCCGGTCACGGAGATGCGGCCCGATGAGCGCGGCTTCGTCGCCGGCACCGGCATCGAGTCGCAGGACCTCGTGTCCGTGACCGACCGCATGGCGCGGAGCATCCTCGGCATCCCGCAGATCGCGCGCGCGCAGACGCCGCCGAGCATCGTGCTCGATCCGGTCGTGAACAACACGCGCTTCCCGATCAACAAGGACATCTTTCTCACGCGGCTGCGGACGCAGCTGAACTCGAAGGCGATGGGTCAGGTGAGCTTCCTCGACCGCGAGATGATGAAGACGCTCGAGCGCGAGCGGGAGCTGAAGCGCAGCGGCCAGGTGACCGCGAGCGCGGATCCGAATGTCGTGGAATTTGCCGGCGCCGATTACTTCCTCACCGGGAAACTCGACGGCATGACGACCCGCACTTCGCAGGGCACGAGCGACTACATCCTTTACAGCTTCCGGCTGACGGATGCGCGCACGAGCCGCATCGTCTGGGAGGATTCCGC
>JACCDX010017002.1_pt1 | contig 12440 bp, 11 predicted proteins | sample 7449681 | NCBI WGS metagenome assembly JACCDX01 (sample SAMN15323450, study PRJNA562643) | freshwater metagenome | isolation source: river surface water | place: USA:Blue River Watershed | collected 2017-08-18
AACAAGCACGTAGTAAACCAATGCCAAATGAAATGGCTTTTAATCTTTGTAATACAAATCCAATGCCATTTAATGAATTTGATAAATTATGTGAATCAAGTATGACTAGTGAATTAACTGGAACTGTTAATGATAAAACATGTACTAAAAATAAAAAAGATGATGATATTGTGTGCTTTCAAATTTATTTAGACCCACTTTCTAAATAAAAAAGATTAAAATAAAATTATAATGAAATATTATAATGAAATATTATAATGAAATATTATAAAAATAAATTTATTTTTATATATTAGAAATATGGAACAAAATCAAGATAAAATATATTCATTTTTAGAGTTAATGGACTATTTTTCAGTAGATCCAAATTTAGAAACACGTAAAAAAGTATATCGAATGATAAAAACATGGTCTGGTATACAAAATATTGTATTATCGTGGAATCTTGGTAAAAAATATAAAATAGAATCAAATCAAACAACATTACAAAAAAATAATATTTGTAATAAAAATAAAAAAAAAAGTAAAAATGTGCGAAAAATATCTGTAAATCTTTATATTAAATCACAATTTATACAAGATTTTAAAAGAGAAGTTTTAGAAAAATTTTTAAATAATCAAACACATATAAATAAATATATTGAAAGCATAATAACTTTTTATATAGAAAATGGATTTTATACTCCACAAATATTATTTAATTATATGGAATCTATAAAAACATATAATTTAGAAATAGATGAAATATTTAGATATATACCTTTTAATCATAATAATATTAGTAATATTAGTAATAAAATACCTATTCTAATACAAAGAGATATTGAATTAGAATATTATTATTTTATGCTAAACTATAATTTTCCATTATCAAATGTATTAACAAATAATGATCATATATGTGTTAGTTATTCAAATAAAAATTATTTACCTATAAATCGTGTTCGTATATTAAAAAAAAATGAAATTTTTACAAATCAAATTTTAAAAAGAAAGATGAAATTTATTGATTTTTCAACAAAATTTCATACATATTATATTATTTCAGATGAAGATTCAAATACTTGTTATATTTTATTTTCTCATGGTAGAATTTGGGATTATGATTATAGTGCAAATTTGATTACAAATATTATAAACCATCCTGAATATGATAATGACGAAAATAATTTAGATGGTATTGCTAAAAAAATTGTAAATTTTTTTAAAACAATTTCATCAAAAATAGATACATTATCTTCAAAATATTCAACAATTGTTTTAGCTGGTCATTCAGAAGGATCTTCATATGCTCAAGCTGTTGGATATTATTTAGCTAAACGAAATAAAAGTTATGTACCATCAACTTATATTATTACATCTGCTGGATTTAGTTGGATGCCATCAGAAGATATGGATATATATAATTTTATAAATACACAATATTATGGTCGTATGATGATGTTTGGTTATTATAGTGAAGAACCAAAAATAGGTAATAAGACTCCTATTTTAGTTGATTCTTATATTTTTGAAAATTATAGACATTTATTACTACAACCTTCAAAAATTTTATTTATAAAAAATGATATAAATTCAAATATACATAAAAATATAGAATATTCTTTACTTTTTGAAGAAGTATTGTTAAAAATTTTAAATGGAAATAAAAAAGAAAATATAACTAAAAATATTCAAATTAAAAAAAATATAAATTTAATAATTATGAATCCAAGAGATGCAAGCATATTACATTCATGGAAACCTTCTTATATTGATTCATTAAAAAAAATGTATTTAAATATGAAAGTACCAACAAATGCCGAAAATAATCAATATAATTCAAATTAATTTTTATTATAAAATATATATTATTTCCTTACTTTATATATTAAATAAATATAAGAAAATAAAAAATATATATTAATTATAACCATAATCAATATATAAAAATAAAGTAAGAAAATGTTTATTTTATCATGAATTTTTTTTCCTTTTATTATAAAAATGATATTTTATCTAAAAGGAAAAAATATCATTTATTTTTAAATTAAAAATTCCATACTTTTTAAAAAGTATGTAAAAGTATGGAATTATATGGAATTATTTTTTTATAAGTTATTTTTAAATGAAATAGTACTATATATGGTAAAATAAAAAACGCATACTTTTATTTTTATATAATTATGTTTTTTATACTTATTTTATGGATTATGCTATTTTATCGAGTATGTAAAACTCATATTTCACTTTTAAAAGTCTTAAAAAATAAACGATTTTTTAAAAAATTCTAAAAGTCATTTTATTTGCCACGTTTTTAAAAGTGAAATATGAGTTTTACATACTCGATAAAATAGCATAATTAGCAATATTAAATAAATAATCTAAAAAAAATAAAGTATGGAATTTTTATTTATATATTTTTTATAGATTATTATTTTTATGATTGTTTATAGTAATATTTATAAATAAATAATTAATAAATAAGAAAAAAAATAAAGTATGGAATTTTTTAAAAAGTATGTATTTTTTTAAAAAAAGATATGGAATTTTATAAAAAAGTATGCGTTTTATATTTTATGTAAATATAAAAGAAAAAAATATATAAATAATTAAAATAAATTTATATAAAAATGATAAATAAAAATACATTTCATATATGTTATTATTGTTTAGATTATATGTCTAATTTGAAAAGTGATATAAATAGACATTTAAATAAATTACATAAATGTAAGCCTTATTCTATTTTATTTAGTTTAGAAGAAGCAAATAAAAAATCTTTATATACAAAATATATTTTTCATATTGATAAAAATACTTTAACTAAAAATGATTTATTATTTATTATCTCAAATTATAATAATTGTAAAAATCATATTTTTGAAAATTTTAAAGATCCTCTAATCATTGCTAAAAATAATGATTCTTTATTTACAAAAGAAGAATTAGAAATACAATATAATAAAAATGAAGAAAAAGTTATAAGTGAATTAGAAGAAGAGATTCTAGAACAAATTATACAAAAAGATAAAATTAAAAATGAAGAATACAAATGTTATCATTGTGAATCATTATTTACAACAAAACATAATTTATTAAAACATTTAGAAAATGAAACTGTTTGTAATAATAGAAAAAAACAAAATGAATTATTAAAAAAAAATAAAGAAGAAGAATTTAAAAAAAGAGAATTAACAAACTATCATAATCAATCAATTATAAATAATATTCAAAATATTGAAAATCAACAAAATAATAATATACTAAATAATAATATGAATAAAAATAATTTTCAAGTAAAAATTAAAGATTTTGTAAAAGAAAATTATGATTTAAGTCATATTGATGATAGTTTTTATAATAAAAAAGATTTTTTTTTATATAATAATTTTTTAAGTGAAATTATGTTAAATGAAAAAAATAGAAATGTTTATTTTATAGATAATGAAGCTATTTTTTTAAATGATAATCAATTAAATAAAATGTCTGATGAAAAAGCTGAATATTTAATATTAGAAAAAATGGAAAAATCATTTCAATTATTTTTAAATAAACAAAATGAAGACACTAAAAAATATTATAATTTTATTACAAAATATTATCACGTGATAAAAGGACACTGTAAACATGATACCATACTTAAAAATTATGATATAAATGAACGTAAATTTATATATGAAGGTAATAGTAGTATGTTTAGAGCACGTGATGTATATTTAATTAATATAAAAAAAATATTTGAAAAACACGACAAAGATATACAAGAAAAATTAAGTAAATATTCTGATGGTGGTCAAATATTTTTATCTGAACCAAATATTGAAGATTTTGCTTCTAAACGGTCTCGTTATAGAGACTTAAAATCAAAAGAATAATAAAATAAATATTTTTATAAATCATTAAAATATATTTATATATTAGAAATATATAAATATGAATACTATAACTTCAAAAATAAGTAATATAGAAAAAGAATTAAAAAATAAATTACATAACTTAAAAGAAAAAAAAAGTTTATTAAGAAGTAATGCGTCTGAAAATCATGCTAAAATACAACAAAATATTTTAAAAATATCTAAAAATATTGAACTTTTACACAAAGCAAAAAAAGAGTTACATAAAGAAAAGCAAAGTAAAAAAAATAAATTAAAATTTGCTCAAAATGAAGAAGCACGTGAAAGAAATAGAATTGAAACAAATAGATTAAGAAACGAATTAAATAAAGAAGAATTAGTTCATTTTAATGAAATAATGAGCAACCTTTATAATAGTGCTTTTGAATTTATTCAAAAAAGTATGAATCATACACAAAATATTTATGAAAATGAACATACAAATATAATTGAAATACCTACAAGAAATAATATGAATAATCGTAATAAAAACCGTCATTTTTATTTAATGTTTGATGATTATGTAAATTATATAATTACTGAAAATAATATTAATAAAAAAAAGTATGTAACCCAATTTTATAATGGTTTATTAAATGAAGTTATAAATATGTATACAGAATATAATTCAAATATAGAAAATACATTATTAATATATACCAATTATATTGAAAGTAATATAAATATAGATGAAATATTACAATCTTATTTTGATAACTATATGAATGAAAATTTTTATGGAGGAGGTTTTAGAAATTTTGATTTTGGATATTCACATTTTGGAGAAAATAATTATCCAAATTTTGGAGAAAATAATTATCCATATAAAAAAGACAAATATTCTATATATACTGATTTTAAAGAGCAATTATATGAACAAATAGAGATTTATTGTATTCGTATTATTAATGATATGGAATTACATTCTGAATTAGGATTAAATAATTATCATTTTTTATTAGAAAAAGATATTCAACCATTATGTGAAAAAATATATGAAATAATTACAACTGAAAATGATTTAAAAGTTCAAAATTTACTTAATACTTTTATTCAAAAAATTAAAAGTCATAATATAAATACAATGAAAAAAATAGAAAAAATAATTATAGAAACATGTCGCGAAAGTGTTACAATATATTTTAATAAAACTTTCTTAAAAGCCGCATATATGGATAGCATTGATAAATTTTTAAAAGAATATATTTTAAAGTCATTTAATAACTTTATACTTATAAATCTTCAAGTTATTAATCCTTTTACGGAAGAAATAGCTGAATTAACTTTTGAAGAAGCTAAAAGAATATTTAATATAGAAATGGAAAAAAGAAGAAGAGAAAGAGGAGAAAGACCAAGAGACGAAAGACCAAGAGACGAAAGAGCAAGAGAAGAAAGAGCAAGACCAGCACCAACAGCAACGAATCCATTTTTATTAGAAGCTGATTTTTTACGAAATAAAGCAGCATTAGCAGCTATCAGAAATGAAAAAGAAAAACGAAAATTTTTTAGAACAAAATTAGCAATTAAATATCATCCAAATAGAGCACCAAATAAAGGAAATCAAAGAAATATGAATAGAAGAACTGAACAATTTAAAAATTTATCATCTCTTATTTCATAAAATAATTACTATATTTTATTTTTTAAACATAATTTTTTATTATAAAAATAAATTTATTTTTATATATTTATATTATAGAATATATTATAGATTTAAAAAAATGAATTATTTATACATTATTTTGATTTTAATTGCTATTTTAGTTTTATTAGAATATGGACAACGTTATCTTAAAAAACAAAAAGAAGGTTTTGCTAATCGCGAAAATTTTGAAAACCCTTATTCCGATATTTATTTTGAAGAAAATGCTTTAATCAATTTCGGTGATAATATTACTGGAAGTGCCGTAAATATTGCGAAACCTTATCCTCAAATTGGTACTTTTGGAACAAGTGGTAAAAGACCAAGTTATGTAGGTTTAGCAAATCCTGATACTTATCAAGGAAATTATTTAAATTGCCCAAGTTGCCAATTACAATTTGATTGTACCAATTACCCTTATGATGTCGACCCAAAACATGGTGCTGTATGTAGTAGTTGTATTGAAAAGAAATTATATAATGAATTTAATTTACCTGTTTATGCTAAATCTGTTGGTAGTCCGCGCAAGTGCCGTGATTTACTTCATAATTAAAAATAATTATAATAAAATATAATAATACAAATTTTATATTAAATATATTTAATTAAGTTAAATATAAAAAGAAAATTATTAAAATAATTATAATATAATTATTTTATAAATGATAAATAAATTAAATATATTTTTTAATATAATAACTGCTATTTCTATTACGGTTGTAGGAATATCAGTATATAATAATAAACCTCAAAAACTTGATTATAAATATATGAAAAGTTTATCAAATGAAGAATACAGAGAATATATTAACGATTATGAAAAACAATTTAAAAAATAAGAAGTTTAATCTAATTTTTAGTTATTAAAAACTAAAATTACGTTTTTAATAAGTTAAAATTTTTAATATAAAAGAATAATTTATATTAAAATATAAAAAATAAAAAATAAAAATGAGTTCTCATACAAATATTATTTCAAATTCTATTATAATTTCATCTTGTTTGTTTGGGTCAATTTATTTATTTTCTAATTCTTTAATTGGACTTAATAAAAAGTTATTAACAAATAAAAATATTTTTTTATTAGATTTAGTAAATGGACCTATTTTAATTTTTACTGGAGCTATTATTACAATAACATATTACAAAGCATTAACATTATTACACCCTTGAAGATTTAAAATGGGACACCCATTTTAAATCTTAGGGTTACTGTAACAGTTAGATTATTAAATTATGGGGCATTAATGATGATTTATCAACCCTTTAGGGTTAGATAAATCATCTATGTTGTCCCAATTTAATTCATCAACGGTGTAAAATAGTTAGTCCAATTTTTTAGCTATTAAAAACTGCTTTACATTTAAAATCACAAGGAAATTCAACATCTTCTTTTGAAATACTCTTCATTACATTAGCTTTCTTTGATAAATGATACAAAATTCGCATTTCTGTTCCTTCTCGTATTGCTTTATTTTGTACTGGAATATTTACCGATTTATGGTCTGTTAAGTACACTTCTTCAATCATATATTTTTCTAATGCTTCTTTTAAATCTTTTTTATCAACACAATGATAAGAATACACATATTTTATTAATGTATCGCTCTTTGTATCTAATGATCGCAAAAAGCGGAATGACAGTTGATTCATATCAATTATTTTGTATGTTGGTGATACAAATACATATCTTGGGAAATCTCCAACTTTGTCATCTAAATCAATACCTGCTGAAATGACTGAAATATTTGCGATTAGTAAACGACATTCAAGTGTTGGTTCTTGAAACTTTTTAATAATTTCAGCACGTTTTTGAGTATTTACACTTCCATCCAATTTGTGTGGATTTAAATCTTTAAGACGTTCCATTAAATCATTAATATTATCCGTGTAATTTAAAGCACATACGACTTTACAATATGGATTTTGATTCATTTGTTTGCGAACATATGAATCAAAAATTTCTAATTTAGATGTTTCTAAAATAGGGAGTGACCTGAAAATATTAATACGTTTTTGATGTTCATCAATGGTTCCATCATCAGCCATTAAATCCAAAATGCGGTTTATTGCCGCTTTACATATTTTATCAGATTCAGGTGACAAGTGATAAAACATATTTACATTTGTTATCTTGTGTGGATTTTTTGTTGTCATACTCATATGTGAAGTTAAATATTTCATAATTACATGTAAGAAGAGTTGATATACATTTCTTTTACATCGTTCGGCTCTCATATATTTATTAATTATCATTTCATTATAAAAAGCTTCACCTTTCTTTTCAATATCAATCTTTTTACAATAATCTACAATTTCAGCGTATCCTTTATATGAATATACTCCAGTATGCCAATTATGTGTTACAAGTTCATCACTTTCTTGAATTCCAATATTTCTCATAAAAGTTACAATTTGGTCTTCTTTATCAAAAGGTGTTCCTGAAATACATATCATTTTATTACCTTTTTTGTTATGTAATATATATTTCATTAATTCACGACAAGCATTTGTTGTATACGAATTTCCATTACGAATATGTTGAATTTCATCAAAAATAAATAGTAATTCTCCAGCATCATAATAAGATTTATACTTTTCGGAACGTTTGAATGTTGCCATTTCAATTTCTGTATTTTTACCATCGATTAAACGCATTGTTTTGAAATCATTACGAATAAGTAAACCGTGTTTAGGATTTACCATTTTATGACCTGCTACTTCATTATATGAATATACTTCAACGTGCTTTAATTTATGCGTTTTTACAACATCATTCCATTTACTTCGTAATGATGCTGGACATATTACATAAACGTGTTTAAATTGCGGATTGATTTCAATATATTTACCAGAAATATATGTTTTACCAGTACCAAGTGGAGATAAGTCAAGAGCAAAATTGTGTGTCATTAATATGTTGTACATACGTTCAAAATGTGGAAGCTGATATTCAAACAAATTAATTTCATTTTTTGATTCATTTTCTTCATGTACAATCTCTTCTTCTCCTTCTTCTTTTTCAGTAACTTTTTCTTCAGCAACTTCTTCATCATTATTTTTGTAAATCTTGTCTAATGCGCTTTTTACTTTCTTTTTCTTTTCAACTTTTTTAGGTTTTTCGCCTTTTTTCGGTTTTTCAACTTTATCTTTTGAAATAATTAAATAATCATCATCATATTCTTCAGGAATGTTAAATTTGTATTTATTAATTGTTGATTCACAATAAAATTCATCATTAATCTTTTCAAAACATACATTACATTCCTTCATTAATTCAATAATACTTTGATATATAGTATCAAAATACGCGTTTACTGAATCAGCATTCATAACTTTTAGATTATTATATAGATTGCTTTGAAGTTCATTAATACCCATTAAATAAAGTTCAATAACTTCACGATAATTTACTTTTAGTTTCATATTTTTGTAATTTGTGTACAAAAATCGTCCATAAACATCTTCTTTGATTTCATTTTTTAAATACTTTACTCGTAAATCATCATTATATATATAATAATTGTTTAAAATCTTGTTATAATCACATTCATTTTTTAAATATTTTCGCACATTATTTGTTTCATCATAAAGTAGTTTTAATAATTTTTCAGGAATTTTAAATTTTAAACTTTTTTGTAAATCCATTAACACATCTAATGGAATTTGTTCTTCATCCATATTTAAACATATTCCATCTTCTGTTTTTCTAAATGGTTTATTTGGATTATAATTATATTTACTTTGTTTACCAGTTTCCCAACTAAAATGTGTATTACAATTGGTACAATTCATATGGTCACAACCCATTGTTTTAAAAATGCGAGTAGCACAATTGGGGCATTTTTTTGTATCTTTATCCAATTCTTTAAGTGTTTCTAATGTATTTTTATCACATACATGATTCTCTTCTTTATGTACTAAACAATGTACACAATGAACCTTTTTACATAATATACATTCATAATTATTTGTATTAATATTGAGTTTTAATGTTCCTTTACAATTGGGAAGTGTACACGGTTCAGTACGAATTTTACCACGAATAATGGGTCTTTCACTATTTAGTACATTACTATTTTTTATGATACCTTTTCTTAGTAATTCTTTGTCTTCTTTTTGTTTATCAAAATATTTAAGTAATTCATCGGTAGCAGTAATAAACTCTTTTTCTTCATCCATAAGTTCTTTAATCTTATTTTTTTGAATCACACTTTTAACAAAAACTTTTCCAAGAAGGTTTTCAATAATTTCTTTTGAAAACTCAGATTTACAATTCATACAAGATGCTTTGGCATATGTTTTTTGACAATGATTACAAACGGTTGTGTTACATCCACAAACTATTTTCTTATTACGACTATTTTCTTCATACTCATTACAACATATAGAACATTCAAATTTAACCATCTTTATATCCTATTTGGAATAAACTATCCTTTTATATTAGATACAAATTGTAAAATCATTTTTTAAAATTTTTTAACAAATATTAATTTATAAAAAATAATATAAAAGAATTGTATTTAATAATAATTATATGTAAAAAATGAATCAAATTAAAAATGAAGCAATATCTTATTTCTATAGAGATTTTGTAGAAATAAAAGTTTATTCATATGTTTCAAATTTACTTAAAGGAATTGGTATAGCACATTGTATTGATACTAAAGAATATTTACAATTACCGGTTCCTATATTATTTCCATCAATCTTTATTGGATATAAAATGTATAAATATAAAAATGATATTAAAAAATTTATTTTAGACCATAAATAATTTTTATATAAAAAAATAAAAATATTTTAAAAATTATTAGATATAAAAGGAAATTTTATAAGAAGAATTAAGTTTCTTATAAAATGATTGATTTTCCAACATATAACTATCAATATTATATTTATTTTAAACCTCATATCAATGTATATGAAGTATTATTTCCAGCATTTATTGAAATGAATGCTCATTTTGAATATACACTTTTAAGTACTATTATAAAAAAAGAAACAAATGATAAATATTTATCTTGTGATAATGAATATATATACTATGATAAAAATGATATTGATTGTGATACACCTCTTATTAAAGAAGATAAAAAGATTGAACTTAAAAATAAATTAACTGAAAGTAATGATTTATGTGTATCTATTAAATTAAATAATATTTATAATAATAGTTTTATAATAAACGAAGATAATGAAAAAGATATAAAAACTATAACATTAAATGATAAACAACAAATAGAATTAGATAAAATATTATCTTGTAAAATTCTTAAACCATATATTGAAAAACATGAATTTGTGAAAGTTAAAATTAATTAATTTGTAAAAAAAAATAAAAGAAATGATTTTAAATAATTTTATTAAATATAAAAAGTATAATTTAATAAAAATATAATTTTTATTAAATATGATTGAGATACAAATTACATACAAATATATTGTACATTTTAATCAAAAAATAGATATATTTGATGTATTACTACCTGCTTATTGTGAAAAGCATGTTTATTTTAATGTTATAGATTCAAATTATACAAATATAAAAAAAGGGATTGATTATATTACTATTACTCATATTAAACATCCATCATATTATATGAAAGATGATAAAAATAAAAAAGTATATGAAAATTTTAATTATAAAGCTTCATCATATAATGATGATACCATAGATTATTATAATAAAATATTAGAATCAAGTAAACTTAGATTAAATCCAGAAGACTATAATAAAGATGAATATAAAGAATCAATTGAAATAAGTGAAAAACTATGTAATTTAATCGAACTAAATGATGAAGATAAAAATAATTTAGACAAAATTCTTTCATCCGAAATTTTAGCACCATATATTCATAAACACGGATTTATTATTGAAAGAACAGTTATTTAATAAAAATTATTTTATAAAAAAAAAATTAAAAAATGATTTTAAAAAATAAATATAAAAAGATTTATAGAATTCGTTATATATAAAAATAATTATATATAATGATTACTTATCCAACATTTGTTTATGAATATCATATTTATTTCAAACCTTCAATAAATGTATATGAAGTATTATTTCCAGCATTTATTGAAATGAAATCTCATTTTGACTTTGTATTACAAAGTAAAATATCTGAAAAAAAATTAAATTTAAAATATTTTTCAGGAAAAAAGTGTAAAAGTAGTAAAGAAAATATAAAAAAACGATTACAAAAAGAGCATAATTTTTGTTCACATATTATATTAAAACACAATTTTTTAGAATGTCATTATTTAGATGAAAAGATAATAACAGATGATGAAGGCACTCTTACACCTATTTTAACTCCTGAAAATGAAATAAATTTACAAAAGATTTTATCTTCACCAATTCTTCAACCATATATTCAAAAACACGAATTTGTACAAGTTCGAATTGGATAATTATTTTTTATTACAAGTAATCATTTCGTACATTTGTTGAACACAACTTTCAACGTGGTCTAAATTATGATTTATAAAAACTCCATCAAAAATATATGATCTTTCAATGGATTGAAGAATACCAAAATGTTCTGTTTCGTGTGCTCCAACAATACCATTTACTGGAATAACATCTGGACGAATGATTAAATAAGTTTGATGATTTGGGAAAGCTTCCTTTACCATTTCAAGTTCATTGTGAAAGCGAGCATCTGTAATAAAAATGTATTCAGCACTACTATTTTTAATACGATTTATTGTGGCTTTTACCCAAATATCAGGGTCTACTTGTTTTCTAAATAATTCTGTTCCTACTTTAATTAAAGCATCACGAGGGCTCATATTCCATTCTGGTACAACTACTTCTTTTAAATCATCACCATAATGTTCAGGGCTAAAACCAAAAGCAATAGAACAAATTTCACGTAATGGGTCAGCAAAAGAGAATTTAGCACTGTTTG
>JACCDX011764182.1_pt1 | contig 12440 bp, 10 predicted proteins | sample 7449681 | NCBI WGS metagenome assembly JACCDX01 (sample SAMN15323450, study PRJNA562643) | freshwater metagenome | isolation source: river surface water | place: USA:Blue River Watershed | collected 2017-08-18
GACTTAGGTATTGCCACCTTCTTGGGTGACTCGGTCTTGGTTGATGGGGTTGTGGTTGGCGACAAGATCGAGACTGATCTTGGAAAACTCTCGGCGTTGAATTCTGTCACCGAGGGTGAGCGAGGAGTAGTAGCGATTCGCTCGGAGAACTTTTATCTGCAGCCAAATCCAAGTGGTGATTCTGAGGTAGTAGGTCGAGTGTTCTTTGGTCACGATGCAGTTGTTGAAGTGCAGACCCCCAAGCTCAAGATCAGGGCAAGATCAAACGGCCCCTTTGCTCCAGAGGTCGGCATGCGGGTTACGGTTTGGGTTCGTGGAGCCGTGAACTTCTACCCCAGCAATTCATAGGGCATTTACCCACTCCTTTCTTGATGGTCACGACAGATTTCTAAGTTTTAGGCGTGAGCCTGAGAGTCGCGATTGTCACCGAGAGCTTTTTGCCGCAGATCAACGGCGTCACCAACTCAGTGGTGAGAGTTCTGGAAACCCTAAAGGCCAGAGAGCACGAAGCGCTGGTGATCGCACCCACTGCCCCAACCTCAAGACACCTGGGCTTCCCGGTTCACCAAAGCCCGAACTTACCGCTGTTGCAGTTTGCTGTTGGTGTGCCATCTCCTTCGATGTCTCGGGAGCTGGAGGAGTTTCAACCAGATGTGGTTCACGTTGCAGCACCCTTTTTGCTTGGTGCTCAGGCACTGGGGTGGGCAAAACGAAACGCTGTTCCATCAGTAGCCATCTACCAAACCGATGTTGCCGGTTACCTAGAGCGCTACAACCTCAGTTTTGCAAAACCAGTCATGGAAAAACTGACCGCTGCGATTCACTCGCTCGCAACTGTGAATCTGGCTCCAACCAAGACCTCGGCCACATATCTGAAGGAGCTCGGTATTCCTCGAGTGGGGGTCTGGGGGCGAGGGGTCGATCTAGACCTATTCAACCCAGACAATAAAAACTTGGTCGAAGCAATGGCGCTTCGGGCAAGGCTAGGCACCAAACCAACCATCGGTTTTGTTGGTCGCCTAGCCCAAGAGAAACAGGTCCATCGCATGGCTGAGCTATTTGGTTTGGACTGCAACTTTTTGATTGTGGGGGATGGCCCTGAGCGAACAAGACTCGAGGGTGAGCTCGGCCACCGTGCGCTGTTTGTTGGAGCAAAGACCGGTTTGGAGCTGGCAGCTCACTATGCGGCGATGGACATCTTTGTTCACTTCGGAACTGAAGAGACCTTTGGTCAAACCATTCAAGAAGCGATGGCCGCTGGTTTACCGGTAGTGGCACCAAATCGTGGTGGCACCGCGAGCTTGGTCTTAGATGGCCTGACTGGATTCTTGGTGGATCCATTCACGCCCGGTGCCTATCAGGAGGCCGTGGCAAAACTATTTGATCCACAACTCCGAGAACGCTTTGGACTCTCAGCAAGGTCGGAGGTGCAGGGCCGAAGCTGGGAGGCCAACAACGCTAAACTTCTTGGGTATTACGACTTAGCGCGAGCGCTAGCTGGCACCCCCGAAGTGGAGCAAATTGAACTGGCTTGACGCGCAAGAAATCATCAATGCTTTTGGTGATTACGTGGCAGTCGCTGTGACAATCATTATCTTTTTCGAGACTGCTTTCATTTTGACTTCATTCTTGCCAGGCGACTCACTTTTATTTTTGACTGGGCTCGCCCTGGCAACTTCAACCGCCTGGTTGCCGGACTGGATCGGCTTTATTTTGATTTGGCTCGCCGCCTTCTTGGGAACCCAAACTGGTTACTGGGTTGGCTACAAGATCGGACCCCCACTCTTCGAGAGCAATCGAAACTTCATTTTGAACGAAAGGGTTTTGACAAAGACTCACGAGTTTTTTGAGCGCTACGGGACCAGAGCAATTGTGCTGGCTAGGTTTGTCCCGATTCTTCGTGCTCTGATCCCAATGCTTGCGGGTATTTCAAAGATGGACACCAAGCGCTTTACCAAGCTCAATTTCATTGGTGCAACACTGTGGATTGCGGTTTTCATGTTCCCCGGCTATCTGCTTGGCAACGTGCCACTGGTGAAAGAGAACCTAGAGACCACAGTGCTTCTGATCGTGATTTTCACCTCGTTGCTACTGCCGGTGGAGATCCTTCGCGATCGAATCGCAAAGTATTTCAAAAAGCGCTAGTCAGCTCTAATCGCTCACTTGGTTTTAGAACTGTCAAAGTAAGGTGCTTTGGCTCCAAGCCATCGCCTGATGTGACGCCCCTGAGTTTGCGACCAAAGAATGGCACCACATCGCGTTTTACCCAACGCAGAGTCTCCAACAGCCCTCGCGAAATAGCTGGTAGTTCGTGATCTGGGATTTCGTGGTAGCGGTAGGAGAGGTCCAAAAGCTCGGCGGCACGGTTAGCGATCTTGATGTGACCGTGACCGGAGAAGTGCACCATGTCCTCGGCCCAGTAGACGAGCTCTTCGAAACTTTGAATGCCGTGAACATCCAGCACCGGAATCTCAAACTCCTGCGCGACCTCGGCAATCATGTCGCTAAATCTTTGGGCTGAAGCCAGCAGTGGTCGAAACACTCGCAGGTGCCTGGGGTTGATGGTGTTTGCCACCACGACATCGCAGCCTGCGGCTAGGAGCTCCAAGATCCCAGTTCTAAAGATCTCCCTAAGCTCATCCAAAGCTGTGCCGGAGAGAAAGTTGTTGTTCCCAGCCATAACGGTAACCAGGTCGGGTTGCAATCTAAGTGCTCGGTGCACCTGCTCCTGCATGATGGTTTCGAGCTTTGAGCCTCGGAGTGCGAGATTCGCGAAGTGAAACTCATAACCCTGGTTCTGAGCCTCCTGAGCGAGGATGTTGGCCAGTCGGTCGGTCCACCCGTTTTCATGTCTTTGGTGGCTGAAGGTGAAATCTCCTAGTCCCTCGGAGAGTGAGTCTCCGATCGCGACGTAGGAGCGATAAGGCTTACCAATCACCAGCTAATCAAATGCTGGCTCCTGAAACGAAGCTGCATTTCTTTGCAAAGTGTTGAGGGCTAAAGGGTGAACAAGAATTATCGACAATCAACTAAGCCCAGCGCTGCAGGTTTTACACTTGGTCAAATGCAAACTGGCTCAAAACTTCTAGCAATCGCGGCACTAATCGCACTACCTCTTGCAGGCTGCTCCGCTCCGGTTCTCACCCCAACCCCAACTGCAACTCAAACGGTTGAGCCTGAGCCAGAACCAGTCTTCATTCCAGCACCATTGACCGGCGTGCTCTATGCCGAGGAAGATGCTGCTCACCTCGCACTCCCTGCAGTCGCAGGCAAGGTCGACAACACCTGGGGTGGTAGACCACAGCTTGCACTCAACGACGCAGACCTCGTCTACATGACCCGTGTTGAAGGTGGCATGACCCGCATGCTGCCGGTTTGGCACTCCAGAATGCCTGAGGCCATTGGACCCATTCGTTCAGTCAGACCCGTAGATGCCGCCATCATCGATCCGTTCAACGGCATCTTCGTGTACTCCGGTGGGCAGGCACCTTTCAAGCGTGCTGCCAAGGAGACTGAGCTTGTGATGAGCGACGAGGACACAGAGCAGTCAAACGACACCTACTACCGTGAGAAGTCTCGCTCAGCTCCTTGGAACCTAATGTTCCGTGCTCAGAAGCTGCAGCAAAACTACAAAGACATGCCAGCTCCAACCCCAGGTTTTGAGTTTGATGCAGCACCAAGTGCAGTTGCCCTTGGAACGGTTGCTACCGGCATGACCATCAAATACCCCGGAACCATTTCTACCTGGGAGGGTGGATCTGCAGCCTTCCCCTGGGCAGCTGCTTCCGAGCCAGCTTGGCTTCACACCCTGGACAAAGAAGAGCACTACCAAGAAGGTGGTGACCGCGTTGTCACCAAGAACGTTGTGGTACTAGAGGTTGTTCACGACAACAGCTTCATCGATCCAAAGTATGGAGCGATTCCAAAGGCCAAGTTGATTGACAACTCCGGTATCGCCCACATCTTCACCGATGGCTACTACCTAAAGGCCACTTGGTCCAAAGCTGGATCAGCTGATCCGATTCTTCTCAAGACCGAAGATGGTCAACCCATCAAGCTAGCTATCGGTAACACCTGGATCGAGATGATGGACATCGCAAAGTCCAAACTCACCATCGTCGCTCCAAAGCCTGAGCCAGCAACCTCGTCTGACGAGTAACTGTCCCCTAAACAGACAGGGCCTGAGGGATTTCTCAGGCCCTCTTTGTTATCTACGCTTGAGCCATGCAACGCTGGGGAATTCGTTCAACTCTTGCGACTCTCTTCACGGTCGCACTCGTCCTGACATCTGGAGTTTCGGCTCAAGCAAAAGATGCCTGGAGAGTTTTAGACCCCGGCTTCTTTGGCCCAAAGTTCGGCTCTTTCAACGTTGATTACAACAACGGTCGCGACATCATCTTCATTGAAGAGGAGGCGGAACGAACATACGACGCTGTCTACTTCGAAAGTCAGGGCGAACCCCGGGAGATCAAGGTTTGTGAGGATCCAGGAGCGAATCTTGCCTGCGGCAGCAGTAACTCCGGTTATGTCTCAGGAACCGTTGTGCTTCCCTTTTGCGGCGAAGTGGTTGAAAACTGTGTTTCAGGTCTGAGCGTTGGAACATCAACATCTATGGAAGCAGCCAGCTTTGTTGGCACTGGCTACGGCTCGACTTTCAAGGGCGACCCCTCCCGCGGTATACCTAGCGGATCCGGACCTTCCTACTTCGACGCCAAGCATCCGCACTCGAATGGCAACAGGTATGTGGTCGCAGCCCTGCTGAACTTCTCAGCAGAGAGACGCGGCATCCAAGCCAATGAGTTCAGTGTGCGAGTGTTTCCAGTAGTTGAAAGACCCAGCGCACTGCCTTTTCCAAAAGCAGAGGTGTGCGAGACGCCAGATGGCAAAGGTCTGAATCGCTGCATCCAGCACTTTGAGGAGTGCATCTACCAACTCGAAGGCATTTGCGCAGCCGCCCAAGAGTTCGCACCAGATACCAGGGTCAAGGTTTCACTAAAGCTAAGCAATGAGGTTTCGGGTTGGTTCCGCGGACGCTTGCAAGACCCAGAGATTTCGGTTGAGCCAATCGACCCGAGGTATTCCAAAGTAGAAGTTGCTGGAGCTCCAGTAACCGTCCCACGACTGGTCAGCTCATACGTTGTTGGTCAAGACGGTCCAAACATTGTTGGTGCTCCAAATGAAAACGGTCACACCGGCCCATTCACAATCTTCCGAGCTGCCTCCGATCGCGGAATCGAAATTGTGAATGGTTTACGAAACGTGGTGAAGGACACTGCGACAGCTGTGAACACCGTTTGGATGATCAACTCGATCACTGCCAACCAAGCTGCGGGCGGAGCAGCGGGTTGTTTCTCTGATACCTCACGACTTCTTGGAATCGTCACCACCAATGCCATGGCCTACACCGGAACTGTCCCTGACTACAACAACGGCTATCTCTCCTACCGAGTAGCCGGCATGCACTACATGCCGGATGGCGAGACTGAGGTGTTGGGAACCTATGACCTTGTCATGAGATCTGATGTTGCACGTTGTGTTTATGGTTTCTCCAAAGCACCTGTTTCGGCAACCATTCAGGTGGTCGGAACCTCTGGTGAAGAGAAGGTCTCCACCACGATTGTGAATGAGCGAGATGGCTGGCTAAAGCTCGCCGCCTACGGCTTCACCTTCTCCGAGAAAGAAGTTCGTGTCACCCTGACTCAGGCTCCTCAGCCTAAGAAGGTGTCGGCAAACCTAGCTAAGTTCAGCGGCAAGAACACAAAGCTAACCTCATCTCAGCGCTCCAGCATCGACTATTTGATATCCCAAACCGAGGCAAACTCAGTTGCAACCTGCACCGCTTACTACGTCAAGGCATCGGAAAAGAGCCTGGCGACTGCCAGAGCCAAGGCAGCCTGCGCCTATGCAAAGAGCTTGAATCCAAACCTGAGGTACACCACAAGCGTGAAGCAGACCAAAACTGCTAGCTTGAACGGCAGAGTAGCGATCAGTTCGAACTAGATCGACAATCGGGGTTTGGGGAAGCTTTGAAAAAGATTCTTGGCGCAGTCATGGGCTGCCTGCTCACTGCAATCGCTTGGGCTCCGGTCTCTGCCAACTACACACCCAGCACCTTGGATCCCATTGAGCTCAGCCGTGGCCAGTACATTTCACTTGCGGATTCATCTTTCGGGCCTTGGAGTTCAAGGGTTACCTCGCGAGCGAATGCTCGAGATGAGATTTTGTGTGAGACCCTCACCGGTGAGTGCAGCGTTGACTCAAAACAGGCTCGCCAGATATCGGCAAATCTGAACTGGACAATTTGTGACTCCGTGACCGAGATTGATTGCGTCAAATCTCTGAAGATCCAGGGTTCAAGCTATGACTTGAAATCCCTACCCGGAGATGAAGTTGATGGTGTCCAAGCCCTCTTCCTGCCCAGTGGAGCCGGACCGGTTCTTGCCAGTGGTCCCGAAGGTGACTTCATTATCTCCACGCGAGGTGAGTACCAATTTGATCCAGGCAAGCTGCAATTTCTCACTAGAGCCCTTGATGTGGAATTGGTGCCAGTGGTGATCCAACCTGGCAATTACGAAGAAATACGTATGGTTCAGAACGATGCCATGAGCTCAAGGACCGTAGGTGAACGCGGGGCCAATCCCAAGTGCTATTTCAATACCGCTTCAGTTTGCTATCAGTCTGACCCGGCTCGCCTGGCTGACTTAGAAATCAATCTTCAACTTCAGCTCTCAAGTAAATGGAGCGGGTTCTTCAAGGGCCGCCTGACTCAGCCCCTTTTGAAACTGTCGAAGAACAACGGTGTCCAGGTCCTTAACCTGAGCGCTCAGCCGGCAAGCACTCACAAGGTTTTCTTCAAGGTCAATTGGGATGCTTACGGCAAGGCCCAGGAGGATGCGATCTGCTTTGGATCGTCTTGGTGCGAGGGCCTTCGAGTCGGCGCAACCGGCCTTCGAACACAACTGTCCTCGGCTCCCGGCTCAATCGCCATCATTCAAGCATTTGGTAAGCACCATCTGGACACCGCCGCTGAAGACGTTTACGAGTGGTCATTTGGCGTCGGAAGATCCATTGGTGAGAACTGCCTGGCGCCGAATAGGGGCCTTGTCGGAATGGTGACATCTAATGCACCAGTGTTCCAAGCGGGACCGCCAACCTTTCAATCGGGATACCTCACCTATGACATCGCCGGACTGCATTACGCCAGTGACGGTAAGACCCTAAACATCGGAGAGTACAACCTTCAGATTCGCTCGGACGTAGCGCGCTGTCTCTACGGCTTTAGCAATGCCCCGGTCTCTGCCACCGTTCAGGTGACCAATGAGGCTGGCAAGCAAGTTGTAGCAACCAAGGTGGTTTCAGAGACTGACGGCTGGCTCAGACTAAACGCGAACGGGTTCACCTATTCAAAGAAGCGAGTAAAGGTCAAGATCTCCCAGCCGGTTCAGGCAACACTGCCAACTTTCACCGCTGAAAGCGTGAAGCTCTCTTCGTCTCAGAGCAGCTTTCTAAAGCAGGCCCTAGCTTCAAAGATCTCCGGTACTGAGCTCACCTGTACCGGTGTCTACTCGTCCTCAGCTAAAGCCTCACTGGCAAAGAAGCAGGCTGAGGCCACTTGCGCAGCCGCAAAGAAATTTAGGCCAAGTCTTAAAACCTCCACCTTTGTTACCAGTGCATCGAGCGCGGGAGTGAAGGTGGGTTCGGTTCTGCTCCGATCAAATTAGGAATGCCTATGACCTCGGCATTGCTTTACTAGGAGTGCGCGGAGTAAAAAAAGAAAACCTGCCGCAGAAGAACTGCGAGCGTTGCGGCAGACCTATGGTCTGGCGCAAGGCATGGGAGAAAAACTGGGATCAGGTGAAGTACTGCTCAGAGAAGTGCAAAAGGACTAAATCTCTTTAGAGAAGTCCTTTAGCCAGCTTCTTAGATCACTACCTATGTCTTCACGGTCAATACCGATTCTGAGGGTGGCCTTGATGAAGTCGAGCTTGTCTCCGGTGTCATAGCGACGACCTCGGAAAACCACTCCTCTAACACCACCGGCAATCTCAGGGTGTGAAACTGCATACTCCAAAGCATCGGTTAGCTGAATCTCACCACCGCGACCTGGATCAGTCTTTTCCAAGATATCGAACATCTCATGGCGCAGGACATAGCGGCCGATGACTGCAAGGTTTGAAGGTGCTTCTTCGCGAGAAGGCTTCTCAACCAGGCCGGTGACCTGAACCACGTCATCCTCAGAGGTTGGGTTGATACTTGCGCAGCCGTAGAGGTGGATCTGGTCCTCAGGGACCTCCATTAGTGCGATGACGTTGTCACCGGTCTGTGCATGAACCTCGAGCATGCGGGGGAGGATCTGATCTCTTGAGTCGATGACGTCATCACCGAGCAACACCGCGAAGGAGTGATCTCCAACGTGGCTTTTGGCTCTGAGCACCGCGTGACCCAAGCCCCTGGGGTCGCCCTGGCGGGTGTAGTGGATGTCAGCAAGCTGAGAAGACTCTTGAACTTTGAATAGCTTTTTGGCATCGCCTTTATCGGCCAATACCTGCTCTAGCTCTGCAACACGGTCGAAGTGGTTTTCGAGGGCGTTCTTATTTCTACCAGTAATCATCAGTAGGTCATCAAGACCTGCTTCAACTGCTTCTTCAACAACGTATTGAATTACTGGCTTATCAACCAGTGGCAGCATTTCCTTGGGCATTGCCTTGGTGGCTGGCAAGAATCTAGTTCCAAGTCCAGCAACCGGGATAACGGCCTTTTTGACACGATAGTGCGCCTGAGTCATGGCTAAAGCCTAGACTCAACTCTCAGGAAATGCTGACTTCTGAGGTTTACACTTTCGGGCAGTCGGATAGGAGTTAGAGATGGCTAAGAGAATTCTTGGGGTGCTATCCGCAGCCCTGCTGGTAGTCATCGGGCTATCCACTCCAGCTCAAGCAGCCCCGGTTGAAAAGGCCTATGAGGCCATCAACATCAACTCAGCTTGGAGCAAGCAGATTCTTGGCCAGGGTGTAACAATCGCCATGATCGACCAGGGTGTAAACCTGCAGCACGAATACTTTGATGGTCAGGTCATAGACGGCATTTGCGTCTACCAAACCAACAACAGTGCGCTTTGTCCAAACGGCACCAAGTATCAAACAGGTTTGGCTGCCGCTAGTCAGCGTCGCGATTCAAGGGGTGCGCTAATTGCCGAGGAGACTCACGGCAACATGGTGGCCGGCATCGTCGCAGGTAAGCCAAACTCAGTGGCCCCGGGTGGAGTTGCCCCACAGTCAAAGATCGTCATGGCCAACACCGACATGCAACCTAGAAGTGTGGTTGCAGCCCTTGAGTACTTCTACCAAAACCGCGAGAAATACAACATCGTCGCAGTTTCTATGTCCTTTGGAATCTTGGGTCTGACTTCGCGTCAGGACCTACTCAACTGCAACACCAACCCGGTCTATGCCGAGGTGCGAGCATCACTCAAGAAACTTCGTGAGGTTGGCGTGATTCCGTTCGCGGCAGCGGGAAATGGTTTCTATCTAAACTCGGTGGAGTCCTGGGCACCAACCTGCCTCGATGAAGCAGTGTCTGTTGGTTCGGTTGATGAAACTGGTCAGATCTCCATCTACAACACCATGAGCACCAAGGTTGAGCTACTAGCTCCCGACTACGCCATCTCAGCAGCCACCTACGGCTACATGCAGGCTAGCGGCACCTCGGCTGCTGCTCCAACCGCAGCAGCCAGCTATGCGCTGCTGAGACAGCAGTTTCCGCAGCACTCTGCTCAGACCGTGCTGGATGCCATGAAGGTCTCAGGCAAGAAGATTGACGATGTGGTGCGTAAGCAGATTCCGATGGTGGATATCGCAGCAGCTCAGAAGGTCTTGGAGTCAACACCGGTCGGCACCACTCCGGTTGATCCCAACCCAACTCCGGTGACCACCAAGAAGGTAACGGTCGGAACCTTCAATGGCTACATCGCAATTTACGTTCAGGGCTTTGAGGGCAGCCAGTTCGTGGCTCGCATCGCAGGCAAGTGGACCAGCGTTTCACCGCTGAAGAACGTTGTTGGTAAGCCATATGCACTGATCAAGCGCAACACCGGCGCCGGATACGACGTCAAGGTCGAGGTCTGGATTGACGGTGTGAAGCAGACCCTGAACACCTCTGGTCAACCACCTGCTCAGGTCTTGGTTCTTAGAACTCGCTAACGACCAAATACAAAGAGCAAGAATTTCAAGGGGCCACCAAGCTCCTTGATTCTTCTTATGCCAAAACCAAAGCGAACCAGTGGTGCCTTTGATCCAAAGACGCGGTCGAAGACACTGGCTCTAGCCATGCGGTCTTTCTTACTACCCCAGCGCGAACCTGATGATTCAAATGGGTGAGTTGCCAGGGTGATAGGCATAAAGACTGCCCTGCCACCAGCGCTCAGTAGATCAACGATGAAGATGTATTCATCACCCAGGTAGTTCTTTGCTCCTGCGCCAAACTTCTCATCGAACCAAACCCCGAGCTGCCTAACGGCCTCAACTCTGATGATCATTTCGTAGGTGGCAGCTCGGGCTGAGTTGTATTCGGTCAGCTCTTCGCGGTTCTTGGGGTAGCGCTTTCGCAGCTTGCCATCGGGGTCAACCGCTTGGCCCAGCAGCAGCGAATACTGCGGGTTGTCATCTAGGAATCGAATGGCTTCATCGAGACCTTCTTCGTGGAAGAGGATGTCGTCATCGGAGAAGATCAGGTATTCACCCTTTGACTGCCAGATGGCTTGGTTTCGACTCTTTGCAACGCCGTAGTTGGTGAGTTCGTGAATATCTAGATCGGTTCTGATCATGAGCTCGGCCAACCCCTCACCGCGCCAGGCGATGTTGTTGGGGTTTTGAATAATGACCGTCACTCGCCAGTCCAGTCGCTCTGGTGGTGGCTTGATGTTCCCCACGCGCTCAGCGAGGGTCGAGTAGCTCATGGTCAGCTTGATCATTAGAAGCTATTTGCCTTGGCTCTAGCGAATCTCATCAGTGAGCTACTCACTGATGAGAAAGTCGTGTTTTGAAGTCGAAGACCTAAGAACAAAACGATGGTGTTTGAAAGTGTCACTAGACCTTCCAAAGAGAACCAGATCAAAAGGCCCAGTAAGACCACCACACCAAAGCTTGCAAGCAGGGTTCCAAACTCAGCCTGCTGAATGCGTGAACCAAGGCGCTCGGCTGGTGTGACCTCTTTTTTGGCACGCTTTTTCTCAACAAAGCCGCGCTGCTTTTTGAGCTGTCGCTTGAAAAGCACACCCATTACCTGCAGCACAATCAAAACCAACAGCATGTTGAGCCCTGCAAACAGCGGGCTCAACGCGAAGAAGAAAAACGCAATTACAAACAACTGGGTTAGAAAGCTGAGCACGTTGACAAGCTCAAGACCCATCGCCCACTCCCAGGACTCCTTGGTCTTGGACTTTTCTCGGGTGTCAGCACCAAAGGCCTTGTCAAAGAACTTCACTCGATAGGTCTTTTGCAGATAGTTCGCGGTTCTGGTTGAAATAAACAACACCGCAAAAACCACTACCGCAACCACTAGCTCAGCAAGTGGCTTATTGGCACCATCGACAACCAGGTCAGTGAAGAGCTTGGCAACTAGCAGCTCGATCACCGGGATCGATGCTGCGATGAGAACCAGCAGTACCAGCTGCGTGCGGTACTTGCCCTTCGGAACCAGAAGTTTTGAAGAGCTAAATAGTTCTTGAAAGATTTTGCGCAATGGCTACTTCTTTCGAACCTTTGCAATACCCAGCTTGATGTGTTCGATGACTTCGTCCTTCTTGGCCTCAGAGACCTTGATGTCACGAATCAGGTTGTCTAGGTTCGCGCTGCGAAGATCTAGTGGCACAACCTGTGGGTTCATAACCTCAACACCTGCACCCTGGGCATAGTCGCCGTACTTGATGCCAGAGCCGTGAACGTTTTCCTCGTAACCCTCGAAGGTCACCAAACCACATGGGATGCCATAGGACTGGCAGGTGATCATCACGTGCATCGCTGAGGTGATCACAGCGTCGTATTGAGCGAGCTTGCCAACAAACTCAACAATGTCAGTTGGACGAGACATCAACACCGAGAGCTCTTCAACATTCTCAGGCAGCTGCATGGGAGCCGAGGTGTGAGAGAAGTGACGAATAAACGCAATCTTGCCGTTGGTAGCTCCGCGATTTACTGGAATCACTCGGCTTAGTGCAAGACCCGGATCTCCAAAAGCCTCAACGTCAGGTCCGCCAGATTGCTTCAGCACTCTGGCGGTGATTGGGCCACGAACTGAGACATACTGCGCCTTGCGGTTTAGCTCGATGTCATCGGTTGAGATACCGGTACCGATAACCACAGAGTTTGACTTGATAAAGCGGCCAATCGAACCAAGAGAGATCAGGTGTGGTTTGGCCGCTGGCTTCACAGGGGACTGCAGCA
>JACCDX010152086.1_pt1 | contig 12439 bp, 10 predicted proteins | sample 7449681 | NCBI WGS metagenome assembly JACCDX01 (sample SAMN15323450, study PRJNA562643) | freshwater metagenome | isolation source: river surface water | place: USA:Blue River Watershed | collected 2017-08-18
GTGATCACATCTCACTGACCGCTGCATCCCCGCTATCAGGTGCAACTTTTATTGATCTCACAGATTTGTACAGCAAGCGCATTAGAGAGATTGTGAAGAAGGAAGATTCGTCACTTGCAGAAGGCGTTTATGTGCATTGGCGCGGCCCAACTTATGAGACTCCTGCTGAAATCTTGATGATGCGCACAATGGGTGCAGATTTAGTTGGAATGTCTACCGTTCCTGAAGCGATCGCAGCACATGCACTGGGTGCTGAAGTTCTTGGAATTTCGCTCGTAACTAATGCGGCTGCTGGCGTTACAGGAGAGAAGTTAAACCATGAAGAAGTAATTGCTGCTGGAAAAGCTGCAGCAAATCGTATGGGCGCACTACTTAAATCAACTATTCCAAAACTCGTTTAAGGTAGATAACCTTCACCTTATGGATGCAACGTTGAGAGCTGAGGTTGAAGCCTGGATTGCAGATGATCCAGACCCAGTAACTGCAGCCCAACTTCAAGAGTTGCTCACATCCGAAGATGAAGCATCGCTGAAGAAGTTCTTCAACGGCTTCCTTCAATTTGGAACTGCAGGCCTTCGTGGTCCTATTGGCCCAGGTCCCTCATGTATGAATCGCGCAGTTGTTGGTCGAGCAGCCGCTGGTATTGCTCACTACATGAAAGAGCGTGGCATGACCAAGGTTGTCGTTGGCCGTGATGCTCGTTATGGATCAGAAGATTTCACACAAGAGACAGCAGAAATCATGAGCGGCGCTGGAATGGATGTTTACATTCTGCCGAGACCGCTTCCAACTCCTGTCTTAGCTTTTGCAACCGAATATCTGAAGTGCGATATTGGCATCATGGTGACTGCAAGCCATAATCCACCGCAAGATAATGGGTACAAGGTTTATATCGGACCTACCGCAGATGGAATCAACTACGCATCATCACAGATCATCAATCCCACAGATGGATTTATGGCCAGTGATATCGATGCAGTGACATCTCTGAAATCTCTCCCCCGTGGGAAGAGTTGGACAGTTCTCGATGAAGAAGTCATTACAGAGTATGTAAAGCGAACAAGTGCTCTTGCACCACGTCCTGGTGATATGAAGATTGTTTACACAGCTATGCATGGAGTCGGAACCGAAGTTGTGCAACGCGTCTTTAACCATGCTGGTTTCGCCACATTGATTCTTGTCGATGAACAATGCACGCCAGATCCAGACTTTCCAACAGTTGCATTTCCCAATCCCGAAGAGCCAGGTGCAATCGATCTAGCCCTCAAGAAGGCTCGCGATTTTGGTGCTGAACTTGTGATTGCAAATGATCCTGATGCCGATAGATGTGCTGCTGCCATCAATGACCCAGCTGTGGGTTGGCGGATGCTGCGTGGTGATGAACTTGGAATCATTCTGGGTGAGTGGATAGCTCGCACAAATCCAACTGGAACTTTCGGAAATTCCATCGTCTCTTCATCTGCGCTAAGAAAAATCAGTAGCCACTACGGAATCGATTTCCAAGAGGTTCTCACCGGCTTTAAGTGGCTTGCAAAGATTGAAGACCTGGCATTTGGGTATGAGGAAGCAATTGGATACTCAGTTGATTCAGAGACTGTTAACGATAAAGATGGAATCTCAGCAGCGCTCTTCTTGGCTCAGGTTGCAACGGACCTCAAGCGCGAAGGATTGACTCTCTCCGACTTACTCAACGAGGTTTGGGAGCGTCACGGTTTCCATGGCACAGAACAAATTTCAATTCGTGTCAGCGATATGGGAGCAATTACAAGACTTCTCGCTGGGCTTCGCAAGAATCCGCCAGCCGAGATTGCCGGCCGCAAAGTAGATGCAATCGATGATTTAGCTGCACCTAAAGATGGCCTGCCACCCACAGATGGTCTTCGAATTTGGCTTGCTGGTGGAATTCGCATCATCGTTCGCCCATCAGGAACAGAGGCGAAGATGAAGTGCTACATCGAAGTGATTACTAAGACATCGCAAGAATCACAGGAATTGCTCGACGAGATTCGTCAACCTCTGAAAGAATTACTCTCATGAGTTTCTACGGTTTAGTCGATGGAACTGAGAAGTCTCTCCTCAATTTTCTCAATCAATTATCGGGAGTGGACCAGGTAGGGGCTGAATCCCGAGCAGCGATGCTTGCCACGCGCAGTATTAAAACAACCAGTAAGAAATGGGCGATTGAAACAGCCATATCGATGGTTGACCTCACGACTTTAGAAGGCGCTGATACTCCTGGAAAAGTTCGTGCACTCTGTTCCAAGGCTGTCAGACCTGACCCAACTGATCCAACAGTTCCTAGCGTGGGAGCTATCTGCGTCTATAACGATATGGTCGAAATTGCTCGCACACATCTAGATGCAATTGGTGGAGAACATGTTCCAGTTGCCGCTGTCTCTACTGCATTTCCATCTGGTCGCGCCTCTATGGAGGTAAAGATTCAAGATACACAAGATGCAATCAACGCTGGCGCTGCTGAAATCGATATGGTGATTGATCGTGGAGCATTCCTAGCTGGAAAGTATGGATTGGTATTTGATGAGATTGTGAAGATTCGTGAAGTCTGTGGCGAAAAAGCCCATCTCAAGGTAATTTTTGAAACAGGCGAACTTGTCACTTATGACAATGTTCGAAAGGCTTCTTACTTGGCGATGCTCGCAGGTGCTGACTTCATTAAGACTTCCACCGGAAAAGTAGCTCCCGCGGCAACTCCCCCTGTTGTCCTAGTGATGCTTGAAGCAGTTCGAGATTTCTACACACTCACCCAACGCAAAATTGGGGTCAAGCCTGCGGGTGGAATTCGTACTACGAAGGATGCAATTAAGCAGTTAGTTCTCGTTAATGAAACTGCGGGTCCTGATTGGCTCACTCCACAACTTTTCCGCATAGGTGCAAGCGCACTTCTCAACGATTTACTAATGCAGCGAATGAAAATGTCAGATGGCTACTACGCTAGCCCTAACTACGTGACTATCGACTAAGGAATGGGCAGAAGATGACCTTTGAGTATGCACCAGCGCCAGAATCTAGGGCGATAGTCTCCATCAAACCTAAATATGGGCACTTCATCAATGGTTCATTCGTCTCCGGAAAGAAACACTTTCCTACAATTAATCCAGCAACTGAAGAAATCCTCAGCCATATAGCACTCGGTGGAACTTCCGACGTTGATAAAGCGGTAGCAGCTGCACAAAAGGCTTACACAAAGACATGGTCAAAGCTCTCAGGTAAAGAGCGTGGAAAATATTTATATCGCATTGCACGAATTCTCCAAGAACGTGCACGCGAGTTTGCCGTGCTAGAGACGCTTGATAATGGAAAGCCGATCCGTGAAACACGCGATATTGATATTCCACTTGTGGCAGCACACTTCTTCTATCACGCAGGATGGGCAGATAAATTAGATTATGCAGGGCTAGGCCACTCACCACAGGCTTATGGAGTTGCTGGTCAGATCATCCCCTGGAACTTCCCACTCTTGATGCTCGCCTGGAAAGTAGCTCCTGCGCTTGCAACTGGAAATACAGTCGTACTTAAGCCAGCAGAGACCACATCTCTAACCGCACTCTTATTTGCTGAGGTTTGCCAGCAGGCAGAACTTCCCGATGGCGTTGTCAATATTGTTACTGGCGATGGTTCTACAGGCGCGGCAATCGTTAACCATCCTGGAATTCATAAGATTGCATTCACTGGATCGACCGATGTAGGAAAGAAAATTGCTCGCGCTATCGCTTCCACTGATAAGAAGGCAACCCTCGAACTCGGTGGTAAAGGCGCCAATATCGTCTTTGATGATGCACCTGTAGATGAAACTGTTGAAGGCATTGTTAACGGTATCTTCTTCAATCAGGGCCATGTCTGCTGCGCTGGTTCTCGCTTAATTCTGCAGGAGAGCATCGCTGAAGAAATTATTGAGAAACTTAAAGTCAGAATGTCGAAGATTAGAGTGGGTGACCCACTTGATAAAAATACTGATCTCGGCGCCATCAATTCGAAGGAACAACTTCTTAAGATTAAGGAGCTCTCTGCAGTCGGAGATGCCGAAGGAGCTGACCGCTGGAGCCCTCAGTGCAACCTTTCAGATAAAGGTTTCTGGTTTGCTCCTACAATCTTTACTGGTGTAACCCAGGCTCACCGAATCGCGCAAGAAGAGATCTTTGGCCCGGTCCTCTCTGTTCTCACATTCAGAACTCCGCAAGAAGGAATTGATAAGGCCAATAACACTCCCTTTGGTCTATCTGCAGGAATTTGGAGCGAGAAAGGCTCACGAATTTTCTGGGCTAGCCAACATCTCAAGGCAGGAGTTATCTGGGCTAATACCTTCAATAAATTTGATCCTGCATCTCCATTTGGTGGCTATAAAGAATCTGGATGGGGCCGCGAAGGTGGCAGACATGGTCTGGCTGCATATTTGAAAAATGGCAAAGAGAGCGGGGCAAAGTAAATGGCTACTAAGAAGCAACCTCGCGTTGATGTGAGGAAGACCTACAAGCTCTTTATCAATGGTGCATTCCCACGCAGTGAATCAGGGAGAGTCTTTGAAGTAACTGCCAAGAATGGAGACTTTATCGCCAACCCTGCGCTGGCATCACGTAAAGATCTTCGCGATGCCGTTACCGCTGCTCGTGCTGCGCAATCAGGATGGTCGAAGGCAACTGCATACAATCGCGGCCAAATTCTCTATCGAATCGCTGAAATGCTCGAAGGTAGAGCAGATCAATTCCAATCTGAAATTGCACTCAGCTCACAGGTAACGCCTCTTAAGGCGAAATCACAGATACTCGATGCCATTGATCGATGGGTTTGGTATGCGGGATGGAGCGATAAATTACAGGCAGTCAGTGGTTCTACAAACCCTGTCTCTGGACCTTACTTTAATTTCTCAATCTCCGAGCCTCAAGGTGTTGTTGCGATTGCATCGCCGGCCACCTTCATTGAATTTATTGATTCCGTTGCTGCGGCAGTCGTTTCAGGTAATACAACGGTTGTGCTCGTTCCCGGTTCTCTTGCAGTTCCAGCTATGTCATTTGCAGAAGTATTGGCGACGAGCGATCTACCAGCAGGTGTCATCAATATCCTCACAGGCTCAATTGATGAACTCGCTCCATGGGCAGCTTCACATATGGATATTGATGGTTTTGATATCTCAGGTGTAGATACGAAGAAGCGCGGCGCTCTCAAAGAAGCAGGAGCTGAGAACCTTAAGCGAATTCATGCCTTTGATTCTGGCCAATCTCCCACACGTATCCTCGCCTTTATGGAATCAAAGACTGTTTGGCACTCAGTCGGAGTGTAAAGAGAGTTACTCTTCAGAAATCTTCGCGTAGGTTGGTTTTACGATATTTTCAATAATCGCTAACCGTTCTTCAAAGGGAATGAATGCGCTCTTTAGTGCATTAATCGTTACTCGCTGAAGGTCCTGGAATGTCCAATCACATTGCTTGACCATCTCAGTCATTTCGCGGCTCATAGATGTTGCTGACATTAAACGATTATCGGTATTGATTGTCACTCTAAAGCGAAGCTTGGAGAGCTTGGCAAGTGGGTGGTGTGCAAATGAATCAGCAACGCCTGTTTGGATATTAGATGATGGGCACATCTCAAGTGGGACTCGACGATCACGAAGGTACGATGAAAGACGTCCCAGCCTTGGCGGTGTGTGATTGAAATCGATGTCATCTGCGATACGTACGCCATGACCTAAACGTTCTGCACCGCAGAGTTGAATAGCTTCCCAAATTGATGGAAGGCCATAAGCCTCACCGGCGTGAATTGTGAAGTGAGCATTTTCGCGGCGCAGATATTCAAAGGTATCTAATTGATCGCTAGGCGGGAAACCATCTTCAGGGCCAGCAATATCAAATCCGACAACACCTTGATCGCGGTACTTCACTGCAAGTTCGGCAACTTCCTGGGAAAGATTGTTTTGGCGCATTCCACAGAGAAGTGAGGTCATACGAATTACATTGCCTTCAGATTTTGCCTCAGCTTCGCCTTCACGGAAGCCTTCGAGAATCGCTTCGATGGCTTGTGAAAGAGTTAAGCCCTTCTCTGTAACAAGTTCTGGAGCCATGCGTACTTCTGCATAGACAACGCCATCACGAGCAAGATCAACGGCACATTCGCGTGCAACGCGGACGATATCTTCCTTACGTTGCATGACTGCAACAGTATGAGCAAAAGTTTCAAGGTAGAGAACCAGAGAACCTGAGTCGCAAGATGTTCTAAACCACTCAGCAAGTTCTGCCGCATCGTATGTTGGAAGGTCATGGCCAATCTCTTTGGCAATATCAATGATTGTTTGAGGGCGTAGTCCACCATCAAGGTGATCATGGAGCAGAGCCTTTGGTAGGCGCTTAATCTGATCTTCCGTTGGCTTCTTTGTTAAATTACTCATCCTTGAATTCTTTCTAACACTAGAGGCAGACGGTTGACCGTTCCACCTTCAACTATTGTGACAGCACCTTCTAAAATCTCTAAAGCGCGAGCGAATCGTGCTGGTTCATCTGTATGTAAAGTCATAAGTGGTGCACCTGCTGCGATGTAATCACCAGGCTTTCCATGAAGCTCAATACCAGCACCTGCCTGAACCTTCTCGCCTTGCTTTGAACGACCTGCGCCAAGGCGCCAGGCGCTGACACCTACCTTCATCGCATCCATCGTTGTGATTGTTCCACTATTCGCGGCCTTTACGACATGCTGCTCACGCGCAACAGGCAACTTCGCATCAGGATCTCCGCCTTGAGCGCTAATCATTCGGCGCCAATGATCCATCGCACTTCCATCTTTCAACGCAGCTTCCGGATCTTTCCCAACAATTCCTGCAGCATCAATCATTTCGCGTGCAAGCAAAATAGTAAGTTCAACTACATCTGCTGGTCCCCCACCTGCAAGAACTTCTACAGATTCACGAACTTCGAGTGCGTTTCCGGCAGTGAGGCCTAGTGGCACATCCATCGCAGTGACTAGCGCTCGTGTATTAACTCCAGCATCGGTACCTAGTTGCACCATTGTGCGAGCAAGCTCTGCAGCTTTCTTAGGATCAGACATAAATGCACCGCTACCGGTCTTTACATCAAGAACAAGCGCTGAAGTTCCTTCTGCAATCTTCTTACTCATTATCGATGATGCAATCAGCGGAATCGCTTCAACCGTTGCAGTGACATCGCGCAGCGCATAGAGCTTCTTATCTGCTGGCGCCAAACCCGCACCTGCTGCACAGATAACTGCTCCTGTATCTTGCAAGACTTTTAACATCTCTTCATTTGTAAGGGATGCACGCCAACCTGGAATTGATTCGAGCTTATCGAGAGTTCCGCCGGTATGGCCAAGACCGCGACCGCTTAACTGTGGAACAGCTCCCCCGCATGCGGCAACTAGTGGTGCAAGTGGAAGAGTGATCTTGTCACCAACGCCACCAGTTGAATGCTTATCTGCTGTCTTGCGATCGAGCATCGACCAATTCATTCGTTCGCCGCTATTGATCATCGCATTTGTCCAACGAGATATTTCGCGAGAATTCATGCCGTTGAGCAAAATCGCCATCAAGAGCGCCGACATTTGTTCATCAGCAACTGCTCCACGGGTATAGGCATCTATAACCCAATCAATCTGCACATCTGAGAGCTCATTGCGGTCCCGCTTAGCGGCAATAATCTCTACCGCTGCAAATGGTTCAATCATGAAAGTCGATTCTCAATTTCCTCTGGACCAAATGCCCATGGAAGTAAATCTCCTAAAGTCTTGACACCTTGATCAGTCATCATTTGTAGAGATGAGCCGCCATGCTCTTGCAGAAGCTGTCTGCAACGACCACAAGGCATCAAGGCATTTCCTGCTATATCAACACATGCAAATGCCACTAGTCGTCCGCCACCTGATGCGATGAGCGATGAAACAAGTCCACATTCGGCACAGAGAGTCAGCCCGTAGCTGGCATTTTCAACGTTACATCCTGTTACTACGCGACCGTCATCAACGAGCGCAGCAACGCCAACAGGAAACTTTGAGTAAGGCACATACGCCTTCTTCATGGCGCCTAGCGCCTCGGTGCGAAGTAGATCCCAATCAATCTGCATTAGCGTGAACCACCGCCACGCTTATATGGAATTCCATCTGCTGCCGGTGCTCGAACTTTTCCGACAAATCCAGATACTGCGATGATTGTTGCAATATATGGAACCATCATCATGAACTCCGAAGGAATTGGCGTTCCAGAGATTGAAAGCACGCTTCGAAGTTGATCTGCAAAACCGAAGACAAGAGCCGCAGCAACGGCGCCCATGGGTGTCCAACGTCCAAAGATGAGGGCAGCCAGCGCAATGAAGCCCATACCTGCAGTCATCTCGCGGCTAAATGCGCCAACAGATCCCACTGTGAAGAATGCTCCACCGTATCCAGCAATAGCACCAGCAATGAGTACATTTCTGAAGCGCACCTTATTGACATCGATACCGACAGATTCTGCCGCTACTGGCATTTCACCAACAGAGCGCATACGCAGACCCCACTTGCTCTTAAAGAGTGAGATTTGAATAAATACAACCATCACATAGAGACTGTAAATAATGATGGTGTGGTTGAAGAAGATTGGTCCAATGAGAGGAATCTTCGATAAGAATGGAATGGCGATTGGGCTAAAAATCGGTGCGCTATTCCATGTTTCAGGATTAGTTGTCAGCGCACGTTGCGTTGCGAAGGTCGTAAGTCCAATCACAAGAACGTTGATCACAAAGCCAAGGATCACTTGGTCAATTGCGTATTTGATTGCAAATGTTGCGAGGATCAAAGAAATCAAAGCTCCGGCTAACGGTGCTACAAAGAGACCTACCCATATATTCTGAGTCAAGGATGCAGCAACTCCGGCCCCAAATGCACCAGCCAGCAGCTGTCCTTCAATTGCAATATTAATGACTCCAGAACGTTCGCACACAACACCGGCTAGTGCTCCAAAGACCAGCGGTACCGAGAGGATGAGTCCACCTTGAAGAAGACCAGTAAACGGAACAAAGTCACCAGCTGAAGCCCAGTTGAGGAAAGACATAAAGAGAGCAGCGGAAGCTAGTGCAATTAGCGTTTTCGCAGCCTGTCGTTTCACATATACCAGGAGGGATGCCACGCTCAGAATAATCGCAGCGATACTAAATCCAGTTGAACCGCTCTTAGAGCCAACTCGCCACTCTTTCAGGAAAGCCCACTCATCACCTAGGACGAAGCTATATGTGACCGTCGCATTCTCTTTCTGCATAAGTGCAAAGAAGATCAAGGAGAGTAGAGATGCAACGATAAGGAAGAGAATGCGTTGCGCAGTTTTGCGTTGCGCAGTTGAAAGGTGGGCGAAGGAAATCATCCGTTCCATCCCTTCGAAGCGAGAGTCTCTGCCTTTTCATACTTACGAACTCGGAATATCTTCGCTACCAATCCAGGGGCTGCAATAAAGAGAACGACTAGAGCTTGAATAACAAGGACAATTTCAACAGGCACTTGAACATTCGCCTGCATGGTAACGCCGCCCACACGAAGGGCTGCGAAGAGAATTGAAGCGAGCACAACACCGACAGGACTTCCTCGACCTAAGAGAGCGACGGTAATTGCATCAAATCCAAATGATCCAGCAATATCTGTCGTGAGCTCGTACTGGTTACCTAGAACATGGACAGCTCCACCAACGCCAGCCAGAGCACCAGCCAGAATCATCGCCGCAATTGTTGTCGCACCCACCGAGATACCTGCTGTGCGGGCTGCAGTTGCATTTGCGCCAACAGCGCGGAATCTAAATCCAAGGGTGGTGCGGTTAAGGATGAAATAGACAAGAGCTGCGACCGCTAGGGCAACTATCAAACCGACATTAACTCGATAATTCTCACCAAATAAAAGCGGGAGTCGTGACGTCTCTCTTACTGGTGGCGCAAGCGGGTCAATGCGACCAGGACGAAGGAAGGCAGGTTCTCCGAGAATCCAAAGAATGAAACGTGCCGCGATGTAGTTGAGCATGATGGTCACGATTACTTCGTGGGCGCCGGTCTTCGCCTTAAGGAATCCAACGATCCCACCCCAAATTCCGGCAAGAATAATTGCGAAGGCAATCGCCGCAAGGATATGGATTCCGACCGGTAGGTCATACCTAAATCCGATAAATGAGGCACCGATTGCGCCAAAGATAAATTGACCTTGTGCACCGATATTAAAGAGCCCTGCTTTAAATGCAACTGCAACTGATAACCCACAGAGAATAAGTGGTGATGCCGCGAGAAGCGTTTCGGTGAATGGATAGAAGCCGCGTATAAATCCTTCACCTTCTGCAAGGTTCGGGTCGTAGATAGCTCCTTGGAATAAAGAAAGGTAAGCATTTCCGACTGTCGATAAGAGCGCCTTGATGAATTCGATTGGATCAGAAATCTTAGAGTTCACGCGACTATCTGTCAGACCGATGACAATGCCACCGATAATCAAGGCAAGCGCAAATGCCAGGAATGGCATTACTGATTTACGTATCAGCTTCTTAAGCATTTGAAGTGCCTCCTGGCGTTAGTCCTGCCATATATAGCCCAATATTTTCACGGCTCTCTGTCGCAGGAACAATCGCAATAATGCGACCCTTAAACATGACCGCGATCCGGTCTGCGAGGGCAAAGACTTCATCCAATTCAGTACTAAAGACAATCACAGCACGTCCTTGATCGCGTTCTTCCACGAGTCGTTTATGTACGAATTCAATTGAACCTACATCTAGGCCACGAGTTGGTTGGCAAGCAATTACAAGATTTACAGGTCGAGAGAGTTCTCGCGCAATTACAACTTTCTGCTTATTTCCACCAGACAGTGATGATGCGCTGTCATAAATGCTCTGCGTACGAACATCGAATTCACTTACTCGCGCACGTGCATTCTCATCTACTTTATCAGGGTGGTAGAGGCCATTAGAGCTAAAGGGCTTGTTCTGGTAAATATCTAGAATTAGATTCTCTGCGATGGAGAAACTTGAGATAAGACCATCTTTCTCTCGATCTTCCGGGATATATGCGATGCCGGATTGCAAATTATCGAGAACTGAGTTTTTCAATACATCATGTCCTGCAACAGTTATTGATCCACGCGTTATCTCTTGAAGGCCGAGAAATGACTCGGCCAGTTCTGATTGACCATTGCCCTGAACGCCTGCAATCGCAAGTATTTCTCCGGCCTTTACCTCAAAAGAGACATCATCAACAATCGGACGTCCGTAATGATCGAGTTGAGAAAAATTCTTTACCAGTACAACTGCATCCCCACTCTTCTGGGCGCCTTTATCCACCTTGAGGTCAACCTCGCGGCCGACCATTAAGTTTGCTAACTCCTCTTGAGATGCAGTGGGTAGAGCATTTCCAACCACCTTGCCGCGGCGAATAATCGTGATTTTATCTGCGATAGCTTTAACTTCTCGAAGTTTGTGACTAATGAAGACGATGGAGCGGCCTGATTCGCGAAGTTTCTTGAGATTTCGTAGAAGTTCATCGGTCTCTTGTGGAGTCAAAACAGCTGTTGGCTCATCAAGAATTAGTACCTGGGCATCGTAAATAAGGGCACGAATAATCTCGACACGCTGCTGAATTCCAACAGGTAGATCTTCTACAAGAGCATCTGGATCTACTGCAAAATTGAATTCATCTGAGATTCGGCGAATTTCTTCACGGGCCTTATCTAGACTGAGAAGTCCTACCTTTGTGGTCTTCTCATTTCCTAAGACGATGTTCTCAACCACTGTAAAGACTGGGATCAACATGAAGTGCTGATGGACCATTCCAATTCCAGCTTCAAGTGCATCAAGCGGAGAGTGAATAGTTAAAGTCTTGCCGTTTACCGAAATTGAACCGCTATCAGGCTGAAGGAGTCCGTACACAACATTCATGAGCGTAGATTTTCCTGCGCCATTTTCTCCAAGAATTGCAAGAATTTCTCCGTCGGCAACCTGCAAATCTATTGAGTCATTTGCGATGAGAGAGCCGAAAGTCTTTGTAATGCCGCGCAATTCAAGGGACATGTGCGTAAATCTACTCGCTTTATTGCACTTTAGAAAGTCAAAAACAAATAAAACTGGGCTAGCACCGAAGTGCTAGCCCAGTTTTGTGAAACTGTTTCAGTTATTACTTAACTGAAATTTTGCCGTTGATTATGCCTGTTCTCAACTGAGTAACTTCTTTACGAAGTGCTGAAGGAACTACACGAATAAGATCGTGGTACGGAGCAATTGTTGTTCCGCCGTTCTTAAGAGTTCCAACATAAGCAGAGTTTGTGAACTTGCCAGCTTCAACATCGTTGATAACTGACTTCACTGAGTTTCCGAGGCCCTTCATGACTGAAGTAAGAAGAACTGAACGGTACTTGTTAGCTGATACGAATCCATCTGTATCTACCCAAATAACCTTTGACTTCTTGCTAGTCATTGAGTTCTGTGCTGTTA
>JACCDX010384239.1_pt1 | contig 12437 bp, 11 predicted proteins | sample 7449681 | NCBI WGS metagenome assembly JACCDX01 (sample SAMN15323450, study PRJNA562643) | freshwater metagenome | isolation source: river surface water | place: USA:Blue River Watershed | collected 2017-08-18
CCTTTTTACATTTGGTGCCCACGGAGGGACTCGAACCCCCACACCTTGCGGCACATGGACCTGAACCATGCGCGTCTACCAATTCCGCCACGTGGGCCTAAAGAAGGCGAGATTATAGCGGAATAATCTGCCAAGTCAATCAGCGTCAGTCGGCTTTTCCCTCTGAGATTCTGTCTTTTTGAGCACAGGCTGCGCCCGTCCGTTACACTATCTGTGTTTTTTCCTTCCGAACGAGACACACATCTTTTGAGCCAGCCCCCGTACAGCATCCCCAGCCGGGAAGAAATCCTGGGTATCCTGCGCACTTCCGCAGACCCGCAAACGCTTGCCTCCATTGCCAAGGCCCTCTCGGTCAAGGACGTGGAACTGGATGGCCTGACGCGCCGTCTGGCCGCCATGGAGCGTGATGGTCAAATCAAGCCCGACCGCAAGGGCCGCATTCAGCTGGCCAACACCGCTAATTTCATTGAAGGCCGGGTGTCCGCGCACCGCGACGGCTACGGTTTCCTGATTCCGGATGAGGGCGATGACATTTTTCTGCCCGAGAAGGAATTGCAGAAGGTGTTGCATGGCGACCGGGTACAGGTGCGCATTACCGGTTTGGACCGTCGCGGCCGCCCCGAAGGTACGATCGTCGAGGTGCTCAGCCGCGCCAACACGCATGTGATCGGACGGCTCGTCAACGAAAACGGTACCTGGCTGGTGGCGCCGGAAGACAAGCGCATCAGTCACGACATCCTGCTGGCCAAAGCGCCGGGTAAGGCCAAGGCAGGGCAGGTGGTCAGTGTTGAACTGACCGAACAGCCTTCGCGTTACACGCAGCCGGTGGGCGTCATTGCTGAAGTGCTGGGTGATATTGATGACCCGGGGATGGAAATTGAAATTGCGGTTCGCAAATATGGCGTGCCGCATGAGTTCTCCGATGCTGCTAAAGCGCTGGCCACCAAACTCCCCTCGGAAGTGCGCGCTGCCGATCTGGAAAATCGGGTCGATCTGCGTGATGTACCGCTGGTGACGATTGATGGCGAAGATGCGCGTGACTTCGATGATGCGGTCTACTGCGAGCCCGTCAAAATCGGTCGCACCCAGGGTTTTCGGCTGATCGTCGCGATTGCCGATGTCAGTCATTACGTTAAACCGAATGATGCACTGGATGTCGATGCGCTCGAGCGCAGTACATCGGTATATTTCCCTCGTCGCGTCATTCCGATGCTGCCCGAAAAGCTGTCCAATGGCCTTTGCTCGCTCAATCCCGCGGTCGATCGTCTGACCATGGTGTGTGATGCAGTGATTAACGCCAAGGGCCATATTCATGCTTACCAGTTTTATCCGGCGGTGATTCATTCGGCAGCGCGCCTGACGTACACTGAAGTGGCGACCATTCTGGGCAACACACGTGGCCCCGAAGCCGTGCGCCGCGCCGCGCTGCTGCCGCATTTGCAAAATCTGTATGAGCTGTATCAAACGCTGCTCGGATCGCGACGCGAGCGTGGCGCGATGGACTTCGAAACCACCGAGACTTACATTGTCTGCAACGCCGCCGGCAAGATCGAGCAAATCCTGCCGCGCACGCGCAATGATGCGCATCGTCTGATTGAAGAGTGCATGCTGGCCGCAAACGTTTGCGCAGCGGATTTCATGGAGCGTCACAAGCACCATGGCATGTACCGCATTCACGCGGGGCCCACTGAAGAAAAGCTTAATCAGTTGCGCACCTTCCTCAAGCAGCTCGGTCTGAGCCTCGGTGGTGGTACATCGCCCACCGCGTCGGATTACGCCACGCTGATGGAAAAAATCAAAGGTCGGCCTGATGCCATCCTGCTGCAGACCATGCTGCTGCGCTCGATGCAGCAAGCGGTTTACAGCCCCGACAATATCGGCCACTTTGGTTTGTCCTATGAGGCGTATGCGCATTTCACCAGCCCGATACGACGCTATCCTGATTTGCTCACGCATCGCGTGATCAAGGCGATCTTGCAGGGCAAGCACTATCACCCCAAGGGCATTCTGACCGAAAGCCTCAATACCAACATGTCGCCTGCGGCCCGCCAAATGCAGGCCAAGGACAGAGCGGCCGGCAAGAAGCGCGCTGAAGGCGATCTGGCGATCTGGGAATCGTTGGGCATTCACTGCTCTGCTAACGAGCGTCGGGCGGATGAAGCCTCGCGCGACGTGGAGGCCTGGCTCAAATGCTATTTCGTGCGCGACAAGCTGGGTGAGGAATTCACCGGTACGATTTCCGGTGTCGCCTCGTTTGGTATTTTTGTGCAGCTCGATGCACTTTTCATCGAGGGCATGGTTCACGTGACGGATCTCGGTGCGGATTATTTCCAGTATGACGACGCACGTCACGAGTTACGCGGCGAGCGCACCGGCATACGCTATCAGCTGACCGATCGTGTGACCGTGCAGGTTAGCCGTGTGGATCTGGACGCCCGCCGTATCGATTTGCGTCTGGTCACTGAGCCGGGCATACGCACCCAGCTGAAAAATGAATCGCGACGCGCCGACAGTGCGCACGCCCCCAAATCGGCCAGCAAAAAAACAGCGCAGCGCGCAGCACCGGCACGTGCGGGTAAGCCGGGCAAAGGCGTGGCCGGAAAAACAGCTGACCGCAACGGCAAGAAAAAACGTAAATAAGCAGCCATCATGAAAACCCGACTGATCTTTGGCTTTCATGCCGTCACCGCACGTATACGCCATGATGCATCGACCATTGAAGAAGTCTATGTCGATGCCTCGCGCCATGACCGCCGCATGGGTGATTTGCTGCGGGCTGCAAAAGCAGCCAATCTGCGCATTATTCAAGCCGATGATCAGCGACTCGATGCCATGTGCGGTACGCGTCGTCATCAGGGCGTGGTGGCTCGTGCCGGCGAATTGTCACTGGCGCGCAATCTGAGCGAATTGCTGGATGGGATTCAGGGTCCGCCTTTGCTCTTGCTGCTCGACGGAGTGACCGATCCGCACAATCTGGGCGCTTGCCTGCGCGTTGCCGACGGTGCAGGGGCGCATGCGGTCATAGCTCCCAAGGACAGAGCGGTGGGTCTGAATGCCACCGCCGCCAAGGTCGCCAGCGGTGCGGCTGACACCATGCCTTATATTACGGTCACCAACCTGTCGCGGGCGATGCGAGAATTGCAGGAACATGACATCTGGCTGACCGGTACGACCGAAGACGCTACCGAGACACTGTACGACGTGGATTACCGTGGTGGCACGGCTTTCGTGATGGGCTCCGAGGGTGAAGGTCTGCGTCGCCTGACGCGCGAGAACTGCGATCGGCTGGTGTCATTGCCGATGCAGGGATCGGTGGAAAGCCTGAATGTCTCTGTCGCCTCCGGTATTTGCCTGTACGAGGCACGCCGGCAGCGCATGTTCGCCGAAAAATAACTCACCCTAACGCTGCTCTAGCAAAACCGTACAACGCACTATGTTCAGCCGACTCCAGGAAGATATCAGCAGTATCATCGAACGCGACCCCGCAGCGCGCAGCCGCTGGGAGGTGCTCACTTGCTACCCGGGTCTGCATGCCGTGGTCATGCACCGCTGGGCACATGCCTGCTGGCGCGCCGGTTTCAAATGGCTGGGGCGCTTCATATCGCATATCGCACGCACGCTGACGGGTATCGAAATTCACCCCGGCGCAACCATCGGCCGTCGGGTGTTTATCGATCACGGTTTTGGTGTGGTCATTGGTGAAACCGCAGAGATCGGCGACGATTGCACGATCTATCAGGGCGTCACTCTGGGCGGCACCTCGCTTTCCAAAGGGGCCAAGCGTCATCCCACGCTGGGTCGCGGCGCCATTATTGGTGCGGGCGCCAAAGTGCTCGGCGCGTTCACTGTGGGCGAGGGTGCGAAAGTCGGATCGAATGCCGTGGTTGTGAAGGAAGTCCCGCCCGGTGCGACCGCTGTCGGTAATCCGGCGCGCATCATCGAGAAAGAAGCCTTCAGCACGCGTGAAGATGCAGCCGCGCGCATGTTTGCCGCCTATGGACTCACGCCGAACGGCGATGATCCGCTGTCAAAAGCGATGCACGGCCTGATCGACAACGCGGCATCGCAGGAATTGCAGCTGGTGAAAATTGTGGAAGCGCTCAAGGCTGCAGGCATCCACTGCGAGACAGTACCCGAGCTGGATAAATTCAATCGGGAGCAGTTGAACAAACTGGTGGAGTAAGCATCGCCAGGTCGACCCGGTGAATCGTGCCCGCCGCATCGATTGCTATCCACCCGCCGCGTACCGCTTCAGTATCGCAATCCCAGTCGGGTAGCACATGTCGTATCCGCCCATCGGCTTCATGGACCTGCGGACGGTGGGTGTGGCCGTGAATCATCAGCGTCACTGCATACGCATCAAACAGCCGTGAAATCTCCGCGCCATTCACATCCATGATGTCCATCGCTTTGTCGCGCTGCGCCTGGCGGCTGCCTTCGCGCATGCCGGCGATGATGGATTTTCGCTCTGCCAGTGGCCGGTCGAGAAATGCACGCTGCCAATCAGCATCACGTACCTGCGCACGGAAAGTCATGTAAGACGTATCGTCCGTGCATTGCGCATCGCCATGGAGTAGCAGGATGCGCTGTCCGGCGATATCGGCAACGTGGGGTTCGGTCAACAGATGCATGCCACACGCCGCTGCGAATGTTTCACCGACCAGAAAATCCCGGTTCCCTGCAATCCAGTTCACCGACACACCGTGATCACTAACCCTGCGCAGTGCATCAATCACGCGACGATGGAACGGATCATCCAGATCATCGTCGCCTGCCCAGTATTCGAAAATGTCGCCCAGCAGATAAAGCGATCGTGTTCGCAGCGCATGATTGCGCAGGAAATCAAAAAATACTTCGGTGGTCTTGGGCAGATCGGGATTCAGGTGCAAATCCGAAACGAAAAGCGCCAGCGTTTCAGCAGGAACCGCGGCTGGCGCAGGTGCGTTCATATCAGAGGGCGGAATATGCAAAGGACAGGACTAAAGTGCTGGGCCGATGACTCAGACGATTTCCGCTTTTTCGATTACAACATCTTCGACCGGCACGTCAGAGAACATGCTGCGGCGGCCCGTTTCAACGACGCCTATTTTGTCGACGACATCAGTGCCCGCCGTGACTTTGCCGAAGACGCAATAACCCCAGCCGTCCGAGCCTGGGTAATTCAGAAAATCATTGTCATTCACGTTGATGAAGAATTGTGCGCTCGCCGAATGCGGATCGGAAGTGCGCGCCATCGCGATGGTGTAGCGATCATTGGTCAGCCCGTTGTTGGCTTCATTTTCCACCGGATCTTCAGTGGGCTTTTGGCGCATGTCGGCCGAGAATCCGCCGCCCTGGATCATGAAACCATCGATCACGCGATGAAAAATCGTACCGTTGTAATGCCCCGATTTGACATAGGCAAGGAAATTTTCAACAGTTTTGGGTGCTTTTTCAGCGTTCAGCTCGATGGTGATCTGGCCGTGATTGGTGGTGAGGATGACGCTCATGATATTCCTTGAGTTAAATAGAAAGAAAGTGAGATAAAAAAATTATTCGATGACAGTGACGGACTCGATCACGACCCGCGGGTTCGGCAAGCCGTCCTCACCGGGTTTGATCAGCTGAATTTTGTCGACCACTTCCGTTCCTGAAATGACCTTGCCAAACACCGCATAGCCCCAGCCATCTCTGCCGGGCCAGTCGAGGAAGCGGTTGTCCTGCGCATTGATGAAGAACTGCGCGGAGGCCGAGTCCGGATCCTGGGTGCGGGCCATTGCTATGGTGTACTGCTTGTTTTTCAGACCATTTTTGGATTCGATTTTGATCGGATCACGAGTGGGTTTTTCATTCAGTTTTTCATCCAGCCCGCCACCCTGAATCATGAAGCCGGAAATAATCCGGTGAAAAATCGTGCCGTTGTAAAAGCCATCGCGTACGTATTGCAGGAAGTTTTTGACACTAATGGGCGCCTTTTCCGGGTTCAGCTCGATCACCATCTCACCCATGCTGGTTTTCATCCGTACCCGTGGCGGATTATCAGCGAAAGCCAGGGAGGGCGCGGTGCTGCAAGCACCGGCTAATAAGCCGACAGCAAGCCAACGGTGCAGTTGACGACGACTCAGCAACATAGGATTTCCTTCAGTGTGAAAGGGGGATTCGATAGTGCAACGGACGCCGGTTGGCTGACGCTTCGATGTTATACTCGCGAAAAATCGCATTTTAACAAAGACGGTCAGCAGATTTTTGGCAACACGACGAGCCAGCACCACAGGCCGCAAGGTAGTCCGCTTACCGGGGCATCCGCCACCGCTTCCAGATCATTCATGAGTGTTCTTAGAATTTACAACACGCTGGCGCGTGACAAGGAAGTATTTTCGCCGATAGAACCGGGCAAAGTTCGCATGTATGTCTGCGGGATGACGGTCTATGACCTTTGTCATCTTGGCCATGCGCGCGTGATGGTGGTGTTCGATATGGTGCAGCGCTGGCTGCGTGCGCAGGGTTATGCGGTCACTTATGTGCGCAACATTACTGACATTGATGACAAGATCATTCGTCGCGCTGTTGAGAACAACGAATCCATCACGGCACTGACCAATCGCTACATCGCGGCGATGAACGAGGATGCCGATGCGCTGGGCGTGCAGCGACCCGACCACGAGCCGCGCGCAACGGCCTACGTGCCGCAAATGCTCAGCCTGATCTCCAAACTCGAAGCCAGAGGCCTCGCTTATCAGGCGCCGGATGGTGATGTGAATTTCTCCGTGCGCGACTTTGAAGGCTACGGCAAACTTTCCGGTAAATCCCTGGATGATTTGCGTGCCGGTGAGCGCGTCGATGTCGGCAGCGCCAAGCGTGATCCGCTGGACTTCGTCTTGTGGAAGTCCGCGCGTGATACCGAGCCTGAAGAGGTTAAGTGGTCATCGCCCTGGGGCGCGGGTCGTCCCGGCTGGCATATCGAATGCTCGGCCATGGCTTGCGATTTGCTGGGTGAGCGATTCGATATCCACGGTGGTGGGCAGGATCTGCAATTTCCCCATCACGAAAATGAGATCGCACAGTCCGAAGGCGCGCATGCGAATACCTTCGTCAATTACTGGATGCATAACGGTTTTGTGCGTGTGGATGACGAAAAAATGTCCAAGTCACTGGGCAATTTCTTCACCATCCGTGAAGTCCTGAAAAAATTTGATGCCGAAGTCGTGCGCTTTTTTATTTTGCGTGCGCACTATCGCAGCCCGCTGAATTACTCCGATGTACATCTTGATGACGCGCGCACCGCGCTTGCCCGTCTGTACACTGCACTGAAAGAAACGTTACCTGACGATCTGCCGCTGGACTGGCATGAGGCCCACGCGCAGCGCTTTGCTGATGCGATGAACGACGACTTCAACACGCCGATTGCGATTGCCGTGTTGTTCGATCTGGTCACCGAAGTCAATCGTCAGCGCTCGCCCGCACTGGCGCGCCAGCTGCGCGGCCTGGCTGGCGTGCTGGGGCTGCTGATGCGCGAGCCACAGGCCTTTCTTCAGGGAGGTGTCGCGACCGATGGACTGTCTGACGCGGATGTCGCCACACAGATCGCCGCGCGCGCTCAAGCCAAAAAAGACAAGAATTTCGCCGAGGCTGATCGTATTCGCGCTGCCTTGCTCGAGCAGGGTATCGTCCTCGAGGACAAACCCGGTGGTCTCACTGAATGGCGAAGGGCGTAATCCATGGCGAAGCAACCCCATCCGCTGTTTGTGCCCGACTACTGGGAAAAAGCCAAGTCTGAACTGATGCGGCGCGACCGCATCATGAAGAAGCTGATTCCTCGTTTCGGCGACCTGCAGCTGGTAGGGCGGGGCGATCCCTTCGTCACGCTGGCGCGCTCAATCGTCGGTCAGCAAATATCGGTCAAGGCGGCGCAGTCGGTTTGGGAGCGCGTGCTGGTCGCGTGCCCGAAAATGACTCCGGCCCAAGTGACCCGGCAGGGACACATCAAGCTGGCCGCTTGTGGCCTTTCCAAGCGCAAGGCGGAATACCTGATGGATCTTGCCGCGCATTTCCGCGACGGCACCGTGCATGCAAAAGACTGGTCGTCGATGGACGACGAAGACGTCATCGCCGAGCTGATCCAGATTCGCGGCATTGGCCGCTGGACTGCTGAGATGTTTTTGATATTTAACCTTCTGAGACCCAACATCCTGCCGCTGGATGATGTCGGCCTGCTGAGGGGGATCAGCATCAATTATTTCTCTGGCGAGCCCGTCTCGCGCAGCGATGCGCGCGAAGTGTCCGCCAACTGGGAGCCCTGGCGCACCGTCGCCACCTGGTATTTGTGGCGCAGTCTGGACCCGGTACCGGTAGAATACTGATTGATCAGATGCAAGAATGCTACTATCCTAGGCGCCCACGAAGCGTCCCCGATAGCCGTTGTCAGGATGAAAAGGAGTTACCGTGAGCAAAATCACCTTCCTCAGTTTTGAGCAGCCCATCGCCGAACTGGAATCCAAAATCGAAGAGCTGCGTTTCGTTCAGGAAGACTCCGCCGTCGATATCAGCGAAGAAATCGACCGCCTCTCGCAAAAAAGCCAGCAACTCACCAAAGACCTCTACGCCAAGCTCACGCCCTGGCAGGTCTCCCAGATCGCGCGTCACCCCCAGCGTCCTTACACCATGGATTACGTGAACGAAATCTTCACGGACTTTCATGAGCTGCATGGCGATCGCACTTATGCCGATGACCAGTCGATCGTTGGTGGCCTGGCGCGTTTTAACGGTCAGTCGTGCATGGTGATTGGTCACCAAAAAGGGCGCGACACCAAAGAGCGTGCGATGCGTAACTTCGGCATGCCCAAGCCAGAGGGTTATCGCAAGGCCCTGCGCCTGATGAAGCTTGCCGAAAAATTCAACCTGCCCGTATTTACTTTCGTCGATACGCCCGGTGCCTTTCCGGGCATTGATGCAGAAGAGCGCGGACAGTCCGAAGCGATTGGCCACAACCTGTATGCGATGGCCGAATTGAAAGTACCTCTGATCGCGACCATCATCGGCGAAGGCGGCTCGGGTGGCGCGCTGGCGATTGCGGTGGGCGATTCAGTGCTCATGCTGCAGTACTCGACGTACTCCGTTATCTCTCCTGAAGGTTGCGCCTCCATTCTCTGGAAAACCGCCGAACGCGCGGCGGATGCTGCCGAGGCGCTGGGCCTGACCGCGCATCGCCTGAAAGCACTGAACCTGATCGACAAGATCGTGAACGAACCTCTGGGTGGCGCACACCGCGATCCCAAGCAAATGGCCGTGCTGCTCAAGCGCGCGCTGGCCGATTCGCTGCGCCAGTTCCAGGGCATGAAGACCAAGGATCTGCTGGCTGCGCGCCACGAAAAGCTGATGAGCTATGGCAAATTCAAGGAAATCGCTTCCGCTGAATAATTCGCCGCTTTCGCTGAACGCGGTATTTCAACGCGCGCTGGAAGACATTCTGGCGCGCGTTGTTGTTTCAACTTCTCGCATCGCACTGGCCTGTAGTGGCGGGCTCGACTCATCCGTATTGCTGAACCTCGCCACTGCCGCCTGCCAGCAGCGCGGCATCGAACTGTTTGTCTTTCATGTGCATCACGGCCTGAGTCCCAATGCAGATCACTGGCTTACGCATTGTGAAGCACAGGCGCATCAGGCCGGTGTGTCGTTTGCAGCGCGACGGGTGCAAATTGATTCACACAACAAACTCGGTATTGAGCAGGCAGCGCGACTCGCGCGCTACGAAGCCCTTGCCGACCTGTGTAACGAGCACGGTGTTAACTTGCTGCTGACTGCACATCATCAGGATGATCAGGCCGAAACGGTGTTGCTGCAGCTGCTGCGCGGTGCCGGTTTGCCGGGCTTATCGGCAATGGCAATGCTGCAGACCAAACATGCGTTGCTCGGCGGGGGCATTGCTTTAGGCCGGCCTTTGCTGGAAATCACGCGCGCTGACATCGAAGCATTCGCAGAGCTAAATGCGATCAGTCATATTGTTGATGAGTCGAACGCAGATATCCGCTTTCGTCGCAACGAAATCCGTCATCAACTGATGCCGCTGCTCGAGCAGACACAGCCCGGCGTGCAGCAGTCGATCGCGCGAAGTGCCAGGCATCTGCAGGCTGCACAAAATCTGCTGGATGAGCTGGCAATGATCGACTTGCAATCCTGTACGGAAGCTGGCATCGCTCCGGTTTTGGTCATCGATCGTCTGCAACAGCTCAGTGATGATCGCCTCGATAACCTGCTGCGTTACTGGCTAAAGCAGTGCGGTGCAGATCACTACCCGAGCGATGCCCAATTGTTCCAGCTGCGTGAGCAGATGCTGCATGCGCGAGAGGATGCGCATCCCTTGCTCACACTGTGTGGTCTGATGCTTGAACGCCGCTCAGGCCGGCTGGTGGCCAACCGCGCCTCATCGTTGCCGACCGCGCTGCCTGAAGAGATGCTCGTGCACTGGCAGGGCGAACCGGAGATCGTCATACCGGCCTGGCAGGGAAGGCTGGTGTTTGAATCGGGCGGTGCCGGTCTGAGCCGCGAACAGCTCTTGCAGGGTCCTTTGCGGCTCCGTGCGCGCCGTGGCGGGGAGCGCCTGCAGCTGGATCTCAAACGACCGTCACGGACGCTCAAGAACCTGTTTCAGGAGTCCGACGTGCCTGCCCGAGGGCGCCCATGGTTGCCCTTGCTGTATCTGGGCGATGAGCTGATCTTTGTCGCCGGTCTCGGCATGGACGTGCGGGCAGGGCAGGCTGGCGACGGTATCCGCTTGCGCTGGCAGCCCGACGCCTGAGGTTTGCTTCATTGGTTTTGCCTCAGCGATTTGTCATTCCGCATTGCAACATGTAAAATCGCGGGTTTATCTCGCTGGATTTCCCTTCTAAGACATGGCCTTATTCGTACACAAATACGGCGGCACATCGATGGGCTCGACAGAGCGCATCAAAAATGTCGCGCGACGCGTCGCCAAGTGGCATGACGCCGGACATCAGGTGGTGGTCGTTCCTTCCGCGATGTCGGGTGAGACCAATCGTCTGCTCGGCCTCGCCAAAGAAATCACTGGCCAACCTGATCCGCGCGAACTCGACATGCTGGCCTCGACGGGCGAGCAAGCGTCGGTGGCGCTGCTGGCGATTGCACTGCAGGCCATTGGCAAGCAGGCTGTTTCGTATGCCGGCTGGCAGGTGCCGATTGTCACGGACAGCGCGTACACCAAAGCACGCATTCAATCGATTGATGACGCGCGCGTGCGCAAAGATCTCGATGCCGGTCGTATCGTGATCATCACGGGTTTTCAGGGGATTGACGGCGAGGGGAATATCACCACCCTCGGACGCGGCGACTCCGACACCTCAGCAGTCGCTGTGGCAGCGGCCATGAAAGCCGCCGAGTGCCTGATCTACACCGACGTCGATGGCGTCTACACCACCGACCCGCGCGTAGTATCGGACGCACGCCGACTGAAGTCGGTGACGTTTGAAGAAATGCTGGAAATGGCGTCGCTCGGCTCTAAAGTGCTGCAGATACGCTCGGTGGAATTCGCCGGCAACTACCGCGTACCGACCCGCGTGCTGTCATCGCTGACCGACCCGCTCATATCGCTGGAAGAAGAAGCCCGCTCCGGCACCCTGATTTCGTTTGAGGTAGACACCCACATGGAACAAGCCACCATCACCGGCATTGCCTTCAATCGCGACGAAGCGAAAATCACCGTTATGGGTGTGCCTGATCGCCCCGGTATTGCGTATCAGATTCTCGGGCCGATATCGGACGCTAATATCGAAGTGGACATGATCATTCAGAATCAGTCGGTCGAAGGTAAAACGGATTTCACCTTTACCGTACCGCGCGGCGATTATGAAAAATCACTGAAGATCATCGATGGCGAAGTCAAACAGCATCTCGGCGCGAGCCAGGTAGCGGGCGACGCCAAGGTTTCGAAAGTCTCGGTGGTCGGCGTGGGCATGCGCAGCCATGTTGGCATTGCTTCGCAAATGTTCCGCACGCTGTCGGAAGAGAGTATCAACATCCAGATGATCTCCACCTCCGAGATCAAGATCTCGGTGCTGATCGACGAGAAGTACATGGAGCTGGCCGTCAGAGCGCTGCACAAGGCCTTCGGCCTGGAACAGGGCTGATTTCCTGCGCTTTTCGCTGCATTAGCCCGGTTTCATTGACCAAAAGGCAGCAGAAAGCTATCATCCCAGTCTTTGCCGCTGTGGGTAATTCACCTGCCGGCAAGTGGAGACCTGGCCGAGTGGTCGAAGGCACTTCCCTGCTAAGGAAGCATATGGGCTTAAACCTGTATCGAGGGTTCGAATCCCTCGGTCTCCGCCAGCAATACCAAAAATGCCCGCTGCTAAGCGGGCATTTTGTTTCCAGGCGGAGCCAGCGATGCCCCTGCGGACATCGCATGAGGGATTCGAAGGGCTTGGCTTGCAAGCCAAGCCGCGGCC
>JACCDX011570824.1_pt1 | contig 12435 bp, 12 predicted proteins | sample 7449681 | NCBI WGS metagenome assembly JACCDX01 (sample SAMN15323450, study PRJNA562643) | freshwater metagenome | isolation source: river surface water | place: USA:Blue River Watershed | collected 2017-08-18
ATTTCCAACATCGTCATTGCGAGCGCAGCGCGGCAACCCAGTGTAGTGTTGGGTTTTTCTGGTTTGCCACGCTGCGCTCGCAATGACGGTGTGGTGAGATGGTTAGATAAAATGTAAATCTAAAAAATGGGGATATTGTTACAGAGTTTCTATTCTTACGGATAATTTCTGAAATAAAAAAAAAGATTCGATTTGATTGTTCAACCTACAAATTTCCAACATCGTCATTGCGAGCGCAGCGCGGCAACCCAGTGTAGTGTTGGGTTTTTCTGGTTTGCCACGCTGCGCTCGCAATGACGACGTGGCTAGCTAATATGTGATTCCTATTTTTTACGAAAGAAGATGTAAGCCGGAACTGAGATTCCAAAGATAATCGGCAGCAGCCAGAGCAGAAAATTATTTTTGCCGAAGTCGGAATAAACTAAGATGTCGGTGCCGAATTCTTTTATTAATTCAGATTTAATTTCTTCATCGCTTTTGCCATCGGAAATTTTTTGGCGGATGAGTTTGCGCATTTCGAAAGAAAATTCGGTGTTGGAATTTTCGATGACTTGGCCTTGGCAGACAAGGCAGCGCACCTCAAGAAAAAGATGCATGGCGCGTTGCTCTTGTAAATCATCGCTAAGGTGAGTTTCAGGGGCGAGGGCGAGGCAGTTGCAAGAAAAGAAAAATAATAACGCAGTCAGAAAATGACGTCTCATTTTAATTGTCGATTTCGCCGGTGCTGATGGTTTCGAAGCCGCCAGTCATGATGACCGCCGATCCCAAGCCATTCCATTCAATTACTAAATCGCCACCTTTGAATCTGGTGGTGATTTTATTTTTTTTAGTAAGATTTTTTTTGATCGCTAGAATACCTACAGCGCAAGCGCCAGATCCGCAGGCTAGAGTTTCGCCGCTTCCGCGTTCCCAAACTCGCACTTCAATAAAATCGTCAGAAATAATTTGAGCAAATTCGACGTTAGTTTTTTCAGGGAAAGTTGGATCGCATTCAACTTTTGGTCCAATTTCAAAAAATTTTTCGTCAGTTAATGGTTGATCGATGAAAGTTACGGCGTGAGGATTGCCAACGTTTACGCAAGCAAATTCGAAATCGTGTAAGAAAATTTTTTGAGTTTCGATTTCGGAATCTAAAGGAATTTTTTTCCAATCAAAAGTTGGAACACCCATATCGACCGAAATTAAATCGCCACTTTTCCAGCATTTAAGAATGCCAGCAGCAGTTTTGATTTTGGCTTCGCGATGATTTTTTTCAGTCATTAAAATTGCCGCAACGCAGCGAGAAGCATTTCCGCAGGCTCCAGCCAAAGATCCGTCGGCATTGTAAATTTCCATCAGACAGTCAGCTTGCGAAGAATCTTTTAAAATAATTACTTGATCGCAGCCGATATTTTTGCGGTCAGAAATTTCTTTAATTTTTTCTGGAAGCAAAGTGATGTTGGATTTGCGGGCATCGAAAATGATAAAATCATTTCCGGCGCCAGACATTTTTACAAAAGGAATTCTCATAGATTTAGTTGGCGTTGCTACCATTTTTAACTCGGCTGACATAAGTAAAATCTTCGGTTCTGACGATAATTTCTTCGCCTGATTCAACGAAAGGTGGAACCATAACGCGTACACCATTTTCAAGGATTGCTGGCTTGTAAGAAGCAGAAGCGGTTTGTCCTTTTACAACTGCGTCAGCTTGAGAAATCGTAGCATTAACATGTTCTGGAATGGCGATATAAATTGGTTTGTCGTTGCAATATTCAACACGAATATCCATGCCTTCAACCAAGAAAGGAAGAGCTTCGCCAACCAAAGTTTTTGGTAAATTGAAAGATTCAAAACTTTCCATATCCATCGCGACTAAATCGTCTTGGTCGAAATATTGGAACTGATAATTTTTTTGCTCAACATAAGCCACATCAACGTCTTCGCTAGAATTGTAACGAGTGTTGGTTTTGTTTCCCGTCACGATATTTTTCATTTCAACTTGAATGTAAGCGCCGCCTTTACCGGGTTTTACATGTTCGCGTTTTAAAACTTTCCAAAGTTGATTTTGAAATTCGATGACGTTTCCGACACGCAGGGAGTTAGCATTAGTTTTCATTTTGAACGGATTTATAGTTTTTAAAAACCCCCTTTGAAAAAGGGGGAGGAGCCGCGAAAGCGGTGGAGGGGGATTTAATGGAGCTACGGGTAGTTTAAATTTTTGAGACTTCCCGTAACTCTAGTAAATCCTCCGTCACGCGTAACGCGTGACACCTCCTTTTTCAAAGGAGGATTTCCCTCTTATTACAAATTTCTGACGATTTCTTCCGACACTTTTTTAGCGTCGCCGAAAATCATTAAGGTATTATCGTTGTAGAAGAGTTCATTCTCAATGCCAGCGTAGCCAGCATTCATTGATCTCTTAACAAAGAAAACGGTTTTAGCATTGCCAACATCTAAAATTGGCATGCCATAAATTGGGCTGGTTTTATCGGTTTTGGCGGCTGGATTGGTTACGTCATTGGCGCCAATTACAAACACGATGTCAGTATTTCTGAACTCGCTGTTAATTTCTTCTAATTCGAAAACTTTTTCGTAATCAATATTAGCTTCAGCAAGTAATACGTTCATGTGGCCGGGCATTCTTCCGGCAACTGGGTGAATCGCAAATTTCACTTCTACACCAGCTTTTTCAAGTGCGTGAGTCATTTCCGCAACTGCATGTTGCGCACCTGCAACCGCCATTCCGTAACCCGGAACGATGATGACACTTGAAGCGCCTTTCATCATATAAGCGGCATCTTCAGCGCTGGCTTGTTTGACTGGTCTTTGTTCTTTATCGCTTGCACCGCTGCTGGCAGTTTGTTCGCCAAAGCTGCTAAAAATTACATTGATGATTGAGCGATTCATCGCTTTGCACATGATATAACTTAGAATCGCACCAGAAGCGCCAACTAAAGCACCGGTGATAATCAAAAGTGGATTGGCAAGAGTAAAGCCGATACCACTTGCTGCCCAACCTGAGTAAGAATTTAACATTGAAACTACAACCGGCATATCAGCGCCACCAACGGGTGCGATCAGCATGAAGCCGATGAATAAAGCGAGAAGAGTTAAAAGAATGAAGAAAAATTTTGATCCGAAAATGAAGAAAAGCAGAAGGAAGGCGCCAAGAGCGTAAGCGCTGTATTTAGTAACTTTTTGAGTGTCTTTAAAAAGTACTAATTTTGAATTCATATTTCCGTTAAGCTTCAAGAAAGCGACGATTGAGCCGGTGAAAGTGATCGCGCCGATTACAACTCCAAGGCCCATTTCGATAAGGCTGGCGATTTTGATTTTGTTTCCGTCAAGAATTTTGAAAGCGTCAGGAAGCCAAAGTGCGCTGGCTGCGATCAAAACTGCGGCCAATCCAACTAAAGAGTGGAAGCCAGCGATCAACTGTGGCATCGCCGTCATTTTAACTTTTTTGGTGATGAAGTAACCAATGCCGCCGCCAATTGCGATGGCGATTATAATTAAAAAGTGATGTTTAACTTGGGGTAAAAACAAAGTAGTCAGAATCGCTAAAGCCATTCCAGCCATGCCGAAATAATTTCCGATGCGGGAAGTTTTCGGAGATGAAAGCCCGTAAAGTGAAAGAATAAAAAGAACCGCTGATACCAAGTAAGAGAGGGCAACAAAAGAATTCATAAGTCTAAGATAAAATTAAATAACGCCGCTGCGAAGACAGTCGTGAAGATGTAAAATTCCCACCACTTCTTTGTCGTCGATGACAAAAAGGCTGGTAATGGATTTTTTATTCATCACGGCAATTGCTTCAACAGCTAAAGTTTGAGAAGAAGTTGTGACCGGATTTTTGGTCATAATTTCTGCAGCGCTGTGAGTAAGAAAGTTGTTGTCAATATGGCGGCGAAGGTCGCCGTCGGTGATTATTCCGATTAATTCATTTTCAGAATTAATAACTCCGGTGCAACCTAAATGTTTGGAAGTCATTTCAAATAAAACATCGGACATTCTTTTATCTTCGGTGACCAAAGGAACATCTTTGCCTTCGCGCATTAAGTCGCGAACTTTCAAGAAATTTGAACCCAATTTTCCACCCGGATGGAAGACGCCGAATTTTTCGGGATTGAAGCCGTGAGCATCGATTAAACTGACTGCTAAAGCATCGCCTAAAGCGAGCATCATTGTAGTTGAAGTGGTTGGAGCGTTGACGGTATTGGCTTCTGGAATTGCAGGTAAAACTAAAGGAACTGTACTGGCCTTCGTCAATTCAGATTCAACGCGGCGAATGATGCCGATGATTGGGATTTCAAATCTTTTGCAGTAATAAATAATGTCTTTGAGTTCTTTAGTTTCTCCAGAATTTGAAAGCAGAATTACAACGTCATCTTGAGTGATCATGCCAAGATCGCCGTGGCTGGCTTCACCGGGATGAATGAAAAAAGAAGGAGTGCCGGTTGAGGCAAAAGTTGCGGCGATTTTTCCACCAATATGGCCAGATTTTCCCATGCCGCTGACAACTACGCGGCCTTTGCAATTCAAGATTAAATCAACGGCTTTGATGTAATTTTCGCCAAAAAAACTTAGCAAAGAAGTTAATCCTTCGATCTCAACATTTATCGTTTTGATGGCAGAATCAATGTAGGATTTTTTATCTTGCATAAGATGGGAGCTTAATTTTTACTTGTGTCTTCAAGCCCTAAAGATATGTCTTCAAGGCCTTACAAGAGATATGTTTTTAATCCCAATACAATTTCAATATGAGTCTTAAAGAGCAAGAAATTTTGCAAGAATTTGCTGCGTCTAACGCGATTTTAAAAGGTCACTTTATTTTATCTTCGGGACTTCATTCCGACACTTACATGCAATGTGCTCGAGTTTTGATGGATACGAAAAGGGCTCAAAAACTTTGTGCTGCTTTGGCTCAAAAAATTGAAGAAAAGCTTGGCAAAGATTTTGCTGATATCGTTGTTGCGCCAGCAATGGGCGGTGTTGTTGTTGGTTACGAAATGGGTCGCCAATTAAATTTACCGACAATTTTTTGCGAAAGAGTTAACGGTGTTTTTGAATTTCGTCGTGGTTTTGAAGTGCCAGAAAAAGCACGAGTTTTGGTGATTGAAGACGTGATTACTACCGGAAAATCTTCGCTAGAAACTTACGATGTAATCAGAAAAGTTGGTGGAAAAGTTGTTGCAGAAGCTTCGTTAGTTGATCGTAGCGGCGAAAAAGATTTGCAAGAAAAAATGGGAGTTCCAGTGGTTTCTCTTCTTAAAATCGAAGTAAAAACTTTTGATGAGAACAATGTTCCTGAAGAATTAAAACACATTCCGGCAGTAAAACCCGGCAGCAGATTTTTGAAATAAATACAAAAGATCTATCTGCGAAAGATATCTAAGTTGTCCTCAACCATTCGTTTGCCAATATATCTAGAGCCTTTCAAATTTAGATGATTTGTATCGCGATAAAGAATGTCAGCGCCATTAGTCATGCTGCAGAAACTATCATTACACAGATAGTTTCCAATATTGATAATCCTGACTAGAGGCCTATTTTTAACAACTTGATTTAAAGTATTGGAATAAGTGTCTCTTTGTTGGTTCACCTTGGCAATATCGACTTCACATGCTTTTTCTTTTTTCTCAGTGTGTGGCCATCTAATTCCTTTGCACAAAATAGGCTGATTGGGAAATAAAGGAACATCATCCACTAAATATATGCTTTTACCAGAGGCTGATAGCATATCGATAATTTTAATTAATTCTTTATCTAATGAAGAGCCATCGGGAATAACGGAATATCTTCCAACCCAATGTTGGGTTAAAATAACTTTTTTTATGGATTTGCTAGCAACCACTGTATCGAATATATTTTTGTATTCAGGATTTTCCATCAGCAGTGGGCTATTTTTCATGTAAAAAACAATATTCTTATCAGGTAATGCTTCAGCTAGGCCTAGAAATAAGTGTTCAGCGTGACTATCTCCAACTAAAGCAATCTCTACATTTGAGTCAGGTTTTGATTGAATACAGCGTATAAAGCCTTCCCATTTAAGCGATTCCTTCGCAATGATTTCTGGAGTACAAGTGAAATATTTTTCTGCGAGGTATTTATGATAATCAAGATGTCCGATGTCTCCACTATAGTTTTCAATTAACACGGAATTGTTTCGCGAACTTAAGCCATCGTGAATGTATAAGTAGTATCCCACGTATCCAATAAAAGTCATAAGTGAGATCAAAACAGTAACTTTCGTTTTGTTGTATTTTCCAAAACGCATAGGATGTTCAACAATTTTGTATGTAATCCAGGCGAGGATGATTGAAAATATAATAGCAACAATACGGATGTTGCGATGAGGTAGATCAGTTTCAATTATTCTAGCGAAAGAAAGTAACGGCCAGTGCCATAGGTATAATGGAAAGCTGATTAATCCAAACCAGACAACAAGCTTATTTGATAAAACTGTGCGATTAATAAAAGCTTTAGAGCCAGCTGCAATAAGCATTGCTGCACCGGTAACGGGTATCAAAGCCAATTTACCAGGGAATTTTAATTCTTTATTAATTTGCAAAAATCCGTAAACTATCAGCAATAAGCCAAGAAATGAAAGAACGTCAGATAGAGTCTTGCCGTTGGAAGATTGCTTTTCTCTATAAACAATAAAAGCAAGATAAGCATCAATCTTATTTGTAAAATTGGTGAAGGTATTTTTCTTATAAAGATTAAACCAAGACAATAAACTTCCGCTTAACAGTTCCCAGAAACGTGTTTGTGGAGAATAAAAAGTGGCAACAGAGTTTTGATTAACACCCTTAGTATTAAGTACAAATGAAATAATAGTGGTAAAAATTATGATCGTTAAAAGATTGAATTTACTCTTCCAAGCAAACCACAACAAAAGCGGCCAAAATATATAAAACTGCTCTTCAATACCTAAGCTCCACAAGTGTAGTAATGGTTTAGTTTCTGCGGCATTATCGAAGTAACCAACTTCATTCCATAAAATAATATTAGATATAAAACCAGCGCCAGCAGCAAGGTGTTTTCCTAACTGTTTGTATTCATCAGAAAATAAAAAAAACCATCCAAAAACAAAACAAGTAGATAATACGAGAATAAGCGCGGGGAAAATACGTCTAATACGGCGAGAATAAAATTCAGTAAAGCTAAAAGTTCCGGTGTCTAAGTTCTCAAATATGATGGTAGATATTAGATAACCCGAGATTACGAAAAATACGTCAACTCCAATGAATCCACCTTTTAATGAGCGTGGGAATGCGTGAAAAATTATAACTGCAACAACGGCAATAGCTCTTAAACCATCAATGTCGGGACGATATTTAGGGTGTGACAGATGTGTTGTATTAATTGTCATTACGTACTAATGATAAGAAGGTGGTTAGAGGTTGGTTTTTAGTAAAAGATTTAAGCAGATTGGGGTATATTACGATTCAATATGAGGTCTAAAGAGCAAGAAATTTTGCAAGAATTTGCTGCGTCTAATTTGCGCTGCTTTGGCTCAAAAAATTGAAGAAAAACTTGGTAAAAATTTTGCTGATATCATCTTTGCGCCAGCAATTGGCGGCGTAATTGTTAGTTACAAATTTATTACTAATTTATCACCGTCTTATATTTATTCTTCACCACACTATCAATCTTACTACCAGGTGATGCGGTTGGATCAACAATGGCTTTTTGCTTAATCATATTAGTCACCAATTTACCTTCGACCACGCTGTTTGATCCCAGCATAAAAGTTTGATTAGGTTGCAGCGCAAATTTCACTTCAATCTGACCTTCACTGTTAGTTTTAAGATTCAAAGTATCAGCTTTAGAGCCAAGCAATACTTTTAACTTACTTGGACTTACATTCCACAGAATCGAAACTCGATCTTTTTCAACTGATTTCAAAAATAATTCCTTACTTTTTTTATTAGTTTCGGAAGTAATTTTTTTGTCATTAATCCAAACCACCCAATCGTGCGGAGTGGAATACATAATTGATGCTAAATAAATGTAAGATTTGGCATTGAACTCATCTTGTTCCTTCTGGGCTTTTGCTGCGGCTTCTTCGGCTCTTTTTTGTTGAGAAGATGCGTTGTCAAGACTGCCATCTTCATCACCATTACCTTCGGGCGTGAAGGTTTGATTGTTTTTAAAAGAATCTATCGCGCGGTCGATATTGTCATTTTCCTTATCATCAAACATCAACGAAACTGATTTGTTTCCCAAAAGCAGGTTGGCCATGCCGCCTTGGATATTATCAACTAAAGCAGAATTTTCTAAAGGTTTACCGACTAAATCTAATTTTTTTTCAGCAGGAATAGCAGAATCTTCAGGTTTAGGAGCTGCGTTGGCAGCAGGAGTTGGAGGAGTTACGGGAGTTGGCGCTGAACCTGTAGGATTAGCAACTACAGGCGCTGCAGCTTTCGGTGGAGTTTTTACTTCAGCATTTTGTGCAAAAGACTTGGTTGTAATCAGCAAAAAAATCGAAATTAAAACTAAATTTTTAAACGAGGTTTTTTTCATTTATTTACTCTCGATAGTTTGTTCTTCTGGCTTAGGAGCTTCTACTTTTGATGGATCAGTTTTTTGTTTATAAATATACCAGAAAAAATCGACTTTTGCGGATATAGCTCCCGAACCTTTGCCAGAGCTGAGCTGAATTAAATCTTGATCGGTATATTTTTCAGTTTTCTTCATTTCAAAATTCGCAATCACAACATATCCGGGAACCGATTGCACGAATTCAGAAATGAAAGCAATTGCCTTCACATCATTTACGGCATCGTAAGTTAAAGTTGCAGTACTGACCGTAATGTTAATGGTGGAGCGTTTGAAAATTCCGTTAGTTAATTCTTCCGGAATCGTCATTTTAATAGCCGGTTTTTCAATTTGGTATTTCTCAGCAAGCGTATCTATTTTAGAAGTTACATCGTCAATTCTTAAAGTGCCGACGAATTTTTTAGTAGTGCTGATGGTCTTCCAAACTTCTTGATATTTTTTAGCTTCAGCAACTTTGTTTTGCAGTTCGACAGATTTATTGCGGATATTAGCAGTTTCGGTTTCAACTCTTTGCGCTTCTTCGCGAGTCGTTTGCTTTTTATGAATATCGTAAGCGATGATTAATCCCAAAAGAATAACTAATACTCCAGAAATGGAGCTGTTGGTAATTATTTTTTTTCGTAGTATAAGAAGTTTCATCGCTATTTAGATACCGTGAATTCGACAGGGAAAGTGTAGTACTTCTGTACGAAGTCAATATTGCGGGGAATTTCTTGATAACGCACATTCTCCTTAGGAAAATTTTTTTTAGTTTTCGCGGCAAGAGAGTCAAACCCTTTGAACAAGTCGTCAATATCGCCGCTTTTATTGGCCAAATCTCCTTTAAAAGTAACTAAATATCGTGCAGCAGCAGGATTTTTATAATCAAATGACTGTAAAGAATAGAGAAACGAAAATAGTTTAACGTCGTTATTTTTTAAGAAGCGTAAATTGGTGTAAAATTTTGTCAGATCAGTTCCAACTGCAGTCATCAATTCATCAATCTTTCCAAAATCGATAACTCTTTCAATATCAACCGCATTACCATTTTCAGTTAGACCACTTTCAGCAGTGCTTGGAAGTTTGATACTGCTGAATTCGCGCATTGCTGATAATCTGGCTGACTCGGCTACAGATAATAATTCCGATGACTTATTACTAAAAAGAAAGACCACAATTATTCCGATAAGTAACGCAAAAGACAAAGCGATATTTGCGTAATTAGAAATTTTTAGCGCCGTAAAAAATTTCTCCAGAACTATAATTTTTGGAGTGGTAAATTTTAGAATTTTTTTGCCGTTGGTGAAAACTTTTGAGATCAGCAAATCGCAATAGCTGGCATTTTCTGGTAGAAGTTTTTTATAGCCCGATTTAACAGCAGCTTGATATGGTGTGTAGTTTATAAAGTTTAATTCCGAAGAGCTGATGGTGTTAATTTGTGCTAAAACTTCGCTAGAAAAAATATTCACAATATCGATTTCTGAAATTCGAATATCGGGTAGCAAACGTTTTAAATATTCGAAAGTGCTGTAAATATCTTGTTCATATTTTTCCAAAAAATCTTTGGCGGTAAAATCGTAATTTACAGAACGAGTGAAAATAATTCCTTGGTCAGAAAAAATAATTTGGCGAACGCCACTGACTTTATTTTGTATGATTAAAAAATAGATATTTTCTGGGCCAAAATTCTTCGCTTTGGAGTTGGCCTGAATGTCTTTTTTCATCAGTTCGAAAAGCTTGAAAGACTCGATCGGCAGCATGTAAACGCCAACCAAATGATTTGGCATTTCTAGCAAAAAATTCACCCAATTGGCAACGATTTCTGAATTTGAAGTGGAGACAAAAAGGCATTCTCTACGAGTTGTAGGAGCAATAATTTGTCCGTTTTTTTTCGCCGATTTTTTTTTATTGTCAGTGATGATATAACCTTTGAAGCTTTCATTATCGCCGTCGCTTGAGAGATCGCGCTTGACGATATGTTCTAAATCGCTCTTTTTAATCAGGGGATAAGTTTTTTTCTTGTAGCTTTGATCGATAGTGTCGAGGATTACCGCTACTGGAATAAAACTGTTTTTGGTAAATAATGTCTTAAGATCAATTTTTGCTTCTTCAGTAAGATCATCCAAAAATATTTTGCTTTTAATTTCGTTACCATCATGCAGCGCAACAACCGCGCCGTAATTTCCGATCGTGACAACAAAACTTTTTTTACTGGATAGCATCTTACTTCAATTGAGGATTATTTGATTGCGTGAATTAACGTGAAGGAATTCCAACAGTGTAATTGGATTATACAACAAAACATACAATTTTTTTTTAGTCAAAATGATACTCGGCGTTGGAACTGATCTAATTTCTGTCAATAGAATCCAGAATCTGATTTTTAAATTCAAAGAAAAGTTTGAAGAAAAAATTTTTACTCCAAACGAAATTGCCAAAGCGCAAAAAATAAAAATTTCTGATGATGATTTTTTGCCGCGTGCAAAATTTTATGCTAAAAGATTTGCCGCCAAAGAAGCCTTCTCCAAAGCTCTTGGACTTGGCATTGGCAGAGGAGTTGATTTTAAAGATATTGAAATCGACAATGACCACTTAGGAAAACCGATTATTCGAATTCTCAACCAAAAAGAAGAATTCATCCAAACTCATTTTAACTGTAAAAATTTCGCAATTCACTTGTCGCTCTCTGATGAAAATTCTTTGGCAAGTGCGTTTGTTGTAATCGAAAAAATTACATAAATATTATCTTAAAAAAATGAAAAATGACGCAAGCCCTCACAGGGCGAGTAATTTTCAACTTGCTCCACAAAAAAATAAATCTGCAAGTAAAAAAATTATCGTAATTGGTGCAGGATCTTGGGGCACCGCGATCGCAAATCTTCTTGCGCAAAATTCCAACGAAGTATTTTTAGCGGCAAATCGTCCAGAAATTGTTAGCGAAATTAACAGTAAAAACAGCAATCAAAGATTTTTGCCCGACATCAAATTAAGCAAAAATATCAAAGCGATTGAAGATTTTTCCCACGAAATAAAAAGTGCTGATTTGGTTTTTATAGTAACGCCAAGTTCAAGTGCGACGGAAATTTTTGTGCAAATTAAAAATATCAAACTGAAGAAAAAATGTGGTTTTGTAATTTGTTCAAAAGGCTTTGAGCATAATTCTTTGCTGCTTTTAAGCGATGCTTTTGAAAAGACGACAGGCATCAAAAATTACGCAGTTTTTTCTGGTCCAAATTTTGCGATGGAAGTAGCAAATCAAGAACCAACTGTCACGACAATTGCTTCTCGTAATAAAAAATTAGCGCAGGAAGTGATCGCAGTTTTAAGTAATGACAATTTTCAAGCGCAATATTTTAAAGATCCACGCACTGCTGAAATTTGTGGCGTGGTAAAAAATGTCATCGCAATTGGTTGCGGAATCGTTGATGGACTAGGTTTAGGCGTTAATGCCAAATCGGCAGTTGTGATGAAAGGAATTTCAGAAATTCAACTGCTTTGCAAAAAATTAAAAGCTTCAACTGATATTACTCATGCCGCCGGATTTGGTGATATTTTCTTAACTTGTTCGTCAACCAAATCGCGCAACAACTCGCTTGGAGTCTTACTTGCCAGCGGAAAATCTTACGCTCAAATCGCTAAAGAAACTGGCCAAACTTACGAAGGCGAATTCTCGGCTTCCGCAGTTTGCGAGATCGCAAAAAAATTGAAATTGCAGCTAGACTTGTGCGAAGAAATAAATCAAATTTTAACTCGTAAACACACTCCCAACAAGATTCGAACGATAATCTCAAAATCAATTTTGAGTTAGGTCAAGTAGACCCCGTCATTCGACGGGGTGACAAAATGAGGATGGTTGTATCGCCATTTCTGACTTGTCACCCCGTCGAATGACGGGGTCCATCTTAATGCCTA
>JACCDX010761870.1_pt1 | contig 12434 bp, 10 predicted proteins | sample 7449681 | NCBI WGS metagenome assembly JACCDX01 (sample SAMN15323450, study PRJNA562643) | freshwater metagenome | isolation source: river surface water | place: USA:Blue River Watershed | collected 2017-08-18
GGGGGATGTCCCAGGAGCGAAGCAAAAAACGTTCCCCTGATGCCCCTGTGCGTGCGCCGTTCAACGCAGCCCGGATTGTCCTGATGTGGCCCGATCTGGCCCAGTGCGTCTCAGTGGGTCCCAGTGTGGCCAGGTGCGGCCCCGGCCAGGGCCTCAATCCCCGAAAGGCAGCCCCACGTAGTTCTCGGCCAGCACGCGCTGCGCGGCGTCTGACTCGGCCAGGTAGCTCAGCTCGGCGGCCTGCATGTGGCGCGCAAAGCTGGTCTGCCCATCGACGTTGTGCATCAGCGAGGTGAACCACCACGAGAAGCGCTCGGCCTTCCAGATGCGGCTGAGGCAGCGCGCCGAGTAGTGGTCGATGCCGGTGTCGCTGCCGCGGTAGTGGTCGATCAGGGCGCACGACAGGTAGTGCACGTCCGAGGCGGCCAGGTTCAGGCCCTTGGCGCCCGTGGGTGGCACGATGTGGGCCGCATCCCCCGCCAGGAAGAGGCGGCCAAAGCGCATGGGCTCGGCCACGAAGCTGCGCAGCGGCGCGATGGACTTTTCGATCGACGGGCCGGTGACGACCTTCGCGGCCGTGGCCGGGTCCAGCCGGCGGCTCAACTCGGTCCAGAAGGCGTCGTCGCTCCATTGCTCGGCTTTGTCGGTCAGCGGCACCTGCAGGTAGTAGCGGCTGCGCGTGGCCGAGCGCTGGCTGCACAGCGAAAAGCCCCGCTCGTGTCGGCCGTAGATCAGCTCGTGGTCGCACGGTGGCACGTCGGCCAGCACGCCCAGCCAGCCGAAGGGGTAGACCTGCTCGTGCGTGCGCAAGGCGCCCTGGGGCACGCTGGCGCGGCACACGCCGTGGAAGCCGTCGCAGCCAGCGATGAAGTCGGCGTGCAGCGTGTGGCGCTGGCCCTGGTGCGTGTAGCTCACGCGGGGGGCGGTGCCGTCGAAGTCGTGCACCTGCACGTCGGTGGCCTCGTACACCGTGGTGAGGCCGGCTTCACGGCGCGCGGCCATCAGGTCACGCGTGACCTCGGTCTGGCCATAGACCATCACCGTCTTGCCGCCGGTCAGCGCGGCCAGGTCGATGCGCAGCGTGCGCTCGCCCAGGCCCAGCGAGAAGCCCGTGTGCACCAGCCCTTCGGCGTGCATGCGCGCGCCCACGCCAGCCTGGTCCAGCAGGTCCACGGTGCCTTGCTCCAGCACGCCGGCGCGGATGCGGCCCAGCACGTAGTCGGCGCTGCGCTGTTCGATGATGACGGCGTCCACACCGGCGCGGCTGAGCAACTGGCCCAGCAACAGGCCGGACGGGCCGGCGCCAATGATCGCGACTTGGGTGCGCATGGGCATCTCCTTGGTTCCAATGGGGTCGCAGCGTAGGGGCGGGGCGCTTCAGCGACAATGGACCGTCAACGCAATCACTTGGACAATCCTGCCATGAACCGGACAATCCCCAGGTATGCCCTGTATGGCGAATCGGCCCTGGGCAGCTTGCCTGAGCGCATGCACTGCGAAACCATCGCCTCGCGCAGCGGGGTGAATGGTTGGGAAATCCTGCCCCACGTGCACGCCAACCTGTGCCAGGCGCTGTGGCTGCGCAAGGGCCAGTGCGAAGCGCAGCTGGGCGATGCACGGGTGGGTGTGAAAGGGCCGGTGCTGCTGTGGGTGCCCGAGATGCTGGAGCATGGCTTTGTGTTCAGCCCGCAGGCCGAGGGCACGGTGTTCACCTTGTTGAGCCCGGTGGTGGACGAGTTCGCCCAAGGCCTGCCGGCGCTGGGCGCGGCCTTGCGTGCGCCACAGCAGCTGGCCGCACCGGCCCGTGGCAGCCTGAGCCAGGCGCTGCACGCCCTGGAGGCCGAGTACGTGGGCGTGGAGCCCGGCCGGCTCGATGGCGTGCGCTGGTTGCTGGGCCACGTGCTGCTGCAGCTGGCCCGCGCGGCGGTGCCCGCCCACGAGGCGCCCGACCGGCCCACGCCCCGCGCCGAGCAGCACGCCCAGGCCTTCAAGCGCCTGGTGGAGGCCCACTTCCGCGAAGGCCGCGAGTTGGATTTTTACGCCGACAGCCTGGGCCTGTCGCTCACGCAGCTGCACCGCGTGTGTCGCCAGGCCTTGGGCCAGCCCCCGCTGGCGCTCATCCACCAGCGCCTGCAGCTCGAGGCCGAGCGCGAGCTGGTCTACACCCAGCTCAGCATCAAGGAGATCGCCTGGTCCGTGGGCTTCCAGGACCCGGCCTACTTCACGCGCTTCTTCACCAAGCGCACGGGGCTGTCACCCCAGGCCTGGCGTGCGCAACGGCTGAACAGCCTCAGGCATGGGCATCCGCCGAGCCCGGGCGCGGCGCAAAGCGCATGAGCAGGTCGACCATGTGTTCGGCCGCGGGCGTCAGCGGCAGCTCGGCGCGGCGGATCAGCACGATCTCGGGCGCGGGGATGGTCTCTTGCACGGGGATGACCTGCAGCGTGTCGGCCGTGACCGGGAAGTCCGACCACTGGCGCGGCAGCATGGCCAGCATGTCGGTCTGGCTCAGCGCCACCAGCAGCGACAGCGCGCTGCCGGCTTGCAGCATCACGCGCGGCGGCGGCAAGCCGTAGCGCTCGAACAGGCGGGCGAGGTCTTCGTCGGCGTTGTGGTCGATGGCCGTCGAGGCCCATTCCACATGGGCCAGCTCGGCCAGCGAGCGCGCCTTCGACAAGGGGTGCCCCTTGCGGCCCACCACGGCCCGCGTGTTGTGGAAGAGCACGTCCACCTGCAGGCCCGATGAGGGCGTGATGCGGGGCGCCGCGCCCATGTAGAAGTCGATGGTGCCGTCGCGCAGGCGCGATTCGATGTCGGGGAACAGGCCTTCGATCAGCTGCAGGCGCACGCGCGGGTAGCGCTGGCGAAAGCGGGGCAGGGCCGCAGGCAGCAAACCCGCGTGCGGCATGATCGACAAGGCGGCCACCAGGTTGCCCCCATCGGCATCGAGGATCTGGGCCAGCTCGTCCTTGGCCCGCTCGGCCTCGTGCACGATGAGGCTGGCGCGCTGGTGAAAGCGCTTGCCCGCCGGCGTGAGCGTCATGCCCGTGGCGTTGCGGTCGAACATGGGCGTGCCCAGCTCTTGCTCCAGGGCCCGCACGCTGCGCGTGAGCACGGGCTGCTCCACATCGAGATGCCGGGCCGCAGCGCGCAGGCTGCCGTGCTCCACGATGGCCACCAGGTCTCTGAGTTGCGACAACTTCATGGGGGCGTCAAGGTCCTAGGGTTAGCCAGAGATGAGGAATCCGTATCGGCATCTGAATTCTGTCATCTTCCTCGTCATCGGGCCCTTGCCTACAGTGGGCTCATCCGCTGCTTGCGGACACCGACAACGAGGAGACACCCCGATGAACAGCCAGCTTGCTCGGGTTAACACCCGATAGCCCGCTGAGGCATCCAAGCACCGCTGTACGGGCGCGTCGCCTCGCCACCTTCCTTCATTGCTTTGTCAACGACTGGCCACGGGCCCGGTTGCGCCGCTGCATGCGCGCACCACCTGGGCCACCTCCTTCAAGGACGACCATGACCGCTTCCACCACCCCCCGCAAGAAAGCCCTCGTCACCGGCGGTGCCACCGGCATCGGCCGCAGTGCCGTGCTGGCTCTGGCCCGCGCCGGCTTTGACATCGCCATCAACTACAGCTCGAGCGCGGCCGCCGCCAACGCCGTGGCCGGCGAGGCCGAAGCCTTGGGTGCCCGCACCCTGCTGCTGCAGTGCGACGTGAGCAACGACGATGCGGTGCGCGCCATGATGCGCACGCTGGATCAGGAGTTCGGCCACCTCGACGCGCTGGTCAACAACGCCGGCACCACCGCCAGCTGGAAGATGCGCGACCTCGACAGCCTGGACATGAAGGAGTGGGACCGCACCTTCGCCGTCAACGTGCGCGGCACCTTCCAGGTCACCCGCGCGGCCGCACCGCTGCTGCGCAAAGGCAGCCACCCCGCCATCGTCAACACCGCCTCCATCGTGGGCCTGCGCCCGGGCCCGCAACCGCCGGCCTATGCCGCGAGCAAGGCCGCCGTGGTCAACCTCACCAAGACCCTGGCCTGGAACCTCGGCCCCGAGATTCGCGTCAACGCCGTGGCCCCGGGCTGGATGGAAGGCGAGTGGATGGAACGCATGCTCGGCGAGAAGTACGACGACCTGATGGGCAAGCGCGCCAAGCAGACCCCGCTGCGCCGCTGTGTCACGTCGGACGACGTGGCCGAGGTGATGGTCAACCTGCTGACCGCCAACCGCTTCGTCACGGGCGAGATCGTGGTGATCGACGGTGGCTTCACCGCGTCGACCTGATCGGCTCGATCGACCCGATCCCCACGTCCACATCCCCCACCGGAGAACCCCATGCTTGAAGGATTCGTGCCCTTCCCCGCCGATGCCGCGGCCCGCTACCGCGCCAAGGGCTACTGGCAAGACCGCTCGCTCGCGCAAGAGTTCGATGCCGTGTTCCAGCGCTTTGCCGAGCGCACCGCGCTGATCGATGGCGAGCGCCGCTACACCTACGCCGAGCTCGATCGCCAAAGCACCAACCTCGCGCTCAACCTGCTCGATTTGGGGCTCAAGCCGCAAGACCGCGTGGTGCCCATGCTGCCCAACGTGGCCGAGTTCGTGGTGCTGTACTTCGCGCTGCAGAAGATCGGCTGCATCCCCATTGCCGCGCTGGTCACGCACCGCTATGCCGAGCTCAGCCAGTTCGTGCGCCTGTCGCAAGCCACCTGTGTGGTCTACCCCAAGAGCGTGCGCGAAGCCGGTGCGCAGTTTGCCTTCGCGCCCTTTGTGCAGCGCGTGCAGCAAGAGCAGCCGGTGCTGCAACACCGCCTGGTGCTGGGCGAGCCCGAAGCCGGTGAGGTGTCGCTGACCGCGCTGATCGCCCAGCCGGCCACGCGGCCGGTGTCGGATTTGAAGGCCATCGCCATCGAGCCCACCGACCCGTGCATCTTCCAGCTCTCGGGCGGCACCACGGGCATCCCCAAGCTGATCCCGCGCACCAACAACGACTACGCCTACAACTCCAAGGTCGCGGCCGATGTGGCCGGTGTCGATGCGGGCTCGGTGCTGCTGCTGGTGCTGCCCATTGCGCACAACCTGCCGCTGGCCTGCCCCGGCATCCAGGGCTTCCTGTTCCGTGGGGCCACGGTGGTGCTGCACGCCAACACCAAGCCGGTGGAGATGTTCGAGCTGATGCAGCGCCATGGCGTGACCCACCTCAAGGTGGTGCCGGCCTTGCTGATCCGCCTGATCAACGAGCCCGAGATTGGCCGCTTCAACCTCGACTCGGTGCTGCAGATCCAAAGCGGTGGCCAGCGCATGCAGCCCGAGGTGCGCATCCGCACCCGCCAGCTGTTCAAGAACGCCTTCGTGCAAGAGAACTTCGGCATGAGCGAAGGCCTGCTGATGTTCGTGCGCCAGGGTGACGCCGAAGAGGTGCTGCTGGAGACCTGCGGCCGCCCCGTGTGCCCGGACGACGAGGTGCGCCTGATCGACGACGAAGGCCGCGAGGTGCCCGATGGCGAGGTGGGCGAGCTGGCCTGCCGTGGCCCCTACACGCTGCAAGGCTACTTCGGTGTGCCCGAGTACAACGCGCGCCAGTTCACGGCCGATGGCTTCTACCGCTCGGGCGACCTGATGCGCAAGCACCCCTCGGGCAACTACATCGTCGAAGGCCGCAAGAAGGACCTGATCAACCGCGGTGGCGAAAAGATCAGCGCCGAAGAGGTGGAGAACCTCATCCTCATGCACCCGGCCGTGCAGAACGTGGCCTGCGTGCCCATGCCCGACGCCACGATGGGCGAAAAGATGTGTGCCTGCGTGGTGCTGCGCAGCGGACACGACCTGACGTTGCCCGAGCTGGTGGCCTTCCTGCAGACGCACGAAATCGCCCGCTTCAAGCTGCCTGAGCGCCTGGAGGTGCTGCCCGACTTCCCCGTGTCGACCTTCGGCAAGGTCAGCAAGAAGGCCCTGGGCGAGATGGTGGCGCGCCACCTGGAAGACGAGGCCCCGACCGCACAGGCTGCACAGGCCGCTTGAGCCCACCGCCGCCCCCCACACCCGACACACAAGGACACCGCACCATGCGCATCATCGACCTGCACTGCTACCCCGGCACCCCCACCTGGATCGAATCCCAAGGCCCTTACCCGGCCGAGCTCGCCCGCTACTGGAAGCGCGAATGGGTGGGCAAGTCGGAAGACGAGGTGGTGGCCGAGTTCACCCAGGCTGGCGTCCAGGCCTGCCTGGTGGCGCTCGACCTGGAGACCACCATCGCCGCCGCCCCCTGCACCAACGAGTACGTGCACGGCATGTGGCAGCGCCACCCCGACCGCATCATCCAGTGCTGGGGCGCGGTCGAGCCGGCCAAGGGCGAGATCGCCATCCGCCAGGTGAAGAAGGCCGTGACCGAGCTGGGCTTCATCGGCTTCCACTTCCACCCCATCATGCAGCACTTCGCCGTCAACGACCGGCGCCATTACGACCTCTTCGAAGAGATCAATGCGCTGGGCGCGGCCGTGATGATCGACGTGGGCACCACCGGCATGGGCGCCGGCATGCCGGGGGGCAACGGCGCGCGCATCCGCCATGCGCACCCCGGTGCCATCGACGACCTGGCCGCCGACTTCCCCAACCTGAAGATCATCATGGCCCACCCCGGCTGGCCCTGGGTGGACGAGACCACGGCCGTGGCCCTGCACAAGGGCAATGTGTACTGGGAGATGTCGGGCTGGGCACCCAAGCACTTCCCGGGCAACTTGAAGGTCGACATCCGTGGCCGCCTGCAAGACAAGATCATGTTCGGCAGCGACTACCCCAGCCTGCCCTATGACCGCATCCTGCGCGAGTGGGCCGAGCTGGGCTACAGCGACGCGGTGATGGAGAAGGTCATGCACGGCAACGCTGAGCGTGTCCTTGGACTTTGATGGCCCACCCCCGAGCGGCCTTTGGCCGCTCCCCCTCAAGGGGGCGCTGCCCTGGGCCCGGCGAAGCCGGAGCCTCGGCAGCCGCTTGATCGGGGTGGCGTACGGCCACCACCTGTTCACTTTGGAGACGTCTTTCCATGACCACCGCGTTCATTGTTGACGGCGTGCGCACGCCGATCGGCCGCTATGGCGGCGCCTTGTCGGGGCTGCGCACCGACGACCTGGGCGCCGTGCCGCTGCAGGCCCTGATGGCACGCCACCCCCGCCTGGACTGGGCGCAGCTCGAAGAGGTCTACTACGGCTGCGTCAACCAGGCCGGTGAAGACAACCGCAACGTGGCGCGCATGAGCGCGCTGCTGGCCGGCCTGCCTGTCAGCGTGGCCGCAGCCACGGTGAACCGCCTGTGTGGCTCGGGCCTGGAGGCCATCGCCTCGGCCTCGCGCGGCATCGCCGTGGGGCAGCTGCAGCTGGCCGTGGCCGGTGGCGTCGAGAGCATGAGCCGCGCCCCCTGGGTGATGGCCAAGCCGGGCAGCGCCTTCGACCGCCAGCCCGAGGTGCACGACAGCACCATCGGCTGGCGCTTCGTGAACCCGCGCATGGCCGCGCTGCATGGCGTGGACAGCATGGGCGACACCGCCGAGAACGTGGCCGAGCAGCATGGCATCGGGCGCGAGGCGCAAGACGCCTTCGCGCTGCGCAGCCAGCAGCGGGCGGCGCAGGCCCAGCGCGAGGGCTGGTTTGCTGGCGAGATCACGCCCGTCACGCTGCCCACCAAGGGCCGTGGCGAGCCCCGCGTGGTGGCTGATGACGAGCACCTGCGCCCCGAGACCACCCTGGCCGACCTGGCGCGCTTGAAGCCCGCCTTCCGCGCCGGTGGCAGCGTGACCGCTGGCAACGCCTCGGGCGTCAACGATGGGGCTGCGGCCATGCTGCTGGCCAGCGAGGGCGCGCTCGTCAAGCATGACCTCACGCCCCTGGCCCGCGTCATCGGCGTGGCCACGGCCGGCGTCGAGCCCCGCGTGATGGGCATCGGCCCGGTGCCGGCGGTGCAGCGCCTGCTGGCGCAGACCGGCCTGGGCATTGGCGACTTCGATGTGATCGAGCTCAACGAGGCCTTCGCCGCCCAAGGCCTGGCCGTGATGCGCAGCCTGGGCCTGCCCGACGACGCGGCCCACGTGAACCCGCACGGTGGCGCCATCGCCCTGGGCCACCCGCTGGGCATGTCGGGCATCCGCCTGGCGCTCACGGCGGCCCGTCACCTGCAACACACCGGCGGCCGCCGCGCCCTGTGCACCATGTGCATCGGGGTGGGGCAGGGCATCGCCATCGCGCTGGAACGCGCTTGAGGAGCCTGCACATGAACTCACCGCTCACGGCCTTCGAGGCCGACGCCCACGCGCCCATCCTGGTGCGCCGCGAAGGCCACGTCGCCATCCTCACGCTCAACAGCCCCGACACGCGCAACGCCCTCAGTGGTGACGCGCTGTTCGGCGCCTTCGAGCAGATCTTCGCTGCCCTCAACGACGACCTGAGCGTGCGCGCCGCCATCCTCACGGGCTCGGGCACCGCCTTCAGCTCGGGCGGCAACATCGCCGAGATGCGCGACCGCCAGGGCATGTTCGGCGGCACGCCCGAGCAGATCGTGGCCCAGTACCGCGCCGGCATCCAGCGCATCCCGCTGGCCTTCGATGCGCTGCAGGTGCCCATCATCGCGGCCGTCAACGGCCCCGCCATGGGCGCGGGCAACGACCTGGCCTGCATGTGCGACATCCGCATCGCCTCCAGCCGCGCGCGCTTTGCCGAGAGCTTCGTCAAGGTCGGCATCGTGCCGGGCGACGGTGGCGCCTGGCTGCTGCCGCGCGTGGTGGGCGCCAGCCGCGCCGCCGAGATGGCCTTCACCGGCGACACGCTCGATGCGCAAGAGGCGCTGCGCGTGGGCCTGGTGTCGCAGGTGGTCGAGCCCGACGCCCTGATGCCGGCGGCCCTGGCCCTGGCCCAGCGCATCGCGGCCAACCCGCCGCAGGTGCTGCGCTGGACCAAGCAGCTGCTGCAGCAAGCGCGTGGCGGCACGCTGGCCGAGGCCCTGCACCACGCCGGGCGCTTCCAGGGCCTGGCCCACCAGACGGCCGACCACGCCGAGGCGGTGGCCAGCTTCTTTGACAAGCGCGTGCCGGTGTTCACCGGTCGTTGAAAGGCCAGCCATGAGCCATGACATCAGCGATGCCCCCCAAGACGACGTGCTGCAGGTGCAAGACCCCGCCCCCGGCGTGCGCCTGCTGCGCCTGAGCCGCCCCGCCGTGCTCAACGCGCTGAACCTGCAGCTGCGCCGCCGCCTGGCCGATGCCTTTGCCCAAGCCGATGCCGACCCCGCCGTGCGCGTGGTGGTGCTGGCCGGTGGGCCGAAGGCCTTCTGCGCCGGGGCCGATTTGAACGAATACGTCGATGCCACCCCGCCCGAGATCATCGGGCGCGAGATGGACCGGCTGTGGGGCGCCATCAGCGCCTGCCGCAAGCCGGTGATCGCCGCCGTCCGGGGCCATGCCCTGGGCGGGGGCTGCGAGCTGGCCATGCACGCCGACCTGATCGTGGCCAGCGAGCAGGCCAGTTTTGGCCAGCCCGAAGTGCTGCTGGGCCTGATGCCCGGCGGGGGCGCCACGCAACGCCTGACGCGCGCCATCGGCAAGTTCCAGGCCATGCGCCTGTTGCTGACCGGGGCGCGCTTCAGCGCGGCCGAGGCCCTCACCTGGGGCCTGGCCAGCGAGGTGCTGCCCGATGCCGCGGTCGAAGACCGCGCGCTCACCCTGGCCGCCGAGCTGGCGCAAGGCCCCCGCCTGGCGCAGCAGTTCATCAAGGAGGCCGTGTTGCAGGCCATGAACACGCCGCTGGATGTGGGTTTGCAATTTGAGCGAAAGTCCTTCCAGTTGCTGTTTGCGACCGCAGACAAGACCACAGGCATCCGGGCCAGGCTGAACAAGGCCACGCCCCGGTTCGAATGAGGCTGATCGTCCGTTGACCACAAGGTGCCGGGCGATGCCCGGTTTGTCGACCACACTGAGGCCCCCGCACACACCATGAGGGGCCACGAGGAGCACAAGATGAACCAGAAAGCCAAGAGCCCATGGTGGGTGGTGTTGGGCGCCCTGCTGGGGCTGATGGTGGGCAATGGCCCCATCATGCAGTTCACGTTCGGCGTCTTTGTCAAACCCTTGACCGAGGCCTTCGCCACCGACCGGGGCGCGATCTCCGGGGCGCTGCTCATGGGCCTGGTGGCCACCGGCATCGCCACGCCCATCGTGGGCCGCCTGGTCGATCGCCACGGCACGCGGCGCGTGGCGCTGCCCGCCATCGTTTTGTTCGCGGTGTGCATGGTGGCCATCGGCCTGGTGGCCGATTCGCCGTGGACGCTGTCGCTGATGTACGCCCTGTGCGGCATCGTGGCGGCCGGTCAGACCCCGCTGCCCTACAGCAAGGCCATCGCCAGCGTCTTTGACGAGCGCCGTGGCCTGGCGCTGGGCATCGCCACCGCCGGGGTGGGCCTGGGCACCATGCTCATGCCCATGCTGGCGCAAAAGCTGATGGCCACCTGGGGCTGGCGTGGCGCCTATGTGGGCCTCGGCGTGGTCACGCTGCTGGTGGCCTGGCCGGCCATGGCCTGGCTGGTCACGCAACGCGAGGGTGCGGCGCAGGCCGCCAAGGCGGTGCCTGCCGCAGCCCAGCCCGGCCTCACCCGCGCTGAGGCCATGCGTGGCGTGCGCTTCTGGGCCCTGGCGCTGTCGTTCTTCGGGGTGGCGCTGGCCGCCTCGGGCGTGGTGGCCCATATCGTGCCGATCCTGACCGACCGTGGCGTGGCCCCGGCACAGGCCACGGCCGCCATCAGCGCGGCCGGCCTGGCCCTCATCGTGGGCCGCCTGGTGGCCGGCTGGTTGCTCGACCGGGTGCACGGCCCCATCGTGGCGGTGGCCTTTTTCAGCCTGCCGCTGATGGGCATCGCCCTGCTGCTCGGCAGCGCCGATCCGCGCTGGGGCGTGCCGGCCGCTGTGCTGGTGGGCCTGGGCCTGGGCGCCGAGGTCGACCTCATCGCCTTCATGCAGTCGCGCTACCTGGGGCTCAAGGCCTTTGGCGAGCTCTATGGCTACCTGTTCGCCATCTTCATGCTGGGCTCGGGCCTGGGCCCCTTCCTGATGGGCCAGAGCTTTCGCCTGCACCACAGCTACGAGCCGGCCCTGTGGCTGCTGGCCGGCAGCCTCACCGTGGCCTGTGTGCTGATGGCCCGCATGGGTGCCTACGCTTACGGCCCTGGCGCGGCACAAGGCCCTGCGCCTGCCCAGCCTGAGGCCGGCCGCCAGCCTGGCGCAGCGGCCAACGCCGCCCCCGCCGAGGCCGCACGCCGCGCCACCCACGTGGCCTGAACCCCGCTCATTCCCCTCTGCTGCCCCTGTCGCCCGGCGCCACCGGGCTGGGCGCAGCCTTGCCCAACGCTTTGCATCCCCTCGCCATGAACCACCACCCGCACACCACGTCCGCCATCGCACTGGCCTTCGGCCTCGTCCTCGGCCTGGGCAGCGCCACCTGGGCCTGCGCCCAATCGGCCGCCCCGGGCAACGTCACCCTGTACGGCGCGATCGACCTGTCGCTCACCCGCACCAGCAACGCCAACGCCGCCGGCCAGTCGGTCACCGGCGTGACCTCGGGCGCCAACCTGCCGTCGGTCTGGGGCATCAAGGGCGAAGAAGACCTGGGCGGCGGCCTGCGCGCCTTCTTCAAGCTCGAAAACAGCTTCAGCGCCGACACCGGCGCCGTCACCACCAATGCCTCGTTCTTCAACCGCTTCAGCCTGGTGGGCCTGCGCACCCCCTGGGGCAGCGTGACGGCGGGCCGCCTGGGCAGCATGCAGTTCGATCACACCGCCATCGGCTACGACCTGACCATGCTCGACACCTACGGCATCGTGGCCCTGGGCGCGCTGCCGCCGGCGCTCTTCAAGATCAACAACGCGGTCAAGTTCGAATCGCTGGCCTGGCAGGGGTGGCGCGCCAGCCTGATGACCTCGACCGGCACTGAAGTGGCCGAATCGGCCTCGTCAGGCCGCTACAGCGGTGGCGCCGTCGAGTATGCGCAAGAGGGCTTCAAGGCCCGCATCACCCACGAGCAAACCCATGGCAACTACAGCGCCACGCCGGCGGCCAACCAGGCCGGCCTGGTTGACGAGCGCACCAGCCTGGCCATGCGTTGGGACAACGGTCCCTGGCAGTTCTTTGCCGATGTGGTGGCCGTGCAGGGCGACCTGCGCATCACGCCGCGTGGGCGCGTGCTGCAAGGCGGCGTGGGCTACCGCATCGCCCCCGACCTCAAGCTGATCGCCGAGCTGGGCCGCTACCACTACGCCGATGCGGACGGGCGCCCCACGCTGGCGCACGTCGTGGCCCAGTACGACCTGTCCAAGCGCAGCATGCTTTATGGCTTCTGGACGAAGGTCGACAACCATGGCGGCAGCCAGGTGGGCGCGGCCTTTGCCAC
>JACCDX011300084.1_pt1 | contig 12434 bp, 9 predicted proteins | sample 7449681 | NCBI WGS metagenome assembly JACCDX01 (sample SAMN15323450, study PRJNA562643) | freshwater metagenome | isolation source: river surface water | place: USA:Blue River Watershed | collected 2017-08-18
TGGTTGCTGATAGCAATTCGTGAGGCAAGAGTGGCGTAATCGGGGTGAAGGGTGCTAAGACTGGCAGCGAGCTGAGCTGTTAGCTCATCAAGCTCACTGGTTTTGACACCGTCAACGATTTGGCTAAGGACCTGTTGGGCAAGAGCATCGGGGTTGACTTCGAGACCTCGGGATGCTTTGCGGACACGACTCAAGACTTTATCAAATGAGACTGACTCACGGACACCATTACGCTTTGTAACCTGCATACTAAAAGGCATTGGGACAAAAGTTTGCTTTTTTTTCCACCAGTGGGGCGGGTCAATTTTTTGCGGGGGGGAACCCTTGTGAATAAAATTAAATACTGAAGCTGAATAGATATGCCTGCGTATATACCTCCTCACCTCCGCAAGAAGCTTGCTGGACAAACCGAAAAGCCCAAGAAGCGCCAGACTGTAAAAAAATTACGCTTTCCAAGCAACACAACAGGAGATAACACTCGCAATGTGTCGTTTGCACCTGTATCCAGACTCTTTTCCAATGCTGCCTCCACAGTCTACAAAGCCTTTTCAACGGCACTTCAAACACGCAAACTCCGCAGAAAGCCTGTCAAGAAAGTTCTGAAAACAGGAAAAAAAGAAGTTCTCCGACCTCACTCTGCGTCTCCTGCTAAGAAGAAGACTATGAAGCAGAAGCGCCCTGCGTCTGTGTAAGTAAATCACGGCATTTGTAGTAAATGGAAAGCCCCTGGGGCTTGATTTCTTCCTCCTCATCCTTTACATAGCCACCAAAGGAATGAAAGAGTGCAAGGAAATCTTCCCAATTCATAAGATTCCATTCACGATAGGCATCGCGTGGTGAAGGGAAATAGTCTAAATGTGTACTCTTGGAATACATGTAATTTCGGAGGTGAATGCGAAATTCTACTAAATGCTCAACACTGATATCTGGTTCCAATTTCTGGAGTGCCTTGATAAAGGTTTCCAAATAAGGGAGGAGAATATCTTTGCAATGAAAGGCAGGATTGATATGAACATAGTTTTGTCCAATGGTATGACGAATCGGATGGAGCAAATCATCTAAGAACATCAGAGTTTCAGGCGTCATGTCTTCAGGGTCTTGCATACACGCTTTCATTCCTGCAAAACTCTTTCCTGGTTCATCGGAAGCAAGGGATTGTGTAAATTCATGGGCACGACGGGGATCCTGTGGAAAGAATGCGTGCCCCCAAGGCATTTCCATGCGCATATTCTTTGCAATAACTGCACCTAAGAATCGCACCAATTCTTCATTCGTATTGTTTGTGTAAACAAAGACCTTGGGTTTGACTTCCAAATCTCCGTGGTGGACATGTTTCAAAAGCATCATAACATCATTGTTGAGAAAACTCAACTTCCCATCACAAAGAGCTTTATCAAGCTCATTTGCCCAAAGAGTATGCAAAGTATGCCAATGGGTACTCAATTCTCGATGAAGAAGTAAACTTTCAAAATAGTCCCAGACAATTCTAAATGCGCTATTGATTTCGCATATACAATTGTCAAAATCGAGAGCAATGTAGCGGATAGGTTGTGTACGAGTTGCCGTCATTGTGTGCCCTAGTCCTCACACCCAAAAAAAATCAATTTTATTTCCCCCTTACCATCTTAGAATTTAGGAAGTTTTTCACCAGATGTTAGAAGCTTTCCTTTCGTCAAGATGCGACTGCTGATATTCATCGTTTCCAATTCTTGGAGAAGGAGTTTGTAGGCATAGGGGATTTCAATTGCGCTGAAATTCGTGGTATTGCCACAGCCTTTGCAGCACCAGATGCCTTCTTTCTGATTGGCAATGGCAAGAAGACCACAATCGCGGCAGGAGAAGCAGCGGAACAAATCGGAGCATTCCATGAAACGCTCTTTGGTAAATTCGGTAATACCATGCGCTGCAACGCAATCACGCTCCATCTCACCAAAACGGAGACCACCTTCACGGGCACGACCTTCTGCAGGCTGACGAGTGAGCATAACAAGAGGACCTGACGAACGCGAGTGAAGCTTGTCTGCAGAGCAGTGGCGGAGTCGCTGATAATAGCAAGGACCAATGAAGATACTCGTTGCCATCTGACGACCGGTGAAGCCATTGTACAGAACTTCATTGCCGTGAGGCTCCATGCCAAGCTCATCGCGCAAATAGCCCTCAAGCTTATCAAGAGTCACATCGTTGAAAGGAGTTCCATCTCCCAGCGCACCCACCATGCAGCCCACCTTGCCAAAGAGAGTTTCCATGAGCTGAGCAATCGTCATACGGGAAGGAATGCAGTGCGGGTTGATGATAATGTCAGGAATCAACCCATTCGCCGTCTGAGGCATATCTTCTGCATTGAGAATCATACCACAGGTTCCTTTCTGCCCGTGGCGTGAGCTGAACTTGTCGCCAATCTCAGGAATACGGTCTTGACGCACGCGAACTTTTGCAAACGAATACCCTTCACCGTTACGGTTCTTGAAGATGCGGTCCACATAGCCAAATTCGTTGTTGCGCATCGTGCGGCTTACATCACGATATTTCTTCGTTCCCGTTGGGATGACCATGCCCGTAGGAACACGGAGAGGAACTACTTTTCCAATCAGAATATCATCGCTACCGACGAAGCGGTTTTCAGGTACAAATCCATCGTCGCCGAGCTTACTATAATTCGCATTCTTGAGATGCTTGGTATAGACGGGATCAGGACGGTCAAAGCGCTCTTCTTCACCGCTGCTTTGATTCTTCCGCTCTTCATCTTTGTAGGTGCGGTAGAACACAGAGCGGAACAGACCGCGCTCCAAAGACCCACGGTTGATCATAATAGAATCTTCCTGATTGTAGCCTGTGTATGTCATGATTGCTACAATGATGTTCTGTCCAGATGGCATATCCTGGACACCATAGAATTTGCTCATGTAGGAGGATACCATCGGAACTTGGGGATAGCAGAGCAAATGCGCCAATGCATCAAATCGCTCTTGGAAGTTCAGGGCATACATACCCATGGCTTGTTTCCCCATAGCACATTGATAGGAATTACGGGGAGATTGGTTGTGGTCAGGGAACGGGATATTGCTGGCAAGTGTTCCCAGAATTGTGCAGGGGTGAAGTTCACAGTGGGTATAGGAATGGTCTTGGAGAACTTTGTCCTGACTCATTGCAATGTAGAATCCTTCTGTTTCACCAGGGTCCACATATTCCAGAAGATTGTTGCCCTTCGGGGATTCCCAAAGAAGCAAATCTTCCCAGCGCTGAAGCTTCATGAGCTGCGTGTAAAGTTTTCCACTTTTGTCTTCCAGGATTTCACGAACAGTTTCTGCAACATAGAGAGGACGAAGCATACGTCCAGCTTCCGTGGTCACCCAGATTTCACGAAGGTGGCGTTTCCAGACAATTCCTGTGTGGATGTGAAATTGTGCAGAGCGCTTGGCTTTCACCAACTCACGGTAGACCGATTCTGTATCCTTCACGGGGATAGTTCCAATCCATGCTCCGTTGAGGAAGAACCGTGTTTCAATGAATTTTTCAGCAGCAGTTGTTTCCTTGAGTCCTCGCACTTTTCCAAGACTCATGACATAATCGCGCACTACTCCAGGATTGCTGTAAATGCTGACAATTGAGCTGCTGCTCATATTTTTGACAACACCTACACTATGACCTTCTGGAGTTTCGGAAGGACAGATATACCCCCATTGCGTATTGTGCAGCTTACGTGGAGGAATGAGTTTTCCTGTTTTTTCAATGGGTGTTGAGATACGACGCAAGTGGGAAATTCCTGAGATGAAATTCAGACGATTCATCACCTGCGAAACACCGATTTTTGTGGGACCGCCAATCTTTGCACTACCGAAATTTCCTGTCGCAAGACTTGTTTTCAGTCCAATTTCAAGAATTGTGCTTTTGATAACCTTGTTGATGTTGCTGGGATTGAGAATTTCTTCAAAGTTGCCAGAGGCTTTCCAACTTCCATTGTGAATTTCCTTGTTGAGACTAGCGCGGATATCTTTGACCATTTTCGTGGCAAAGAACGTGCGGAAAAGGTTTGCAAGAAGGAAACCAGGAAGGTCAACGCGCTTGTTAGGATACGCATCACGGTCATCCTTAGGAATGCGTGCAGAAGAGACCCAGAGAACTTTGCGCGTCATATGTCCCAAGAAACAAGCCTTTGCGTACATATGCTCTTCAGTGAGTCCAATGTGGGGGAAGAGTTCAATGTTGAGGATATCCTGGATTTTGAGAGGGCGTTGAGATTTGGATGACCAGGATTGGATGTGTTGGCTGAGCCAGGTTTGCGCTTCTTCTTTGGTGGAAATGGCTCCCACTTCAGAAAGACTTTCAAAGAGAATCCCATCAAACTCCGTATCCTCTTCATCAGGACCGATGATGAGGTCGCGAATATCCTTGTCCGATTCAATGCCAAGAGCACGGAAGAGAATGAAGAGGGGGATATCCTGTTTGATACGAGGCATGGTGGCTTTCAGCAAATGAATTTGCTGGTTCTTGGGGTGATAGACAATCTTGACTGCATTGTTTTTAGGAACTTGGTCATTGTCAGGACCAATACTCTTAACTTCAATAACCTCAATCTCTTTGGCAGGATTGCGATTGTTGCGGAAGACAAAGGGACGGTTTTCACTCATTCGTTCTTGAGAGATAATAACGCGCTCACCACCTTGAATGATGAAATAACCACCGAGGTCATGAAAGCATTCACCAAGTTGGCTGGGATGGATATGGCGCTGGTCTGACAGAAGACAGTACTTGCTATTCACCATGACTGGTACCTTTCCAAGATGGACATTCGGAAAGAGACGCTTGCGCGTGGTCACTTCACCACCTCGTGTATTGTCAATCATATTGATGCTGATATGCACATCTACAAAGAGAGGAGCCGCATAGGTAAGATTGCGCTGACGGGCATCATTGGGCATCATGGGCAGAACTGCACCATTGTTCTCAAAGATGGTGGGTTTCCGAAGCGTAGGATTGCGAAATTCCAGACTGACTTCATATTCACGTTTCACTTGCGGGGCAAGAAAGACAGGTTGAGGAGCACCTGTTGAGTCATCCGTCTTGGGATTCATGAGTGCATTCGCAGCTGTTGTTGACAGTCCAGTAGCAGATGCTAATGCAGAGCGTGGTCCACTCAATGGAATTTCAGGACTTCCACGAACCACAATGGGATTTACCATTGTCACAATTTCTGGAATATCAACATCCATGAAGTGGTTGAACGATTCAATCTGATGGCTAATAATTTGTTTGCCCTGGGATTGAGCAAAGTAGCTATTCAGAATATGCCGATGGGATGGGAACATTTCTTGTTGAGGGGATGGGGAATGCAAACTGTCAATTTTTGTTGTCCGCATAACCTGAAATACTTTGTTGAATCTTTTTAGATTGAATGTCTGAAGACCCAAATATTAAGAAATTTGTTGTCACGGGCTCTGCAGCGACGGGAATTCCAGGTTCAGCTCCTCCTCAAATGGGTGGAATGGGTGAGCAGCAGCAGCGCAGCAAAACTCGCAGACAGAGGAAACAAGAGGGAGGGACCAGTCCTGGAACGCTTGTCCAGCTGAATGCGACAAGATCCCCGGATAGCACGATGGCGAATGTAAAACCCATTGAAACCTCTGGATTAAAACCGACTGCTGCTTCAGTTCTTCAAGGGGGTGCAGCTACGAAACACGTGAAGGTGATTTTAGCTCCCAAGAAGAAAAAGACGGCAAAGGTCATTTTGGCAAGTCCTAAAAAGAAAGTTCTTCAATCCATTGCAAAAGCCGTTGCGACGGCTGGAACAAAAACGCGCAAGGTTGCCAAGAAAATCCGCATGTCGATTTCCAGTCTCAGCAATCGGATGACGCGCGCTCATAAGATTCGCAAAGAAAGTAAAGAAATGCCCATTGAGAAAATCAAGGAAATCCTCAAGACCGCAAATTTAATCAAGGAGACAACCAAGGCTCCTGAAGATATTTTACGACAGATGTATGCGGATTATCTTCTCTTGAAGAACCGTGCACTTTAATCTTCCAAAAAGTAGGATGAACAACACAACCCGAAAACGCACAAACAATTCGTCTGGCAATACATATAACAATGTGAGCAATGTAAATGTAGTGTCAATCAATGGTGAGGAAGTTGCAGAGAGAGTCCCTAGTCCCTCTTTTTTTACCAATGCAGTCTATGCAAATGCCTATGAGCCAGCCACTATCAAGATTTCTATGATAACCTTGAATTTAGCCAGTCAATCCTCTCCACCTCCTATTCAAGATACAACCATTCTTGATTGCAAGCCCGATTTTGTAGTGGAGATGACGCAAGAAGATTACCGTCCTGTTCAACCCATGTCAATGTTTGATGCATCGGTTATGAAAGGCTATTCGCGTGTAGCTGTGGTGGGTCTCAATAAGAAAAAACAAACAGAGCAAAATGTTGTCCTTCGCATTTTCCACAGAGATTCTTCTGCAGTTGACCATCTTGGACTCAAAATGGGGAGTAAAATTTTGAAACCCAAAGGAAAAAGCAATGCAGGGTATTTATTCCAGAAAGTTGCCAGCACGCTTCGTTTTCCCAAATATGGCTTTTCCAAGGGAATGGTCTGGGCAAAACTGAACTTTGCCGAATCTTCTCTTTTGTTTGCCAATATGCATTTGCCAATGAAGAAGAAATCTGCCAATTTGGGGTTTGCTTTGCGCGAGAAAGCCTTGGGATTGCTTTTAGCAGAGCTCCAGCCTCATATGGATACAAGGACAACATTGATTATTGGTGGCGATTTGAATTTCCGTATGGATTATCAAGGAGTCAACCAATTGACTACCCTTTTGCAGACTAAATTCAAACAATTGCGTGAATTGCCGTTTCCTGACCCCAGTCAACGTCGCTACACATGCAAATTCAAACCACTTACCGAAGTAAACTCTGCCTGTGAAATGAAACGATTGACCGCGGTTCCTTCCAATGCAGCAACTGCAGAGATAATTGCCAAAAATTTACAAAGTGAATGTGCAGAAAAGAATCGCATTCCCAGCCGTTGCGACCGATTCTTGTACAAGGAAGGTTCTGGAAAGACGGTTTCAGTAAAGTATCAAAAAGTTCTTCCACTGAGTCCTGAATCTGACCACAATGCTTTACTGGCATGCATTGATGTTAAAGAAGCCTAAATCCAGAAAACAAAGAAAGGTAGTTGAATGGAAATTATTCATATTTGTCAGTTCTGTGATCATTTGGTTGAACATGACTTGGACCCCATCATTGAATTTCCTTGCTGGCACAGAGCGCATGCTGTATGTTTCTTTCAGTTGTTGAATAATGAGAGTCATTCACTTGCTGAGAACAATCGTCGATGCCAAATGTGCGAATTCAGTATCTTCGAAACAGTGGATGACCAAGAGGAAGAGGAGGAGGAAGAGGAAGAAGAGGAAGAACAAGACAATGAAGTGATTGAAGGACCCGAGCAACAAGAAGTTCCAACAGAAGATATGAGTTTAACTTACTATGAACGCCTTCGCAAACGATTTGATGAAAATAAAGACATGCAGAAGGATGTAAAAGCCTACATCAAAGCAAAACAAGCCTGCAGTTCCAAACGAAAAACTCTCCAGAAATATACTGGTGAGAAAAAAAACGAAATCAAACATTCAGTGGATTCTCTTCGTGAACAACTTGCCTCTCTTCTTCGTGTCCAAAGGAAAAGCATTCTTCAAAGTCAAGCGTACAAATCATACAATGGAGCTTTTTTGCGGGTCTCTATGTTACGAGCACGAATTGCCAAGAAATACAACATTGACATGGACAGCCTCCGCAGAGCAATTCAAGAAAAGAAAGGCTTTCGTCGATGGACACGTGATTTCCGCTGGCGTGATAGCCCAGGCTATGTTCTTCGACGAGCCTTTTATCGGCGGTATATTCGCTGCTAAAATTGGACTTTCCACAAGTAGTATGTTTCCCAACACACATCCACGACAAATGGACATCCGAACCTTTTTTGGAGGTGGAAAACCCAAAGGAACTGAAGTTGTCCCCACAGCATCAGAGGGAGTTTACAATCCGTTTCAAGAACGAAAACATATAACCTATACGAACAACTACAAAATTATAAAAGGAATTCCTGCAGAGCAAACAAAGTATGCAGTTCTTATTCAGTTTGATGGAGCAGCTGACCCCAATCCTGGACCTGCATGTGGTGCAGCTGCACTCTTTAAAACCGAAAATGGCTCTACATGGGTTCCTTTCTGTGAAGGAGGAGTCTACAATCGCCATTGGACAAACAATCAGGCAGAATATGAAGGAATGCTCTTAGGTCTTCGGTTCGCTCAACAGCGTGGCATCAAAGAAGTTCTTCTTGAAGGAGATTCTGCTCTTGTTATCAGTCAAACCACAAAAGAATGGAAAGTGCGCGACCCCAAAATGCAGGAAAAACAAAACGAAGTCCAAGACCTCCTCAAACACTTTACCTTTGTAGGTGCCCGCCATGTTCTTCGCCATTTCAATCAATATGCTGATGCACTTTCAAAGGAAGGAGTTGTAAAAGGAGAAAATTTCATGCGCGAGATTTAAACGAGAGCCACTAATTCTACCTAAGCGAAGAATATGATGATGTATCAACAATACATTCAAGAATGGAAAAAATACAAAGCAAAATATGGAGACAAAGTTTGTTTCCTTATGTTGGTCGGTAAATTCTACGAACTGTATGATATCCTGGATAAGGAAACCCAAGAAGGGCAAACGAATGTCAAGGAAGCAGTCGAAATTCTAGGGATTCAACTCCCTATTAAGAAAGGAGATGGACCTCATGGAGAAGATTGTTATGCAGCTGGATTTCCAGAGCAATCTCTCCAAAAATTCGTGACCATGTTGACGCGGGAAAACTGGACAGTTGTGGTCACCCAACAAGACAAAAATGCAGCAGGCAAAGTCACAGGGCGTCCAGTCGAGCGTATTTTTTCTCCAGGAACTCACATTGAATCGGCAGGAATGGAAACCCCTTATCTTGCTGGGCTTTGGTTGGAAGAAGAATCTCAGCGCAGCCCTCCTTCCTTTGCTGCGGTAAGCTTGGACCTGACAACAGGCAATGTTTTTTCCTTTGAAGGACAAACCAGTGGGTCTTCTGATTCTTGGACATCCGATGAACTTGTGAATTTCTTTCAGCTCTACAAACCCAAAGAGCTTGTTCTTTTTTGGCGTGGAGATGCCTTTACAATGCCTACAGAGCAATACATTCGCATGCGGTTTGAACTTCCTTCTGGATTGGTTCATCGCATCCATGCGGATGCAGCTCATCAGGGAACCTTGGAGACGGATTTCATTCGGGCAGAAATTCTCAAACGAATCTTTTCAGAGCATGGACTTGTTTCTGTGCGTGAGTACCTCAATCTTTCTCAACATCAAAAGACAGAGCGCTGCCTTGTGAGCATTTTATTGTTCGCGGAAGACCATTTTCCATCTGCAGTCAAAAATATTTCGTCTCATACTGTTTGGACGCCCAAAGATGCACTGTATCTTGGAAATCATTCCTTGGTACAGTTGAATTATTTAACCCTCAATGCTGAAGAATCTGTCTTTTCACTGTTCCAAAAAACTCTCACAACATTGGGTCGTCGTGCTCTCAAAGCACGTCTCCTTCAACCTTCTTCCAACGCCAAACACATTGAGCGCAAACTCAAAGAGTTGGATTATTCGATAGAAACGCCTCCTCAAACTATAAAAACAATTGAAACTCAATTGCGCCTCATGTTTGACATTGCACGTCTTCATCGCAAAATCAGTACGTATACATGTGAAGCCTTGGATATTCTTGCTCTTGAGCAATCGTATACCGCTATTGCATCTCTCTTTCCCTTGATTGGTGGAGCAGGTAGCCCATTCTGTTTTGAACCCTGGCTCCCTGATTTCCAAGAGATGCGCAAAGAGTTTCATCGGATTTTTGATGTGGAAAAAGCTGCTCGTCTTGCCAATCAAGAAGAGGACATTAGTTTTTTCCGTGATGCAGTCGCCCCTGAAACCAAGGAGGTCGAAGCCTCCTTGCGGACTCTTTTGCAGGAAGCCAAAGCCTCTGTACAAAAAATTTGTCAAGAAGTTGGACTTCCAGAAGATGGCATAACATTGGAAGTTCGCGGAGGAGAAGGCTCTTTGTTTCAAGCCACTATTAAGAAATCCTTGGCACAACCTATCAAAAATAAATTGGCTGCCAATGGAAATCCTCACAACATTCAGCTCCACATCCGAAATACAGTGAAATCCTACATTGAATACCCGCATCTCACACGAATTGCGTATGCCTATGAAGAAAAACGTTTGAAACTTCAGCAATCCATTCAAAAAGAACTGCCAGGACTTTGTCTTCAGTGTATGAATGCGTGTGAACAAACATGGGAAGTGTTGGAAGACTGGGTGGGTCGCATTGATTGCAATTATACGTTGGCAAAAGTCTGTCGTGAGCGAGGGTATACTCGTCCTACAATTGTAGAAGCTCAAGGATTTTCTGGATTTCAGGCGGAAGGGCTTCGTCATCCTCTTTTGGAATCACTGCAGACGCGTGTCGAATATGTCAAGCACAATGTCTCTCTTGGATTTGACCCCAAGGATGATAAAGGATGGCTTCTGTATGGTATGAATGCCTCAGGAAAATCATCCTTGATGAAAGCTATTGGAATTGCTGTACTTCTGGCACAATGTGGCTGCTATGTTCCAGCAACCAAGTTTTCGCTGGTTCCTTTCCGCTCACTTCTCACACGTATTTTGAACCACGATAATCTTTGGGCTGGGCTCTCGTCGTTTGCAGTGGAAATGTCAGAATTGCGTGATATTTTTTCAAAAGCGGAATCGCAAAGTCTTGTTCTTGGAGATGAATTGTGCAGTGGAACCGAAAGCGTGAGTGCCACGAGTTTGGTTGCCGCAGGAATTCAGTATCTGACCAAGAAACAAACACGATTTGTCTTTGCGACCCACTTGCATGGATTGGAGAAACTGGCAACCTTTGAGGGCATTGGTGTCTGGCATTTGAAGTGCCATTATGATGTTCAACAAGATAGACTTATTTATGACAGAACATTGCATCCTGGTTCTGGAACCACAAAATATGGGATTGAAGTGGCAAGAGCTATGCACATTCCCATGGAAATTGTGGAAGCCGCCTTTGCCTTTCGACGAACGTTAGAGGGAGAAACCACGATTGCAGAAGCAACGAAAAGCCAATGGAATCCTACACTTGCCGTTCATACATGTGAGCGCTGTCATCATAAAATCAAATCGGAATTAGAAGTTCATCATATTCGTCCTCGGAAAGATGCTGACTCAGAAGGAAAGTTTTCAGATGGCTCTCATCAAAACAACCTGAAAAATTTAATTGTTCTCTGCACGGCGTGCCACGATGCACATCATCGAGGAGAATTTGAAATTGGACCCGTTCAAATGACAGATAAGGGAGAGACACGTGAATTTAGTCCAACCAATACGCCACCACCCTCTCCTCCACAGCAGGACACTATAAAACAACTTGTTGTGCGATATCTTCGTGAATACCCGAACATGTCGCCAAAACTTCTTTCTGGATTTATTCAGTCGCGTGAAGGAATTTTGATTTCCAAAGAAAAAATTTCTGCAATCAAAAAACAAACAAAGAATGAAGATTAAGCCGTGGGTGTAGGAGCAGGTGCTGCGACAGGCGTAGGAGTTGTTGCCGTGGGTGCAGGGGCAGGAGCAGGGGCAGGAGCAGGAGCCGCCATCACATAAGTAATATCTCCCTTATCACCCTTATCACCTTTGGGACCAGGAGGACCCTGAGGACCAGGAGGACCAGCAGGTCCGGGGGGACCAGCCACAGCGGCACCCGCCGTCATGGGACGGAAAAACTTCAAGGTGGCAATTTCTTTCCGGAGACCTTCAATCTCAGCCTTCATGGCTACAATTTCACGGCGCAAGGGATTCCCATTCTGGTAATTCAAACCACTCAAGTTCAAAACAGATGTCATTCTGATACCGAGTCATGTAATCCGAAGGGTTGTTTTCCCGCAGGCACGGGCGAAAAATTGGAAACTGGAAAAACCAATTCCCCAGATAGAGAAATGATAACTGTTATCCTCTGCATGAATTGTGGCAAGGTTCTTGCTGATAAATGGCGCATTTATCAACAAAAAGTCAAAGAGCTGAAGGGCGCTGGTGCAAATTCCGAAATGCCGTATTATATGGATGGAAAAGGGATACCCGACACACCTGAGGGTCAAGTCTTGAATCAACTCGGCATTAAGCGAATTTGTTGCCGAAAGCATTTCTTGACCCAAAAAGACCTCATAGATAAAATCTAAGGAAAAGGTAATGGAGTTTTTCTTACCGTCAATCTTATTTTTACTTGTTGCGTGCGGGATTGTCTTTTTTGTGATTCCTAGATTTGGACCTCTTGTGCTGGCAGGAGTCTCTCTTGTATTACTTGGTCTTGGAATCTACAA
>JACCDX010438687.1_pt1 | contig 12431 bp, 11 predicted proteins | sample 7449681 | NCBI WGS metagenome assembly JACCDX01 (sample SAMN15323450, study PRJNA562643) | freshwater metagenome | isolation source: river surface water | place: USA:Blue River Watershed | collected 2017-08-18
CACGCCCGCCGATCTCAACCCCGCCGGCTGGTTTACCTCCGTCCCGCACGACTACGCCCGCGGCGATTTCAACGGCGACGGCCGCGAGGACCTCGTGTTCACCATCGCCACCTTTCCGCACACCGTGCCGCGCCAGACGCGTTTCACCTTCGCCGTGCTCCTCAACGACGGCCAGGGCGGCTTCCGCTATTCGACCGATATCTGGGGCCCGTCCGGCCCGCCCGTCCGCCAGCACATCGTCACCCGGGTGATCGTCGCCGACTTCAATCGTGACGGCCGGCCAGACTTCGTCGGCGCTCCGGAGGGCCTCAACCAGCGCAACGCCGACGGCACCTTCACCACCGCGCGCGAGCCGCTGCCCCTCGCGCTCAGCGGACCCGACGGCAAACTCCACGACGCCACCGCCGCCATCGCCGGCCAGGAAAACGGCGGCCGCGTGCCCGGCCTCGACTTCAGCCACGACCTCGCCGTCGGCGACGTCAACGGCGACGGCGCCCCCGACATTTACACAGCCGGCACGCTTCTACTCAACGACGGCACCGGCCGCTTCGCCGCCTACGCGGCGCTGCCCAATGAACTCAAGCCCACCTCCCACTACATCATGAGCTCCGCCATCGGCGACCTCGACGCCGACGGCATCGGCGACCTCGTCGTCAGCTATTCCGAAGGCGCCGTGAACAACGCCTCGGGCTGGATCTGGCTCTCGCAAAACGGTTCCCCGGCACTCGCCGGCCGCCGCCTCGTCGCCTTGCCCGCCGGCCGCTACGGCGCCGGCCAGACCAAGTTCAACCACATGGCGCTCTTCGACGCCACCGCCGACGGCCGCACCGACATCGTCTTCGGCATCACGCGCGCGGTGCCCTACTATCAGGGCCGCACGCTCCAGATCCTCGCCAACCAAGGCAACGGCACCTTTGTCGACGAAACCGCCACGCGCGTCGTCGCGCCCGCCGACCTCGACACCGGCTGGGGTCAGGGCCAGCTCCAGGTCGCCGACATCAACCGCGACGGCTGGCCCGATCTGGTTCACACCGGTCCGCTCGCCACCGACGACATCAAACCCGCGACGATGACCGTCTACCTCGGCGGCGCCGACGGCGTGCTGCGTGCGCTCGACCGCAGCGCCTTGCCGTGGGTCCAACCCTGGCAGCTTGCCGGCTTCGAAGCCTTCCGCCCCTTCGCGCTCCGGCCGCAGTCGCTCACCCTCCCCGTCGACCTCGACGGCCGGGGCCACCTCGATTTCGTCTCCACCGTCGCCACGCCGTTTTCGCAATGGCCGCAGGTCGAGCCGAGCCAGCTCAGTCTCTACTCGATCGTTTCCAAAACGCCCGACGCCCCGCGCCCCGCGAGCACGCTCACCAATCTCTCGGTCCGCACCGGCGCCGGCGCGGGCGACCGCACCCTCATCGTCGGCTTCGTCGTCGCCGACGGCGGGCGCGAGATTCTCGTCCGCGGCGTCGGCCCCACCCTCGCGGCGTTCGGGCTCACCGGCACGCTCGCCGACCCCAAGCTCGAGCTCTACGCCGGCACCGCGCGCTCCGCCACCAACGACAATTGGACCGGCAGCGGCCTGCTCCCGGCCGACTTTGCCGCCGTCGGCGCGTTCGCGCTCGGCACCGGCAGCCGCGACGCCGCGTTGCGGCTCCCGCTCAGCGGCGGCCGCTCGATCCAGGTCACCGGCGCCGACAACGGCAGCGGCCTCGCCCTCGTCGAACTCTACGACGCCGGTTCAGGCGGCACCGGTCGCCTCGTCAACGTCTCGGCGCGCGCCGAGGTCGGCACGGGCGCCGATGTCCTCACCGCCGGCTTCGCCATCGCCGGCGCGGCGCCCAAGCGCCTCCTCCTCCGCGCCGTCGGCCCCACCCTCGCCGCCTTCGGTGTCGGCGGCGCCCTCGCCGATCCCGAGCTCACCCTCCGCCCCCTCGGCCGCGAGACCATCACCGCGCGGAACGACGATTGGGCCGGCACCGCCGCCCTCAAAGCCGCCTTCGCCTCCGTCGGCGCCTTCGCCTTCGCCAACGACGCCTCGCGAGATGCCGCCCTCGTCGTGGAACTCCCGCCCGGCGCCTACACCGCCACCGTCTCCGGCAAAGCCAACACCACCGGCGTCGCCCTCGTCGAGGTCTACGAGCTGCCTTGAGTCGTCGCCTGCCTTCCGCGATTCCTCTCGCCGTGAAACCCCTCCTCCGCTGCGCCGCGCTCCTCGGCGCCCTGCTCCCGCTCGCGCTCGCCGGCGCTCCCGTGTCGCTCCCGCTCGCCACTCCCGCCGGGCTCACCTTCGTCAACACCCGCGCCGAACCCGTGACCTTCCAGGGCCGCTCCGCGCTCCGACTCACTGCCACTCCGGCTGCTCCGGGGCCCACACCGGCCGCACCCGCCGCGACCAAAGCCAAGGGCCCGCCCTCGCCCGGCGCCGCCGAGGCCGCGCGGCGCGATCACCTCGCGGTGATCGACGGCGTCGACTTCACCGACGGCACCATCGAGGTCGACCTCGCCGGCGAGCCCGGCCCCGGCGCGTCCGGCGGCGCGCGCGGCTTTGTCGGTGTCGCCTTCCGCGTGCAGCCCGACCACCGCACCTACGATTGCTTCTATGTCCGGCCAACCAACGGCCGAGCCGACGATCAGGAGCGCCGCAACCGCACGACCCAATACATCTCCCACCCGGTGCACACCTGGTTCGCCCTGCGCGAAAAGACCCCGGGGCGCTACGAGTCCTACGCCGATATCACGCCCGCGACGTGGATTCGCCTCCGCATCGAGGTCGACGGCGCCAAAGCCCGCCTCTTCGTCAACGGCGCTGAACAACCCACGCTGCTCGTCAACGACGTGAAAACCGGCGCCGGCACCCGCGGCCGCGTCGCCCTTTGGTTCGAGGGCTCCACCATCGCCCACTTCGCCAACCTGAAGGTCACGCCGCGCTGACCGGCGCGCGGGCTTTTCCAAACCGACCCGGCCACCCGCAGAGGCGCGTCCCGTGCGCGCCCACCCGCGGCGACGCGCCACGCCCCGAATGGAAACGCCGTGTCACCGCCCCGCTGGCTCTCAGCTCTCAGCTCTCAACTACCCTTCCCCTCACGGCAGCGCGCTCAGCGGCACTTTTCGCACCCGCAGCCGCGCCAACCGGTTCTTGTCCGCTTCGCCGCCCGCGCAATACGCCAGCAGCACCGCGTCGCCCGTGGCGTGGATCGCCGTGTAACAGTAGCCCGCCGTCGGCTCGTCCGGTCCGTCGATCACCCGCGCCGCTGTCCACGGTCCGGTCGCCGTCTTCGCGGTCGCGACCACGAGCGGCGTCCGATCCCCGCCCGGCGCGCGCATCGGCCGCGTCTCGTATCCGGGTGCCGGATTCCACACCGCCAGCAGTTTCCCATTCGGCAGGCGTTTCACCGACAACGGCGAGTTCGGCGAGGTGAACCGCGAGGGCCCCGCCGCGGTCCACGTTTCGCCGCCGTCCGCCGAAAACAGCTCGTATTGCCGGCCCAGGTCCGTGCGCGCCCACGCCCACAGCCGTCCCGGCTCCGTTTCCAGCACACCCGGCTCCTGCAGGCCGCTGCGCGTGTGCACCGACGGCAGCGTCGCGCCGCCCGCCGCCTCGCGCCACGTGCGCCCGTCGTCGTCGGAAAGGAAAAACGTCGCCACGCCGCGCCAATCCAGCGCCGACGCTTCGTTGCGGTCCGACTTCGCCGGATGCCGCGCCGCCGGGATCACGAGTCGCCCCGACGCCAACCGCACCACGCGATCGTTGTTCACCACGTGGTAGCCCGCGGTCGGCATGCAGCGCACCGGCTCACCCCACGTCCGCCCTTCGTCCGCCGATCGCTGCAGCCACATCCGCAGATCGTGCCAGCTGAAACGCAGCAGATAGAAGAGACCCAGATCACCGTTGCCCAGCCGCAGCAGCGACACGCTCATCACGTTCATCGCCTCCTCTTCGCGCGGGATGGCGAGGAAGGTCGCGTCCGACCAGGTCTCGCCGCCGTCCGCCGACGTGCGCGCCGCCAGCCGCGCCTTCGCATGATCGCTGCCCGAGGCGCCGACAAAGTGGCTGTAGACAAACAGCACCCGCCCGTCGCGCAGGTCCGCAAACGCGCCCTCGCTGTTGCGCGGGTTGCCCGGCCCCGGCGGCAGTTCCAGCACCACCCGGCCCGTCGGGATCGCCGCCGCCCCGGTCGGCGCCGCGCGCGTCTCCGCCGCACCGAGCCCAGCCACCGATATCGCCCAAACCGCCAACCATCCGGAAAATTTCATAGGGGTAAGCCCATCTCGCTACACCCCCACCGCCCTGCGCCCCAAGCCCAATCTTGCCCCGGTCGCCACGCGCACTCGTCTTCCGCGCCTCGACGCAGGAACCGCGCCCGACCCAGCCCGGGGATCACGCGCAGGGCGTTCCCGTAATAGACCTTTTTGAGCACTTCGTCCGGCAGGCCGACGTCATACATCGCCCAGAAGGCGTGGTATTTTTGTGAAAGGGGAAATACTCGTCGTTGCTCTCCAGCACGCGGAAGCAGGTCTTGTAGTCGGCCGACACCTACGAGTCTTTGCCCATGAGAATCCGGACCTGATTCTTGGCGAGGAATGCCCGAGTGATCTCCCGCACCGGGACCTTGAGCATGGACTCCGGGTTGTATTCCTCGAAGGTGGCGACCTCCCCCGCCGGACCGGCGGGACCGGCGGCTGGGCTGACATCGAAAGAGCGGCGCAAACACGCGCCGCGACCAGGACCGCGCGCGCGGCCGGAGAGGGAGACGTTTATGGAGAAGGCTGTGAGCCAACAGCCGATGCGCCCGAGGGCGAAGTGCTCCGACCGCGAAGCCGGCCTCGGCCGCGAAGGTCCGGTTCGCCGTGCACCGGTGGCCTTGCCGTGGAGGCCCGCCCGACACCCTTGGATCGTCGCCGGTCCCGGCACAACCCTGCTCGCGCACTTGCCAGAACACCGCGGCGCGCTGAACGTTCCCGTCTCGTCCGGCGGGCCGACGATCTTTACGGCAACCTTTGGCTGCATCCCGATCGGCGGCGATCGGTGCACCGGCCCGTCCGCCAGACAGATCAACCCCTGCACGTCCCCACCACCCCCTTCCCTTTTATGAGCAAACCCAGAGCCTATTCGGTCAAAGCCTTCTCCACCCGCGATCCCAAGTCGCCCCTGATGCCGGACACGATTTCCCGGCGCGAGCCGACGGAGAACGATGTCCAGATCGCCATTCTCTACTGCGGCGTCTGTCACTCCGACCTCCATTTCGCACGCAACGAATGGGGCTTCACCCAATACCCCGCCGTGCCGGGACACGAGATCGTCGGACGCGTGACCGCGGTCGGCAACGCGGTGACGAAGTTCAAGGTGGGCGAAGTGGTCGGCGTGGGCTGCCTGGTCGATTCCTGCCGCACCTGCCCCGACTGCCGCTCGGGCCTCGAGCAATTCTGCCAGGAAATGACGATGACCTACGGCAGCTCCGACAAACACCTCGGCGGCCCGACCCTCGGCGGGTATGCCCAGGCCATCGTCGTGCGCGAAGAATTTGTGCTGCGCATCCCCGGCAACCTGAACGCCGCCGCCGCCGCTCCGCTGCTCTGCGCCGGCATCACGACCTATTCGCCGCTGCGCCGCTGGAAAGTCGGCCCGGGGCAGAAAGTGGGCGTCGTCGGGCTCGGCGGACTCGGCCACATGGCCGTGAAATTCGCCCGCGCTTTCGGGGCGCACGTCGTGCTGTTCACCACGTCGCCCGGCAAGACCGCCGACGCGCTACGCCTCGGGGCGCACGAGGTCGTCGTGTCGCGGGACAGCGCGCAGATGGCCGCGCACGCCGGGAGTTTCGACTTCATTCTCGATACCGTCTCGGCCCAGCACGACCTCAACGCCTACTTCCACCTCCTGAAACGCGACGGCAATCTGGTGCTCGTCGGTGCGCCCAACGAACCGCTCCCGGTCGCCGCGTTCCCGCTCATCATGCGCCGGCGGTCGTTCTCGGGTTCGTTGATCGGCGGGTTGCCGGAAACGCAGGAAATGCTGGATTTCTGCGGCACCCACAACATCACGAGCGACGTCGAAATGATCCGCATGGACCAGATCAACGACGCCTACGAGCGGATGCTGAAGAGCGACGTGAAGTATCGCTTCGTGATCGACATGGCGTCGCTGGGTTGAGGTTCGCCGAGAAGCCGCGGCGGCGCCGGCACGGACACGGCGCCGCGCGCCCGGGCCGAAACGCCGCCCCACCCCTATGGAAATCGAAATCAAACGCAGGGAGTCGCTGCCGTCGACCCCGGGGCCGGCGGAGTGGTTCACCGGTTCCGTGCGCATCGAACCGCTGTTTTCCGCCATCGAAGGCACGCGGGCCGCGGGCGCCCGCGTCACCTTCGAACCGGGCGCCCGCACCGCGTGGCACACCCATCCGCTCGGCCAGACGCTGGTGGTCACCGCCGGGATCGGCCGCGTCCAGCGCTGGGGCGGGCCCGTGCAGGAGATCCACGCCGGCGATGTCGTTTGGTTCCCTCCCGGTTTGAAGCACTGGCACGGCGCCAGCCCCACGACCGCACTCACCCACTTGGCGATCCAGGAACAACAGCACGGCAAGTCCGTGGACTGGCTGGAGCAGGTCGACGACGAGCACTACCGCCAACCGCTGTAGTCGCCCGGTCGGCCGCGGACCGCAGTTTCCCGCCCGCCGCGCGGCGCGTTGGCTGGCGCATGTCCCGCCCCATACCCGTCCCGGACACCACCTCCGCCGAGGTCTTGGACCGCTACACGAGCGGCATCCGCCGCGGGGGGCGGCGTGAACGCGACTTCGCGCGACGCGCTGCGTTCGGTGGTCACGCCCCCTGAGATTCCCCATTGATCGCCGCCGACGGATCCGCGAGCGTGCGGCGTGCACCTGGAAACGGCATGACCCCGCCCCTGAGACTTTGGCCCCGCGGAACCGCTCTCCTCGTCGCCGCCTTGGCGCTCCCGCTGACCGCCCTCGGGCAATCACCGCCTGCCGATGAAACCGATCTCGCCGCCCTGCAGGCCGAAGTGAAGACCGCCTTTCGCGATCAGGTGACGCCGTTCGTGCGGACCTATTGCCTGAGCTGCCACAGCAACCGGAAATCCAAGGGCGGCGTGAACTTCGAGTCGGCGCTGAAATACCCCGGCAACGCCGGTTTCGCCAAACACTGGAGGAACGCGCTGACCAACGTGAAGACCCACGACATGCCGACCGACGACGCGCCCAAGCAACCGTCGGACGAGGAGCGCCGCGTCTTCGTGGAGTGGGTCGCCAAGCTGAAATACCTGAGCCCGCCGGATCCCGGTCCGTTCGTGATCCGCCGCCTCAACAAGGTGGAATACGGCCACACCCTTCGCGACCTCCTCGGCGTCGACCCCGCCATCGCGCGCGAGCTGCCGGACGAGGTGTTCGGCGAGGGCTACCTCAACACCTTTTCGCCGCTCCAGTCGGAACAGTATCTCCGGATCGCGCAGACCGTGGTCGACCGCGTCGTCGCCCCGGACGGCGCGCCCCCGACGCCGGTGCAACGACGTCTCTTCGGTCCGACTCTCCCACCGGGCACCGACGCGCGCGCCGGCGTGCGTCCGGCCGCGCACACCCTCGCCCGCAGCGCCTATCGCCGCCCGCCCTCCGAGTCCGAGATCGATGTCCTCGTCGGCGTTTACGACCTAGGCCGCGAAAACCGGCTGTCCCACGCCGCCGCCCTCGGCCTGATGCTGAAAGCGGTGCTCGTTTCCCCTCAGTTCCTCTACATCACCCCCGCCGTCGAGGCCGTTGCCGGCCGCAAGATCGTGCCGCTCGACGACCACCAGCTCGCGTCGCGCCTCTCGTATCTGCTGTGGGCGACGATGCCCGACGCGGAACTCTCGCGTCTCGCCGACACCGGCACGCTGCACGAACCGGACGTCCTGCGCGCGCAGGTGCAGCGCCTGCTGGCCGACGCGCGCTCGCGGGCGCTGTTCGACGGCTTCGGCGCGCACTGGCTCGGGCTCGTCGAACTGGAAACCAAGACCTTCGACGCCGCCAAGTTTCCCGGCATGACCCCCGAGCTGCGCGCGGCGATGTATGACGAAGCGCGGCTGTTCTTCGAGAGCGTGGTGCGCGAAAACCGCAGCGTCGTCGCCTTCATCGACAGCGACTACACCTTCCTCAACGGCCCCCTCGCGCGCCTCTACGGTTTGGAAAAGACCGTCACCGGCCCCGCGATGCGCCGCGTGCCGCTTGCCGACGCCAACCGCGGCGGCATCCTCGGCATGCCCGGCATCCTCGCCACGACGTCGTTTCCCCATCGCACCAGCCCCGTGAAACGCGGCGTTTGGGTGCTCGAGCAGGTGCTCGGCGAACACATCCCGCCGCCGCCCGCCAGCGTGCCCTCCCTCGAGAAACAGGACCCCGCGAAGATCGCCCAGCTCACGCTCCGCCAGCGCACGGAACTGCACACCACCGACGCCGCCTGCGCCAATTGCCACCGCATCCTCGATCCGATCGGTTTCGCCTTGGAAAACTTCGACGCCATCGGCCGCTGGCGCGACACCGACGATTCCGGCGGCGCCATCGACGCCAGCGGCGAGCTGCCCGGCGGCAAGCGGTTCTCCTCGCCCAAGGAACTGAAGGCCGTCCTTGCTTCCCGCCAGGCCGACGTCGCCCGCAATCTCACCGAGAAGCTGCTCGCCTACGCGCTCTGCCGCCAGCTCGAGGGCTACGACGAGATTGTCGTCGACCGCCTGATGGTAACGATCGCCAAGGACGGCTATCGCCTGCAGACCTTGATCAGCGAAATCGTCACCAGTTACCCGTTCACCCAACGCCGGGTCCAGTAGCCTCAACCTTCCCCACCCCATGAGCACTCCCCTCATCGATCGCCGCACGTGTCTGAAAGGAATGGGCGTCGCCCTCGCCCTGCCGCTGTTGGAGTCGATGGGTTGGGCCGAGACCACGAAGAAAAAAGCCGCCAAGCCGCCGGTCCGCCTCGGCTTCATGTATATGCCGCACGGCGTGATCATGGACCAGTTCTGGCCGGCGAACCCCGAGAGTTTTCTCACTGCGCCGCCGCCCGCGCTCCGGTCGCTCCAGCCCGTGCTGAGCGAATGCCTCATGCTGAAGGGCATCTCCGGCGTGCCCATCGCCCCTTACACCAACGCCCCGCACGCGCTCGAACTCTCGACCTGGCTCACCGCACGCATCCCCGATCCCGACCGCCGCAGCCAGATCGCCATCGCGATCTCCGCCGACCAGATCGCCGCCAACTACGTCGGGCACCACACCTCGCTGCCTTCGCTCGAACTCGCGACGATGCCGCAGACGCACAAGGAAAACCAGGAGGGCCTCAACGAGGGCTATTATTCCCACTGCAGCTTTCGCTCGCCCACCCAGGCGCTGCCCGCCGAAACCAACCCCCGCAACGTCCTCAACCGCCTCTTCGGCATGCGCGACGCCGCGGGCGCCGCCGGCGCGGCCAAACCGGCCAACGCCCTCGACCGCAAGATGCTCGACCTTGTGCTCGGCGGCGCCAAGGACCTCCGCCGCACGCTGCCCCGCGACGACCAGCACAAGCTCGACGAGTATCTCGACAGCGTGCGCTCCGTGGAGCGCCGCATCGCCGCCATCGAATTCCGCCAGAAGGAAGCCGCGCTCGAAAAAGCCGGCGTCAGCTCGACGCAGCGCTACGCCCCCGATTCGCCGCCGATCGAGATCAAGATCCCGCTCGGCGACAAACGCAGCGAATACATGCAGGTGATGTGCGACCTCAACGTGCTCGCCTTCCAGACCGACACGACGCGCGTCAGCACCTACATCGGCTCCACGCCCAACGGCGTCTCCTACCCCGAGCTCGGCTTCAGCGACACGCACCACTCCAACACCCACCACAACTTCGAGGCGGAAAAGGTGCGCAAGGTCGCCGCGATCACCGCCTTCAACATCGAGCAATTCGCCTATATGGTGAAAAAGATGCACGGCATCCGCGAAGGCGAAGGCACGCTCCTGGACAACTGCATCATGATGTGGGGCTCCGGCCTCGAGGACGGCAACAAGCACCGCCGCGAGAACCTCCCCTTCATCGTCGCCGGCCGCGGCGGCGGCACGATCCACACGGGCCGCTTTTTGGACAACGTGCGCGGCAACCAAGGCGACCTGCTCACGACCTTGCTCGGCTGCGCCGGCGTCCCCCTCGACCGCCCCATCGGCATCGCGACGAAATCGATCTCCCAGATCCGCGCGACGGGGTGAGGGCCGAACCCATCGGACGCCTTTCCACGAATTCAGAGTCCTGTCCGTCCTGATCCGCTCTCATCATTTTAAGCTCGGGGTGTTGTTTCGCTAGGCGGGAAAGAGCGGAACTCGCACCTTCGCATACAGGACGACTAGCGGCGAATGCAGCTCTTTGCAGTCAGCAACACGACGCGCACATTTCGCCCTCATCTGAGTATGCAACAAGTCGACCATCGATTGAGCCGCGTGGTGCTGTTAGCTGCTTTTGTCCTGCTGTCACCTTGGGCGTTAGGAACGACCCTCATACCCCGCGACGTGAAGCTGACCTTTCGGAAATTTCACGCCGCCACCGGTGTCGAGATTTGGCACAGCCATGATTTCCTCGACGTCCGCCCTGCACGGATTGAGCTCTTCCCGGGACGGGTCGTCGCCTATTTCCGTTCGATAAAACCGGCCTCTCTCGATTTTTCGCCTTTCAGCAGACCAGAGGACAGCCGGGTATACTTCTTCGACTCAGGTTCGGGCAAAGAAGCTCCGGCCTTCGATACCCGCGATTTTGTGCGGTCCCGGGACGACGCCCTGCTTGCGGTTTCATCGAACGGATACAGCTCGATGTTGGACGAACGAAATGAGCTCTACCTCTCGAACGGTTGGAAATCCTACGGCATAAAATTTCTTTCGTGGGACGGAGTGCGCACGATTCGCTTTTTCCAAGCCGGCCGTCCTGTGAATCAGGATCCCATAGGGACGTGGCGAGAGGTCTGGACTTGGACTTTGCCCGACGGCGTAAACCAAATTGCGTCGTGGCGATCGAACATCCTTCACGTTCGCGTTCGGGTGGAAAATGGCGTCGCGATTGAGACCTTGGTTGCAATCAAGGCGGGGAGCGATCGTCCGCTATGGAAATTCGAATTACCGCCCAACGTGCCCTCATTGGAAGACTACCCGCTTCCGCCCGGAAAACCGATAATGCGCCGTGGCATGTGCTACGCCGTTGGCGACAGGAGCATCTTTGTATTTGGGAACGGATTTCTTTTTGTGCTCGATCCGGAGTCGGGGGCCTTAAAGCGGGACCTGGAAATTGCAGCCGCGGCGGCGCTCAAAGAGATGCCGTTCAGGCTGGCCTGGGCCGCGGTTCACAGCGCCGGAGACAACAATACCGTCCTGGCGAGCGACAACCCAGAGTCCCCAAATCTTCTCGTGAACGTCGGCTGGACGCCGACTCCAACCGTGCAGCTTCTACGGCGCGATCTACTTGATGGCAGTTCCGTCGTCGCGCACAGCGGAAGTATCTACTGCTTCACCGCCGAGGAATTGCCCGAAAGCCTGCGCAGGAAGCCGCCCAAGCTCTAAATGACGTGCGTGAGACGGAGGTTGTGATCGCGGTTCTTTCCAGACGAATCCGGATCGTGCGAAGTCGCGAAACCAAACGAAGTCGGAAAGGTTCTACTAGCGCCGCACGCGTCCAGCTAAATCCAAACGCAAGGTCATCTGAAACGCTCCCAAGTCCGGCGCCGAGCCTTTGAAGGGCGACGATCGCAACGGGGCGCATTCGAACCTTCGGCTTGCCCAGAAGTATCCGTCACCTAGCGTCCGCGCCATGGATGCCGTCTTGCCCTTGGACAAGATGACCGTCGCGGAAAAACTGCGCGCGATGGAAGTGTTGTGGGCCGATCTGTCGCGAAATGCCGAGACCTATGAGTCCCCCGGATGGCACGCCGACGTCTTGCGGAAGCGCGACCAGAACATCGCCGACGGCAAGGATCCGTCGACGGATTGGACTGAGGCCAAGCTTCGACTCCGGCAGCGCTTGCGGTGAAAGTCCGGATCCGTCGGTCCGCGGAGGAGGATTTGGCAAACGGCTTTGCCTTCTACGAGTGCCAGCAAGCGGGCTTGGGCTCCTATTTCCTCGACTCCCTGATCAGTGACATCGACGCACTGGCGCAGCACGGTGGCATTCACCGGAAGCTCCACGGCTCTCACCGGGCGCTCTCGCGCATTTTTCCCTTCGCGATCTACTACGACGTCCTCGGCGACACGGTCCATGTGAAGGCGGTGCTCGATTGCCGTCGGGATCCGCATTGGCTTCGGCGAAAGCTAAAATAGGCGCTGCGAGCGGTCGGCTACATAAAACGGCTGCTTTGCCTCAAACGCCCCCAAGTCCGGCGCCGATCCGTCGAACAGAGATTCGACGTAGATGCCCAATTAGATCCGGCGGTCGACGGAGCGATGGGGTGCATC
>JACCDX010640297.1_pt1 | contig 12430 bp, 14 predicted proteins | sample 7449681 | NCBI WGS metagenome assembly JACCDX01 (sample SAMN15323450, study PRJNA562643) | freshwater metagenome | isolation source: river surface water | place: USA:Blue River Watershed | collected 2017-08-18
CCGTTCTTCCCATTCTTCCCTCCATTCTTCCCACCGTTCTTCCCATTCTTCCCTCCATTCTTCCCACCGTTCTTCCCATTCTTCCCTCCATTCTTCCCACCATTCTTCCCGTTCTTCCCACCGTTCTTCCCATTCTTCCCGTTCTTCCCATTCTTCCCACCATTCTTCCCATTCTTCCCGTTCTTCCCACCGTTCTTCCCATTCTTCCCGTTCTTCCCATTCTTCCCACCATTCTTCCCACCTTCATTTACTAGCGGAGGATGCCCATCATGTACATATTCTAACTGTATTCGTTACGGCGGATTCTGTTCCTGCGGATGTATTGTATGATAGACTTATCATTGAAAAGGAGTAAAAGATGAAAGTTATATTTATGACACAGCCAGATAAAAATGGTATATCGGATGTATTTAATACTGCTGTATTGACAGAAGAAAATGTTGCAGAGCCAATGAGAGCAAGATGGCAGGAGATTGTAGACGCTTCTCCAATTAAGCCATTAGTTGTAGTAGGCAAAGAAAATGTTGCAGCAACATCTGTGTGGAATCCAGAGTCTGAAACTTTTACTTTAGGAGAAGGAATTACTCCTGATCATGCAAGATCTTTAAATGAAAAATGTGCATTATTTTTAATTAATAATGTTGTCAAAGGAGTTATAGTTATGCCTCTTACTGGAGTTCATGCACAAATTTTAGAGGCAGCATTTTCAGACGAGGTAACTATGGTTTCATTAGAAGACGATAGTCCAGTATCTGTTGGCTATACTTGGAATGGCACAGAATTTATATCTCCTTTAGAATAAATTTCTTTCTCAATATATAGTGTGGTATCATATATATAGAGACAGGAGTTCTTTATGGAAATATATGACGAAAACTCAAACCCATGGTTTACCAAAGATAGATCAGAAACAGCATCTAATAGGGTTCAGCCAAAAATAGTTGGAAATAACATATCAGTAGAAAATCCAGGGCTTGGATTAAATATATACAGAAATGTTTTTTCGTTAGATGATGCCAATAGATATATAAATATTCTTGAGTCAAACCTAAGCGGTAATGGAAAGTATAGATGGTCTGAGGCACAGGTAACTAATTCTAGTACGCCTATAAAAAAGGCAAGAGATTGTGTTGACTTTAAATATAAGCAGGAAAATTTAGGTCCAAGAGATGAGCATAATGCTGAACTTATTGACTTACATGAAGAGATATATCAAAAGTTAAAGTTTTGCATAGATGATTATGCACATTATTGGGGAATTAATGTAATTTATTATGAAGCATTTAACTTTGTTAAGTATGAAGGTGAAGGAAAGCACTTCAACATTCATGCCGATCACGGACCAGCATATAATGCCACTGTTTCTGCAGTTATTTATATTAATGACGATTATGAAGGTGGAGAAATTAAGTTCCCACGTTTAGATGGATATGTTCATAAGCCACGAGTTGGAGATATTGCAATTTTTCCATCAAACTATATATATGAACACGCATCCCTACCAATGAAGAATGGTACAAAGTATTGTGTTGTTATTATGACTGACATTAATGAGTTAGGACATAAGGGTGGATACTGAGTATAACTCTTTAACATTTAAGTCATACAGACCTTGGTTAACTAAAGAAAGTAATTCTGTACCTTCACCAACACAAAATGTAATTCCAGATTGGTATAAAGATGCAGATAGATTTGCAAAAAATCCTTTTAATGGAGAATACTATAAGGCCCCTAAAGAGGTTTGTCCATTTCCAAAAGAAGGAACAACAGACGATTACGGAAAAATTCCAACATGGAAGGCCTGTCCAGCAATCATGGATGCTTTTATGACTGGATATGTTTTTAAAACTCCTTGCGATATAACATTTTTTAAAAATGCTAGAGGAACTATTGATGTAAAGGTTAATGATCCAAAATGTCAAGATTTTGTTTCATCTAGACCACCTATGCCACAGTTTGAACATCCTAAAGGATTTTATAAAGATCATTTTGCTTGGATGCCAGACTGGGGATTAGAACTTCCAGAAGGTTATAGCGCTTTATTTATGACACCAATGAATAGGTTTGATCTTCCATTTATGAATACAACTGGAGTTGTTGATTCTGATAAAGTCCATATTCTTGGAAGTTTCCCATTTTTTATTGCAGAGGGTTGGGAAGGTACAATTCCTGCTGGAACACCATTCTTACAGGTTTTTCCATTTAAGAGAGAAAATTGGGAACATAATATTGAGATTTTAGATCAATCTCAGATATATGCTAAAATAGTAGATAACGCAAACTTTTATCGTCAGCCAGATGGCGGGGTATACAAAAGTAAAGTATGGACAAGAAGAGAATATAAATAGGAGATCTTATGACAACTTGGACAAGTAAAGAAGTTCTTGGTAATGGCATTGTTGTTTATAGAAATGTCATCAAAAAAGAAATAGATGTAATTAATAGATTAGAAAATATTCTAGGAGAAGTTGCTCCGTATGGAGAAATGTCACCAGATGGTAAGAGATATCATTGGATGCCAGCATATGTTGGATACCAGCAATTAATGCCTGATTATCGAGATTGTGCAGACTTTAAGTTTAAGAAAACAGATATTGAGGGCGATACAAGTGAAGAGTCCTTAAAGTTACAGGCATTATGGCAAGATGTTTATGATGCACAGGCCCCAGCCGTAGAAGATTATAGAAGAGACTACAATATTATGGAGTTAAAGTATTGGGAGGCATTTAACTTTATCAAGTATGGTCCAGGTCAACACTTTATGGAACATCATGATCATGGATATTCTTATAATTGCACAGTTTCGTTAGTTGCATATCCAAATGATGACTATGAAGGTGGAGAACTTTATTTTAGACTTCAGGATATGAATATAAAGCCACAGGCTGGAGATCTTTATATCTTCCCATCAAATTATATGTATCCACATCGTGCAATGCCAGTAACATCTGGTAAAAAGTATTCAATCGTTACTATGCTTGACTATAGTAAAAAGTATCATACACCAGATATGTATGATCCGAAATGGAATAATGAGTAATGTTTAATATATCTGTTGAAAAAATGAATGGTTCTTTATTTGATCTTGAGCCTATGTCAATTAAAAGAGATTGGATGGATGCTACATCAGAAAACCATGCATATAGATGTTTTCCAGTAACTCAAGCAAACGTTATTGGATGGAGTCTTTCATGTAAAGAAGATATAATTTTTACTTGGGACGGCATCAATGATCAAACAGATAAGCACGTAGAGATTGAAAGCCCAGTCGGATCTTACTCTGGAAGAGGGCAATCTTCTATTAGTTTAAATACTGGTATGGTATTTAGAACAGATAAAGATGTTAGTATTTTAACAATTAATCCAGTAAATTATTTTGGTGATGATTTTGAAACTATGTCTAACCTAATAACTACATCTTTTTATGATAATCCATTGCCATTAGCAATTAAAGCAAAGAAAGCAAATGAAAAAACAATTATTAAAGCAGGAACTCCAATAGCAACAATAATTCCAATATCATTAACTAATTTAAATAATACATCTATTGATATCGTAGATTATGAAGATGCTGACGGTTCAAGAAATAATGCAAATAGATCATATGGAGAAGCAGCACAAGTAGTAAACTCATCTGGACAATGGACAGATTGGTATAGGGATGCCGTAAATGAAAAAAATGAGTCTGTCGGTTCACATGAAGTAAAGACCTTAAGACTATCTGTTAATGATAAGACAAGAAAGTGATATAATGATATGATGATGCCAAATGATGCAATTGAGGTAATTAGAAAGCCATCCATGACCCCATCTGGATTTTTTGGGCATGGGCCAGAGAATATCATAGAGTTAGAAAATTTCATGACAGAAGAAGAAGTAAATTTTCTAGATAATGCTGCAAGAAACTTAAAAATTTGGGATATAACAGAAAGCCATAAAAACGAAAATGGAACAGTTATATATGATGCAGATTATTGGAAAGATAGAGTTTGCAGCGCCCCATCTTTAAATCAAAATGACCCAAAGATTGTTCCAGTAATAATAGGGTTATTTAATAGATTACAGCCTATTATTGAAGATTTCTTCAAAGTTAGAGTTCAGCCAACTGGTCAAACTATTGTTAAGTGGAATCCAGGGCAATTTCAAATGCCACATGCAGACAAAGAGTTACATTCTGGGCCAGATGCAGGAACACCAAATGATTTCCCTTATTATGATATAGCAAGTTTATTCTATATTAATGACGACTATGAGGGTGGAGAATTATATTTCCCAAATCAAGGAATTCAATTTAAACCAAAAAGGGGTTCAGCATATTTTTTCCCAGGAGACATGAACTATGTGCACGGAGTTACAGAAATAAAAGAATCATCTAGATACACATGCCCATTCTTTTGGGAGATATTGGAGCATACTGGAGATGTTAAGCCAGATCCAAACAAAGAATACTATAGAATATTCCCAACAGAAGAAGACACTTCTAGATGGGATCCCAAAAGAGGTATTAGATAAATATGATTGATGATTCAGTTGAAGTAATAGAAATATATCCAAGAATACTTGTATATAGAAATATGTTTAAAGATCCTCAAAAAAATTATGAGGTATTAAAGGAATCTGCAGAGGGTAATGAAGATAGGCTTCTTAGTCAATGGACTCAGTGGTCTATATTTGGAGATTACCTGAATCCAACTGCACCAGGAATTACTCCAAGACTAAGTCTTGAAGAAATTGATGCTTTAAATGCTGATACAGAAATAAAGCAAAATCAAAAAGAATTTTTAAAAGAATTATTTGAAGGTTTTTATAAAGTAAGTGAATATTATTCAGAAAAATTTGCAGATGAACTTGACTTTGATTTAACTGAAGTATCAGAAGCAAAAGACGAGCAGGGCAATAATATTATGAGATGGCAACCATACGGTCCATCAATAGCAAAATACCACAAAGACCCAGAAGCATTTGCTAATGGACACGGAGGTCAAACAGGTATGGCAATGACATATCATTCTGACTATATTAGAGAGCCAATAGTAAGTCCTGGATACAAGTTTGCAATAACAGTTCTTGCGTACTTTAACGATGATTACCTTGGTGGAGAGATTGATTTTGCTATAGGTAAAGAACTTTATTCATATAAACCACAAGCAGGAGATTGGTTAGTATTCCCATCTGGACACCCAGATGTATTGACTAAAGATGGACAGGTATACCTACATGGAGTTATTGAGCCATCAGAAGAACATAAATATTTTGCTAGAATGTATTGGAGACGATATAGTGAAGGCGACCAAGAGTGGTTTGATAAAGAGGCAGAATTTGGTAAAGATGTATGGTTATCTATGCAAGATGGAATAATGGAACAGTACAGGTTAGATCATCCACAAAGATATCAGATACCAGAGGGAGTTAGAGTAAAATGAATTTAGATAACAAGAATAGACTAAATAAGGATATAGTTTTATACGAAAACTTTATTGATGCAGATACTGCTGCAAAACTTGTAAGGGTTTTAGACAAACATGCTGAAACAGGAAAGTTAACATGGATGCCTATATCATTTTACGAATCTTACTCATCTGTTTTACCACAAGATGATGATGAAATTGTTATAGAAGAAGGTTTACCTGCAACTATTTTTTCAGATATGAAAAAGCAAATTATTAATGCTGTTGCTTCTGTTCATGATATTGATCCAGCCATTGTTTGTCAGATTGGGTATCATACCCAAAAATGGGAGCCAGGTGCTTATGCAAGAATTCACTCAGATAATACCGATGAGCAAGGAAATTCTGGTGCTTTTACTAGAAGCAGATATGCAGCGTTTTTATATTTAAATGATGATTTTGAGGGTGGATTATTACAATTCCCATCTCATGAAATCAGCATTAAGCCAAAAGTTGGAATGCTTGCAGCATTTGACGGTGGATTTAATAATATGCATGAGGTAACACTAATTACTGAGGGTGTTAGATACACAATCGGTTCTTTTTGGGACGATAGAGAAGAAGATGCCTATCCACAAGAGTTAAGAGATGCCTGGGCTGAAGAAATGAAGAAGACTAGAGAACTTCAGGAAATTGAAAGAGCAGAATGGCAAGAGTTGTTAAAAAGCGGATATAAGTTAGACAAGGATGGAAATAAATATCGTGTAGAGGACGGTGTTATACCACATGACTGATACTTTAAAAGCAAAACTAAAAGAAAATAAGTTTGAGTTTGAAGAGATAACAAATGAACTTCTTTGGGTTAAAAATTTTTTAACAAAAGAAGAACTGGATTTTGTTTGGAGCACTATAAATAATGCATCTCAGGCAGACTGGGAAGTTGAATATATGGGTAATCTAAAAAACTTTTGTATGGAAAAGTTTGGAAGAGACGATGTAGATAATCTTGTTGCTGAAGGTAAATTTGAAATTACACAAAACTGGGTAGATAAAAATTTAAATATTAAGCATCACACAGAGCAACAGGTATTTTATAAAAGACTGTCAGACATAATTGATTCATCCTTTCCAGATTTAGAACTTAGTGGTCTTGCAACAATTCAAAGAATGCAGCCAAAGGTAGAGTTGAAGTCGCATACTGATAAACATACAGATCCGTCAATACATTATGCAACAATTATATATATCAATGATGACTACGTAGATGGCGAACTATTTTTCCCAAATCTTGATATAACTTTAAGACCAAAACCAGGAGATTTATTATTTTTCCCAGGTAATGAAGAATACGAGCACGGTGTTAAGCATGTTGGAGAAGGACCAATAAGATATGTAATTGTTGGCTTTGTAAAAGAAAAAGGACATTATGAGAGGAATAAGTACTAAATGAATAAAGAGATTCTAGATCCAAAGGTTTATTATTATACTGATGCTATTGATAACTTTGATGTTTTCCAGCAAACACTTAAAGAATTAGACGAACTTGAGTCACCAAATGAATATGATGTAAACATCTGGAATAAATGGACTTCTTCTAATGATAAAGATTTTATCTATGGAGAGACAAAAACTTTTGATCTTGGTGCTATAGAAAGATTAGGAGGAGAAGTAGGAGAGAAAAGTAAATATATTTATAACGCAGTTATAGATACTTTTACAAAGGTTTGCAAGGACTACGCTTCTTCACTTGGTGATTTTGATGAACCAAGACTTTTCCCAACTTTTAATATTAAGAAATATTACACTGGTATGGCAATGGGTGCTCATTTTGATCAATTAGATGGAGATCAAACTCTTAGATATTCCCTTGTAATGTATTTAAATGATGACTGTGAAGGTGGAGAAATATCCTTTCAGTTAAAGGACTACGACGGTGGATGGAATAGCAAAGATGGTTGGGTTCATGGTGCTCCTCCAGTAAATTTAGACTATGATGATGCTGTTGCTAATGAAGCAATTGACTTTGGTGTAAAACCAAAAGCAAATAGTGTAATTATATTTCCAGCAAATGCTCCATATTTCCATACCGCTCATACAGTTAAGTCTGGTGTAAAATATATGGTTCCTGGTCATTGGATTCATAATAATATGTCTTTAAATCGCAGCGAAAGCATGTAGATGAAAACAGCAATAGTTACAGGAGCAAGTAAAGGTGTCGGATATGCTACTGTTAAACTATTGTCTGAAAATGGATATAAGGTAATAGCAGTATCTAGAAATCTTAGCAAAGTATCTGATTTAATTTCTGATAACGTAGAAACCTATCAACTAGATATAACTGATGAAAAACAAATAGAATTATTTTTTGAAAAGTATAAAGATATAACTTTAGACTTATTAGTAAATAATGCTGGTGGTGGAGCAGGGCCAACACATATTATAAATGAAACTATGGATAATTTTAGAAAAGCATATGATATAAATGTGTCTGGCCCAATGTATTTATCACAACTCTTTGTTCCTTCTATGAAGAAATCAGAATCTGCTACAATTGTATTTATAACTTCTTTATGTGGAAAAATACCATTTAGAGGTGGAGGAAATTATAGCAATGCAAAAAGAGGCGAAATGGCTTTAGTAGATACTATGAGAATGGAATTTCCAGAATATGGTATTAAGGTGACAGAAATTTGTCCAGGTACCATAGATACTCAAGTTGAAAAAAAGGACAATGCTTTAACCGCAGAAGATATGGCAGAATCTATTAGATGGGTTGCCTCACTTCCTAAGCATTTTAATGTTAACCATTTAGAGGTTAGCCATATTTCAAATAGTAAGTATATGTAGGTAAAGATGAAAGTTAATAAATTATATGATGATCTTTATGAGGTTGAAAACTTTTTAACTGATGAAGAACTTGCAGAAGTTTATAAAATAATTAAAGATACACCAGAAGAGGCTTGGTTTGATCAGGATGCAAGAGAAAAACAAAATGTTTCAGATTTTTGGTTTGGCAAAAGTTTATATTTTACAGAAAAAACTATTTTTGATACTATAAATAATAAACTAAGAAATCTTTTTGAATCATATTCATATTATCCAGATCAGATGCATCTGCAAAGATATAAAAAGGGTGACTTCATAAAGCATCATGCTGATCAATGGATTCCAGATTTACCATACTATATTGGATACGGATTTTGTTTATACTTTAATGATGATTATGCTGGAGGAGAGTTAGACTATCCAGACCTTAAAATTACAATTAAACCAAAAGCCAACTCTTTATTTATACATGGAGGCCATATTGTTCACGGCTCTCTTCCAGTTTTAGACGACAATATTAGATATTTTTCAACTGTTTTTATACGTGGAACAGAACAGGAACCAACTAGATTAAAGGGAGATTTATTTAAATGACACATCAAATGACAGATCAAGAAGAGTTTATTATCAATATTTTAAAAGGTAAAAAGAATGGACATTATGTAGAATTAGGAGCAGCGCATTACAGTAATGGCAATAACACCTATCTTCTAGAAAAAGAGTATGACTGGACTGGCGTATCTTTTGAGATTGTAGAGTCTATGAAAGATGAGTTTAATGCCAACAGAAAGAACCCATGTATGGGGGATGCTTTATCTTTTAACTATATTGATTATTTTGAAAAGAATAATTTTCCAAAACAGATAGATTATTTGCAACTAGATATTGATGCAGGGTACGATCTTCACGGTAGACCAGTTGGAAATAGTCACCTAACTCTTCAGGGATTAATAGCAGTACCACTAAATACATATAGATTTACTCTAATTACATTTGAGCATGATGCCAATATGTACTGGAGAAATACAGCAATGAGAGATGCCCAAAGAGAGATCTTAGACTCTTATGGATACGCATTGGTTCAAAGGTCTTATCATGAGGATTGGTGGGTTGATTCAAGATTAATTCATCATGGAGACTATAGAGACTATCTTAAATGGCAAACTCTATAGAGAGTAAATCTATACAATACATATAGAGTTTTTGTTTTTACAAAACTCTGCTATACTTAGTAAATAACAGTTTTCAATTAGGAGAAACACATGTCTGATTTTTTTAGTTTTCATTTGTCTGAAGAGTTCGTAAATGAGTATAAAACAAAGGAACCCCCATTCGGCTTTGCTGATGCAGGCGGTAATTCTTTAGGAGAGATTACCTTTATCCGCACCTATTCCAGAATGAAGGAAGATGGTACTAAGGAAAGATGGTATGAGGTTTGCCGTCGAGTAATCGAGGGTATGTATTCAGCACAAAAGAATCATGCTAAAGAAAACAGACTACCTTGGAATGACTATAAGGCACAATCATCAGCAAAAGAAGCATTTGATAGATTATTCAATTTAAAGTGGACTCCACCAGGACGTGGACTTTGGTCTTTTGGAACAGCCCTTACTATGGAAAAGCATAATTCAGCAGCATTGCAGAACTGCGCTATGGTGTCTACAAAAGATATTGACCGTAATGACCCTGGAACACTGTTTGGCTGGGTAATGGATGCTCTTATGATGGGTGTTGGTGTAGGGTTTGATACAGTAGGTTCAGATAAGAAGTTGCCTATTTACAGCCCTACAGAGCCACCACAGGTATATGAAATTCCAGATACTCGTGAAGGATGGGTAGAATCTGTTAGACTGCTTCTAAACTCATATTTAAAGCCTAATATGTATATCCAAGAGTTTAACTATGACCTTATTAGGCCTTTAGGTGCCCCTATCAAGGGTTTTGGCGGTACAGCAAGTGGACCTGCACCACTTATACAGTTGCACAAGCAGATCAAGGCTGTAATCGGCGGTAGAGCGGGAGAAACCCTTGACTCAAGAGCCATTGTAGATATAGTTAACCTTATTGGTACCTGTGTGGTATCAGGAAATGTTAGACGATCTGCAACACTTGCTTTAGGTGGAGCAGAAGACCAAGACTTTATGAATTTAAAGAATGCTGAGGTTTTTCCAGATCGTAACTCATTTGATCCAGAAAACCCAGGTTGGGCTTGGATGTCAAATAACTCTATCTCTGCAACAGTTGGAACAAAATATGAAGACTATGTAGATTTAATTGTTGACAATGGAGAGCCAGGTTTTATTTGGCTTGATGTTGCCCGTAACTACGGCAGACTAAAGGATGCGCCAGATGGAAAAGACTATCGTGTGATGGGCTTTAATCCATGTGCTGAGCAGCCATTGGAATCATACGAACTTTGTACACTTGTAGAAGTGCACTTAAATCGTCATGAATCCAAGGAGGACTTCTTGCGTACCCTGAAGTTTGCATATCTATACGGAAAGACTGTTACATTAATTCCTACACACTGGCAACAGACAAATGGAATTATGCAGCGCAATCGTCGTATCGGTACATCACTTACAGGTATTGCATCATTCTCAGACAAGTTTGGTTTGCCTGTTGTACGTGAATGGATGGATGAAGGATATAATACTATCCGCAAGTATGATCATCAGTATTCTGAATGGTTATGTGTTCGTGATTCCATTAGAGTCACAACTGTTAAACCATCAGGGTCTGTATCAATTCTTTCAGGCGCAACTCCAGGTGTTCACTGGGCACCAGGCGGAAATTATTTCTTGAGAGCAATTCGCTTTGGAAATACTGATCCAATGATTCATTTGTTTAAGGCTGCGGGATATAAGATGGAAGCAGACTTAGTGTCTGCAAATACAACTGTTGTATATTTCCCAGTTCACTCTGGACATTCAAGATCTGAAAAGGATGTCACATTATTTGAAAAGATTGCACTTGCTGCAACCGCTCAAAAGTACTGGTCAGATAATGGCGTTTCCGTAACACTTTCATTTGATAAAGAAACAGAGTCAAAGCATATTGCTCCTGCTCTTCACATGTACGAAGGACAGTTAAAGGCAGTATCTTTCTTGCCTATGGGAAATAAGGTTTATCCTCAGCAGCCTTATACTGAGATTACTGAAGAAGAATACAATAACTATATTGGACAAATCAAGAAAATTGATTGGTCTGCTATATATGACGGGGCTGAAAATCTAGAAGCACAGGGAGAAATGTACTGTACGACAGATGCCTGCGAAATAAAAATATCTTCGTAGTATGATAAAATAGACTCATATGTCTAGTCCTTCAAATCTATATGCCGAAAAAATCTTTGCGGAACATCCGCAGTTTCTTTGGGCTTTAGATGATAAGGCAGACTATGTTTCTATTATTTCTGAATTACAGAGAGATGTTTCTTCATGGATATTTGACAATGGATCATCAGAAGTTACAGAAGAGTTTTTAGATGCACCATTTCCAGATAGCGTAATTAATAAAGTTACTCCTTCTGCAATAGGACAAGGTAGATTTTCTGTAACATTAGTGAGTCCAGAATTAGTTACAACAGAAGAACTCAGTAGCGTTCTAAAAACATTTTCTGTAGGTTCATACTTTTATACAACAAGCCCATATGCTTTGGGTATAGAAATAGGATATAGATATTATGATGATGCACAAGAGCAATACATAGATATTTTAAAGTCTTATGATGCATCACTTTCTGGCAGATGGTACTTTTTATCTGAAACCTTTGCATCAGAGTCAAGTAGCAAGCCATTAAGATTAGTTATTAAGATAAACTATTTAGGGCAATCATCAAATTTATCTGATTATATTTTTTATATAAACGGAATAACTTTTGGTCAATGGGCTGAAGAGTTTCAATCTAACTCACTTGGAGTTACAACTATAAATTTACCATCAAGTATATCTCTTGATACATCTAAAGTTATTGAAGCAAAAGCATATGGATTATCAGAAAATCCTGGATATTATTTTATAAATAAAAATTCTTTAATGGCTAAGAATTTTGGCATACCAATGGTTTTTGGATCACAATCAATTACAAAATTATATGACAATAATAATCAGCCATCACTAATAATTCCTTCAGATGGAATGATGTCTGACGGCGGTAAATATAAAGACTTTACTTTAGAATTTTGGCTAAGAACAAATAACTCATCAACAGAATC
>JACCDX011659432.1_pt1 | contig 12425 bp, 20 predicted proteins | sample 7449681 | NCBI WGS metagenome assembly JACCDX01 (sample SAMN15323450, study PRJNA562643) | freshwater metagenome | isolation source: river surface water | place: USA:Blue River Watershed | collected 2017-08-18
TCTTTCGCTTTGCTAAAAGGTGGCAAATAGAATGAATGGCCAACTCATAGACTTTCGTGTTGGTCGGCTTTCCACACTCCGCACAGTTACCACTCATTTGCTTCATGCAGGCTTTGTACCACTTTACCAGTAGCGTGTCGTCCCCGCCTCTTTGTTTTCTTTCTTGTTTTTCTTGTTCTAGTTTCTTCTTGGACTTTTTAGGAATAACATATTTTTTTTGTGCCTTGGGAAGTCCTGCTTCCGACTTTAATTGTCTTATTTGTTCGATGCCCATATTAAGGAGGTTATAGCTTTTCTATTTCTTGTTTTAATTTTTTATAGATTTCACCACCTGACTTATCATTTTGTTGTCAACGGAATGGTTCCCATGCTTGATCAAGTAGAATATCTGCCGCCTGTTCACCTAGTTCATGAAACTTAAAATCCCATGTAAGAAATGTTATTAATGTGAGTAGCGCAAATACGGGTATTCCAAGTAGAATAAATATAAATGCTCTAAATAAAAAATTTAAAATGTTTATCATATAAGTGTTTTTATGTTGCATCTGTAACGGTAGTCAGGACAGGATTCGAACCTATAAGTAAGGAGGATAACTATTAAGTTTAGCAAATGTTTCCAAGTCTAAACTCCTCAACGCGTCTGCCAATTCCGCCACCTGACTTTTTTTAATATTAAGGGAACAACTGAAGTGCAATAATATATCTTTATTTTTTAAAATCCAAATTTTTTTTATATTTTTTTTGGGTTGTCTTAATTTTTTTATAAATTTGCTACATGAAACAGCAAGAATCACATTTTCCCCCGACACCCACACCAGAAGAAATTAAGTGGGTTAGCTTACTAGCTACAGGGGAGAAAGCTAATAAAGTAGCCGAAAGGGTTGGCCTAAATAAAAACACTTTTGCTTATAAGCTCCAGCTTTTAAGAGCTAAATTTAATTGCAAAAACACCACTCAACTTGTATCTTATTTTATAACAAACAAATACATTGACTAATGGAAAAGATTAACGTAGAGAAGGTTATCAAGGAAATGATTAAAGGAGACCTGCAGGAAAGAGCTAACGTAATTCAGTTTTTGATTAACTGGCTGGCGAAAGAAATTGATGATCGTCAAGAAGCTTTATCAAAGATCAAAGCGTCTTTAAACTAAAAATCCGACCCAAATGGATCGGACTTTTAAAATCGAAAAAAATCGATTAAGCGTTAGCCAAAGCTTGTACTTGAGCAACGGTTCTGTCGGTGAAGAACTTCTTGCTGATTTGATTCAAACCAGTAGGCAGAACTTCTACAACAGCGTTACATTGTACTTGGGCAACACCACGAACATCAGTTGTGGGGTAAACGTGAACGGCTTGAACACCAAACAAGTTGGTCTGTCCGCTAGCAGAAGAAATTTCAGTCTGTCCGCCGGGGCCGTCGATTCCGTAAACCTGAACCGCAAACAAATTAGTAGCCATAGTTAAAAATTTTAGGCTGTGAAGAAAACTCTTCGCAAACGTTGCGAAAATATCGAACCAAAGGTAAATAAAAATCCTTTAAAAGTCAAGACCTCGTCTCCGGCTGGGGATTTGATGAGTTTTATGGCAGGTCTTAAAAAAATGTGGGAGGATACGGGACGAAAGTTTATTGTCTACCAGAGGCTCAATATGATAGGAGCCGGAACGCACGATAGTATCCATCCTTTCAAGAATGAGTTTAACGAGCCTTTGTGTATGTCGGAGTATATGTTTGACAACCTTAAGAGACTCATGACTTCCCAAGACTATATAGAAGATTTTCTAGTATATGCGGGGGAAGAAGTGGATATAGACTTTGACCTAATTAGACAAGAACGTTACACCAATCAACCAAGAGGGAGCCTTAACAGGTGGTTCAACTACGTCTTCCCCCAAATGGCATCAGACCTCTCAAAACCCTATCTAAAGGTAACAGCCAAAAAGAGCAATGTAATCATTGTAAACTTTACGCAGCGTTACCGAAACCATTTGATAAATTACTTTTTCTTAAAGGATTTTCAGGATAGAATAGTCTTTGCTGGACTTCCGCAAGAAAGGGATTTATTTTGTTCCACATGGAACCTTGATTTACCACTCCTAGATATTGCCGATTTTCACGACTTGGCGGCTCAAATTAAGGGGTGCAAGTTCTTTCTAGGCAACCAGAGCTTTTGCTACCAGATAGCCGAAGCGGTAAAAGCCCCGAGAATTCTTGAGATATTCCCTATGATGCCAAACTGCATACCTGTAGGGCTGAATGGATACGACTTTTATCATCAGGGAAGCCTTGATTATTACTTTAAAAAATTAGCACAATGAATAAAGAAGAATTAGTACAATTTGCTGAATCCTTTTTTGGAGGAGCAATAGAAACGATGAAGAAGAAAAACGCAGACTATACTGGATCTCAGCAAGATAATCCTTTTGCTAACTTTCAAGCCGTAGAAGCGTTTGGGTTAAATACAGAAGTTGGTTTCTTGACTAGGATGACCGATAAGATGGCAAGAATATCTTCTTTTGTTAAGCGGGGGGAACTTATGGTAAAGGATGAAAGCGTGCAAGATACCCTGCTCGACCTTGCTAATTATTCGATGTTATTTGCGGCTTATTTAGAGAGTATCAAGACTTCCCCTAACACAAAAACAACTTAAAATGGAAAACTTTGAAAATGAATTTTATTTTTTTTCTTTTGATTCTCTTGAGATTTATGGAGGGTTTAATGGTAGCGTACACGTTCCAGCGGTAAGGATTACCAAAGAAGGAAAAGAGTCGATAGATGAAGACTGTATTTTATCTATCGAAAGGCTTTTGTTTATGAATATGTTCAATGAATGGCTTATTAAAAAGCTTAATCATTGCGAGCAATTCGGACATTATTGCGGAGTAAGCCATGTATTTTGTTCGGCGAAAAAGCTAAATAGCACTATTGTATACAATTACGAAGAGAACGAAGATGACGAAATGGTAGTTACGGAAATAGAAAAAACGATATATCAGGTAACGAGTTTTGATATAGATATTGAACACGGATGATACACGAACTTAAAAACGGAATAGATGTTCATACCCCTCTTGGGTATGGTAAGGCTATAGCTTGGATTGATTATGGGCCAGATGTAAATACGGTATGGAAGGTGGTGTTTTATGAAGATGGATCAGTTCGCAATTTTTATGATGATGATATTCGAGTATATCCTAATAAGATGAATGGCGAAAACATTAAAATACCAAAAGAATGGCAGACATAACTAAATGCTACGGATACGATTGCCCTTTTAAGGAAGGATGCTATCGTTTTACGGCTAAAAATGAAGAGTATCAATCTTACTTTTTAGAACCGCCGATTAAAGACGGCAAGTGTGATATGTACTGGGGAGAAAATGCAGAATTTATTTGGAACCAATTAAATGACATAACAAATGGCAAAGCTTAAAGAAAGACATTACAAATGTGTGTGCGGGGAAGAAGTGAAAGAGTATGTTTGGGATACCGACCTTGAGTCCCACAGCTTCCCCTGCGTCCAATGTCTACAAAAGGTAGATATTTCAAACTTGGTAAAAGAAGAAAAAGTAGAAGTTCAAGGTATTAGAACACCAACAAAAAACAGATAAAATGAGAAAAAAGACTGCTAAAAAATTAAAAAAGTTGGCACAACTCGTAACAGCATCTTCCCCCGACAACATGAAAAAAGTGTACCGAAGGATGAAAAAAACATGGAATGAAAACAAGCCTAAATAATGTAACCCTTATTTGCGTAGACTGTGTTAACCACGGAGAAGCGGTAGCGGCTATACGTAAAAGCATGGCCGAGTGCGACTTTGCGGCTGTTAAGTTTATTACAGATAAGCCTTTTGAGTTTGAAGGGATAGAGGTAATAAACATATTACCTATTGGGTCGAAGGAAGAGTATAGCTACTTTATGATTAAAGAGCTATATAAGTATTTTGATACGGACTACGTATTGGTTATTCAGGCAGATGGTTATGTATTGAACGGGAAGTCGTGGCTGCCAGAGTTTTTAGAATACGATTATATTGGCGCCGCTTGGCTTTATTCTGATGGGCGTAACGTAGGTAATGGTGGGCTATCCTGCCGATCTAAAAGACTTCAAGAAATAGTCGCAACCGATCCGTTTATTGAAATTACTTCACCGGAGGATGAAATTTTGGGCCGATTATATCGCGGATACCTTGAGAAAAAATATGGCATCCGCTTTCCTTCCGATGATTTAGCCGACAAATTTGCTTACGAGCTTCGTACGCCTATCTACGATACTTTCGGTTTTCACGGCAAGTTCCATAAGCCTTTCCAAAAAACTGTGGTTATTAAAAGAACCGCAGCAATGGGTGACGTTATTATGGTCGAACCTGTGCTGCATTATTTTCACAAGAAAGGTTACAGGGTGGTGCTGGATACGTTGGATCAGTTTTATATGCTCTTTGCAAGCCACTACTTCCCCGTACATAGTATAAAAAGAATAGACGGACGACTTCTTCCCGGAGCAGAAAAATATAACCTTGATATGGCCTATGAGGCGTTCCCTCAACAAAATAGATTAAAGAGCTACTATCAGTTCTGCGGTATCAAGGATGGAGAAATGAGAAATCCTAAACTATCTGTAGGGTTTCCAATTATGGAAACTACAAAGCTTTTTCAAAAGAGCTGCGTTATACATCTCGAGGGAATAAGACAGTCTGGAAGGGGAGTATTTGGGGTGGATTGGGAAAATGTGGTAGCCAATCTTCAGGCAAGAGGGTATAGCGTATTTCAAGTAGGAAGAAGAAACGTGCCAATGATTAAAAACGCTATCTACATTAATACCCAAAACGAGAATTTTCTTTGTTATGTAGTGGGAAGTGCTGACATTTTTATTGGCATAGATTCTGGCGTAAGTCACGTAGCTTCAGCCTTTGGCGTTCCTTCTATCCTTTTCTTTGGCAATACTAATCCTGAAGTGGTGCATCCCGACCTATCAGATAAAATTATTATCAGCAACGGGAAAGTGTGCGACAAACCATTCTGTTGGCATCAACAAATTGGCGTAGAAAGCGAGCCTTGCTACATTGATCCAGAACTTCCCCCTTGTGCAAAATACACAACCAATCAAGTCTTAAACGCAATAAACGAAATCAATGAGAAAATTAATCTTTCCCCAGACAGGAAGTAGTGAGCTTCAAGTTCAAGTTTTAAGAGCTATTTGCGGCCCAACCGAGGATAAAACCTTAATAGACCTTTGCTGTGGCTCTGCTCCACAAACGAGCCAGCTTAAATTCAAGTTAAAAACTTACGTAGATGCTGTTGATAGGGTAATACCGGACGGTAAAGTAATAGTCGCCAATGTTTTAGACTATTTAAAATCTGGAACCATGTATTATGATATATCCATAAGCACCGATACGATTGAACATTTTAGGGATAAAGATGCTAAAGTTTTTGTAGACAGGACTTCCCGCGTGGCAAAAAAGAATATCTGGTTTACACCCCTTGGCGAATTTTGCATGACCTTTGATCCGGAAAATAATGACCCCGATACGCACAAGTCAGAATGGACTCCTGAGAAATTAGAGGAATTATACCCCGACCGCTGGTCGTACCTTGTTTTCCCTAATTGGCACCCTACCTTACGAAACTCAAAAAATGAGGTCTTAGGCGCTTTTTTCTTTTGGAACGGAGACGATTTTGGCAGGGTAAAAAATGAACTTAAAAATTTGGGATAATTTATTAACTTTGGTATTATGCCAAAATTAAGATTCAAGACAGCCGCTTGGTCTCGAAAGGCCGGAAAAAACCCGAAAGGGGGCCTAAATGAGAAAGGTCGTGCTTCTTACAAAGCCGAAACGGGTGGAACCTTGAAAGCCCCAGTAAAGTCTGGAGATAATCCTCGTAGGGCAAGTTTTCTTGCTCGTATGAGTGGTATTCCCGGCCCTGAATATAAAGACGGGAAGCCAACGCGCCTTCTTTTATCTTTAAGAGCTTGGGGTGCATCCTCGAAGGCAGATGCCAAAGCAAAAGCTAAAAATATTTCCGAACGCAATAAAAATAAATAAAATGCAACCAAAGCCAAAAACAAGAATTGTTATTAAAAACAAAAAAGCTGGAACTTTTGAGGGTTCTGAAATGAGAAACGGTAAAAAAGTAGAATTTGCCTCAAGCGCAGCCCCTTCTCCTAAATCTCTTGAAAAAAGAGAAGTTACTTATGACAAAAAATCTGGAACTTTTCAAGGTTCTGAATATAGGGATGGTAAAAAAGTAGAATTTGCCTCAAGCGCAGCCCCTTCTCCTAAATCTCTTGAGAAAAAGCAATCGCAACTTCCGATTGATCGTCCAACTAAAGCCGATAAAGAGCGTGAAAAAGGGATGATGGAATCTCTTGAAAAAGAAGATTTTTACGGAGAAAAGAAATCTAAATTAAAAATGAATCCGTTACTTGCTGCAAAACTTAGAGCTAAAAAATAATAGCAATGGGTTTACTTGATGAAATAATTGGCGATAAGCCAAAGCCAAATTTATTAAATGTTCCTAGTACTTGGGAACGCGAAGCTGTAAGAAAACAGGCTTCTGCTCCACTACCTTATGGTAGTGGTAAAAATCTTCTCCAAATGTCTAAAGAAATTGGAGGTGCTCTTGGTATTGATCCTAATATGCTAGCCAGTAGCTCACTTGTTGAAGGGGTTCAGCAACTTTTTAACCCAAGTGCAGGAAGATATTCGGCTGCGTACGAAACAGCTTCTCAAAGGGGAAAATTAAACCCAAAACAGTACCCTGTAGATGCTTTTTACTTTGCGGGATTAGATAATTTTGGAGAAAAAGTAGATTCATTAAAGAAGAAAGGATATTTGCCAAAAGATATGCAGTACCAAGTATACCCAGCTTGGAACGAAACAGTAGAAAAAAATATTGCCAACTTTGATAGGAATGGTAATATTATTAGCTATATAATGCCAAAGGAAGTTGTTGATAAAGCTTATTTCGGACAAGGGAAAGAGAGGTTGGTTGCTATCGAAGATATAGAAAAAAGACTTGCACAAAAAGGTATTAAACCAGTTCAAACGGTTGCCTTTAAAAATACAGACGACATGATTAAGGCTAAAGCGGCCTATTTAAGAGATTTGCAAGACGAGACCTTAGATTATGCTAGAAGAAGAGGAATTAAACCAAATAAAGAACAGTTGAATTATTTGGTAATGTCTGCGTATAATGGTGGTTCTGGGACTATGAGAAAATTAGTAGATAGGATTAAAGTTGGGGAAGATGTGGTTCGTAAAGGTGGCCAAAATAAAATGGCCCACACTAGCGCCTCCAAGAGGTTTTCTTATATGAGCCATCTTTCTGATTTGTTTAATCAGGGGCAAACCAAACCATAGCCACTCCCTTGTATATCGCCACTCCCATCCTTTTAAATGGTTTTTTCCAGCCAACCTGTAAAATAACTTTATTGTGGCCATCAGATTCTTTCCAATTATTTAAGCAACAATCTGAATTGCATTGCTGGTTTTTTGGGTCGTGTATATGGGCAATTTCGTACCCAAACGTTTTCATTCCTAATATTTCTTTTGGTTTCATTGCCATCAACCTAGGGTTTGGCGTTGTCCATCCATAACACCCTGACGACCAATTATATTTTTTAGAAGGATACCAAGTGTGTAAACCACATTCTCTATTATAAAAATCGTGGTATTGGTATATGTTTTCTGCGTGAAGTTGTGCAATAAAACTCAATGAGTCACAAAGAATTATTCTTTCTAATTTGTTTTGAACCCTGTACTCGTTTATTTTTTTATACAACAATAATTCTTCGCTTGAATACGATTTTAATAAAGACCATAAAACAATAAAAGTTAGTCTCATAATTATTAAAATTATTACATAAAATAATAAAAAACGATATTTTTTTAGTAATATTGCATAAGAATAAAAAAACAAGGATGAAAGCTGTAGAAGGTAAAGTTATTATTAGTGTAGACAGAGAAAAGAAAAACAGCTACACATTTGAAAGTGGATTAACAATAAGAATGGAAAGGAACTGGGATAACCTTAACCAAAGGGAGACTCAGCCTGTAAACGCTATTGTAATAGATGGCGAAGGAGTAAAAGAGGGGAGCGAAATTCTTATTCACCCAAACGTAACTCACGAATCGCATCAAATCTTTAATCATTCCAAGCTTTCTGGGAATGTTGAGGGAAGTGATATAAAGTATTACTCAGCTCCCCTTGACAAGTGTTATGCGTGGCTTGACGGAGACACTTGGAAGCCCCTAAAAGGGTTTGACTTTGCGTTAAGAGTCTTTAAGCCTTACGAAGGAATACTAGAAGGTATTGAGCCGAAGTTAATTCCTGATATATTGTACGTTACAACCGGAGAGCTTCAGGGTAAAATAGTTCATACCTTAAAGGCTTGCGACTATGAAATAGTTTTTCAGGGCATCCATAATAGAGAAGAGAGGCTGATTAGGTTTCGTCACTTCCCCGGACAAGATCATGAAAGGGAAGAAGTGATAGCCGTAAACAACGAAATGACAGCCCTAGTTCAAGAAGGAAAACTATTAATAGGCCTAACACCAACAGACGCAAAAACAATAGCATGACGGACGCTGCAAAAAAAATACTCGAAGACAGAATTGCCGAGCTTGAAAAAGAGCTTGAAGGCTACAAAGAAAGCGGAGTTTCTAAATTGTTTTACAGCTTACAGCGTAAAGCAAACGAAATGGCTGACCTTCTCAATAGCGTTAATCTAAAGAACGTAAATATCGATGACGCCAAAGACAAGAGCTTTGAGCGTATCTTTAAGATACTAGAAAAAAGTAGCGCGGTAAGCGAATCTATAAAAGCCTTAAGCGAAAGCATACCCGGCGCAAAGAAAGAAGAGAAAAAACCATTTCTTGACCGCATCGCAGATGCAAGAAGTTAAATTATGGCAAAAGCAACAGGTAATAGTAATAAGGTAGTCTTCTTTAAGACTAAAGGCGGAAAAGCTAAAAAGAAAAGAAATAAGCACGACCGCAAAAGTCGCACCTACAGGGGTCAGGGTCGTTGTTAACCTATGGCAAATACTGAAATAATATACGGTACTACTTGTAGGCTACCAGAACTTCCCCCGCAAGAAGAAATTCTTAATTGGGACAAGCCCAAAGAGGAGCAGATGTGGGTCAGGGAAGAACTGCCAGACTTCTTTGAAAAAGTTCAATACACAAAAGCAGGAGATTTAATACTTACCGAAGAGCAAGAGGATTATGCTATTAGAGAACTTGAAAGATGTAAGAAGGGCTTATGGGTTTACATACAAGGTAAGCCTTATTACATAACCAAGAAGTATTACTTCTATCTTCAATGGTGGACGCTAGAGGATGGCTCAAAACCTGAATATCGTGATACAGATAGGAGGTATTTTACTTTCTTGGAGCATTGGGAAAGCACGCCTTGGAGTCTAGGCGTGATTCGTAGTAAGAAGCGCCGAGAGGGAGCATCTTCTCAGGCTACGTCTAATCTTGTTTACGAGGCTATATTCTTTAAGAACTCTAACTGTGGCCTTGTATCAAAGTCCAACGAGGACGGACGAGCTACGTTTACAGAGATGGTCGCGTACGGATATCGTCAACTACCAGCTTTCCTGAAACCTAAACAGCTTAACCGAGAAGATACTGTAACCGAATTAGTATTTGCCCAAAAAGCTTCTAGTGTAAAAGAGGGAAGTGCTGCCGGAGTAAAAGAGGATGAAGGAAATAGGTCAAAGATTAACTACCGCGCTCCGGTGCTAAACGCTTACGACCGTGGTCGTATGAGCCGACTACTCTTGGACGAGTTTGGTAAGCTAGAAAAAGAAGTTCAGGCTTCTCAGTTGTTTGCGATTATATCCAAGACACTTGTAAAAGGGGTTAAGAGAGTAGGATTCGTGGAAATGCCTTCTACGGTTAATAAGATGACTAAAGGGGGTAGTGAGTTTAAGAAGTTGTGGGAAGATGCGGATCTTGAAAAAAGAAAGCCTACAATTAACCGCTTGGTTAGGTATTTTGCTCCTGCCTATGACGGTTATGAAGGTTTTATAGATAAATACGGGTTTAGTGTCATATCTTCCCCGACACCCGAACAGAAACAGTATTTAGTAGACAAATGGGTAGTAAAGGATGAAGATGGTAATACTATATCAGAGATTAGCGAAGAAGATATTGAATTAGGTTCTAAGGCATATATATTAAAGAGACGAGAAGGTTTAACCGGAGACGCCCTTGAAGAGGAAATCCGCATGAACCCCTGCACCGAGAATGAAGCCTTCATGTCGGCAAACGCTGACTGTATCTTCAACTTGGTAAAGCTAGACGAGCAGGAGCAGAAACTTAAAGAAAGCCCTATTTATAAAAGAAAAGTTGTCTTTTATCGGGACGAAATTAATCAAACAGTTAGGTGGAGGGATGCCTCTAAGAACGAGGAGTCTTTTTGTTGGGAATTTGTTAGCGACCTTAAGATTCAGGATGCCAATAAATGCTATTACGACAACGGCTTAAAGAAGCCCGGAAGAACCGAGATTGGGGTTATTGGTGTGGACGGATACTCTAACTCTCAAGGCGGTAAAAGATACGGCTCTAAGGCTTCAGCGTGGGTTTATTTGAAATACGATATTCGCGATCCTAATAACACGGGCTTGTTTACAGGACACCTCTACGGGAGGCCTTCTGAAAAGGAGGAGCTTCATAACCAAGTCCTGCTTGCCGCAGAATATCTAGGCTACCAGATTTACTACGAGTTTGTGGCGGACGACTATTATACCTACTTCAAGAACAGGGGTAAGCTAGGGTATCTGGCACGTTTTCCCCTCAACGCAATAGACCCAGAAAGAAGAAAAAAAGGCACGGAAAGACACTACGGGTTCCCTGTAACCGATTTTGCCATGACGAAGCAAAACGATGCTATGATTAGCTACGTGGAACACTATGCCGATAAAATATACTGGCTAGAGTTAATAGACGACCTTAAGAACTTCGACCCGCAGAAACGTACTCCAAGCGACAGAACTGTAAGTGCGATGATTGCCTTAGTCGGAGGGTTAGAACCAATTTATAAGCCACCTATTCCCCAGACACCATTAGTTAACATCTACCACAATCAGGGCGTGACAGCGAGGTAAGAATGTCGGGGGAAGATATAAAATTATTTTTTTGGAAAAAAATTATTTATCTTTGAGAAAGATAAATTGGCAAAGTAATGCAGGATTATTCTGCTCAACCATTAAAGACCTTTCAGCTTGACAAACTATCAGTTAAGGAGAAATCCGACTGGAACTATGGAAAGCAGTTAGCGCAGTACATTGACACTACTATTCGTGGTGGTATCTCAAGTTATTTTTGGGTTCGTAATGCTCGCTGGCGTACTAATCGTAGCTACGCTAACGGTCGCGTCCCTATGGGTAAGTTTCAAGACTTACTTGAGTTTAATGGTAAGGTTAACTACTTAAACATTAACTGGCAGTCAATTAACATTGTCAATCGTGTTATCTCTGGACTTGTTGGAAGATGGATGGGAAGAAGTGAAAAGATTCGCGTTACAGCAACGGATTCTATTTCTACAAAACAAAAACAAGAGGAATACGAAAATCTTGAATTTATCCTTGAGAATAGAGCGTTACTTGAGCAATTACAGCAAGAGTCTGGCGTTCAAATTTTACCACAAAACCAAGAACTTCCCGAAGACAAAGAAGAACTGAAGCTTTGGCAATCTCAATTTCAGAGACTTCCGGAAGAGATTCAATATGAGTTAGGCTGTAATGATGTTTTGGCAGCTAACGGATGGTTTGACGTGCTGAAAGAAAAGATGTTACACGATTCTGCCGAAACAGGATTTGTAGCTACTTATACATGGATGGATGATAATGGAGTGATTCACGTTGATTGGTTAAAGCCTGAAAACTGTTTTTACTCTTATTCAAATTTCCCAGACTTCCGCGATACTACATGGCGTGGAGTTATTCGCACTTATAAGATTAGTGAGTTAAGAAGAAAATACGGAACCGAGTTTGGAGGCAAGATAAGCGAAGAGGAGTTGTGGAAGATGGCGCAAGCTTCCAAGGAGTATCAGCTTTATGATAACATTACTTGGCTTACTGAATGGAATGTTACTTTCCTTCGTCCTTATGACGAATGGAACATTGATGTCCTAGAGTTTGAGTTAAAGACCGTAGACAGCGACCCTTATACTGTTGTTACTACTAAGAAGAATAAGTCAACGATTGTCAAAAAAGGACGTCCGGAAAAAGTTGACGAAAACGAAGAGGTGTTATCGGATACAAAGTGGAATATCTATCGTGGCGTATGGTGTCGTCCTACAAATACAATGTTAGAGTGGGGGATCAAGAAAAACATGATTCGTCCACAAGACCCTAAAGAAATTGGAAATGCGGAGTTCTCTTACACCTTTTATATGGTGCAGAACTACGACA
>JACCDX011215853.1_pt1 | contig 12422 bp, 4 predicted proteins | sample 7449681 | NCBI WGS metagenome assembly JACCDX01 (sample SAMN15323450, study PRJNA562643) | freshwater metagenome | isolation source: river surface water | place: USA:Blue River Watershed | collected 2017-08-18
ATTTTTGAAAATCGACGGAATTATTGCATTCGTAGAATTGGTTGAGCTTGTGATGTACAGCGAAGTAGTGATTTGGTAGTAGCCGGCGACAGTCGGAGTAAACCTATAGTTAGTGCTGGAATCAAAACAGTTATCCGGGTCAAAGTCTTCAGCATTGAGCTGAACCTTTGTCGCCACGCTGGTCGTGATTGACTGGTTCCCTGACCTGTAGGCACTAAATACTGGTCCCACCACTGTTGATGCCAGCTTGTCAGCCGTAACTGCACCAGAAGCCAGCTTGGTATTAGTAACAGCAGCAGTAGCTAGATCAGCTTCGTTAACACAACCATTTTCAAGACCACCAACGCTGATACCAGCAATTGTGCCTGTTCCGTTAATAGTAATAGGCATCAGACAATCACCCAGGTAGAACCAGTAGGTACCGTAACTGTGACACCTGAATTAATAGTTACAGGACCAGCAGTCATGGCGTTTTTGTTTGTACTAATAGTGTAATTGGTAGTTACAGTCTGATCATTTTCATAGAAAATTTGATCAGTACCACCACCAAGAGCGCCACCAGCAAGACCCCAAGACAGGTTTCCAGAACCATCAGACTTCAGGGCATAACCAGATACAGAAGCATCAGTAGCTGGAAGTGTCCAAACAACGTTTGAACTAATACTGGATGGTGCTTGGAACCCAACAAAGTTAGTACCGTTAGCAGTTGCTTCACCAAACCGAAGATCTGTCTGGTTACCCAGAACAATATCTCCAGTCATCGTGCCACCAGCTTTAGGCAGAGCAGCGTTAGCAGTGGTGTTAGCAGTATCAGCGAGGTCGTAAGCTGTTTTAACGCTGTTAGGCGTAGCAGCAGTTGTAGTGCTGATATCGCTTACAGAATCAGTGAGTTGAACAGTTCCTCTAACAGAGGTTGAACCTTGTTGAATCTTGGTGCCAGTAATACCTGCTGCAGCGTTAATAGCACTGTCTGTAATCGTGCCAGCAGCAATCTTGGAGTTAGTAACAACACCGGTATCAATGGTCCAGCTAGTACCACCGCTACCAACGATAATGTCACCCTTATCACCATCAGCAATACCGCTAATAGCAACACCGTCGACATAGCCTTTAGTAGCCAGGTCAGTGCTGTTAGTAGGAGTAGGACCGACAGGGCTAGAACTAAATGTTTTAACACCAGCAATCGTTTGAGCCCCTGTAAGAGCTACATACTTTGCATCAGTCTCTGCTTCGGTGTAGTAACGGTTATCAAGGTCATAAGACCCAACAGCAGTGACGTGACCTTGAGAGGTAACAGTGATGTCTTGAAGGACTACACCGTTGCTGTTATTAACAGTAGTCCCAGCTCCAACAACGTTATGGGAGATGGTGATTTGACCACTACCAGGAGTGTTGTCAGCAATACTGAGATCAGTACCAGCAACAATGTCACCAGTCAGAGCTGTTTCAATCTTGGTGTCTACACGGCTATCGAGAGCTGCTGTAGTAGCTAGATGACTGTCATCTGACAACCAAGACTCATTGGAATCAACAACACCACCAAGGTTTCCTAGATCACCTGTACCGCTGTTAAGAGCGTCATAAGTATCAGAGAACTCTTGGAGACCATAACGAATCTGGTTATCAGCGTTGTTAAGGTCTTGAGCTGTCAGCGTAGAACCTGCTGTATAAACAACAGTTGCTGATCCAATATCAGTCGTTCTTTCTAGTCGAACTGTTGCACCACTTACCGCTACGTTCAGAACAATGGCTGTTCCAGCGGTGTTAAAGGTGTAATCGGTTGTAAGGGTTTTAAGAACGTTGTTTACATAAACTTTAATGTCTGCCTGCTTAAGGTACGGAATGGGGTCACCATTACCGTTAGTTAGAGCAAACGTTGTACCAGAAGCACTGGTATAAGTTACAGATGCGTAAGCCATTACTGGGCACCTCCGGTCACTCGTTGTTGCAGAATAAACTGTTTCATTTCTTCAGGCATTTTGTAACGTTGACCAGGATTAGTGCCCATCAAGAATTGTTCTTTGGCATTACTAATCAGTGTACGAACATAATCACTCAAAATAGATCTCCGCATATTGTTATCTCGATCCCAATCAGCTTGAGCGATTGGAATACCCATAGGGCCTACGGTCATCTTAAATGGGCTATCAATTGCGGGATGTTGAGTGTAAATAGGATCGTTAATTAGCTCTTTAATAGCGCTATAAACGCCTTTGTGCTCTTTACCAGTAACTGGGTTTCTGTACTCAAATTCAGAGTTCAAGAAATGGTTGAAATCATTGAGAATGGTCTCGTTAATACCAACCCCATCGCTGTTGTAAAGAGAGGTCCTAGGGGGAGCGATGAGGTTATACACCATCTCCTTGGCTACAGGATCGCCCTCAAGCTTGTCCGGGAACGTCCAGTAGCGACCTAGGACAGCTTGCAGGGGATACCACTTACCAGCGTGGTTAGCGTTGATCGTGGTACCAGGTTTGCCGTACCAGAGGGCTTTACGAGACCTAGCCTCAGGTTCGTTCTTAATGACGCTTACAGCGGTGTCTACAAGGAAACCAAGAGGGTTGTACTCAGAAGCGATACCAAAGGTACCAAAAGCTGTATCAAGCAGGCTGTTACCAACGTCTTGAACAGTAATACCTTTCTCACTCATAGAACCTCGTTCATACCAACCCTTCTGAGCAAATCGAGTAACAGGACTTGCAGGCTTACGAGGATCAAAACCTTCACTGATTACTTTGCGAAGGTTGAGGTAAGGATCACCAGCTTTAGCTACGCTGTCAGCCAAGATCTTTTGAAGACGACTGATATCACCTTGACCTGCTGAGGTAAGAGCTTTGATCAGTCGGTCCATACCCGCAATGGCAGGGGTCTCCAAAATGTAATTAGCCAAAGAAGCAGCAGCAAGAGCAAACAAACCGCCCGTATCTCGTCCCGGAGCAAACTCATAAAGGTCTCTAAGAGTCGCTTGGAACGCCAGAGTGTTTCCATACAAAGGTAGGTAACGATAAGGAATACGGACATTACCAAACTTCATGGTGTAAGCATCTACAGCTCCACCAGCTTCTCGGTAGGTGTTTTCAAGACCACCAGTAATGTCTTGGTTACCATCTCTGACGTGGAAGAACGCCATAGTTTGAAGACCGATAGCAAGAGCCAAAGCACCTTGAGCTTTAGTTCTTACAGCAACGTCATCACTGAAATACTTACTTTCAAAGTTAGTAATGCCTTCTTTCCAGTTAGCAGGAAGCAGTTCTACAACTTTGTCAGGAAGAGCTTTTGCACCAAGGCGTCCTAGGTCTGCACCAAACTGAGCGATCTCTCCACCAGAAGAAATCATCACAGCTCGCTTAACGCCGTTAATAGGCGACACAAGGAACGGGAACAAGTCTCGCCCAAACGCAGCCATTACTGGGTTGTTTGATTGACGAAGTTTGTTGACAGCTCCTTCAATGTCTTGAAGAGGCCCAGTCAGCTCTTCAGTAAGGTTTACAGCTCTGGTGAGTCCAAGAATTTGGTTATCAAGAACTGAGTAACCAATTGTGGTTTGATCAAAACCAACTTTGACTGGTTTGTAAAGAGCGTTAAATTCTTTATTCAAATACTTTGCAATTTCATCTGCACGATCTGCAGCATCCAACGTACCTGCAGCTATCTTTTCATCTACTTCTTTAATTGCCAAAGCACGAACACGAGCATTAGCAAACAGAGCTGTAGTGAATTCATCAGCAGTAGCAGAAAGCTGACCAAAAATTGTAAGGTTTACGTTTTCACCACCAGGATAGTAACTGGTTTTACCGAGACCCATACCACGCAAACCGGTGGTAGTCATACCGATGGTTTTACCAAACAGGCTGCGCTTGTCCCACGCTTCACCAGGCATGTAGTAATCGTGGAATACTTTCATCAACACTCGGCTCTTGTTAAGAGTGTCGAAGATTTCTGCGTTTTCTTCACCACGTTCAATGACGTAATTGAAGAACGGAGTCTTGATTTTGGTAGCAGCGAGATCTTGAGCAATAGCTTCCTCACGACGCAAGCCAGCAGACTTTTGAAGCTCGTAGGCAGCCTCTGAAGCTTGGATTGGATCAGTAATAGACCTACCAAATACAAAGCGGTTGTAGGTGGCTTCTAAAGCGTCTCCAATAGCGTGACGAAGCATCAAAAGCGTATCCATTTCAAGCTTGGCTTGCTGGAAGCTTTCAGTAGCCAGTTGAGTCTGTCCAAGAAACTTAGCTGCTGTACCGGTCAAGGTATTACCAACTGCTTGTCCAGTGATTTGAAGAGCACTTTCAGGAACACCTTGAATAGGAATAGAGGCAGGAGTTGCAGGGTTAGATATTGGTGAATTGATTTGAAGACGAGCAAGAACTGCGTCACCAGTAATTTCAAGTTCTTTAATCTTGGTTAGGTCACCTTGGGTTTCATAAAGCTTCTCTACAAGACGCTCCATGCCTTCCATTTCTGCATCGGTCAGATCTTCACCAGACTCAACTTTTTTAAAGAAATTACCAATGGTGCCGTCGAGCTCTACTTGAGCTTCACGAACAGCAGCGCTCATACCTTCAGCAAAATCTTCAGAATCACCAAAGCTGGCTAACTGACGATTGGTTTCACTAAAGAGTTCTTTAGGATCCATTGTTTTGAATCCAAGTCGATTACGACGATCAAACAATCGAAGGGCGTTACCAAAACCTTCAAATTGAGCACTGATGGCTCTCACGCTTGCCATCAATACTTTGTAGTTATCTTGGAACGTTAAAAGAGCAGAAGCACGATCAAGGCCTTGTACCTCACCACCCTTGAGAATGGTTCTCAAATCTCTTGCAGATTTAAGAGCGTTGATTGCGCTGTCATCCAACATACTGGTGACAACCATAATCTTGTTGAGGTTTTTAGAAACCTCTTTACCCAACTTCTCACCTTCAGCAAGAACAGCAATCTTTGCCAAGGTGGAGTTACCACCAAGAACAGAAGCCAGTTTGCGAATAGCAATACCGTATTGAGCAGGAAGAATCTTTTGACGGTTATCAAGAAGATCTACCGTTGCTTTAACAGCAGCAGCATTATCGAGACTAGAGGTGTATTTAACTGCGTTGGTGTTGTAGATCGCGGTGGCGTCTTCAGCTAGGTCAGTACCGTTTTCAAGATCAGATTTAATCAACTCTTGTTGTTTCTTAATCGTGTCGTCAACACCACGAAGGAAATCATCAAGCGCTTCTTTAGTCTCCGTAGGATCTTGGAACTGATTGAGATCTCTATTAACTGCTCGGACAGTTTCACGAACAGAAGTAGCTGGTTCATCACCAGTGGTCTCGTTAGCAACCCGACGAGCAGTTAGTTCATCGGTATCGATCTTGATCTCACCAGCTTCATCGACCGTTACAGGTACCTGATTCTGCACAGGAGCTTCTTGGCGAGGAATACCAAACACCTCGTCTACAGGCTCTGCAGGGGGCATCTGAAGGCCCTCAGGCATCTCAGGGACAGTAGGAGCCAGACCGCCGTTATCAATGACTTTGTTTTGAATCTCTTCAACACGCTGAACAAAAGTCCGCATGAAGTCAGGGTTGAGGTTCTCAGAAGCAACAGCAGCCTCAGCAGCGTTCAAGATATCCTTGAGTTCACCGTAAGCCTCACCAAAAGCATCATTTAGCGAGAAGTCTGCGTTGATCTCATCTAGACGATTCTCAGCAAACAGTTGAGCGTTACGAGCTTCAAGCAGACCGATACGTTCAGCATCCAGCTCATCGAGAGCATCGACAAGAATACGAGCATCAGTCAAAGCGTTCTTGAAGCCAATAGAAGCATCAAAAGAACTTTCAGTAATACGACCCAGCTCAGTGAACTGAGTAAGGCGTTGAAGCTGAGCTTGTTCAACAGCTTGACGCTGGTTCAGAAGGTTATCGAGCTCATCAAGACGAACAAGAGCATCGTTAACCATCCGCACCTTAGTGGCGTTCTTGCTGGCTTTCTTCCCAACACCAGTGCTGCGATTAATCCACTCAGGATCGATCTCTTGGATCTGGTTGTATTCAGCAAGACGAGCTTCAAGGTTTACACGTTTTGCTTGGGCTTGTTCAGGACTCCTAATAGCCAGCTCACCTTGAAGACGGTTAATAGCCTCATCTAGGGCATCGGAGTCAGGAACATCACCACCCTCATCAATCTGCTGGAACAGACGCTCCATTTCAGCGCCAGTCTCCTGTTGCTTGCTCAGGAACGCTTCAGCACCGCTACGAGCAGACTGAGCAATCTTTCCTACGTTTTCATCGATCTTGCGGTACAGATCAGCCGTAACAGTACCTAGACGGTCTTCACGCTGCTCATACGCCTTAGCAAAACCATCAGCTTCCAGTTCTTGCTTAGCCAGAGGGGTAGCCTCTTCAACAGCCTCTTGCATGGCTTGTTGAGCAGGGATACCACTTGTCGCTTTACTCATGAAGCGATTAGCAGCGTAAAACGCTCCACGAAGGCCAGTAAGAGCTACAGCACCACCAGCAGCGTTCTTGAACTGTTCAAATGCGTAGTTAAACTCTTCCTTTGAAGTAGCCCGAACAACACGAGCAGCAGCAATACGCTCTTCAGGGGTCTGCAGTTGTTGAGCACGATCCAACCCTTTCTGCAAAGCTGCAGGAGGTTGAGGCATAAAGAACATTGCATCCTGAACAGCGTTAGGCAGGATGTCGTTGATCAGGAACCGTACACCAGTTTCAAGACCAGCTTTAATGTCTTTGGTTTTCCAGATCTCTCCAAGTGCTTTGCCGGTTTTAGCCGCCATCGTTGGGCCTTTAACCAGAGTGTTGACGCCTTTATCAAACAGCATTGCAGCACCAATCGAGCTAGCAAGCTGACCGATAGCTGTATCTGGTTTGACGTTACGCTTTACATACTCACTGTCGTCACTGAAAACAGGACCCAGAAGAGGCGTAGAAGGCTTGATACCGTAACTGAACGCCTCAGGAGTCCTGCCAGTCTTTTGAAGAGCTTCAATGGCTGCTGTAGCGTTCTTTTGGCGTTGGTTAGCCAGCTCTGGATTCTCCATCATTGAGGCAACAGAACCAGCACCCATAGGGCCACCAGCAAGGGCGCTACCAAGGTCTACACCCTGAGTAACAGCACCGATCTGTTCTAGGGCTGCTGCAGGAGCGTTAACGGCTTTACGGGCTACATCTTGAACAATCTTGCCTGTCTCTTTACCAACAGTGGTTTTGGTGCCAGGAATAGGAGTTTGGCCTACTTTGGTAGCCATCCGCCCCATCTGAACAAAAGGAGCCAGAGGACCAGCAAGGAAGTTAATAGCTCCAGACTTAGCTGCTTCCTTTACACGACCACCAAGAAATTGCCCAAGATCAAAGCCTCGTTGCTGTTTAGGCTTTTGTTGGGGTTTTTGTTGTTGTTTTGCTTGAGGTTTAGGGGCAGCAGCTACTTGTTGTTGAGTAGCAGCACCACCCCATTCTTGTTGATACCGCTGTTGTGCCTCGTTAGGGTCTTGAATAAATACGCTTTGACCGGACTTTAGAGGGATGTAAGGCATTTAGCAGTGCTTTCTAGTTCGCTTCCTCCAAACTAATGGATATAACTAGAAATTGCTATTTAGCGTTTGAACAGCGGAATAAGGTTTTGCTTCACAAAGTTAGCTTGACGTTCTTGGCTGTACTGGAATGATTGGCTAGGAATACCAGATCCAGGTTTGTAGATCTGAATGTGAACGTGTCCAGGATCTCCTGCACCTGTACCAGAACGTCCTGGAACGCTGTCGTGAGGGCTATCGTCACCACTCTTACCAATAGGACGACCACGAGTGATTTGATCACCAGTATTCCAGTAAAGCTGAGCTAGGTGAGCAATACGAATCCGATCACCTTTGTTGTAGCCAGGACCAGCACTAGCAGCTTCAATGATGATGCTGTTACCAAAGCCACCATCCCTACCTGCGTAGATCACGCGACCACTAATTGGTGCAGGGACGTTGTTTGCAATCTGACCGTTTTGACGGACAAGAGTGAAATCAATAGCTCTGTTTTGGCTATGACCGTGGTGGTAGTTAGTAATTCGAATACCTACATCACTAGGAGCAGAGCCAGTAGCAGCGTTTACAGGACGAACAGAAGCTTCAATCTGCTTTGCTCGTTGAGACAGATTAGGAGGCAAGAACTCGTTACCGTAATAAGTTTTGAGTTGCCGTTCAATAATTTCAGACACAGGGATTTTGCCCTGGAACGCAGTACCACTCAGGTTGTTAAGAGACTGCCTAAGAGCCTGACTGAGAGCACCTGTATTACCAGTAAGGACTGCTTTGTTAAGTTCTCCAATCTCAACATCGTTAAACAGCATTTGACTGTTCAAAGCTGTACGAGCAAGGTTTGGATTACGCCCGTAGGTACTAGAAGCAGCAGCAGACCACGCAGCACGGTTATCGGTATCTTTGATATCAATGACCCAACGACCACTAGAATCCTTCCGAGAGCTACCAAGAGCTGGAGCAGCAGCTTTAGCGCCTAGCTTGCCGTAGTTAGTGATGTTGTAGTAACGATCAACGTCGTTGTACTCAGGACGGCTGTAGAAATCAGTTTGAGCCTTTTTGAGAATCTCAAGCTGCACAGCAGGATCGTTTACATCTTTACCAGCTTGACGAGCACGATTGATTTCACGAGTTAGGTACTGAGATCCTTCTGCATTAAGACGTTGCTTGGCTTCAATAATGGCTTGGTTGAGGTAAGCACGTTTCTGTTTAGGAATCTCACCTTTCTCTGTATCCATTGCTTTGATTTGAGGATCCTGCATAAAAGACCCTTTAAGACCATTTAGAAGGCCATCAAGCAGCGTCTTCTGTACCTTGCTGGTAACAGCTCGATCAGCAGCGTTATCAGACCTACGAGCGTTACCAAACAGTTTCAAAGCATCTACATAAAGATTGGTGCCTTGAAGTTGAGAACGAAGATCAGCAGGCATTTCTGTCACACCTGCATCAATCAAATCTTTAGCTTGCTCCAACAGTGCTGCACCTTGCTCAGGCGTCAGAAGGCGGTTAGAGAACTTGTATTGATCACGAATAAGATCTACAGCGCCTTGGTACGACATACCTTGAGGCAAGTAACCACGGCGAGATTGCTCTAGTGCAAAAGCCTCTTCTTGTTGAATACGCTGAATGATCTGAGCATCAGTAGCGTTTGGATTCTCAGTCCACCAAAGCGTTGAACGGTCTTTAATAGTCCGCTGGAACTCCCGCTGTTGACGCTGGATACCACGCTCAATAGAACCTTCACGCAGCTCTTCACGTTTGGTAGCTCGGTCTACAGCTCCCTCAATGACGTTCCTGAGGTTGCGACCTTTACTATCACGCAAATCTGTCAGCTTGATACCGTCAACATCAATTTCTCCAAGAGTTCTCAGAATGTTGTAGGCGCTGTACGTCTGGCCGATATCGTTTAGCTGATCGCCGTTAGCGTCGAGGAAAACAGCATCTTTATCGAACAGATCAAACAAAGCATCAGTAGCTTCTTGCTTTGAATAACCGTTCTTGTTTATCAGCCAGTCCCGTTGTTCAATAACACCAGCTCTCAGCAGGTCAGTACCAAATTGAGTTTCACCTGTAGCAAGGTTGAACTGAGCACCAAGCTTCCACTTACCAAGCAGGATTTCTGAACCTGTTTGTTTGATGGTTCGATCCTTAAGTTCAAAAGCTTTGTTGTTTACATCAGCTTTAAGATCAGCAATCGTTGCACCAATAAGCGGGTCAATCTTTGCAGCTCTGAAAGCTTCTGGAACGTCTGCATAAGGCTTCAGAAGCTCTTGAGCTTTATTGGCAATAGCAGCAGCACGTTCAGCAGGAGAACTAATCTCAGCCAACCGAGAGGCTTGTTGCTTACCCCAAGCAGCTAGCTCAACAGCTGCAGACTGTCCAGCGTTAGTAGCTTTAGTGTCGTAGAAGAAGAAGTTAACCCAAGGGTTGCTTAGTCGGGTCTGGTTAGCAAGAGCAATCTCGCCTTGCTTTTGAAGCCTCTTAGTTTCATCAGCAATAGCTTGAGTGTCTTCAAGAGCTTTTGCTTCTTGTTGTAGAAGAGTTTCTGCTTGGCGTTTCTTATCTTCTTTGTACTTTTCAAAGATCAGATTCTGCGTAGCTTGAAACATCCCGTTCTCACCCAGGAATGATTCAATGCTTTGAAGCGTTTGACGGGTCTTAGTATCCTCTTGGAACCGCCGACCATACATCAATTGCCCACCGACCTGTTCAGGTGTAGCAGCAGGACGAGCAGGTTCTGGAAGCCGTTCAGGGGCTGCAGGAGCCTGTGTCAGATCACGGACCTGACGCTGAGGGGTAATACCAAAACTACTTGTCATTGTGGTGCTTCGTTAGGAACAACAGTGGGCGCAGGTGCTGGAACAGTTGGGATCTTACCTTTTACTTTCTCAGGATCAGGCGGAAGCATATCCCTGTAACTATTCAAAGCGTTAAAAGCTGCACCGGTTATCTGCATCGTAAGAGCAGAACGTGACGGACCACTAACTCGTGAAGGTTGAACAGCTTTAATAGGCAACGGAGCTAGAGGCTTGACTGGATCAGCAATTGGTTGAGGGTTGTAATACTGAACCTGATTGGTTGTGTTCTCACGAGCAATGTTTGCAGCTTCAGCAGCCCTGATCTTGTCGTTGAGACGGAAGTTACGGGTGATCTGACGGTTGCTGACGTTAGCCAGGTACTGTTGGTTGTACTGCTGTTGGAGACTCTCTACAGTCCTACCAGCTTGCCCAGAAGACGCTACACGAGCCTTTGCACCAATAGCTTGAGCCCTGATGCTTTCCAGCTCAATCGTGTCCTTAGCTTCTTCCTCGTAGAACCTACCCTCAAGGTCCGCTAGCTGCCGTTCAAAGTTTTTGGTAGCAGCAGTAGCTACTTGACCTTTATACACAGCTTGCTGTTCAGCCAGCATCTGTTCATACTGACGACGCCTTTCAACGTAATCAGATTCTCGATACCAAGCGTCTAGTTGGAGTTCGTAGTTTCTGTAATTTTGTTGATTTACATTTGCATACTCTGTCCAGAACTGCCTACGAGATTCTGCTGTTGCACGTTTTGCTTCAGCTTCTTGAAAGTCGTAAGCACCCTTAGCTGCAATAGCGTTTACTGAAAACTCAGCAAGCGACAGGATGGAGGGGAGACTAAAAATAGTGTCCTTTAGTTTGTTTAGATCAGAAGGTTGCTTAGGGTTGTCAGCCATTAAAACTTCCTACCAGCAATGTTGAAGTACAGACCAGTCCACTCAAGAGCTACAAACTTAGCCTGATCAATACTGCTATTAACTAGTTCCACTGTAACTTGATCGTTCTTACTCAGGATATGTGCTCTGAATTTAGATTGCTCAAACGGCTCCTCTTCACTCAAAACGATGTTTGCGTTGAGAGGGTCCCTGCGATCAAACTCATACGTTGAGGTATCCCTGAACTTAGGGGTTACTTGAACTTGGAAGTACCGACTGTCGTTGTAGTAGAAGTCGATGTATTTCAGTTGTAGACGACCAGAACGAGAACCAACAAAGGTGTTCTCAGTAGCAGCTCGATCAAACGGCATGATTGTCGGAGGCTGGTACCTAAACGTAAACAGCTCTCCAAACGTCCAGGAGCTAGCTGAGAAGTCACCAATGCTGTCGCACACAAAGCTAGTGACACCAGCAGGGACATTAGCTGCCACAATCCAACGCTTTTTAGATTCGTTGACGTTTGTAGCGTCTTGTTTAATTACGACAAACTGACTGGTATTAACGGTGCGGTAAGGCAACGTAACAGTCGTTTTGTTTGTACCAGCGTCGTAGCTAAAGGTAGCTGTACCGATGTCAGTAGTAATAGAACTAGAGATTCGTCGATCAAGCAGAAACACCTCATCACTACTTTGAGGCGGTCTTGAAACGTTAATCGCTTCAAGGTAATACTCAGTGTTAGCTCCGTTTACATAACTTGCAGTGGTAAACAGAGTGCCCTCAATAAAGTCACACCAGTAGATACTCTTGTTCGGGAAGGTCCACTTATGCCAAGCGTTCTGACGGTTAGTTAGAGAGCCACCAGAAGCTTCCCAGAAGAACTGGTAAACATACAGAGTGTCAGGATCATCAGCGCTAAGGGCAATCAAGAAGTTATCAGTTTTACTGACAGCCAAAGAAGCAATGTTCTTAGGGATGTACTTTGGAATCGTTTCAGTAATAACAGCGGTTTGACCGAGGTTAATACCAACCGTTCTGTCAGTCGTAATGAACGTATGGAACCCAGTGAAGTCTCCTTCCTTAACAGGGAACAACACCTGAGGTCCGATCTGCTCAGGTTTTACTTTGTCCTCCATACTGATCGAACTGATTCGACCTACAGCAGCTGTTTGAGGACTGAACGTAACGTTGTCACCAGAGTACAGACGGAACTGGTTTTCGCTTGAG
>JACCDX011070660.1_pt1 | contig 12419 bp, 7 predicted proteins | sample 7449681 | NCBI WGS metagenome assembly JACCDX01 (sample SAMN15323450, study PRJNA562643) | freshwater metagenome | isolation source: river surface water | place: USA:Blue River Watershed | collected 2017-08-18
ATCGCGGATCCGGACGGCAACCGCATCTGCCTGCACTCGCGCAAGGACGGGACGACGGGGTGATGTCAGTTTGCTGTTTAACAGTATGTGAATTGTGGCAAATGCGGCTTTCCAAAATGAGGATCTACGCGGCATTTCTCCTGGCTCTGTGCGTTTCGAGCGCCGGTTTTTCTTCCGACGCCGAGTGGGTCGCCGAAGTTTTCCAGAAGAAGGTGAACGAAGATTGGCCGAAAGGAGCCGAGGTGCCCGGCCCGTTTGGTGGATTGCGGCATCCATTTCACGATTGGGGTGCACGGGTGATCGTGCTCGGTGACCGGAAATTCAAGGTGACGATGGCAAGATTCAGCACTGAAGAGGTGGCGCGGCGCTTGGTTTACGCGGTGCGTGGGCTTGTTTCCGCAGGAGGAGGCAATGCGAGAGATGCCAAAGCGCTGGGACTCGATGAATACGAAATATGGCGTGGGTATTGGGCGTTGGCCCGACGAGGCAAAGTCGCGATAATGATAACCCCGGAGCCGCAAATCAGTCTGCACAATGGATTTTACGACGCGATGATTTGGTATCTGACGCCGCTGATCGAAGCGGAAGAGGAGAAGGCCGGAGGCCTCGCTGCAGCCAAAAGCGCGGAGGCGAACAAGGGCAGCGAATCAAAGGCCGCGCCACCGGGTGGAACGGTCGGCCAACCGACGAAGCAGGGACCGGGTGGAGCGAGGCGGTAGATGGAGGTTGCGAGGCACGGAGTGCCGGCGGCGCGGTGTGACGATCCTCATCGGGCCGACGGAAACGCCCGTGTGCTGGATGGCGTGGATCGCGGATCCGGACGGCAACCGCATCTGCCTGCACTCGCGCAAGGACGGGACGACGGGGTGAGCGCGGCGGACCGCGAGGCTCGAGGCGCGAGGCCCTGCGCGTTATTCGGCGCGGAGGGCGAGCATCGGGTCGATCCGCGTGGCGCGGCGGGCGGGCAGCCAACAGGCGAGCAGAGCGACCGCCAGCAGGAGCGCGGTCACCGCGCCGAGCGTGCCGACGTCGCCGCCCGCGAGGTCGGGGGCGACCGCGGCGATCAGGCGGGTGGCGGCCGCGGCGCCAAGCAGGCCGATCAGGGCCCCGACGAACGTGAGCCGCACGCCTTGGCCGAGCACGAGCCGCAGCACGTCGCGCGGACCGGCGCCGAGGGCGAGGCGCACGCCGATCTCGTTGGTGCGGTGCGCGACGAAGCCGGCGATCACGCCGTAGAGCCCGAGGGCGGCAAGGAGCACGCCGAGGGCGCCGAAGCCGGTGAGCAGCCAGCCGACCTGGCCGAGGCGCAGCAGCGCGCGGTCGACCCGCGAGCGGGCCGTGCCGGGCAGGTGCAGCGGGAGGTCCGCGTCGATTGCGGCGACGGCTCGGCGCAGCTGGTCGGCGGAGACGGGGCCGCGCACGGCGAGCCAAAGGTTGCTGCCGCGCGGCGCCTGCGCGAAGGGGCGGTAGGTTTGGAAACGGGTCGACGGTTCGCTCGGGTCGGTGGGGAAGCGCACATCGGCCACCACGCCGACGATCTCTTCGTCGCCAATGCGCCGGCCGAGCGCGGATGCGTCCGGCCAAAACGTGCGGGCGAGCGTTTCGTTGACGATGACGACGGCGGGTTGCTCCTCGCGGTCGGCGGCGGTGAAGGCGCGGCCGGCGCGCAGCGGTTGCCCGAGCGCGGCGAAATAGCCGGGCGTGACGCCGTTGACGTGGCGGAGCGGGGCGCGTCCGGGCGGCGGGGCGGCGCGGTCGGGGACGGCGAAGTCGCCGGCGGTGTCGAACGAGCCGATCGGCACCGACCAGGCCACCGCGGCGTGCGTGACGCCGGGCAGGGCGGCGAGTTTTTCCTCGAGCCGGGCAGCGAAGTCCCGCTGTGAACCGGAACCGCCGTAGCGCTTGGCGGGGAGCGCGAGCTGGGCGACGGCGAGGCCGTCGAAGTCCCAGCCCGGCGACTGCGCGGCGAAGCGGGCGACGCCGCGGACCATCAGGCCGGCGCCGGCAAGCAGCACGAGGGCGAGGGCCATCTCGGCGACGATGAGCGCGTGCTGGACGTGGCGGCGCGCGCGGTCGCCGATCACGCCGCGGCCGCCGGCCTTGATACTTTCGCCGGGATCGGCGCGGGCGGCGAGCCACGCGGGGAGCAGGCCGAAGCCGAGGCCCGACAGCGTCGAGGCCGCGAAGGCAAACGCGAGCACCGGCCAGTCCAGCGCGACCGCGAGCGCGTCGCCGGGCTCGAGCGCGCGGTCGAGCAGCATGGTGGCGGCCTGGGCGACAGCGAGGCCCGCGGCGCCGCCGAGCAACGCGAGCAGGAGGCTTTCCGTGAGCAGTTGGCGGAGCAGCCGGCCGCGCGAGGCGCCGAGGGCGCCGCGGATCGCGAGCTCGCGCGTGCGGCGCGCGGTGCGGGCGAACTGGAGGTTGGCGAGATTGGCGCAGGCGATCAGGAGCACGAAGCCGGCGAGCGCCATCGTCGCCCACAGCGAGAGGCGCCCGCGCGGATCCATGGCGTCGAGGATGGGGACGGCGCGCAGGCCGATGCCGGTGTTGGTCGCGGGATGCGCGAGGGCCTGACGCGCGGCGAGGGCGTCGAGGGCGGCAGCGGCCCGGGGGAGCGTGACGCCGGGTTTCAAGCGGGCGATCGAACGGAGAAAATTGCCGCCGCGGTTGGCGCGCTGGTTGGCGTCGAAGGCGAGGGGCGTCCAGAGGTCGCTCGTGCCGAACAGGGGGCGATCACGGAAGTTCGCCGGCATGACGCCGATCACGGTGAACGCCTCGCCGTCGAGGCGCAGCGTGCGGCCGAGGATGGCCGGATCGCCGGCGAAGCGGCGCTGCCAGAAACCGTGGTCGAGCACGACGACGCGCTCGCCGCCGGGGCGATCTTCTTCGGCGGAGAACGTGCGCCCGAGCAGGGCGCGGACGCCGAGCAGCGGGAAAATCTCCGCGGAGGCCTGCACGCCGCCGACGCGTTCGGCGGGCTGGCCGGGCTCGGCGAGGTTGAAGGGCCGGGGCTGGTAGGCCGCCATGCCGGTGAAGACGTCGTTCTGCGCCTGCTGGTCGAGGAAGTTGGCGGGCGAGTGGGGCCAGCGCTGCGAGTGCGGCGAGGTGCGGAAGACCTGGACGAGGCTCTCGGGCGCGGGAAACGGCAGTTCACGCTGCAGCAGCGCCTGCAGGACCGAGAACATGGCGGTGTTGAGCCCGATGCCGAGGGCGAGGGTGGCGATCGCGACGCCGGCAAAGACGGGGCTCTGCCAGAGTCCGCGCGCGGCGAAGCGCAGATCCTGCCGCGCCTGGTCGAGCCAGAGCCAGCCGCGCTGGTCGCGGGCGCGTTCCTTGATCTGCTCGACGCCGCCGAAGGCGCGGAGGGCGGCGTGGCGCGCGTCGGCGGGGGACAGGCCGCGGGAAATGTTCTCCGCGGTCTGAAGGTCGAGGTGCGCGCGCAGTTCTTCGGCCATGTCGGCGTCGAGGCGGTCGCCGCGAAAGAGGGCGCGGAGGCGGCGGAGGAGGAGGCGCATATTTTCAGTCCGGCGAATTGCGTTCGACACTCGGCATGCCGCTCACTCCGCCCGCAGCGCCACCATCGGGTCGACCTTCGCGGCCCGGCTCGCGGGCATCAGGCTCGCGGCGAGGGCGCTCAAAGCGAGCAGCCCAGCATTGGCCGCAAGGACCAACGGATCGCCAACAGGAGTTTGATAAAGCAGCGTTTCAATCAGGCGCATGGCCCAAAACGTGCCCGCGCCGCCAGCCAGCAATCCGAGTCCCACCGCGCCGGCTTCATGCCGGAGCACGAGCCACCGCAGATCCACCGCTTGTGCGCCGAGCGCGATTCGAATGCCAAACTCACGGGTTCGCTGTGCCACCGCATAGGCGGTGACGCTGTAGATTCCACCGGCGGCGAGCAGCAGCGCCACACCGGAGAAGATGCCAAACAGCGACATGGCAAAACGCTGCCGCGCAATTGAGCCCGCGACCAGATCGTCGAGCCGTTCGAGGCGCGCGATGGGTAGCTCGGGTTCGGACTCGTGTAATTCGCGACGCAGCAGTGGCGCCAATGCACTCGGTGCGATCTCGGACCGGGCGACAAAATGCACGATGCCACTCGGGGCTTGCGCGAACGGCTCGTAGTTCTGCGGCACGATTTCGCCGTCGTGGCCGTCATGCCTGACGTCGCCCACGATCCCGACAATCGTTCGCCACGTGTTCCGATCATGACCGTCCCATCGGATTCTTCGCCCGATCGGGTCCTCATCCGGGAAGAAACGACGGGCGAGCGACTCGCTGATGATCGCCACCGGCAAGGACCCCGCGCGATCATGCTCCGTGAAGATGCGTCCGCGTCGCAACGGAACGACCATGGCGCGGAAATAATCGGGTGTGACGCGAAAGAAAATCGTTCCCGGACGCGCATCAAACGGCACGTCCCTGCCCTCGATGTCGAGCCGGTGAGCCGTGTTTCCATCGCCGGAGAAGGGCAGCGGGAACGACGCGCCGACGGAGAGGACTCCGGGCAGCGCCGCAAACCGCGCCGCCAAGGTCTCCGCAAACTGCACCTGTTTCTCCGGGGTGCCGTGTTGCGGCTCCACTCGAAGCATCAGGGCACCCTCCGGCATAAATCCGGGGTCGGCCCGATTCAGCCGCAAGAAGCTACCAAGGAGCAGACCGGCGGCGGTCAGCAACATGAAGGCGAGCGCCACCTGAGCCACGATGAACCCATGGCGAAACAGCCGCGCGCCGCGCGCTGCGCTCGCGCCGCGATCGGCACCTTTGAGTGAGTCGGAGAGATTGCGGTGTGCGCCGCACCACGCGGGCACAAGCCCGACGCCCATGCCGACGAGCAGCGTGAGGACAAAGGTGAAGCCTACGGCGCGCCCGTCCAGCGCGACCTCGGCCGCGCGGGGCACATCGAAGGGCGCGAGTGCCAGCAGCCCGGCCATGCCGCCTTTCGCCACGGCCAGCCCAAACGCACCGCCCAGCACGGCGAGAACCAGGCTTTCTGTCAGGAGCTGACCGCCAATGCGGAGGCGACTGGCGCCAAGGGCGGCCCGCACCGAAATTTCGCGGTGGCGCACGATCGCGCGGACGAGGAGCAGATTTGCCAGGTTGACGCTTGCGATCATGAGCACCACCACAGCGGCGGCAAATACGGCATACAAGAGGCCCCTCACCGAGCGTGTTTCGAATTCGAGCAACGGCGTAACGCGGGCCGACCATTCCTTGTTCCACGCCGGGAATTGCGCCGCTGCACGCGTGGCCAGCACATTCATCTGCTCCTGCGCCTGTTCGGCGGTGACACCCGGTTTCAGTCGTCCGACGACCCACGAAAAAAAGCGGCCGTGAGACTGCCACATCTGATCGGGAATTCCCAGCGGCGTGAAGATTTCGTCTTCGCCTCCCCGGAAATCCGCCGGCAACACGCCAATGATCGTGAATATATCCCCGCTGAGGCGTATCGCGGAGCCGATGACGTCGGGCCGTCCGCCGAACCGTCTCTGCCAAATCGTGTGGGTGAGCACAGCCACTTTGTTCCTGCCCGGCGTGTCCTCGGTCGGACCGAAAAGACGGCCGTGCGCAGGTTGCACGCGGAGCAGTTCGAAATAGCGGCCGGTCACTCCGGCTATCCTGGCGCGGACCGGCTCGCCGGAACCGACGAGATTGTAGCTGTAGCCGGTGCGCACAGCCATGCTCTCGAAGAGATCCGCTTGTTCGGTCCAGGCCCGAAAGCTTGCCGGCGAGACGGCGACGAGCGCATAGCGTGGATGACTTTCTTGAACAATCACGAGCCGCTCGGACTCCGCGAACGCGATCGGACGCAGTAGCACGGAGTTCACCACGGTGAAGATCGCGCTGCAGGCGCCGATGCTGAGGGCGAAAGTGAGGATCACCGCAATCGCGAAGCCAGGGTTTCTGCGCAACTGGCGCGCCGCGTCCCGGATGCTCTGGAATACTACATCCAGCGTCGGCCAGCCGCGCTGGTCGCGGGCGCGTTCCTTGATCTGCTCGACGCCGCCGAAGGCACGGAGGGCGGCGTGGCGGGCGTCGGCGGGGGAGAGGCCGCGGGCGATGTTCTCCGCGGTCTGGAGGTCGAGGTGCGCGCGCAGTTCCTCGGCCATCTCGGCATCGACGCGGTCGCGGCGGACGAGCGCGCGGAGACGGCGGAGGAGGCGCATGACCGGGCGGGCTAGCCGGCGGGGGCGTCAGGTGGCCTTGAGCACGAGATTGATGGCGGCAGAGATCTGGCGCCAGTTGGCCGTCTCGGCGTCGAGCTGTTTGCGGCCGGACGCGGTGAGCTCGTAGAAGCGGGCGCGGCGGTTGTTTTCGGAGACGCCCCACTCAGCCTTGATCCAGCCCTTGTCCTCGAGGCGGTAGAGCGCGGGGTAGAGCGAGCCCTGCTCCACTTGCAGCACTTCGTCGGACATCTGGCGGATGCGGACGGAAATGCCGAAGCCGTGCATCGGCTCGTGCTGGAGCGATTTCAAGATGAGCAGATCGAGCGTGCCCTGGAGCAGCTCGGGGGGAGTCGGGGCTTTGGCCATGTGCCTTTCCTAGATATTCTAGGAGAGCAGGGTCAAGGGCTTTCCTGTAGAATGTCTAGGGAAGAGTTGGGTCGGGATGAGGAGGCCGGAGAATCCGCGGCCGGGGACATGTGGGGTGAGGTCGCGGGGCGAAATCCGGGGCGAGCGCGTGCCGCGGGCAGGGCGTGCTGGGAGCGGTGAGACGGAAAGCGAGGGAAGGGCGGAACGACGTCGCGTGATTTTCCTCGCGTCCTGGGGACGGTGTGGCGCGTAGCAGGGTCGTGCCGTCGTCTCCTGATTCTGTCGCCGCGTCCGTTTCGCCGTCGTCCCCCGCCCCGCGGGCGGCGGGCGAGGTCGTGCTCGCGGTGGAGGGCGTGGTGAAGCACTACGGCGCGCGGCGCGTGCTGGACGGGGTGTCGTTCGCCGTGCGGGCGGGCGAGCGGGTGGCGCTGACGGGGCCCTCGGGCAGCGGGAAGACGACGCTGCTCAACTGCCTCGGCGGCATCGACCGGCCGGACGCGGGCAGCCTCACGCTGCGCGGGGAGCGCATCGACCGGCTCGGGTCCGATGCGTTGGCGCGGTTGCGGCGCGAGCGCGTGGGCACGGTGTTCCAGTTTTTCCACCTGCTGCCGACGCTGAGCGCGGCGGAGAACGTCGAGCTGCCGCTGCAATTGCTGGGCGTGCCGACCGCGGAGCGCGGGGCGCGGGTGGCGGCGTTGCTGGAGCGGGTGGGGCTGACGGCGCGGGCGGAAGCGCGGCCGGCGCAGCTCAGCGGCGGCGAACAGCAACGCATCGCGATCGCGCGGGCGCTGGTGCACCGGCCGGCGCTGGTGTTGGCGGACGAGCCGACGGGCAATCTCGATTCGGCGAGCGGCGACAACATTTTGCGCCTGCTGCGCGAGCTGACGGACGAAACGCACACGGCGCTGGTGCTGGTGACGCACAGCGAGGAGGCCGCGGCGATCTGCCATGCGCGCGTGCACCTGCGCGACGGGCGGGTCGTCGCATGAAGCCGGAGACCGCAGTCGCCGCGGCCCCGCGCACGGTGCCGCTCCTGCTGGCGCGGTTCGCGCTCCGGCACGCGCGGCTGGCGCCGCGGCAGACGGCGCTGCTCGCGGGCATTTTGGCGCTCGGGGTGGCGGTGTTTGTTTCGGTCCGCCTGGCCAACCGGGCGGCGGTGGCGAGTTTCACGCACTTCACGGACACGTTGACGGGGCGCAGCGACTGGATCGTGCAGCCGGCGGCGGGCACGTTGCCGGAAAGCGTGCTGCCGGAGTTGCGGGCGGCGCTGGCGGAGCAACCGGCGTTGCTGCTGCCGGTGGTGGAATCGACCGCGGCGCGGCTGCCGCCGCCGGGGACGACGGCGCGATTCGGGCGAACGTCGTTCACGCTGCTCGGCCTCGATCTGATCGCGTTGACCAACCTCGCGCGGCAGCAGGCGGCGGGGCAGCCCTTGCTGGCGCAGCGCACGACCGGGGCCGGCGCGGCCGCGGGGCGGAGCGCGGATGCGGGCGCGAGTTTCTGGGCGAATTTCCGCCGCGGACCGCAGGTGTGGATCAGCGCGGCGCTGGCGGCGGAACTCGGGGCGGCGCGTGCGCTCGACCTCGTGATCAACGACACGGCGCATACGTTGCCGGTCGCAGGCCTCATCCCGGAGGCGGCGGATGCGCCGCGCGCGCCGGCGACGCTGATCTTGCTCGATCTGCCGCACCTGCAGGCGCTGACGGGCAAGACGGGGCGGATCGACCGCGTGGAACTCGTGGTCGCGCCGGGGCCGCAGCTGGCGGAGCGGCGCGAGGCGTTGCGCGCGAAGTTGGAGGAGCTCGGGCGCGGCGGGGAGCGCTGGCTGGTGACGTCGCCGGGGGCGAAGCGGGAGACGGCGGAGGCGATGACGCGGGCGTTTCGGCTCAACCTCACGGTCCTCTCGCTGATCGCGCTGCTCGTGGGGCTGTATCTGATTTTCCAGGCGCTCGACGGCGCGGTGGTGCGGCGGCGGGCGGAAATCGCGATTTTGCGTTCACTCGGCGTGGAGGAGCGTTCGATCCGGCGGGCGTGGCTCGCCGAGGCGGCGCTCCTCGGGCTGGTGGGCGGGGGGCTCGGCGTGCTGCTGGGCTGGGCGGGGGCGCAGCTCTCGGTGCGCGCGGTCGGACAGACGGTCAATGCGCTCTACTACGCGACGACGGTGGCGTCGGCGACGCCCAGTGCGGGCGAGGTGCTGCTCGGCGTGGGACTCGGGGTGGCGGCGAGTCTCGCGGCGGGCTGGGGGCCGGCGCGGGCGGCGGCGCGCACGCCGCCGGCGCAGGTGTTGGTGCGCGGGGCACCGGCGGCGGCCGGGGCGGCGGTGTTTCGCTCGGTGTGGCTGGGCCTCGGACTGGTGGCGCTCGGCGTGGTCTGCGCGCAGCTCCCGCCGCTGCGGTTTGCCGGCGGCGGACGGTTTCCGCTGGCGGGGTATGCGGCGGCCTTTCTGTGGATCTTCGGCGGCGGCATACTGTGCGGGTTTTTGCTGCCGCGGTTTGCGGCGCTCTTTGCCGCGGCGCGGACGCGCTCGGCGGTGGCGCGGGTGGCGCTGTCGCACCTCGCGGCGCCCTCGGGGCGGCACCGGCTGGCGGTGGCGGCCTTGCTCTGCGCGATCGGAATGACGGCGGGGATGGCGGTGCTGGTGGGGAGCTTCGAGCAGTCGGTGCAGAGCTGGGTGCGGCGCTCACTGAGGGCGGACCTCTATCTTTCGAGCAACGGGGCGCAGAGCGCGTCGTCGCAGAACCGGCTGGCGCCGGCGACGTGGCGGGCGCTGGCGGCGGACCCGGCGGTGGAGGCGGCGGCGGTGGTCTCCGCGTTTCCGCTGCGGCTCGACGGGGCGGAGACGCTGCTGACCGGGACGGACCTGGCGCTGATGCGGGCGCGGTCGGACCTGCCGTGGGTGGAGGCGCCGCGCGACGCGGCGGTGTTCGATCCGGCGCGCAACGCGGGGCTGGCGCTGGCGAGCGAGAGTTTCGCGGAGCGCTTCGGCCGGCGGCGCGGGGACACGGTGCGCGTCCCGACCCCGGCGGGGCCGCGCGACGTGACGCTGGCGGGGATCTATGCGGACTACGGCAACGAGCGCGGCTCGCTCCTCGTGGAACGAACGCATCTGACGGCGTGGTTCGGCGACGACACGGCGGCGAGTCTGTCGCTGTTTCTGCGGCCGGGGACGGACGCGGAGGCGCTGCGGGCGACGCTGCTGGCGCGGCACCCGGGGCTCGCGATCTACACCAACGCGACGCTGCGCGCGGAAATCCTGCGCATCTTCCGGCAGACCTTCTCCATCACCTACGCGCTGGAGGTGATCGGCGTGATCGTGGCGGTGATCGGGTTGGCGCTGACGCTGGTGAGCGTGCTGCTCGACCGGCGCGACGAGCTGACGACGCTGCGGGCGCTGGGCTTTGCGCGGGCGGAGATCGCGCGGGCGACGGCGCTCGAAGGCACGGTGGTGGCGGGAGCGGCGACGGCGGGCGGGCTGGTCGTGAGCCTCGGGCTCGGCTGGCTGCTGATTTTTGTGATCAACAAACAGTCGTTCGGCTGGACGCTGCAGTTTGCGCTGCCCTGGGGGCAGCTGGCGGCGCTGGGGGCAACGGTCGTCGCGACGGGTGCGGCGGTGAGCTACGCGGTGGGCCGCTGGGGCGCGGACCTGCCGGCGGATCGGGAGGAATGAGCATGCGACGGCCTCAACTACTTGAACGCTGGATACGCGGGGCGGTGCTGCTGATGGCGGCGCTGGGCGGCGGGGGCGGGATGCGGGTGGCGGGTCAAACCGCCGCGGCGCCGGCGGCGGTCGCCCCGGTGATGACGACGGCGGACGGGTTTGCGGTGCCGCAGCCGGGGCGGCGGTTTGTTTTTCCGCGGGACCACGGCAATCACCCGGACTTCCGGATCGAGTGGTGGTATGTGACGGGGCACCTTTTCACGGAGGAAACTCCGGCGCGGCGCTACGGGTTTCAGGCGACGTTTTTCCGGCAGGCGGCCCCGCGCGCGAAGGCGGCGGATGCGAATCCGGCCTTCGGCACGGACCACGTTTATCTGGCGCACATGGCGCTGGTCGACGTGCAGACGGGGACGTTTCTCCATCAGGAACGGCTGAACCGGGCGGGGTGGGACGCGGCGGCGGCGACCGAGACGCTGGACCTGCGCAACGGCGACTGGTCGTTGCGGCTGGCGGATCCGGCCGACGCGAGCCTGACGCCGACGCTGGTGTTGCGCGGCGGAATCGACGCGGAGGCGGCGTTTGCGCTGACGCTGCGCGCGACGAAGCCGCTGGTCGTTTTCGGCGAGGACGGGGTGTCGCGCAAGGGTGCGGATCCGACCGCGGCGAGCCATTACCTGACGTTCACGCGGCTGGCGACCGAGGGGACGTTGACGCGGCGCGGCGAGCGCGGGACGGCGACGGTGCGCGTGACCGGCGAGGCGTGGATGGATCACGAAATCAGCAGCAGCCAGCTGAGCGCGGGGCAGGTCGGCTGGGACTGGCTGAGCGTGCACCTGCAGGACGGACGGGACGTGATGCTCTACCGGCTGCGGTTGCGGGACGGCGGCGCGGATCCGGCGTCGACGCTGACCTGGGTGGACCGCGCGGGTGCGACGACGCGGGCGGCGTTCACGTGGGACGTCTTGGAGCGGTGGCGGAGTCCGGCGACGGGCGCGGAGTATCCGGCGCGGATCCGGGTGACGACAACGGATCCGGCGACGGGGGCGGCGGTGACGTTGACGGTGGAGCCGCTGGTGGCGGCGCAGGAGCTGCCGGGCACGCTGGGCGGCATCCCGTATTGGGAAGGCGCGTGCCGAGTGCGCGACGCGGCGGGGCGCGAGATCGGATCGGCTTACCTGGAGCTCACGGGCTACGCGAAGGAGCTGAAATTCTGAGCCGGGGCCCGCGCGCGGGCCGGCGGCCACGACCTTTATGACCACACCTGTTGCACTCATCGCCGGGGTAACCGGCGGACTCGGTTCGGATCTGGCGCGCCGGCTCACAGCGGCGGGCTGGCATGTCGCGGGCTACGCCCGGTCCGGGGAAAAACTCGCGGCGCTGCGCGCGGAGCTGCCGGGGCTGGTGACCTTCGAGGCGGACGCGACGCAGGCGGCGCAGGTCGAGGCGGCGGTGGCGGGCACGGTGGCGCAGTGCGGACGGATCGACGCCTACGTGCACGCGGTGGGCTCGATGCTGCTGAAATCGGCGCACCTGACGAAGCTCGAGGAGTGGCACCGCACGCTGGACGTGAACCTGAACTCGGCGTTCTACGGCCTGCGGGCGGCGGTGGGGCCGATGCAGGCGCAGAACGGCGGCAGCATCGTGCTCGTCAGCTCGGTGGCGGCGCAGACGGGCTTGCCGAGCCACGAGGCGATCGCGGCGGCGAAGGGCGGCATCGACGGGCTGGTGCGGGCGGCGGCGGCGAGTTACGCGGCGCGGCAGATCCGCGTGAACGCGGTCGCGCCCGGGCTGGTGGACACGCCGCTGGCGGCGCCGTTGCTCGGCTCGGAGCAGGCGCGGGCGATGTCGGAAAAGTTGCACCCGCTCGGCAAGATCGGCCGGCCGGCGAACATCACGAGCCTGATCGCGTGGCTGCTGTCGGCGGACGCGGATTGGGTGACGGGGCAGGTGTGGTCGGTCGACGGCGGCATGGCGCACGTGCGCCCGCGGCCGAAGGTGTGACGCGGCCGGGCGCGGGCGCGCTTGGCACGGGGGCCGAAGCGTGCGTGGGTGGCGGGGTCGTGCGCGCGTTTTCCGACTACAGTCTGGCCGAGCTGGAAGGGCTCTTCGCGGCGTGGGGGCACAAGCCCGTCCACGCTGCGCGGCTCCTGCGCGCGGGCTACGCCCGGTCCGGGGAAAAACTCGCGGCGCTGCGCGCGGAGCTGCCGGGGCTGGTGACCTTCGAGGCG
>JACCDX010990834.1_pt1 | contig 12418 bp, 11 predicted proteins | sample 7449681 | NCBI WGS metagenome assembly JACCDX01 (sample SAMN15323450, study PRJNA562643) | freshwater metagenome | isolation source: river surface water | place: USA:Blue River Watershed | collected 2017-08-18
CCCGTCAACTCCTCGGCAAAGTGCATCGCGTCGCTCATGGAACCCCCGTTACCACAGCTGTAGATGGCATTGCCTGCCCGCAGCGCTTCGATCAGAACGCTGGCGGCCGCCTCAATACTCGCAATGTTGGACTCAACAGCCATGAAGCGCTGCAGGTAGTCGTGGGAATCGTTCAATGTTGCGATGATATGTTGTTTCAAGGTTCACCTGTCTGTTTGTTAGTCTGTCGTGTAATCAGGGCAATCCGTTCAATCGCCCAGCTCCCAGCCGGAGGTAATCGGGTAACGGCGATCTCGGCCGAAACCGCGCTGGGTAAGCCGAACCCCGATGGGGCCCTGACGGCGCTTGTATTCATTGAGGTCTACCAGACGCAACACTCGTCGGACGGTGGCTTCCGCATACCCTCTGGCCATGATGTCGGCGGCGCTGCAATCCTGCTCGACATACAACTCCAGTATGGCATCCAGCTCGTCATACGGAGGCAGGTTGTCTTGGTCCACCTGCCCCGGAGCAAGTTCTGCAGAAGGCGGTCGATCAATGACGGCCTGGGGAATGACAGGATGCGCCAGAGCATCAGCTTGGGCGTTGCGGTATTCACACAGCCGGTAGACCAGCGTTTTAGGGACATCCTTCAAGACATCGAAACCACCGGCCATGTCGCCATACAGCGTGCAATAGCCCACCGCAATCTCGCTCTTGTTGCCAGTGGTCAGCACCAGTGCCCCTTTTTTGTTGGAAATTGCCATCAGCAGCACACCTCGACAGCGTGCTTGGATATTCTGCTCGGTGACATCGACAGGCAAGCCTGCAAATTCCTCGGCAAGCGCGGCGGTGAAACTGTGGTAGGCGTTGTTGATCGGAATCACGCTGTAGTGAATGCCGAGCCGCTCGGCTTGAGCACGCGCCTGATCGAGACTGAGCTGCGAGGTATAGGTGAATGGCATCATCACCGCCTGGACACGGTCGGCGCCCAGAGCGTCGGCCGCAATCACCAGGGTCAGGGCTGAATCGATTCCCCCAGACAGCCCCAGCACTACCCCTTTGAAACGATTCTTGTGAACGTAGTCGCGGACTCCCAGCACCAGCGCTTTGTATAAACCCGCTTCGATGCTATCAGGGGAAATCGTCGGCCCTGCAGCCACGTTCAAACGGGCGGGACTGGCATCGCCCGGAGCCACGTCAAGATACACAGGGAACAGTCCTTCCTGGAAAGATGGCGCCTGCACGAGACATTCTCCCTCGGCATTGACCGCCATCGAGGAACCATCAAACACCAGCTCATCCTGCCCTCCCACGAGATTGACATAGACAATGGGAATTCCAGTTTGTTGTGCCCGTGTGCGCAACAATGCCACACGCTCCGCCCCCTTGTTGCGATGAAAAGGCGACGCGTTGATATTGATGAGCAGATTCGCACCAGCCTCCGCTGCCTGTCGCGTGGGGCCCTCTTCCCACATGTCTTCGCAGATCGTCATCGCCACCGCGATGCCCTTGATGTTCACCACACAAGGCTCATGCCCGGGAGAGAAATACCGGCGCTCATCAAACACCTGATAGTTGGGCAGACACTGCTTGCGGTAGGTGGCGAGAATTTCCGCGCCCTTGATGAGCGAGACGGCGTTGTAGAGATGACCGTCCTCGTGGAGCGGATAGCCAATCAGCATATGCACAGGCAAATCAGCAGACAGGATCCTTTGCAACGCCTTGTCGATACGCATCTGCAAACCTGGCCGCAACAACAGGTCTTCAGGGGAATAGCTGGTCAGGGTCAATTCGGGAAAAGCGATGATGTCGGCATCATGCTCGGCGATGGCCTGTTGTGCGGCTGCAATCACCCGCTCCGTGTTGCCTTTGATGTCCCCCACCAGCAGATTCAGCTGGGCCATAACAACGGTTAAACGCCCTGGCATACACTCCCCAATTGCCCGAAAGGCACTTATGGCTATTGTCAAACAAGTGCGATATTGTCCGACAAACAAACCGCTTAAGCAAAACGCAAATCACCTCGCCAGGAACTTCCCAACAAGAACTCTCCGGGCCGGAAAACCCCGATCGCCATGGATGCCAGCACCCAGACAGACCAGAATCATCGAATTCTGCAGATCTACAATATCTATCGGGTCATTCTCGCACTCGTCCTGATGGCCACCTTTCTGACCAGCCCCACCACGACGCAATTGGGCAGTCATGACTCCGACCTCTTCCAGGACATTCTGATCGCTTACGGAATCTTCAGTGTGCTGGTGATTGTCCTGACAAGACCTGCCCAGGATGTCAGGGCAAGGCAGAGCCTGCTCAGCTCGGTTTTTATTGCAGACATCCTGGCCATTGCGCTAATTGCCTACAGCTGCGGGGGCATGGTCAGCGGCCTCGGCCTGCTGCATCTGGTGACCATAGCCGCTGGCAGCATGTTGATCTTCGGTCGCATGAGTACCTTCCTGGCCGCCATCGCCAGCATTGCCACCATCTATGCAGAGGTCTATCTAAGCTTCAGCTCGGACGTAGTCGCCAATCAATACATGCAGGCCGGCCTGCTGGGAATACTGCTGTTTGCCACATCTTTGTATCTGCAGTCTTTGAGCGACCGCATGCGACGCAGTGCATTGCTGGCAGCCGAACAGGCCACCAGCATCGTCAATCTGGAGCAGCTGAACCAGCTGGTTATTCAGCGCATGCGTACAGGGATCGTCGTCGTGGATGCCGCTGCCAGAGTACTGACTGCGAATGACGCCGCGATGCAGATGCTGGGGCTTGGCAGCGCCAGCGTTGCAGCGCAAAAGGCGCTCCCACCCGTTCTTCAGCAGCATCTGCTTTCCTGGAGGAGCAGACCGAACCGCCGCGTCCCCACCTTTGCCATCAATACCGCCGCCCCACCACTGCAGGCCAGCTTTGCCTATCTGAATCCCGCTTCCGAATCCAATGTAGTCATTTTTCTGGAGGACAGCACGCAGATCATCCAGCGCGTGAGACAGATGAAGCTGGCGTCGCTGGGACGCCTGACAGCCAGTATTGCCCATGAGATTCGCAATCCTCTGGGAGCCATCAGCCACGCGAGTCAGTTGCTCCAGGAAGCCGAAGGATTGCAGCAGACTGACCACCGTCTGCTTGAGATCATTCTCAACCACTGCAGCAGGGTCAATCTGATTATTGAAGATGTCCTGCACATGTCCCGACACAAGCAGGACGGCAGCGAAAGAATCAACCTGTTCGACTGGCTGAGCCGCTTTGTGGACAGCTACTGTGAGTCACATTCGCTGAACGGGAAGATTACAGTCGACATATATCCGCGCTCGACCGAGGTCCGCGTGATTGCAAGCCAGCTCGAACAGATTCTTACCAATCTTGTGGAAAACGGCCTGCGCTACAGTGAGCAGGCTACCGGCAACGCCACTTTGCGAATAACGGGCGGACTCGGCCGCAAAGCCGAGCTGTCCACACCGGTATTGCATGTGATTGATGAAGGACCGGGAGTGTCGGCGGAAGCCGAGGAACATCTCTTCGAACCGTTCTACACGACCAACCCCAAGGGTACCGGGCTGGGACTTTATATCTCCAAGGAACTGTGCGAAGCTAATCAGGCCCGGCTTTCCTACCGCAGAACCAGCACAGGCAAGAGTTGCTTCACCATCCATTTCCCGCACGCCGACAGAAATATGGATTGAAAAATTCCCGCGTAATTCCCCCGTACTGGAACTCTTATGACTGGCAGTGTGCTGATTGTTGATGATGAGCCCGATATTCGCGAGCTGCTCGAAATCACTCTGGGGCGGATGTCTCTCATTACCGAAAGTGCGAGCAATCTGAGCAGCGCCAACGAGCTTCTGCAGAAGAGAAAGTTCAGCCTCTGTCTCACCGACATGAAACTTCCTGACGGTGATGGACTGGACCTCGTCGAACATATTCAGCGTTTTTACAGCCACATGCCTGTGGCGGTCATCACTGCTCACGGAAATACCGAGACGGCCATTCGCGCACTGAAGGCTGGAGCATTCGTCTTTGTCTCCAAGCCCGTTGACCTGCAGAAATTGCGAGATCTGGTCAATGCCGCTTTGAAGCTGTCATTGCAATCACAGGCTCCGCTGGCAGCAGCCGCGAAATCCGCCAGAGAAGTCAATATAACCGGCAATTCAACAACGATACGCAATTTGCGCGAACAGATTGCACGCCTGTCCCGTAGTCAGGCACCCGTCTTCATCCACGGAGAGTCCGGCAGTGGCAAGGAATTAGCGGCGCGTTCCATCCACGATCAAAGTGCGCGCGCAGACGGTCCCTTTGTTGCAGTGAACTGCGGAGCGATTCCTGCGGAACTGATGGAAAGCGAACTGTTCGGGCACGTCAGGGGCAGCTTCACAGGTGCCGACAAGGACAAGATCGGATTGTTTCAGGCGGCCAGAGGCGGCTCGCTGTTCCTGGATGAGGTGGCCGATCTGCCACTGCACATGCAGGTGAAACTCCTGCGTGTCATTCAGGAAAAGTCGGTGCGCCCGGTAGGCTCGCAAACGGAAATTCCGACCGACGTGCGCATTCTGAGTGCCAGTCACAAGAATCTTGCTGAGGAGGTTAACCGACGCAACTTTCGCCAGGATCTCTATTACCGGATCAATGTCATCGAGCTGAATGTCCCAAGTCTGCGACAGCGGCGGGACGACATCGCTGAACTTGGCAGAGAGATTCTGCTGCGGATTGCCGACGACAACCACATCAGCCCGGTGCCGTCTCTCAGCCCCGAGGCGCTCCAGGCGCTGTGCGAATATTCCTTTCCCGGCAACATCCGCGAGCTTGAAAATATTTTGCAGCGCGCCGTGACGCTGTGTGAGAACGGCGTCGTGTCAGTCCAGAATCTGGATCTCCAAAATAGCAGCGTAGTCCCTGCGCCCATCGCGCACTCTCAGGCCGCCGGGACACCGGCAGGGGCGGCGGAGCCAACTTTCAGCCTGCCGCGCGGCGATGGCTTCTCTCTCGAAAATCATCTCGAAACCATCGAGCGCAAGGCCATCGAGCAAGCGCTGGAGGAATCGCGTTGGAACAAGACAGCGGCGGCGCAGCGGCTCGGAATGAGCTTTCGATCGCTGCGTTATCGGATGAAAAAACTCAACATGGAGTAGTAACGGCGCAGACCGGGCGTAGGCTCTAGGTCCCCTACCCGGTGACGCTCCGCGAGACCGGGTCGTATGGACTCGGGTCAACGGACGGTTGTCGCTCCAGGACGATATCGACCAGCAACTGCGCCGACGCCGGAGCAAGCACCAGACCATTGCGATATTGCCCCGCATTGACATAAAGATTGTCGATGCCTGGCACTCTCCCAATGAATGGCACCCCATCCGGCGCCCCTGGCCGCAATCCGGCCCATTGGCGTTCCACCCGACACTCCGCCAGCGCTGGTAACAACGCCTCGGCACTGCGGCGCAGACTTTGCAGCGCCTCCTCCGTGGTGGACTTGTCGAAGGCGGTGTGTTCCAGCGTGCTGCCCATCAGCAAATAGTTATCGCGGCGAGGAATCAAATAGCGCCCATCCGTGAGGACTATCGTTTCGAGCAAGCGTCGCGGTGGTCGGAACAACAGCATCTGTCCCTTGACAGGCACGACCGGCAGCGACACGTCCAGCGTCTCCAGAAGCTCGCCCGACCATGCGCCTGCGGTAATGATCACGTGCTCGGCGCAGAGCAGCTCCACCACTCCCTCGCATAAGACCTCAACGTGAGAAACCCGGCGCCCGCGGCTGGTGCCGCTGGTGATGGTATGCAGTGACAAAACCCGGGTGTTCTCTCTGATCCGAGTGTGAGGATTACGCTGCAGGCTGCCGAGCAGTGCCTGACCCAGGCGTGGATTGCGGATATTGGCGATATCAGGCATCCACAAGCCCTTGCCAAAACCGGGCGCCAGCTCCGCCTCCCGGTCATAAATGAAGGATGGGGCCACTGGGTACAGTGCCTTGTCGTTGGTCGCCGCCCATTGCAGCGCTTCCTCCTCGTCTTTTGCATTGAGCATCAACAAACCGGTACGCTCGAATTCCGGATCGATGCCTGTTTCGTCGAGCAGTTGCCCCACGAGCTGCGGATAGGCCTGCTGTGCCTGCGAAGCGAGCGCCGTGACGGCCGGTGAATAGCGCCAGGGATAGAGAGGCGAGACTATCCCGCCACCCGCCCACGAAGATTCCCGGCAACATCGTCCCTGTTCCACCAGAGTGACTTTCGCGCCTGCGGCCGCGAGTTCGCGCGCCACCAGCAGACCGATGACGCCGCCTCCTATGATCAAAAATTCACTCATCTGCCTGCCGCTCTCTCCTGCACTATGCCTTCAGGGCCACCCCTGCAGCCCCGAATTATCGACCCCTCGACGCGAGCGCAATCGCGGCACGTGGTCTAGACTTGCGGTGGGCAACTGTAACACAAGGAGGTGTCAGTCATGTCTCGCTCCACTGGCGTCAACATTGGAATCCGCTCTGGTTTTCTCATTCATCACCGGGGGTTCACGCTCACTGAACTCATTACCACACTCGCGATTGTCGGCATTCTTTCCGGCCTCGCCGCTCCCGGCCTGCAAGCGCTCACGGAACAGAAACAAGGGGAGACGACATTGCGGACACTGGCAGAACATCTGGCTTTGGCCCGCGCCAGTGCCGCCAGCTATGGCCAGACGGTGACCTTCTGTCGCTCCGCCGACGGACGCACTTGTTCAGGCACCTGGAGCGACGGCAGTATCGTCTTTACCGACAGGAATGCAGACCGGCTGATCAATCAGGACGACCTGCTGCTGCGCAGTCAGGTCACCCCCGGGCTGCAGGGAACCATTGCATGGCGCGCCTTTCAGAACAGGCAGTATCTGCAAATGGAGGCAACCGGCTTCATGCGCTATCAGAGCGGCAACTTCCTGTATTGCCCGCACGACGGCGACCCCCGCAATGCGCTGCAGCTGATCGTCAACAGTACTGGCCGTGCACGCTATGCACTAGACACTGACGGCGATGGCATCCGCGAGGACAGCGGCGGCAGTCCACTCGCCTGCCAACCCTGATACTCGAAGCTGCCTTTCCGCTCAGCGCCAGCACTCCGCCACGGTATCGCCGGAAGCACTTCTGAGTCCGGTGTGGGTGATGGCCATGGACTGACAAGTGTCAGCTGTCTGTCGCCCCTCGGGCACTGCTGTGGCGACAAAACAGTGCTCAATATCACCGTCCGGACATGCCGCCACACTGACGCGGTACAGACCACCAGCAGACGTCAGCACGGCACCTGCCGGCGTGGCGAAGGGATCGGCGTTGCTGGAGTAGGCGAGATGATCGGCATAGTAGCGTTCCTGATTGGCGGCGACCTGCAAGAGCGAGGCGCGCCCCTCTGCCCGTCCACCGACCAGCACGCTCCGCTGATAGCCCGGCAACGCGATGGCAGTGAGCAGACCAAGGATGGCCACGACGATCAGCAGCTCAAGCAGCGTGAACCCCCGGGGCGCGTTTCTGCCTGCGTTAATCATTCGCAAAACTCCTGACAACGACTCTCTGCAGCAATGTGGCAACCGACTCCGATTGCCCCGTGCCACGCACCGTGATCCTGTAACTATAGAGTGGAGAGTCGACCACATTCGCAAACTCCTCGACCACAAAGTACGACTGCGCTGGCGGTTGAACTTCGCGGGCCTCTCTTGCGTGCCGCTGCCACCAATCTGCGCCGAGACAATCCGACTCTTCCCACCAAGGCATCGCGTTGCTGCCATCCGGGTCCGGGCTGTCGCGCGACCACACTCCGGCGCTGCCGACGCTATCCGCCTGCGGTCGAGTGGACTGCGCAGCGAGCCATTGTTGCGCCTCCTGCAGCGTCGCCTCTGCCGCGTGGCGGGCGCTCTCGTGACTCAACAGATTGCCTGCCATACGCTCCTGCAGCACTGCCGACTGCATGCCCGCCGACCCCATCAGGGTCAGCACCAGCAGAAAGACCAGGCAGAAAATGAGAATGGCGCCGCGCTGTTGCGCTGGCAGGCTGTTGTGGCTCATGGGGGTGACTCGCTCGCGTCTGTCGTCACGCGTGCACGCAGTGCCACTGTGGTCGTGAACTCCTGCCGCAACCGGGTGTCAGGAGGCAGGCCACCGTTGCCCGGCGTGCCGTCGTAGGAAATACCATCGAACTGATAGGCCTGTGGCGAGGGCAGCAGATGATCTTCCACAGATTGCACAAGCAGATTGACGCGGACACTGACGACGCGTTGCCAGTCCGGCACCAGGTTCGCCGTTACATAAGCATCCGCGCTGTTCAGACGATCGGCGTCCAGATTGACCCCGAATTGCAACTGCATGCGGGCGACACCCTCCACGAGCTCTTCCGCCGCACCCGCCAGCGCCGAACGATTGAGCGGGCGGCGGAACAACGCCGGCGGATTGGTCGCCAGATCACCTCGTTTGCCGACATAGAAGATGTTGCTCTGCAGACTCAGCACCTCGCTGCCAACTCGACTTTGCACAACGCTGTCAGGCTGGTTGCCGGGGGAACATGCCGACGTCTGCGTGGCATTGACGACAACCTCCCGAGCAGCGCTTTGGACGTCGCAGGCCTGCACCCAATCGGCATGCATGCAGTCGCTGAGCAGCAAAAGATCGCCGGCGGCCACCTCCGGGGTTCCAGACCCCTGCAAGGTCAAGTTTTGCGCGTCGGCACGGGCCGCCAGAGTCGCCCCCGTCCCCGTCGTGTACCAGACGCGCATAATGTCCGAGTCAGGCACGGCGAACGTTTCTTCCAACGCACTGCCTGCCGAGCCCGTCCAGTGCCCAGCCGACGTGCTGACAACCGGCACATCCGCCAGCGCGACCCGACTCGGACTGACGCTGGATGTCGCCGCCTCCCAACCCTGGATGCCCAGCTCTGGCTGCAGCGTGCCGGGCTCCTGCTGCAAAGTGCTGGTGACGGCGCCCGCGTCCAAGGCTGGCAGACAGCCCAGCGCCCCAGCGAGGCGCAGCTCCTGAGCCAGCAGATGAATGGCCAGACGCCCGTTCTCCAGCATCCTGGCCCGTGCCTCCTGATTTCGATCCAGGGTTGTGCTGTTCAAATAGATCTGCAGCACACCATTGGCCAACGTCAACGCCATCGCCATAGAGACCAGCAACTCAATCAACGAAAAGCCACCGGCGGCGACCCAACGAGGATGAGCTTGTGGACCAACCGCAGGCCTGATTGTATGGACCGACATCCCTTTTCCTCCGATCAGAGCCGCAAGCTCAAGGTCAGGCGTTTCTCCGCCACACCATCACGATCGTCGTCCCACCAGATCTTGACGGCATGAAAGGTCGCCGAGCTCGGCGCGGTGCCATCGCAACCAGCGGCTTCGGGCCCGCCATCATGTGGAGTGGAATCGATACAGACGAGGCCGGTGCCGGCAGGCAGGAAACGCTGCAGGTTGGCCTGCCACTCCGCAATGTCGTGGCCGGCCAACACTGCCGCAGCACATCCTGCCAGCGATTCGCAGCCGGAATTGAGAACACCCGTCGCTCCGTCATAGGCGCCAAGGACGGCGCCCTGCCGATTCGCCAGCATCCTCTCCAGCATGTCACCGCCAAGAATGCCTGCCTGGGTGCGCAGATAGGCATCCTGCAATTGCCGCAGACTCACCGCCTGCAGACCTGCCATTCCCAGCAGACCAACGGCGACAACGAGAAGTGCAACGAGGATTTCGATAAGAGTTGCCCCGCCCGCCACCGGCGGCAGGCAAGACATCATTGATGCGCGGTTTGGCCGTATCCCTGGCATTTGCGATCGCCCCTCCGGGGCCTGTGTGATTTCCCTGTCTTTATTTATAGCAGATGATTGCGAATCGGTTTGTTACACTGCTCCTATGGAATACAGCGTCCCCTTACTCTTCGTACTCGCCGCGATGGGCTTTCTTGCCGGCGGCATCAATACCATTGCCGGAGGAGGGTCCAACCTGACGCTGCCTGTGCTGATGCTGCTGGGATTACCGGCCGATGTCGCCAACGGCACCAACCGCGTGGCCGTTGCCTTGCAGTGTGTGGTCGGCATTCGCGGATTCAAGCAGCACGACCGCCTCGACGTGCCTGCCATCCTGCCGATTCTCATTCCCAATCTGATCGGGGGAGTGCTGGGGTCGCTGGCCGCCGCAGTAATCCCGCCAACGGCGCTCAAACCGTTGCTGCTGGGCACCATTATTCTCATGTCCGTGATCATTCTCGTCCGCCCCAATTTCATTGCGCCACCCGACGGCACGCCGGTCATTGCCGTGAGCGAGAGTCGTGGCGCCTGGTGGACATTGTTGCTGGCGGGAGTCTACGGTGGCTTTGTACAGGCCGGGGTCGGATTCATTCTGCTGGCAGCACTGGCAGGCGGGTTGCGTTACGACCTGGTGCGCGCCAATGCCCTCAAGATGGTGTGTTCACTCGGTTTTACGCTGATAGCGCTGGTGGTGTTCATCTACTTCGATCAGGTGCGCTGGATGCCGGGATTGATCCTGGCGGCTGGAACGATGGTCGGCGCGTGGTTGAGCGTCAAATTCGCCGTGCGGGCGAAACAGAGTACGATCAAGTGGTTCCTGTTTGGAATGACGCTCTGCTCCTGTCTGGCCGCACTGATCTTTTAAAAACATCCAGATGATAATCACCCTGCAGGCTTGACCAGCCTATTGCCCCACCCGCTCCTCTCCAGCCAGTTGAAAATTGCTGAAGACCAGCTGGATGCGGGCACCACCGGCCGCGCTGCTGCCAACCTCGATCTGCCCACCGTAGCTGGTGACTATATCCGTGACGACTGCCAGTCCGATGCCCTGGCCACGGGCGAGGGTATCCAGCCTGGCACCCCTCTGCAGCACCCAATCCTGATGCTCCGCAGAAATGCCCGGACCGTCATCCTCGACCACAATGCTGAGCTGGCGCACTGGCGCGAGCGTGGCGGTCGCGGTGATGGAGAGCCAGGTGCCTCCATATTTGTAGGCGTTGTCGAGCACGTTGCCCAACACCTCCATCAGATCTCGCTCGTCGCCCAGAAAAACGATGCCCGCGTCGATACGACATTCGGCGCGCATGCCCTTGTCGGCATAGACCTTGTCGAGGGCACGCAAGACTTTGCCTGCCGCCTCGGCGACCGCAACGCGTCGCGCGAGTGCAGTCGTGCCATTTGATTTGACGGCGCGCTGCAGCTGATAACCCACGATCTGATTCATGCGCTCCAGCTGTTCATCGACAGTGCGAAATTGCTCGCGCACGCTATCTTCGGCGACGTTTGCGGAATCGCCAGAGCGCGCATCGCGCAGCGCCTGCATGACGCCCGCAATGACCGCCAGCGGAGTCTTGAGACTATGAGCGAGATCGCCGAGGGTCTCACGGTAGCGTTGTTGTTGCTTGCGTTCGCTCTTGATCAGGAGATTCAGGTTTGCGGTGACAGCTCGCAGTTCGCGCGGATAGCGCTCCGTCAGCTCCTCGCTCGCACCGCTCTCGATGCTCTTCAGGTCGATGGCCAGGCGCCGCAATGGTGACAACCCCCAGCGCAACAGCAGCAGCTGCAGAATCAACAGCAGAATTGCCACGCCACCCAGCCACGACCACAGGCTGGTGCGGAACTTGTTGACCTCGGCGAGATAAGTACCGGTAGATTCGAGCACGGAGAAGTTGTACTGATCCTCGCCATTTTCCCAGACCACGCCATAGCTGGAAACAAAATACTCCTGCCCCTCTGCGGTCACCGCGCGCGTGAAGAAACTCTCTCCGCGCCCGAGGTTCTGCCACAGATCCGCGAAGTCCGAGAATTCAAGTTCCAGTGCGGAGGGGGTGCGCAATACCTCGCCCGTCAACGGGCTGCTGACCAATCCATAGAGGCCCGAATTGAGCTGCGAGAAACGCGGTTCGCGTAAATCCTGTAGAAAGTAGAACTGGCCCCGTTCCTCTTCAACCGCAGAAAGCAGCACATAAATCTGCACCTGTAATTGCTCGGCGACGCCCGCCTCGACACTGCTGCGAAACGCACGGTCGAGCACCACGCCGGTCAAGCCGAGGAAGATGCAAAGGAGAACGCTGACAGCCGTCAGCAGGCGGGTCTGGAGGGAATAGTCGGTGCCAGCGGGATCAGGAGTCATCTCTAATCATTGGTTGCCGTCATGATCCGCCTCGAAAGCGGTAGCCCTGGCCACGGATCGTCTCGATTGGTTTCAGCGTATCGTCAGGGTCCAGTTTCTGACGCAGCCGCCGCACGAACACTTCCAGCACATTGCTGTCGCGGTCGTAGTCCTGGGCGTACAGATGCTCGGTGAGTTCGGTTTTCGAGATGACCTGCCCGGGATGCAGCATCAGGTATTCAATCATCTTGTATTCGTATGCGGTGAGATCGACATTGCTGCCGTTCAGGGTGACACGCTTGCTGCTGGTATCCAGCGCTATGGGACCGAATTCGATTACCGGTTTGGAGAATCCGGCCGCGCGACGCAGCAG
>JACCDX010008996.1_pt1 | contig 12415 bp, 12 predicted proteins | sample 7449681 | NCBI WGS metagenome assembly JACCDX01 (sample SAMN15323450, study PRJNA562643) | freshwater metagenome | isolation source: river surface water | place: USA:Blue River Watershed | collected 2017-08-18
GGATGCTGCGCAGCTGGAAGCGGTGAATAAAATCTATCAGGTCAAACAACGCCCCAGCGGTCATCCTTTAATCATGCATTTTGCTGATCTTGAGGCGATGCGCCCTTGGGTGAAAGCGATTCCCCCGCTGGTAGAAAAATTGGCACAAGCTTGTTGGCCGGGGCCACTTTCTGTTTTGTTATGGCGCAGTGACTTGGTCACAGATGCGGTGACTGGCGGTTCGGATAAGGTCTGTGTGCGTATTCCTAGCCACGAAACCACACGCGCCATTATTCGCCGTTTGGGACATCCGATTGTGGCGCCTTCTGCCAATATGTTTGGTGCGGTGAGCCCGACCTCGGCGGCACATGTGATGCAGGATCTGCAAGGCAAGATTGCTGCCGTCGTCAATGGTGGTGAATGTCAGGTAGGCTTGGAATCGACCATCTTGGATATGACCGGCAGTCAGCCGGTACTGATGCGTCCAGGTGGCTATAGCCTGCCAGAACTCGAAGCAGTGTTGGGCTGCGACATTCTGACCCAGCATGATGGCAAAACGCAGGTGTCTGGCAATTTGTTAAATCATTATCAACCGCATACCCGTTTGCAGTTATTCCAGCCAGAGGCTGACTATCGCTCCTTAGCGCAGGGCTCGATTTTGATGTTGCGTGCGGCGCAAATCTCAAAAGATCAGGCGGCTTCTGTCACTGAATATCGCATGCCAATGGATGCGAAACGCTATGCCCAAATGCTCTATGCTGTGTTGCGTTTATTGGACCAAGGCGGCTATCAGCAAATCTTGATTGAGATGCCACCGGACACGCCCGAGTGGATGGCGGTGCGCGATCGAATCAGCAAGGCCTTGCATAAATCCACTGTATAAACGGTTGTTAGCCCATGCATAAAAAATCCCTTTTTGCTTTATCTTTGTTGGCGCTATTGGGCGCCATATTCATGCTGCATACTGGCTGGGCTGACAATAGCCAAGGCAAAGCAGCGGACGGTCGATATCACAATCGTTATATTGATTCTGCTAATGGCGCTAGTTTTTTTAAATGGCAGTGGCAACGCTGGACCTCTCCCGATACGCGCACTCCGTCCCAACCTATCGTGGGGGTCAGCCCCAACTTGGCGCTGATTCATGATGCTAAAGCCTCGCCTCGCGCAACGTGGATAGGGCATGCCACGGTGCTATATCAAATCGATGGGTTGAATATTCTGACCGATCCGCATTGGAGTGAGCGCGCTTCACCGGTCGGTTTTGCGGGCCCTAAACGTCATCAAGCTCCTGGACTGGCGTGGGAAGATTTGCCGCGTATCGATTATGTGTTGATTTCACATAATCACTATGACCATTTGGATTTAGCTACCGTACAAAAACTGATGCAGCGTCCTCAGCCGCCCATTTTTCTGGTTCCGGCAGGTGTCGAGCAATGGTTTCATCAAAATGTCACAAATACAGTTTTAAATGGCGCCCATGCCAATGTAAAGGGATTGCAATGGTGGCAAGAGGTGGAAGTGCAAGGTCAGCAGGCTATGCACAAGATACGCTTTCTGCCAGTTCAGCATTGGAGCGCACGCGGTTTATTCGATCGCTATGAAACGCTATGGGGCAGTTGGGCCGTATTGAGCCCACACTTTAACTTTTGGTTTTCCGGCGATTTGGGCTATTCGGCAGATATTCGCGATATTCACGCCAATATCGGGGATGTGGATTTAGCCGCGATTGCCATCGGCGGATATGCACCACGATGGTTTATGCAACGTGCGCATATAGATCCTGATGAGGCCGTTCAAGTGATGCAGGACTTGCATGCGAAACAAGCTTTGGCGATTCATTGGGGGACCTTTGCTTTGACCGATGAGCCGATGGATGAACCGCCCAAAAGGCTGCAACAAGCTTTGCAACAACAGGGGATAGCCCCGCAACGTTTTCGCGTATTGCGTCATGGCGAAAGTATGGCCATAGACTAAGAACGGTTATTGATCGTTTTGGATACAGAGATGTCACTCAATATTTTGATTTTATGTACCGGTAATTCTGCACGTAGCGTGATGGCTGAAGGGCTATTGAATCATCTTGGACAAGGACGTGTGGTGGCCTATAGCGCGGGGAGTCATCCCGCGGGAAAAGTACACCCTATGGCAATTCAACAACTACACAGTATCGCTTATGACACGCAATCCATGTCCAGTAAAAGTTGGCATGTATTTGCCCAGCCGGATGCACCCGTCATGGATATGGTGATTACGGTGTGCGATAACGCTGCCAACGAAGTCTGTCCAATTTGGCCCGGTGTGCCGGTGCAAGGACATTGGGGCTTTAGTGATCCAGCAGCGGTGCAAGGTGAGGGGCAGGCGGCGGCATTTGCCGATATTTTTGCGCAAATCCGTCAGCGTGTTACTGCGCTATTGGCTTTGCCACTCGAGCGTATGAGCAGTGCAGAATTGAAACAAGCCTTGCAACAAATAGGACAACAGGCGCCATGAATATTTTTGAACGGTTTTTGAGTGTATGGGTGTTGTTGTGTATCGCCCTAGGCGTTTTATTCGGCCAATTATTCCCACAAGTGTTTGCAGACTTGGCGCAGATGCAATACGCCCAGGTCAATGTGCCAGTGGCGCTGCTGATTTGGGTGATGATTATCCCCATGTTAATGAAAGTCGATTTTTCTAGTCTGCATCAAGTCCGCCAACATTGGCGTGGTTTGGCAGTTACCTTGCTGGTGAATTGGGTAATCAAGCCATGCTCTATGGCCTTGTTGGCTTGGTTTTTTATCCGTGGTGTATTAGCAGACTACTTACCCACAGAGCAGTTGGATAGCTATGTGGCAGGGCTGATTTTATTGGCAGCGGCGCCGTGTACTGCGATGGTATTTGTCTGGAGTCGCTTAAGTCAGGGCGATGCTTTGTTTACTCTGACCCAAGTGGCACTCAATGATGTGGTCATGCTGTTTGCTTTTGCCCCTATCGTTGGTTTGTTACTTGGCATGTCTGCCATCACCGTACCGCTTGAAACTTTGCTGACCTCTGTGCTGATGTATATCGTGATTCCTGTGGTGATTGCGCAGTTGTTACGCGTTGCATTGTTGCGTCAAGCAGCATCAAGCTGGCAAAACTGGCTGCAGGTGTTATCGCGCTTTTCTATGGCGGCATTACTGCTGACGCTGATTTTATTATTTGCTTTTCAGGGCGAAAAAATCTTGCAACAACCTTTGGTAATTTTGTTATTAGCGATACCAATCACTTTGCAAGTCATCATCAATGCCTCATTGGCCTATGGCTTAAATCGAGCCGTGGGCGAGCCGCATGCGATTGCTTGCCCGTCCGCCTTGATTGGAGCAAGCAATTTTTTTGAATTAGCCGTTGCGACTGCGATTAGTTTATTCGGTTTGCAATCTGGGGCTGCTTTAGCCACGGTGGTGGGCGTGCTGGTGGAAGTGCCATTGATGTTGCTGGTAGTAAAAGCGGTGAATGCGAGTCGGGCTTGGTATCAAGCGGGCTTGCGCTAACCTAATTCAAAACTGCTAATACCGTAGATGTGTTGCCAGTTTAGTGCTGGTCTGGCTTGGCTATACATGCGCGCAGTCTCAAACACAAACTGCATATCTAATCGCTGAACCAATGCCAACGCTTGCGCATTTTCCTCACTGATATCCAACATCACCTCGCTGGCCCCTGGCGCAGAACTAGTCTGCGTTTGTTGGCGTATCCAAGCGGCCAGTTGTAACAATATAGCGCGGGCACTGTTGCTGTCTTGCGCGAACAAGGGGCCGATTTTGTATCCGCGTATACAAGCTCGGGCGGTGCCATAGGCGATGATTTGACCATCTTGCATGAGCGCTAAGCTGTGATGAGTGTCTGGGCTTAGCCATGCCTGTAAAAAAGCGGGGCGTGGGGCAGGGAAGTACTGGCTATCAAAGGCGACTAATTGTGCCAATGGCAGTGTGCGTGCATTGACGATATCGAGTCCGCTTTGGTCTGTCGGCCATGTGCTGCAGTCGCCCATATAACGCAAGTTGCGGTGCGCCATACTAAAGCCAAAGTGCGCATAGTGGGTCTGCTGTTCGACCACGCCATCAATCCCGATATTGCAATCGTGCAGTAATTTCATGGCATGCATCCCTAGCCAAGCACCATAAATTTGGCCGCGCCAAGGGGGCTGCATAATATAACAACCGATAAAACCGAAATCAGTTGCGCTTACATCAGGGTATCGCACTGCAGATACGCAACCTATGGCTTGCTCGCCAAGGTGGGCGATTAAAAATCCTTGTGGGTCACTAGCAAAGAAACATTGCGCATCATGCAAGCCCGGATTCCAGCCAGCTTCAGCTAACAGTCCAATGATGTATTCCATGTCATGGGCTTGGGCGGTGCGGATATGGAAGGCGCTCATTATTTTTCCTTTAATTTGTTATTGTTTCTAGCTGTTCTACTTCTGTTTTGACACTGTGTCAGTGATTTTATCTGTATTTGAAAACTCACAGAAATTCGATAATAGATAGATATATATATAGCACTAAAAATAATTTTTAATGATCATATTCTGAAGTTATGATGCAGGAGAGTATTGTTTATTAAATGTAGCATCATGGCAACATTTTATGCCTGATCATTAATCATCATCTGAACTTATGGCTATGATTTCGGTCTTGGAATTGTCATTGATGGCGTTATTGTTTAGTCGAGATTACTTTCTACAAGTTTTTCAGGGTATATAAAAATGGAAAGAAATGCTTTAATCAACAAATCCAAAAAAGTAAATCGATTACTTTTTTTACTCTTTCTTGTCTCCATCGTGATGAGTGTCGTTGATTTGTGGGTAGATTTAGAAGCTGGATTGATTCTGCATTTTTACGCTGAATTGCTTGTGTTTATTATTTTGTTAATCATCTTCTATTTGGTGGTAAGCAAGAAAAACGAGTTAGATGACTTTAGTATTTCTGCGCTCAGTGAAAAGATTGAATCATTAGATGATGAGAAACGTCGCAATGAATTGTTATCCAGATCGCTGTATGAGCGAATCTTGCAACAATTCAAATCCTGGGACTTCACTGCAGCAGAAATTGAAGTGGCGAGTCTACTTATTAAAGGATTTAGTATTAAAGAGATTTCTGAATTACGTGGTAGTGTTGATAAAACGGTTAGAGAACAAGCAAGTGCCATTTATAGAAAAGCTGGTATCCATAGTCGTGCTGAATTAGCAGCATTTTTTATTGAAGATATTTTGTAACATCACGCTATTTCAGTCTGCGTCCTCCCTAAAAGTACCTATAACATAAGCAATTATCTCTAAGTTTTTGATTTTTTGCTTTTATAGTACAAATGTCCCATTCCTACTTAGGCCACTTCGGCATATCATGCATACTCTATTCTTATAAAAAGGGAGAGATGCGTGAAACGTATCTATTTCGCAGTTGGTTTATTTTCTTGGTTCATCGGTATGGCGCAAGCAGGTGTCGGAGATATCGCGCCTGATTTCACCCTTAAAGCAGCGGACAACTCCGCCTACACTCTTTCACAAAACAAAAACAAAGTGATTTACCTTGATTTTTGGGCTTCATGGTGCGGCCCATGCAAAAAATCTTTTCCATGGATGAGCAAGATGCAGGCTAAATTTCCATCTACCGACTTTGAGGTTATTGCGGTGAATTTGGATGAGCGCATGGAAGATGCTCAAGCTTTTTTAAAACAAACACCAGCACAGTTCAAAGTGTTATTCGATAGCAAAGGAGGCTCTGCCAAACTTTATGAAGTAAAGGGGATGCCTACAAGTTTTCTTATTGATAAAAACGGCAAAATTTTATTTGAACATCGTGGTTTTCAAGAGCATGAAGCTTTAGAGATGGAAAAGAAAATTAAAGCTGCTATTGATAGCTCGGCGAATTAAGGTGATCAATCATGATACGAAGCTTTGTTATTTTTTCTTACGTGATCTTTTTATTCAGTTTGCAGGGATGTGCAGAAGTTAAACCTTGGGAAAAAGGACATCTTGCAAAACCCGACATGACTTTTCAAGGGGATCCTCTTGATACCCGCTTTGTTGAGCATACCTACAGTAGTAAAGAGGGCTCTTCTGGTGGTAACGGTGTAGGCGGAGGTGGCTGTGGCTGTAACTAATTCATCGACCGATTCAGCCAAAATCGCATTAGGCTTATTGCTCGCTGCAGGCTCGGCATTGTCACCACAAGCTAAGGCGGCTAGCAATATAGAGCGGGGGGCAATCAGTCTCAAATACCTGGACTACAATGATTATCAGCCCGGAAGAGATCGAATGACTATTCATGCGCCCTCGTTAAACCTGGTGGCGCCAATTTCTGAGCAGTGGTCAGTCAATACCTCAGTCATATCTGATGTAATCTCTGGAGCGTCTCCTGCATATCATACAAAGCAAATAAGAAAATTAAGTGATCATCGCAAAGCTGGAGATATTGCACTAACGCGGTACTTTCCATCTGGCACATTCACTTTTGGTACTAGTGTCTCTAGTGAATCTGACTATTTGTCAAAATCCTTTAATGTTCAAGGTACTCTAGAATCAGATTCTAAAAACACTGTTTGGAATGCGGGATTCGCAGTGGCAAATGATTTTATACATCCATCTTTTGGTGGGATTCGAGACAATAAACGCACTGCGGATTATATTGTGGGGGTCACACAAGTTTTAACTAAAGATGATATTGCGCAACTCAATTTTCGCTACTCGCGCATAGAGGGTTACACGTCCGATCCCTATAAGTGGTTGGATAATCGTCCAGAAACACGCTATATCGCTAGTCTATCAGCGCGTTGGAATCACTACATAGATGCTTTCCAATCGACCGCCAAGATTAATTATCGATACTACACTGATAACTGGGATATCCGTTCACATACGCTTTCGTTGGACTATATTCAGCCTGTTGGTGAAGGTTGGACGGTTGCGCCTTTGCTCCGCTTTTACACACAAACAGAAGCGAAGTTTTATGTGCCCACCGATCCGGCAACTGGAGATGGTCCTTCTTTCCCGGACGCTGGTCAAGCTTACTATTCATTAGATCAGCGATTATCCGCTTTTGGTGCCATCACTACTGGTTTGAAAGTGAGCAAAATGCTGGGTGAAGATTGGTTGCTCGATGTGAAGTATGAAAGATATTTACAAAAGAGTCAGTGGGCTTTGTCGGGAAGCGAAGACAAAGGCTTGGATGATTTTTATGCGCGTAGCATACAAATTGGTATTACCAAGTTCTTTTAGTGATTGTTTCTGCGCTGACGCGAGTTCGATTTTATAAAGCGCTATATTGATATGCATCTTCATCGTTTTGAGTTTAATGCTATGGCTTCGGCTTGCGAGATATCGCTGATGCATGAATCACGCGATTATGCGCAGCAGGCGGCTGACGCAGCGATTGCGGAAGTTCAGCGTATAGAGAGGAAATACTCGCGCTATTTGCCCGATACCGTGGTGTCAGAAATCAATAATGCAGCTGGAAAAAGTTGGACCACATGTGACGATGAAACCATTAAATTATTGAATTTCGCAGATGCAATGTATCAATCCAGTGATGGACTGTTCGATATTACCAGTGGAGTGTTTCGTAAAGTTTGGGATTTTAAACAAGCTAAATTACCGGAAGAGCAAGCTTTAAGTTCTGTGCTTGCGTTGGTGAATTGGCAACAAATTAGTAATCGCGAGCATCTCGTTCGTCTTGATCGCGCCGGGATGGAAATTGATTTTGGTGGGTTTGGTAAAGAGTATGCGGCGGATCAAGCAGCGCAAATATTGCGTCAGCAGGGTATGCAGCATGGGGTGGTTAATTTGGCCGGTGATATTCATGCGCTTGGTCCAAAGTCAGATGGAAGCCCATGGATAATTGGGATAAGACATCCTCGCATACAAAATCAAACCATCGCCAACATCCCCTTATATCAAGGGTGTTTGGCGACCAGTGGTGATTATGAAAAGTATTTTGAGTTGGGTGGAAAACGCTATTGCCACATCATTCATCCAAAGACCGGCTATCCAGTGAGTTATTGGCAGTCAGTCAGCATCGTGGCACCGAGTACGATTGTAGCGGGGGCGTTAAGTACTATTGTGATGTTGAAACAAGAAGATGGTTTGGCCTACTTGAATGAGTTGCAGTTAGATTATTTTGCCGTCAATCATGATGGGGAAATATTTCAGAAAAATTTGAGGAATTGATGAAAAAAATTGTTTTGGTTTTAGCGATGCTGTTGCTGTCAATGTTGGCCATGGCTGATGACTTTTTGCCTGTGGAAAAGGCCTTTTCAGTAAAAATCACCAGTGAAAAAGCCCATCAGTTAGATGTTCACTACCATGTCGCAAAAGGCTACAAGCTTTATCGAGATCGCTTGGTATTTGAGTTAAATGGCAAAACAATAGCCTCTGCCAGCATTCAATTTCCTAAGGCAGAAGAATATTTTGATGAAGGCTTGGGACAAAAGATGGCGGTTTATCATCAGGATTTTGTCTTGCCGATTGCGATGAATGGGCAAGCAGATAAAGGTGAAATTAAATTGCGTTATCAAGGTTGTGCGGATGCGGGCTTATGCTATCCACCTGTTACCAAAGTATTGCCTTATCAACTTGCACAAACAAATGTTTCTCAATCAGATAAACCTGAAGTCGAAACGACTGCTCAGTCTAGTGCGGCACAGGTGCAAGCAAGCAGTGCCGGCTCGAAAGAAGATGTTGCGCTTAATACTCTCAAACATGCCAGCTTATTGAATATGCTTGTCATCTTCTTTGGGTTTGGCTTGTTATTATCATTGACGCCTTGTGTGCTGCCTATGATTCCGATTTTGTCCACCATTATCCTTGGGCAACAACAACAAGATAAACGTCATAATTTTATGTTGTCTTTGTCATATAGCTTGGGCATGGCAACTGTATATACCATGTTGGGCGTTTTGGCTGGATTGGCTGGCGCTAGCATGGCGGCTTATTTGCAACAGCCTTGGGTGCTTATTTTATTTGCATTGCTTTTAGTGGGTTTGGCTTTGTCTATGTTTGATGTATATCAATTGCAAATGCCTGCGTCCATTCAAACACGTTTGAGCTCACAATCTGGTCAATTGCGTGCGGGCAGCTTGGTAAATACCTATTTTATGGGCCTCTTATCCGGACTGGTAGTGGGGCCTTGCGTGGCAGCACCTTTGGCTGGTGCGTTGATTTACATCAGTCAGACCAAAGATGTTTTATTGGGGGGCTCCGCATTATTCAGTATGGCGATGGGTATGAGTGTGCCATTGTTGCTCCTTGGCATCTCTGCGGGCTCTTTGTTACCAAGAGTGGGGGCTTGGATGGATGCTGTTAAGCATTTGTTTGGGGTGATGCTATTCGCGGTTGCCTTATGGATGCTTAACCCAGTATTGTCTGGTTCGCTTAATTTGTTTTTGTGGGGCGTACTCGCAATCTTTACCGCATTGGTATTTCGACCATTTGAACAAATCCAGTCTGGCCATTTTCTGCATGTGTTGAAATTGACCCTGGCGTTAGTATTGTTGCTGATTGGTGGTATGCAAATAGTAGGAGCAGGCATGGGTCATCAACAACTATTATCACCGCTCAAATCTGCCGACGCCCAATTGGCCAGTCGTGCAAATCCAACGCTTAATTTTCGACAGGTGAATTCATTAGAAGAATTAAAAACGGCTATTGCGCAAAGTGATCAACCCGTATTAGTTGATTTCTATGCAGATTGGTGCACCAGTTGTCAGGAATTGGAACATTTCACTTTTGCCGACGCAAATGTTCAACAGCAGCTTAACCGCTATTTACTATTGAGAGTGGATGTCACCAAAGGCTCGCCAGAAGATCAACAGTTGATGAAGTTTTATCAAGTATTTGGCCCGCCTACTATTCTAATTTTTAGTGCACATAAACCTGTGGTAAAGCAAAAAATTACTGGGTTTGTTGATGCGAATGAACTTTTAAAAGAATTGAGAGAAGGAGTTTAATATGGCTTGGACAGGAAGTTCTGGGAATGATAATTATAATATCGTCAGATATGCAGACGTCAATGCGAATGGAACTTATGTTTTAGATGGTTTGGCAGGAATAGATAAACTTGTCGTTGATTCAAACTTAAGTCGATCAGAGTTTATATACACGCCACCGGATGCCAATGGCATTGCAAGACTAGATTCCGTTTCTGGTGCTTCGCATGCCTATCACTATCGTCTGAAAAATTTCGAGATAATTGATTTTGCAGGTACTGTTAACGATATTACCATTAGCTCAGCGCCAGTCGGGAATGTAGCGCCTACCGGTACAAGCAAAACCATTACCATCAATGAAGATACAATCAAGACATTTAGTACGGCGGATTTTGGATTCTCTGATAGCAATGTTGGCGATACGCTTACTAAAGTAAAAATAATGATTCTTCCTAGTTTGGGAACATTGACCTTAGATACTGTTGCGGTAAGTGCCAATCAAGAAATTGCAGTTGCCGATATTGTCGCAGGAAAGCTTAAATTTGAACCTGTGGCTAACGCTAATGGCAATGGTTATGCCACGATTGCATTCCGTGTATCTGACGCTGAGTTGTATTCTACTAGCAATAATTTGTTCACCTTTAATGTGACTCCAGTGAATGATGCGCCTGTAGTGGCGAATGCAATCGCAAATCAAAGCATTGATGGTGGCTCTGCTATCTCTATCAATCTTAAAACCGGGGGATACTTCTCTGATCCTGATGGTGATACATTGACCTACGTGGTGACGCAATCAAGCGGTGCTGCCTTACCTGCATGGTTAAAGTTTGATGCCAAGACAGGTATCCTGAGTGGTACTGCCGCAAACTCCAATACAACGCTAAGTATTAAAGTCACGGCTAAAGATGCAGCGAACCTTTCAGTAGTTGATGAGTTTAATTTGACGGTCTCTCAAGCAAATTTGGCACCCGTAGCCAAAACGCCGACGCTGAAAGCAATAAAAGCCACAGAAGGCAAGGCAGTCAATTATGTAATGCCGGCGGCACAATTTTCCGACGCCAATGGTGATGCGCTTACATATACAGCTACTTTGGCGAACGATGCGCCTTTGCCTAGTTGGTTAAGCTTTAATGCGCTGACAAAAACTTTGTCGGGTACTCCAGGGTATGATCAGTCAGGCGTTATTAGCGTGAAAATAACTGCTAGCGATGGAACAGCTTCAGCTTACAGCACGCTGCAAATTACTGTAGCTAATGTAGCAAGTATTAAAGGCACAGCGGCTATCGATACAATTAATGCTGGAGTTGGAAATGACACTATTACCGGTCTTGCCGGAAACGATACTATTAGTGGAGGTGCTGGTGTTGATACGATCGTTGGTGGAGCAGGAAATGATACGCTGACAGGCGGTTCAGAAAATGATATTTTCGTATTCGATACAGCACCTAATGCCTTACAAAACGTAGATACGATCACAGATTTCTTGCTTGGTGATAAATTGCAATTAAATCTATCTATTTTTAAGGGCTTAACTAAACAGGTAGGCGTTACGGATGCGCAGTTTGCACACTCTACAGATACGCTGACCGCTAGCGATAGAATTATTTACAATTCAAGTACTGGAGAGATTTATTACGATGCAGACGGCAATGGCGCGACGGCAGCGGTTCAGATTGCATTAATTGGTGTAGATACCCACTACAATTTAGCTTATACCGATTTTGTATTGAAGTAATAATCAATTAATCAAGCACATAGTCGCAAAGAAAAACCCATATCATGAACGATATGGGTTTTTTGATTCAAAGAATATCCTAGTGACAGCAGCTTTTTTCGTTGCCAACAGCAGATGCGTTTTTGCCACAGCAATGACACCCACATCTGCCGCAACTTCGGCCTTGAATTAAATATTTCAGCAACGCAGCAATGCCTAGTAGCAAAAATAAATTAATGAATATTGAGATGATTTAATCATGCTCAAGTCACCACACTATATTAAAACCATGAAATTATTGTATGCCTATCACCCTTGCTAACGGTGATATTTTTAAATAATCCGATTAATATATTGAAAGGGATAATTCAGTTTTTTGTTGCCATAGAGGTGCTGATGGGTGTTTTAGGTTTTGGGCATGTGAATTTGCGAGCAGAGCGAAGCTTGCTCGATCAAATGTTACAGTTTTATACCGAAGTGGTCGGCCTGACCCTCGGACCGCGTCCGCCGTTTGCACGTTTTGGCTATTGGCTCTATCAAGGCCAGCATGATTTGATTCATTTGATTGAAGCATCCCCAGAAGAACAACGCTTAGTCCATGTCAAGACTACCATCGACCATTTTGCTTTTGTCTGCTGTGATCGATTGGCCTATGAGCAAAAACTGCAACAATTAGGCTTGTCGTTTCAAACGGCTGTTGTGCCACAAACGCATCAATATCAAATTGTATTGCAGGATCCCGCAGGCAATCGCGTGGAATTAAATTTTGCCCATCAATAA
>JACCDX010017141.1_pt1 | contig 12413 bp, 11 predicted proteins | sample 7449681 | NCBI WGS metagenome assembly JACCDX01 (sample SAMN15323450, study PRJNA562643) | freshwater metagenome | isolation source: river surface water | place: USA:Blue River Watershed | collected 2017-08-18
ATGTCCCGGTTTATGAGCTTGATGAAATCAAGCACTTCTTCGAGGTTTACAAGACTCTCGAGCCAGGCAAGGAAGTTCATGGCGGAGATTGGGTCGGACACGATGCCGCTGAGGAAGAAATCCTCGCTTCATACAAGCGATATAACGAAAGCCACTAAGACTCCCCTTTAACATTGCTCCATTGCAAAGCCACTCGCGGGCAGCGCAGATTTCGGAGAGCAAAGTGATTGATGTAAATACCGGTGATACCGCTTGGGTTCTCGCAAGCGCCGCCTTAGTTCTTTTCATGACTCCTGGTTTAGCTGTTTTCTATGGCGGAATGGTTCGCGCAAAGAGCGCGCTAAATATGATGATGATGTCATTTGCTGCGATGGGCGTTACAACAATCATCTGGGTTCTCTACGGTTACTCGCTCGCTTTCGGTAAATCACATGGTGGGCTTATCGGTGGGTTCGACCACTTAGGTCTTTCAAATACTTTGGATCAAGTAACAGGTGCCGAAGGACATCAAATCCCAGTGCTTGCATTTGCAATGTTCCAGTTAACATTCGCGATAATCACTGTGGCACTTCTTTCCGGTGCAATCGCGGATCGTGCAAAGTACGGCTCTTGGGTCGTCTTTGTCGCAGTATGGATAACTTTGGTTTATCTCCCAATCGCGCACTGGGCCTTTGCAACTCAAGGTGGCACTGGCGGATGGATCATCGACAAACTCGGTGCACTTGATTTCGCAGGCGGAACAGTTGTCGAAATCAACTCAGGCGCGGCAGCTCTTGCCCTTGCACTAGTTCTCGGAAAGCGCGATGGTTTCAAGCGCGATCCAATGCGCCCACACAATATGCCATTAGTGCTTCTTGGAGCAGGAATGCTCTGGTTCGGATGGTTTGGATTTAACTCTGGTTCAGCACTTTCAGCCGGATCACTTGCAGCAACAGCGATGATCAATACTCAAATTTCAACCGCAGCAGCGGCGATGACCTGGATTGCCTTTGAGAAGAAGCGCAATGGTAAGGCGACAACTTTAGGAGTTGCATCTGGCGCTATTGCAGGAGCAGTTGCAATTACACCTGCTTGCGGTTTCTTAAACCCAATGGGTGCGTTAATTCTTGGTCTCATTGCGGGCGTTGCATCAGCATGGGCAGTAACTCGCAAATACAAGTTCGGTTATGACGATTCGCTAGATGTCGTTGGCGTTCACGGCGTTGGCGGACTTATCGGCATGCTCTTCATAGGATTTGCAGCAACCGTAACTGCAAACGCTGCAGGTAAAGATGGCCTCTTCTTCAAGGGCGGTACAGACTTGCTGCAATCTCAGGTAATCGCAATCATCACAGTGGCTATCTTTTCGTTCTGTGCCACTTGGTTAATCGCAACGGTTATCTCAAAGACTATCGGCTTCCGCGCTTTCCGTGACGACGAGCTAAACGGTCTTGACACTACTTATCACGCCGAATCGGCATATGACATAACCGGAAATTCAAACCGGTACTAGAGTTCAAACAAGAGAAGCGAGATAAATATGAAGTTAATAACTGCAATCGTTAAACCAGCAAAGGTCGATGACATCAAAGCCGCTCTTCAAGCAGCTGGAGTTCACGGCATGACCGTCTCTGAAACCCGCGGCTTTGGCCGTCAAAAGGGCCATACCGAGATTTATCGCGGCGCTGAATACACCGTTGATTTCATTCCAAAGGTTCGCATCGAACTACTTGCCGAAGATGCCGATACTGCAAACTTAGTCGACATCATTGCAAATACAGCAAACACCGGATCAATCGGCGATGGAAAAATTTGGGTTACTCCGGTTGAAACTGTTGTTCGAGTGCGCACTGGCGAGCGCGGAGCAGACGCTCTCTAGTTTTTATTGGACGAGCGAAATTAAAACATCCAGAAATTAACCTTGGTTAATTTTTTCATTAACACAGACTGCTACAGCATGGTAACCATAGGGATTCAAATGTATGCCATCGCTTCTTAATTGAGTTGGGACTAAGTCTGATGCAATGTCGACTTCGTCCTGACTCTTGGGTTTAAGAGAGTTTATGCTTAAGCCTTCATCGATCAAACATCTTCTCACATCAACAAATTTGGCATCGAGATCAATAAAACTTTCATTTAATTTAGTTATATTGTTGTAAGCGCCCGTACCAACGCCTTCACTAGCTCCATTAATAACGCTCAGTACATAGACTTTTATTTTCGGATTCAAGCGACGAAAATTTGTTATCATTGCAGCAATATCCGCCATAACAGTTTGAGAATCGTAGGCATTATTACGCCCCGACCAAATTAGATGGAATTTTGCTTTCAAATTTATGTTATCTAAACCTGTTAATGAAAATTTCTTAACTTTGCCTGAAAAGTCCTTCGAACATTTGAATATCCGTGCGGAATATTTCCCTCCAGCAAATTTGAGAATAGTTACACACTTATCAATATTTCCAGCGATGACGCTCATTCCTTGGCGAAGTAGCTGCACGTCAGGCTCAACATCATATACTTTCCAATCACCTTCCTTTTTTCCCTTTCCCCAAAACTTTAGATTTACTTCTTTTGCTCCACTTCTCACAGCAATTTGAGATGAATTCTCACCTCCAACTCCTCTATTTTGAATCTGAATCTTTTGCAATTTTTCTAATTCGGATGGAGCTGAAATTCCATTTCCGCCCGCGCCTGCCGTAAGGGAATCACCCCACCAGACAGCGTAGTTATTGGTTGCAGAGTGAATTTCTGGGATTAAAGTAATGTTCAACGTAAGAATTGTCCCGAGAACAACTGCAATTCGTTTACGCATTTATGAATCGTACTTTAATCTGGCAATATTCTTGCAAGAGCTTAATATTCGAAGCATCGCGGCTTTTTCCGGCGGTGTAACCCAAAGGCCATATTTCGCCTTTACAAATATCTGTTGTGCCACATATGCACATCTAATATCTTTGCGCGGTGGCAACCAAGTCGCAGCATCGCCATCGCCCTTCTGCGAATTCAAGCGACCTTTTACCGCCAACAAATTCATCGGATCATTAGCGAAGGCTAAACGTTTGTCATAGCTCAATTTAAATGCCCCCGTCTGCCAGGCATTCGATAACGCCACAACATGATCTATCTGAACAACCATACTGGACTTCTGGCCGCGTTCAAATGAGATCTTCTCCCCCGAATACGGATCGACCAATATCCCAGATAAAACCACGCAATCTCGGGTCCCTGATTTGAAAACGATTGAAGTTAAATCTCGATACAAAATATCGTTGCGGGTATCGCAGCCATTACGGTCGACATCAGACCATGCCGGACCAAATTGCGATCTCTCATATCCAGTCTTTGGCGCTCTACCTTTAACGGCCAACGTTTCCAATACCGCTTCCGCTGTCTTTGTTGAAGCCTCAACTGGTACTTGACCCATGAAAACGCCTGCGGCCAATAGCACCGCGATACGCATCTGCCAGCGACTCATGTCACCATCTTCGCGTCAGCCGACGTGTTAGACAAGCCGCGCTGCCCTGATAGGGTCTGCTCTGCATTCAAACATTCGACCGTTTGAATGGGTTGTTAGCTCAGTTGGTAGAGCAGGTGACTCTTAATCACCGGGTCGGGGGTTCGAGTCCCTCACAACCCACTTGTAGAAAATAAACCCATCTTCAAGCAACTATTTGCCAAAAAAGATCATGATTCAAATGGCCTTAGGTGGGTTTTCAGATCAATAGTTAGTTTCTGAATTAAATATAGCCCAGAATAAAATTAAAGTTTTGAAGGATTTAACCATCCATCATGCTCTATATGCTCGATCAACTTTATCGGGAATTGTTTCAAAATTGGAACATAGTCTAAACTCACATTCTTTTGACTATTTCGATGTAGGTTACTGATAAAGGCTGAGCAGGTCTCGAGGTCAGTAATCTGATGATGTGAGTTTATTTCATCTACGAATTCCTTTTCTATGAGTTTTTTCGCCAACATAACTTCCATATCGGCGCAGAGATACCCGATGGGTTTGCCAAGTACCTCATAATCCGTAACAACACTTGAATAGTCAGAAATCAAGCCCGAAGATCTTGCCAAAAAGCTATACAAAGACGGATTGTCCAAAGTTCCGAGCTTGTCCAAATTTCTGAAACTACCAATTCTTGCCAATTGGTGGTCAAGCGGATGGGTTTTCACAACAAACTGAAAACCACTTCTACTGAACAAATCGTATAATTCATCAAAAGAAAAATTAAAGCCCTCGATTGATGGGTGCGCGCTTGACCATAAATCCCGCCTCCATGTTGGCATCCACACAACAAAAGGAATACTCGGATCAATTCCAAGTTTTTCAAGTTCGAAGTCTTGAGCCGGATTCAAAAATTCTAAACATCGCGGATTATAAAAGTGAAAAACTTTAGCTGCGCCTGCATGAAAATTCTGAGCTTTCTTCCGCCCCCACAATTCATGTGCAGAAAGAATACTACTTGAATTGATGGGGTTGCTTCTTGATAAATCTGGGTTAGTTTTAGGACCATCCCCATGCCAAAGATTCAAAAAATATCGCCTTCCCCAAGGCTTAGGGGAAGAAAATGCTCCATGCGTAAATGCTACATTCCTAGATGTTACCCAGAGATAAAAACCATGCAATGTGTTTTTCTTAACAACTTTAACATTATTTATTTTGTTCATTACCATCATGGCAATTTCGCTTGAATCTACAAGAATATTTGGCTGATAATGAAATTGCTTCAGAATTTTTGCAAATTCGATTCCATTCTCTTCCAGCCCCGTTATTACAATTGTGCTACGTGAGTCTTTAACTGGAATAATTCTAAGAAAAAAAAAGGCTACCTTCAAAGTTGCACGACTCAAAAAAGTTAAAAGTCTTTTTTCATCAGGGTTACTCAATTGACGATAAAGAATCGAATCAAACTTAAATTTGAAGGCTGAACTTTTCCACATTTCTCTAATTCAATCTAACCTGTAATATCGCACCTGAGCGCTTTGAAGTGATTAACTTGATAGATTCTTCAGCGACTTGTTCAGGGGTTAGTAGTGAATCCATTGGTTCGTCACCGAACACAGAACGCCTCATCGTAGTGTTTGTTCTTGAAGGACAAACGACATTTACTCTAATTGAATTGTCCCATTCGGACGCTAAACCTTGCGCGAGAGAAACTACAGCAGACTTCATAGCCGAATAAAGTACATAGCCGGGTCTCGCGGTCGAAAATGAACTACTCGAAAAAAGTAAAAGAGATCCCTTGGTTTCAACCAAAAATTTATACCCAATTCGTGCGGCATTAATGTGCGCAACTAGATTTGAATCTATACTTTCCACAAATTGAGTATCTTCCATATTCGAAAAATCAGTTTTCAGCAAAAATCCTGATGTAACAATAATGTGATCAATTCGTTTATAATCCTCGTAAATTTGAGCCATTTTAACTTCTAGACTTTTCCAATTTGATGCATCTGTTCCAAATCTTCGACTGGTCACAATTGAAGTGCCCCCAGCCGCTAAAATTTGTTTTGCAATCTCTTCCCCAATCCCCGTTCCACCTCCAATTACAACACAAACTTTTCCATACAAATTATCCTCTTGTTCCAAATTTATGTTAGGAGTCGATTTATCGTTGCGGATCGTAGGCCTAATTTTCTCTAGAATTCGCTCCGCAATGTCAAGATCGGATGGAACCGTGATCTTGAGATTATCTTCCTCTCCTAAAACCTCTTTTATTGCAACGTTTGGATACACAAATTTAACTAGGCTGCAATCACAGGTTAAAGTTGGTTTTGGATCTGGAAGCAAAAGGAATTTTTCCCATGCATCAGCTAGAACTTTAACGCTGAAACCCTGCGGTGTTTGACCTCTCCGCATTTCGTCTCGATTGGGAATGCTCTGAATATAACCTTGAGCGATTTGAACAATGGTATCTGAAGACGGAATGCAGACGTCGACGGCCTCTTCATTTTCAAGAGTCTCAATCACCTTTTCAAGTAACTTAGGGCTCAAGAGTGGCCGTGTGGCATCGTGAATGATCACTCTCGAATCGAATGGTAATCCGGCGATTCCTTTTTGGCTTGACTCTAAACGCGATGTTCCCCCAATAACGAAACGAATGTCATTCTCTGCCAGAAGGTCAGCAAGGGCCGCCTTTGACTCTAAGGCAAAATCTGGATTCACAACAACCGTAATTGACTTGATACTTCTATTGGCTATAAATGTTTTGCATGTCCACCACATCACAGGCTTTCCAGAAAGATTGGCCAACTGCTTGGGTCGATTTCCTCCAAAGCGACTTCCCTCTCCACCAGCAAGAAGTACCGCATGAATGCTCACATCACCCTCCAAATCAAACCGTCCCTGATTATGCAAAACTCTTTTAGTCAACGCAAACCTGACAATTACCACTATGCCTCGGAAGAGCAATTTTCATGTCTATTGGATAAGTATTACGTAATCACAGCATAATCAAACCAACAAGGCTCCATTTCAGGCATATTCGGTATTTGCGGATCTACAAATACATCACCAAACTCTCTTTACAACAAGCCGAGACATAACCGCTCCGAAAATTACGACACCCGCCGCCTGAAGGAGGCTCCCTCGCAGTAAGATGAATTCTGAACCAATCAAGAGACACCAAAGAAGCCAGCGAAAATCGTCAAAATTTGAAGTTTTATCCATTCGCTTTAAAGCACGTGGAACCAAATATGCCCCCAAAATTATTAGAATTAATCCACCATTGGCAAGCAGTTCCAGAAGCCAAGGTGCTGAAAGATTTTGAAATTCGAAACCTGCCAAATTCGCTACTTCAATCGCCGTATCTCGGGGCTTTCCCAACCAAATACTTCTGGGAACGAAAAAGAATAACACTCCAAAGAATTGAGAAAATGGAAAAGCAAAACCCTCTAAACCTAGATATCTGATACCGCTTGCGAACATTGCAAAAGAATCAAAATCTCCCTTTACAAGAATTTGATTGAGGTCAAAAACATAACTTTCAAAAATTCCACTAATACCAAAATATCTTAAATTTTCCGCTGAATGGGAAATCGCGTAGGAAATTGGCTGCCCAAAAATAGTCACGATTACAATAAATAAAGCAAACAGCCGGTGAAAAGTGAAATTATTATTGAAGCACGCAAGTATAATTGGCAAAAAGGCTAATAAGAACGTTTGTCTTGAATTTCCAACTGGATTTGCAAAAACAATCAACATCGACAAAAAAAAGAGTAAATATAAACTGTGACTTAAGTGACTGAATTTGTTTGATGTTCTCAAAAGGAATAAAACAAAAAGCATTGGTATAGCAACGAGAAGTGCTTTACTCAAACCACTTTCTAATGGCGATATCGATGAAGAACCCTGGCTAGATCCATAGTCTCGTAAAGAGTTACTTACAATTGTTTTTTGGAATGCAATTAAATAGACTAATAAAACGAAATATGCAAGAACTATAATTCTGAAACGAGATACATCTAATTCATAGCGAGTTTTAATCAAACTAAAGGGACGAAGTCTCAGTTCAGAACCAATAACTGAGATAAGTAACAAGCCTGTTACGCCGTAGAAGGCGGAAATCTTAGAATCTTGATCCAACGCGTAATTCACAAACCACGATGACTGATTTGAAATTACTGCGATAGGAACTAAAACAAAAAAAATAGAGTTAAATATCCAAAATTGAAGAAGTAAAAATCCTGTCCTTTGGTCATAGAAAAGCCACGATACATAAGTGGCGGTTAAAAAAATTGTAACAATGGCTATAATTCTGAATTGGAGATCCAAGGTATGGAACTCACTTCCAAAAACTAGATTTAGTCCTAAGCTGACAAACAAAAACCAGTGTGTGACTGAAATTAATTTAAGCTTTGTCGTTTTTTTAACCATGGCAATATCTACTATTTCTAATCAGGATTTTGACTCAATTTATGTTTTGCAGCTGCAAGATAGAAAAACTCAATGAGTAAACTACTGGCTATGATTGCAAGCAGAGATTCAGTCAAAGAAACACAAGTGACGACAATGCACGAGGTGACAAACCACATCAATCTTATTTGTATGTAGGAATTCGTCTGGCTATTAATTATCAAACGCAAATTATATCTACTGGAAAATAATACGACACTCGGAATTAATCCAGTGAATATGCCTAATAGAAAATTATATATAGTGACATCTCTCAAAACCCATAGAATTGACGAGTATGTTAAAAATGGAAAAAGTAAAAAAGTGATGAAAGTTAGTTCGCTTTTTTCCCGTTTTGGGTTTTCATTTTTTGACAGTATTGGTAATAAAAGTATTTGCTGATAATTAATAATGAAGGAGATTGGCAAAAAGAAAGTGAGAAGGCCCCTATAAACTCCAAGATCTTGATTCATATCTTGTAAAACAAAGATAGCGTTTATAGCGAGTCCATGGGAAGAAGAGATTAAACTTCCGAATCCGAGTTTTAAAAAAGTTTTTATTTGATAACTGGGTTTTGTTGTAGATTGAAAAATCTTCAGCTTCATTAACCACGCAGATTGGATTATCAATGAAACCACCATTCCGATAGTCCAACTTAAGACTACTACTAAGAAAGTTGATTTTGTATATGCCGTCAAAATTGGAATCAGGAGAACCATTGATGCAAGCCAGGTCAAATCAGTGATTATTGCAAATTCTGTCTGTTTAAATCTAAGCAATATTTGCCTAAATATTTCTTGTAGTCCAGAAAGGATTAAACTTAAACAAAGTGCTAACACGTAGATTTTGAATGAATTAGCCGTGTAATAAATAGAAACTCCAATAATTATCGGAAACGTATAAACTACTACGGCAGTAAGTATTAATCTGAAGAACGAAATCTCATGGGATTTTTTCTCGTACATTATATTCACGAAAGTACTCCTAATGAAGCCCAGAATAATACTGTACGTCATCATGAAAGTTGAGATTTGTGCAATTGCACGCAAATCTCTCTGGTACAGCGGTAAAAACAGTGGTACGTATGTTATAACAGCAGTGATGGCTTGATCTAAAATTTTCAAGTTTAGAGTTTTACTTTTAATCATTTTTCAGTTAGTCATTCTTCCGATAAATGACTTAAAATTGTTTTTTTATAAGTTTCAAGCAATGTATCTACAACTGATGTGATTGAAAATTCCTTTATGACAAATTCACGCGTACTAAATCGGGCTTCCAAGTCTAGATTTTTGCTTATAGACATCTTAAAGGTGTTGAGAATATCGCAGAAATCTTCTGATGAAGAAACGAAATATTGATCAAATTGTTTTAATTTTGCGGCGAGTCCGCAACTTGGCATAACAAGTACTGGTGTTCCGACTGCCAATGATTCGAGAACCACCATCGGGAAGGGCTCATTTTTGCTTGGGAGAATTAACAGCTTAGCGTCAGCAAGCATTTCCTGAACTTTGTCTGAGGTTAAGGCGCCTTCGTATGAGAGAGTTTTTTGTAAACATCGAATTTTTATCTCATTTTCACAAAAATCTAGCTCTCCACCGTCTGGACCGTAAATTTCGAAAACAAGGTTAGAATGCCTGAAAGAATCAGCTAAATCTATAAACTTATCAATACCTTTGCGTTTATCGAGACGAGAACAGAAGACAACTCGATTTGAAGATATATCTGACAAATTTTTTGCATAGTTGACAGCGATGCCATTTGGAAGGATTATCACTGCAGGTTTCACATTTAATTTTTTAATTGAGTGCATCTCTTTTTCTGTTAGAACTAAAAGCGTTCTTGATTTATTTATCAGTCGTTTGGTGAGAAAGCGATCTGTTATTCGAGTACTTGTACGCCCGTCGGGAATTATCATTCCATGGGTTTGAGTGACAAATGGTTTACGAAGAATTATCGCGAGAAAAGCTGCGAGGAAAGGAATTAGATCACGAGCGAAGTGGATGTGAACAAGATCCGAGTTACTAATGAGCTTCTTTAGAGGGGGAATCAACTTCCAGCTCCACAACGAACTTACTTTCAGTTTTTGTGTTATTGGTCTAACGTGGATAAAACTTTCAGAGAGTTCGGTATTCGGTGTGGGTTCAGAGCCTACGAGTGCGCCTGAAAATATGTGGGTCTTATGCCCTCGAGAATTTAGTTCTTGGCAAAGTTCACGAGCGACTCTGACAGGGCCACCGTATTCACCATTGCGCCCATTTAAAGTTAAGACGTGAAGAATATTGAGTTGAGGGCTATCAGCGGTAGTCGGCATCGCCCATCCCCTCAATTTATGTAAAGACCGATAGTTTTGATTCTAGATGGGTAAAGTCTAGAAGTAGACTTCTAAAGTGAATAGAGATCTAAGGGCTTTCGCCGGGGGTACGGGTTTTACTCTCTTGGGGAAGATGCGGATGGGATTATGGTTCTTTGTTCAACATTTGTTCTTTAAATCTCCAATTTTGCCTCCTATGTTCCGAAGAATCCTGTTGAGATTATTTGGGGCGTCTGTCGGAAGAGGAGTCTTAATCCGCCGCGGTGTGCGAGTTCATTTTCCTTGGAATCTTGAAATCGGTGATGACTGTTGGATAGGTGAGGAGGTTTGGTTTATCAACCACGAAAAGATAACTATCGGTTCAAATGTCTGCATCTCGCAGAGATCGATCATCTGCTCAGGTGGGCATGACTATCGGAGCGCTTCACTTGAATACGCTCATAAGCCAGTGGAAATTAAAGATGGTGCATGGGTTTGTTTGGATGCCAAAGTGTTGCCAGGCGTCACTATTGGTGAGTGCTCTGTGGTTTCTGCGGGTGAGATTGTGCGTAAGTCTTTGCCGGATTATTCAATGATGGTTGGTGGGCAAGTTCGCCAGATAGATCCGCCTAAGTAGATTCGTGATGTCGCGAGTATTACTTGTAACAACGAATTATTGGCCTGAGCCAACTGGAATTGCTGTTTACACCACAGACTTGGCGGAGTTGCTGCAGAAAGATGGTTTTGAAGTTTCAGTACTCACAAGCTTGCCGCACTATCCATGGTGGAAGATCCCGAGTGAGTTTGCACATTTAACTGAAGGTGTGATTCGACATGAATCAGTTGAAGTGATAAGAGCTAAGCATTTGATTCCGCCGAAGATGAATGCGCTGGTGAGAATTAGGTTCGAGAGTTCGCTGTGGTGGAATTTGAGAAGGGTCTCAAAGCGCTTGTTGGGCGATGGTTTTGATGCGGTTGTCGCATGTATTCCAACCGTGGCTGCCGGTGTTATAGGAAAAAGAATTGCGAAGAAGTCGGGTGTTCCGTTTGGGCTAATCGTTCAGGATTTATCTGGTGCTGGGGCGAAGCAGTCGGGGCTTAAAGGTGGGGCGTTGATTTCAAAAATTGCACTCGCTGTTGAGGGATCGGTTCTTAAGGCGGCGGATTCGATGGTGGTTGTATCCCCCGCGATGCGCGATGTGGTTTTGGGTTTGGGAGTTGCCTCTACAAAGGTTTCGCAGATTACGAATTATGCGGCTAGAAATATTGAGAATGTAAATAGAGGCTTGGCGCGTACCAGTTTTGGATGGGCCGGTGATGACTTTGTTGTGATCCATACAGGCAACATGGGGGCGAAACAAGGCTTAGAGAATGTCGTTGAGGCGGCTAAGGAGCTTGGTACGGATGCGAAGGTAAAGATTTATCTAGTCGGCCATGGCAACCAAGAGGCGAGTTTAAAGACGTTATGTGAAGGTATTGAAAATACCTCTGTGATAGCAGCAGTTGCAGATGATCGGTACTCATCTTTGTTAGCAGCTGCTGACTTATTGCTGGTTAATGAGCGCAGTACGCAGATGGAAATGAGTTTGCCAAGCAAGTTGACCTCGTATTTGTATAGCGAGCGCCCAGTGATTGCCGCTGTGCCTAGGGGCGGGGCGACTTGGAAGTTCTTAGATGGCGTCGCTGAATTGGTGGAGGCAGGAGATCCCAAGGCGCTGGCGAATAAAATTCTTGAGTTAAAGGCAGATCCAAAGCGATGCGCTGAATTGGCAGATAAGGGGAGCTTATTTGCGGCCAAGAATCTAAGTCCCGAAGTTGGCCGGGCGAAGTATCTGGAATGGGTCGGCAAACTCATCGTTTCTAAGTAAAAACCGATAAGTACCTCTTATTAGGTTGGGGCACCGCGCATAAACTTGTGGCCTACCACTTGGAGATTAATGACTACTGGATTTAGAGCACGAGTGCTAATCGCAGAAGATGAGGAGTTCACCCTCGGTCTGTTGCGTGAAGTGCTTGAGGGTGCAAACTTCCAGGTAGAAGCGGTTACAAATGTGGCCGATGCGATTGCGCGCGTTGGGTCATTTGATCCGCATGCGGTGATTACGGATTTGAACTTTGGCGTTACGGGGCCAAGTGGGGCCGACCTTCTGCAATTTATCGAGAAGGAACACCCATGGGTGGGCAAGGTGGTGCTGACTTCGCACGCCTCCCCTGGGTTGGCAATTCCAAATGGAATGGCGC
>JACCDX010952990.1_pt1 | contig 12413 bp, 10 predicted proteins | sample 7449681 | NCBI WGS metagenome assembly JACCDX01 (sample SAMN15323450, study PRJNA562643) | freshwater metagenome | isolation source: river surface water | place: USA:Blue River Watershed | collected 2017-08-18
TCGGCCGCCGGCGGCGACGACGCAAAGCTGATCAGCAGCGCCATGCAGGCGGCGCCGGCCAGCGTGGCAAAAAAGGCCACGATCGTCGTCATGGGCGCCGATGGAAAAATGCGGACCCTGCGGCCGGGCACGAATGCGTTTACCTGCATGCCGGACAACCCGACGACGCCCGGACCCGACCCGATGTGCCTGGACAAGGTGGCAATGGAATGGGCCAGCGCATGGATGACGAAGAAGCCGCCGCAGCAGGGTAAGGTGGGCTTCATGTACATGCTGGCCGGCGGCACCGATGCGAGCAACACCGATCCGCATGCGACCCAGCCGACGGCGAACAACCATTGGGTCAAGACCGGGCCGCACGTGATGATTGTGGGCGCAGCGCAGGAGTTTTACGACATGTACCCGAAGGATGCACAGCCGGATACGTCGACGCCTTACGTGATGTGGCCGGGCACGCCTTACCAGCACCTGATGATACCGGTGCGATAGCAGCAGGAAAGCGGAACCTCCAGCAGCCGGGCACAGCCAGGCTGGCTTCGCTCACAGGTACTGACGCGCAGGCCAATTTGCCGGCGATGGTCCGGCATACGCCACTTCTCTTCACCGTGCGCCTGCCTGAACAGCGGCCATCAAAGGTTCGCCGGGCGATGTGAGCAATCCTTTCGGCTGGCCCTGGTGGCCAGCCGCTATTGGCTTCCCTGATTTCAGAAAATCCGGCAGGCCAGCCGGTCGGCAGGTCTTCCCACAGCAGCGCGCCGCAGCCACGGCTCGCGTCCGTGCCTGTTTTATGTTCTCATTCTGTCTTAAATTTCATAATTAACCGGCTGCGCCTGCGCCAGTGAACGATGCCAGCGCGACAGCCAGATTTCGCCGTGAGCCGCCAGGTGGCTCGCGTCTCGCGTGGGGGAATACCGTGTTAAAGATAGGTCACGCGCTTTTTGCTTTTTTCTCGATCCTGTCGGTCGCTTGGGCTGATAGCGCACAGGCCGATGTGGTTCAGATGATCTCTGCCGACGTGGCTGTCAGCGGGCATGGCCACCGGAGTTCCGTGGGTACCCGGGTTGAAGTGAAAGAACTGAAGGACCCGGATGGCGAGACAACGTTCCAGCCGGTGGTCACGGTCACAGTTGACGGGAGGGTCGTCGGGCAACTGGCAGGCGTCGAGACAAGCCAGCAACCATCGGCTCTCGTGCAGCTCGTGCAGCTGGACCATGCCAATCCCTACCCGGAAGTGCTGATCTCTTCATTCACATTCGGCGCGCACTGCTGCAGTGAAGTGAAGGTGCTGACGAGCGACGCTTCAGGCAAGACGTGGACGGAGGTTGACTTGGGTCATTTTGATGGTGGGGCCATCGAGGCCACCGATCCGGTCGGCGACGGGCAGTATGTAATTCACAGTTACGACAACCGCTTTCTTTATCAATTCGGTTGCTACGCCTGCAGCTTCGCTCCGGCGCGCATTCTGCAACTCGAAGGCACGACAGTTGTTGACGTGACTCGCCATCCGAAATATGTGCCGGTCCACAGGAAAAATCTCGCTGTGATGGCAGAGTGGTTCAAGGAATCCGAGCGAACCCCGGCCAATCCATTCCTTGCAGCGTATGTGGCCAACAAGGCGCTGGTGGGTGAACTTGCCGACGGATGGAAAACCATGCTCGAGCTTTACGATGCCGCCGACGATTGGGGGCTGAAGGTCTGCGAGGCCGGCACCGATGACAACGGGCGGTGCAAGGCAGATGAAATCAAAAGGGAATTTCCGGTGGTCCTGAAAGCGTTTCTTGCCGAAACCGGTCACATTTCGAGCGGCGACCAACCGGATTGACGCGCCCGCCTGCGATCTTTGCCAGCGAATCCGGGATCGGCCAGACGCAGCAGCGTTGCTGCGCCTTCGCTGACCGGCACTCGTCCGTCAGAAATTTTCCTCGTAGTGCGGAATGCCTTCTTCGCGATAGAGCGCGTAGATCTGGTCGAGCAGCGAGCGGATGTAGACTGATTCATCGTCGGCCCGGACATTGATCAGTATCGGCGCCGAAAGCCGCGAATCACTGAAGGGCTTGAACACGACGTCGCTGCGCTGTATGCCGAGGACGCTCTTGGGCGCGATCGTCACCCCCATGCCGGCGGCCACCAGGCCGAGGCTGATCTGGATCTCCCGAGCTTCCATCGTGCGGTCGGGCGTCAGCCCGCGGTCATGGAAGGCCTGCAGGATCAGGTCGGTGAAATTCGGACGCGGCGCCTTCGGAAAGAGGATCAGTGTCTCGGACACCAGCTCCTGCAGCGTGAGCGTCTCCGTTCCGGCCAGCGGGTGTCCGGACGGAAGCGCAGCCACCAGCGGTTCGTCGCGCAACAGGATGCGGCGGATATTCGGATCATCGTGGCGAATGCGCCCGACGCCGACGTCGATGTCGCCTTCCTTCAGCGCGTGCATCTGCTCCAGCGTCGTCATTTCGACCAGCGACAGGTTCACCTGCGGATGCGCATGCTTGAACCTTCGGATCACTTCGGGCAGCAAGCCGTACAGCGTCGACCCGACGAAGGCCAGCGTGAACTTGGCTTCCACCTTGCCGATGTCGCGCGTGCTTGCGATCAGGTTCTTGCTCAGGGTGATCAGCTGTTCCGCATGCTTGCGAAAGTGGTGGCCGGCATCGGTCAACTCGAGCGGGCGCGAGCCCCGCACAAACAGGGTGACGCCCAGTAAATCTTCCAGCTGCTGGATCTGCCGGCTCAGCGGCGGTTGCGCTATGTGCAGCTTTTCTGCGGCTCGCGTGATGTTGCGCTCTTCTGCCACAGCCAGGAAATAGCGCAGGTGCCTTAACTCCATCTCAATACTCCGCGGGTATCTGGCAGATACCAAAACGGTGTTGGACGCTCATGTTTGTCCTATTTAAGCTGCGAATAACAGTCACAGTCCGAACTATATACCTGACGACCCCGGGGCTGAATGTATTTGTCCGCCAAGAATGAACAGGAGCGCCATGATCCCGATAATTCCCGCCGCTGCACGACCCGCACCGAACGTCGATGGACTTCTCGTCGAGGACAAGGAAAGCGGCGACTACCGATTGCACCGCAGCGCCTTCACCGACGAGGCCTTGTTCGAACTGGAGATGAAGCACATCTTCGAAGGAAACTGGATCTACCTCGCGCACGAAAGCCAGGTCCCGAACGCCAATGACTATCTTACGACCTACATTGGCCGCCAGCCGATCGTCATCGCCCGCAACCGCCAGGGCGAGCTGAATGCCTTCATCAATGCCTGCACACACCGCGGCGCGATGCTGTGCCGCTTCAAGCGCGGCAACAAGGCCACCTATACCTGCCCGTTCCACGGCTGGACCTTCAACAACAGCGGCAAGCTGCTGAAGGTGAAGGATCCCGAAGGCGCCGGCTATCCGGACTGCTTCAACAAGGAAGGCTCGCATGACCTGAAAAAAATCGCCCGCTTCGAAAGCTATCGCGGCTTCCTGTTCGGCAGCCTGGAAGCCGACGTCAAGCCGCTGAAGGAATTCCTCGGCGAGGCGGCGCGGATCATCGACATGATCGTCGACCAGTCCGATGACGGCCTCGAAGTGCTGCGCGGCTCGTCGACCTACACCTTTGAAGGCAACTGGAAGCTGCAGGCAGAGAACGGCGCCGATGGCTATCACGTGTCGGCAGTCCACTGGAACTATGCGGCGACCACCAGCCAGCGCAAGCAGCGGAATGCCGGCGACCCGATCCGCGCGATGGACGCCGGCAGCTGGGGCAAGCAGGGCGGCGGCTTCTACGCGTTCGACCACGGGCACATCCTGCTGTGGACGAAGTGGGCCAATCCGGAAGACCGTCCCAATTTTGCAAAGCGCGACGAATTCGCCAAAAAATCCGGCGAGGCGACCGCCGACTGGATGGTGCGTCACTCGCGCAACCTGTGCCTGTATCCGAACGTCTACCTGATGGACCAGTTCGGCTCGCAGATCCGCCTGCTCCGGCCGCTGTCGGTCGACAAGACCGAAGTCACGATCTACTGCATCGCGCCCAAAGGCGAGCCGGCCGAGGCGCGCGCGCACCGCATCCGCCAGTACGAAGATTTCTTCAACGTCAGCGGCATGGCTACACCGGATGACCTCGAAGAGTTCCGTTCGTGCCAGCTCGGTTTCAGGGGCACGGCGCTGCCGTGGAACGACATGTCGCGCGGCGCGATGCACTGGATCGACGGGCCGGACGATGCGGCCAGGGACATCGGCCTCAAGCCGCTGATGAGCGGCGTCAGGACCGAGGACGAGGGGCTGTACACGGTGCAGCACCGCTACTGGATGGACGTGATGAAAACGGCGATTGCGAAGGAGCAGGACGCATGCAAGTGATCGACATGCCACAGGTGATTGACCGCGAGCGGGTGAGCGACTTCCTGTATCGCGAGGCGCGGCTGCTGGATGACCAGCAATGGGACGAATGGCTGGCGTGCTACCACCCGGACGCGGAGTTCTGGATGCCGTCGTGGGACGATGACGATCGGCTGACCGACGACCCGCAGCGCGAGATCTCGCTGATCTATTACCCGAACCGGCAAGGACTCGAGGACCGCGTCTTCCGCATCAAGACCGAGCGCTCGAGCGCCACCACGCCGCACACGCGCACCAGCCACAACATAGCGAACGTGGAGATCGAGCGTCAGGACGGCGCCACGGCCACCGTGCGTTTCAACTGGCACACGCTGTCGCATCGCTACCAGAGCACCGCGACTTACTTTGGCATGTCGCGCTACGTGCTGGATTTCTCCGGCGCCGAGCCCGTCATCCTGCGCAAGTATGTGGTGTTGAAGAACGACTACATCAATCAGCTGATCGACGTTTACCACATTTGATTGATTAAAAAGAATCGCCATGAATTACAAAATTGCACTGCAATTCGAGGATGGTTTCACGCGACTGATCGACTGCGGTCCGGACGAAACCATCGCCAATGCCGCGTACCGGCAGAAGATCAATATCCCGATCGATTGCCGCGAAGGCGCCTGCGGCACCTGCCGCGCGCATTGCGAATCGGGGCGCTATGACCTGCCCGAGTCGAGCTACATCGAGGAAGCACTGTCGGCTGACGAGGCGGCGAGCGGCTATCTGCTGACCTGCCAGACGCGTCCGCAATCCGACATGGTAGTGCGCCTGCCGGTGGCGTCGGCCGCGTGCAAGACCCGGGCGACGCTGTTTGAAGGCGTGGTCGAACGCGTCGACCTGCTGTCCGCCTCCACGCTGGAGCTCGACATTCGTCTCGACGATCCGGACAGTCTGCAGTTTTTGCCCGGCCAGTATGTGAACATCGCTGTGCCGGGGACCGATGAAACCCGTTCCTATTCGTTCAGCTCCGCCCCGGGCGCGCCGCTCGCGTCGTTCGTGCTGCGCAGCGTGCCGGGCGGCTTGATGAGTTCCTATCTGCGCAACGAGGCCTCGCCGGGCGACCGCATGGCATTCACCGGGCCGTTCGGCAGCTTCTACCTGCGCGAGCCTCGCCGGCCGGTGCTGTTCCTTGCCGGCGGCACCGGCATTGCGCCCTTCCTGTCGATGCTGGAGTCGCTCCAGCGCAAGCAGTCGGCGCATCCTGTCCGCCTCGTCTATGGCGTCACGCATGACGAGGACCTCGTCCTGTGCGACCTGCTCGACGGTTATGCATCGCAGCTGGATGACTTTGCGTACCGCGCCTGCGTGGCGGATGCCGGCAGCACGCATGACAGGAAAGGCTATGTGACCGCGCATATCGATCCCGCGTGGCTGAATGACGGCGACGTTGACGTCTACCTGTGCGGCCCGGTGCCGATGGTCGAGGCGGTCACCCGCTGGCTGCAGCAGGTCGGACTGAAACCGGCCAATTTCTATTACGAAAAATTCACGCCGGCGATCGCCGGTGCTGAAGTCCCGGTTGCGGCCTGAGCCATGACGAGGATGCGTTTCAGCGGAAAGGTCGTCGTCATCACGGGCGCGGCGCAGGGCATAGGTGAGGGCGTGGCCCTCGGCTGCGCAGCCGAGGGCGCGCAGGTGGTGCTGGCGGATCGTTCGGCGCTGGTTGCGGAGGTCGGCGAGCGCATCGCCGCCAGCGGGCACCCGCAACAGAGCGTCATCGTCGATCTCGAAACCTATGCCGGCGCCGAGACCCTGATGCAAACGGCCGTCGAGCGCTTTGGCCGTATCGACGTCCTGATCAACAACGTCGGCGGCACGATCTGGGCGAAGCCTTTCGAGCACTACGAGGAAGCGCAGATCGAGGCCGAGGTGCGCCGTTCGCTGTTCCCTACGCTGTGGTGCTGTCGCGCCGCGCTGCCCGTCATGCTCGGGCAGGGGAAGGGAACGATCGTCAACGTTTCGTCGATCGCCACGCGCAGCATCCATCGCGTGCCGTATGCGGCCGCGAAGGGCGGGGTGAATGCGCTGACCGCGTCACTCGCGATGGAGCACGCGGGCAGCGGGATACGGGTAGTTGCCACGGCCCCCGGCGGCACCGAGGCGCCGCCACGCAGGATTCCGCGCAACCTCGCGCCGCCCTCGGCGCAGGAGGAGGCGTGGTATCAGGCCATCGTCGACCAGACGATCGACTCCAGCCACATGCATCGTTACGGCACGATTGAAGAGCAGGTCGCCCCGATTCTCTTTCTCGCTTCGGATGAGGCTTCGTACATTACCGGCTCGGTGCTTGCGGTGGGTGGCGGTGATCAGGGAGCCTAGAGTCGTGATCCGTGGGAACCGCGCTGCAGGGTCAGCGACGATGGGTCCCGGCTTTCGCCGGGACGACAATATGGGGGCCAACGCACTTTAAAACGTTATCCCGACGCAGGCCTGGATCCATCGTCGCGTACCTCAGAACGGATCTGGCGGACTGGCGAGAATGGGTCTCGGCCTGCGCGGGGACGGCAAGGCACGGATCCGGCGTCTTCGATGTTTCGCCTGACGCCCGGGCCGCCGCTCACAACCAGGTCTCAATCACCCGGCTGTCATCCCGCTGGCCCAGCCCCATCTCCGCCGCCTGCCTGAAGCGCTCATGTGCAGCGCCCAGCAGCGGCAGTTCCGCGCCGCAGGATGCCCCGGCCTCCGCCACCAGCCCGCTGTCTTTCACGAAGATGTTGATCGCGCTGGTCACCTGCACGTCGGTGCCGGCGCACATGCGCGGGCCGCGATCCGACAGCATCCACGAACCGGCCGCGCCTTTCTCCACCAGCGACAGCACGGCCGCCGGATCGAGGCCGAGCGAGCGCGCAAGATTCAGCGCCTCGGCAGCCGCCGCAAGGTGAACCGAGCACAGGTGCTGGTTGACCACCTTGATGCTCTGCCCGTCGCCGATCTGCGTGCCGGTCACGCGCACATGGCCCATCGCATCCAGCACCGGCTTCGCAGCTGCCACATCGTCTTCGGCGCCCGCCGTGAAAATCACCAGCTCACCCGTCTTCGCGCGCGCGACGCCGCCGGTGACCGGGGCGTCCACCACGCGCGCGCCGAGGCGCCGCAGGATCTCGCCCTGCTCGCGCACCGACTGCGGGCCGACGGTGGACATGATGATCCACAACTGCCCCGGGGCCATCTGCGAAACGTTGCCGACCACACCGGCCAGCTGTTCCGGCGTGGCCACCATCACGACCACGACGTCGGCTGCCGGCGCGTCCGACAGGCTGCGCACCGTCTCGAGGCCATTCGCCCGCGCAGTCGCCGTCATGGCGTCCGACACCTCGATGCCGGTGACCTGATGCCCCGCTTGCCGGATGCGCAGCGCCATCGGCAAGCCGATCGCGCCGACGCCGATGAAACTCACCTTCACGGAAGTCGCCTGATCGTTCATGCCAGCCACCCCTTGATCCGTGCCGCCAGCGCATCGACGCTGATGCCGTAACGGTCGTGCAGCGTCGGCAGCGCGCCGGCGTCGGGGAAGGCATCCGGCAGGCCGGCCAGCTCGAAGCCGGCCGGCTGGACGCGATGGCGCAGCAGGGTGCTGGCCACGGCTTCGCCGAGTCCGCCGACCACCGAGTGGTTTTCCGCGACCACCACCAGCCGCGGCTTGCTGCCCACGGCTTCGACAATCGTCTTCTCATCCAGCGGCTTGATGGTCGGGCAGTGCAGCACGGCGACATCCACCTTGTCCGCAGCCAGCTTCTGCGCGGCTTCCAGCGCGCGCATCGTCAGCAGGCCGCTGGAGATCACCAGCACGTCGGCGCCGTCGCGCAGCAGCTTGGCCTTGCCGAGCTCGAAACGGTAGCCGCTGACTTCATCGAGCACCAGCGGCACGTTGCCGCGCAACAGGCGCATGTAGACCGGCCCCTTGTGCTGCGCAATCTGCGGCACCGCCTGCTCGATGTCGAGCGCATCGCAGGGATCGACGATCGTCAGGCCCGGCACGCCGCGCATCATGGCAATGTCTTCGATCGCCGCATGGCTGGGGCCATAGCCGGTGGTCAGGCCGGGCAGCGCGCAGCAGATCTTCACGTTCAGGTTTTCCTCGGCGATCACCTGATGAATGAAATCAAACGCGCGGCGCGTGCCGAATGCGGCATAGGTGGTGGCAAACGGCGTCAGGCCTTCCTTGGCCATGCCGCCGGCCGCGGCCATCAGCAGTTGCTCGGCCATGCCCATCTGGTAGAAGCGCTCCGGCCAGGCTTGCGCAAACAGGTGCAGGTCGGTGTACTTGGCGAGGTCGGCGGTCAGGCCGACCACTTCCGGATGGTCGGCCGCATACTCGACCAATGCCTTGCCGAACGGTGCGGCCTTCACGCGCTGTCCTTCGCCTGCGATGGAGGCGATCATGGCCGACGTGGTCAGGCGGGGCTTTTTCTCTGCGACAGGGGCGTTCATGCCGGGACTCCTTCGGACTGGGACTGGTCGAGCACGGCAAGCGCCTGCGCCCATTCGGGCGGGTCGACACGGATGAAATGGTTTTTCTCGCGCTGCTCAAGGAAGGGGACACCCTTGCCCATCAGCGTATCGAACAGGATCACGCGCGGTTTGGCTTCGGCAAGGTGGCGCGCGGTGTCGAAGGCCTGCAGCACGGCCGGCAGGTCGTTGCCGTCGACGCGCTGCACATGCCAGCCGAACGCGGCCCACTTGTCGGCCAGCGGCTCGAAGCCCAGCACCTTGCTCGACGGGCCGTCAGCCTGCTGGTTGTTGATGTCGACCAGGCAGATCAGGTTGTCCAGCCGGTGGTGCGCCGCGCCCATCGCGGCCTCCCAGGTCGAGCCTTCGTCGAGCTCGCCGTCGGACATCGAGTTGTAGACGAAGGCCGGGTTCTTCTTGTGCTTCAGCCCCAGCGCCATGCCGACGCCGATCGCCAGTCCCTGGCCGAGCGAGCCGCCCGAGATTTCCATGCCCGGCGTATAGGTGGCCATGCCCGACATCGGCAGGCGGCTGTCGTCGCTGCCGTAGGTCTCGAGTTCGCTTTCATCGAGGATGCCGGCCTCGATCATCGCGGCGTAATGCGCGATCGCGTAATGGCCGTGCGACAGCAGGAAGCGGTCGCGGCCTTCCCATTCGGGTTCGGCCGGACGCTGGTTCATCGCGTGACAGTAGGCGACAGCCAGCACGTCGGCCCAGCCCAGTGCCTGGCCGATGTAGCCCTGGCCCTGCACCTCGCCCATGCGCAGGGCGTAGCGTCGGATGCGATATGCGCTCTTTTGAAGCGTCGACAGATCAGACATGACATTCTCCGGTAAAAAATGAGGGCGGCGGGGTCATCCCGGTTCAAAGGAATCCGGTCGAGATCCAGGGGATCGCGGCAACGACGACCACGCCGAGGAACAGGGCGATCAGGTATCCGACGACAGGCTTTATGCCCTCGTTCGGATGGATGCGGCTGATCGCGCAGGCCGCGTAATAACCGACGCCGAACGGCGGCGCAAACAGGCCGATGCCCATGGCCAGCGTCACCACCATCGCGTAATGCACTTCATGGATGCCGACCTGCCGCGCGATCGGAAACAGCAGCGGCCCGAGCAGCACGATGGCCGGAATGCCTTCCAGCACCGAGCCGAGCACGATGAAAGCCAGCACCGACACCGCCATGAACGTGACCGCGCCGCCGGGCAGCGCCCGCATTGCGTCGGCCAGCGCCGTCGAGAAACCGGATTGCGTCAGCGCCCATGCCATGCCGGTGGCCGCGCCGATGATGAACAGAATCGCGCCCGACAGCGATGCGGTGCTGACCAGCATTGAATACAGCCGGCGCCAGTCAAACTGGCGATAGACCAGCAGCCCGACCAGCACGGCATACACGATACCGATGGTCGATACCTCGGTGGCGGTGGCGATGCCCTCGACCACGGCAGCGCGAATGACCACCGGCAGCGCCAGCGCCGGCAGCGCGATCACAAAGGAGCGAACGATTTCGCCGGCGCTGGCCCGCTTGATGCCTTCGAGGCTGTCGCCGCGGCAGCGCCACCAGACCAGCGCGGCCAGCGTCACGCCGACCACCACGCCGGGCAGCAGGCCGCCGGTGAACAGCGCGGCGATGGAGACGCCTGTCGCCGAACCGATCGTGATCAGCACCAGCGACGGCGGGATCGTCTCGGTCTGCGCGCCGGTGGCCGACAGCAGCGCGACCAGTTCGCCGGGCTTCGCGCCGCGCTTGCGCATCTCCGGGAACAAGGCCGGCGCCACCGCCGCCATGTCGGCCGCCTTCGATCCCGAAATGCCCGACACCAGGTACATTGCGCCGATCAGCACATACGACAGGCCGCCGCGCACATGGCCGAGCAGGTTGGCGAGAAAGTCCACCATCGCGCGCGCAATGCCGGTCATCTCGATCAGCAGGCCCAGCAGCACGAACAACGGCACGGCCAGCAGGATCAGGTGGCTCATGCCTTCGTCCATGCGGCCGACCACCACGATGACCGGGGTGCTGGTAGTCAGCGCGATATAGCCGAGCGTCGCCAGTCCGAACGCGAAGGCGATCGGCAGGCCCAGCAGCACCAGCGCGCCCACGCCGAACACGAAAAACACCAGCAGGTTCCAGTTGCCCAGCGGCGTCAGCAGCGGGCTGGCGAGTACCAGTCCGCCGATGATCAGCGCGACCGCAGTGAGCGCCAGCAGCGCGTCCTTCAACGCGCCGGTGCGCAAGACCTGCAGCAGGCCGACGGCCAGCATCAGCCCGAAGCCGACCGGCAGCGCGGCCGCCCGCCACGAGTTCGCCAGCCCCATGGCCGGCGTCGTGACGAAAGCCTCGTCCTGTGCGAATTCCCACGCGGGGTGGACGACGAACGCAAGGAAGGCAATGGCCGCAGCCGACGCGACGAGATCGAGCATGGCGCGGGCGCGCGGGCCGAGACGACCGACGACCGCCGTCATCCGCATGTGCTCGCCGCGCTGGAAGGCCAGCGCCGAGCCCAGCATCGCCAGCCAGAGAAAGAGGATGGAGGCCAGCTCGTCCGACCAGACCAGCGGCGTGTGCAGCAGGTAGCGGCTGGTCACGCCGGCCAGCAGGATGACGACCTCGGCCAGTACCAGCAGCGCGGCCGGCGCCGCAATCAGCATGCCGAGCGCGCGGTCCAGAAGGGCGAGTCCGCGGCTCTGTTCGTTCCCGGCCGGCGCGGTATGGGCGTCGGCGTCCGTTGTCATTCGCATTGATCTCTCTCTCGCAAAGGCAGGCCGGCATCGCGGCCGGGCCGCGCGAATGCGCGCGACCGGCTACGCGTTGGCGCAAGCGGGGCGCTCAGCCGAGCTTCCCCGAAACCTTTTCGAGCAGTTGCCATGCCGCCGGACCGTACTTCGCCTTCCATTCGCTGTAGAAGCTCGTCGAAGCGAGCGTCCGACGGAAGTCGTCCTGCGGCACATTGATGATGTTGATCCCCCTGGCCTTCAGATCGCTCGTCAGCGTGCCGTTGAGTCTGGCGACATCGGCACGCTGCTCGGTGGCAGCCTTGTCGAGCTCGCGCCGGATGACCTCCTGCAGGTCCGCCGGCAGCCGCTGGAAGGACCGCTTGTTGCCGAGGACCCAGTAGCCGTCCCACACGTGGCCGGTCAGGCTGCAGCTCTTCTGCACTTCGTACAGGCGGGCCGTCGCGGTGATCGCCAGCGGGTTCTCCTGTCCTTCGACGACCTTCGTCTGCAGCGCGGTGTAGACCTCGTTGAAATTGATCGGCGACGGCGCGGCCCCGAGCGCCTGGAACAGCGAGGTCAGCGGCGGCGCCGGCGGCACCCGCATCCTGAAGCCCTTCAGGTCGGCCGGCGAGCGTATCTCGCGGCCCGACGAGGTGATGTGCCGGAAGCCGTTGTCCCAGATCTTCGAGACGGTGAAGATCGGGGTCTTCGCGATCTCGGCGCGGACATGGTTGCCAAGCTCGCCGTCCATCGCCTTCCAGACGTCGTCATAGTTCCTGAACGCGAAGCCGACGCTGGTGATGCCCGACAGCGGCACGAAAGTGGCGAGGATCAGCGACGACAGGTTGAGGAAATCGACCGAGCCATTGCGCA
>JACCDX010740674.1_pt1 | contig 12406 bp, 12 predicted proteins | sample 7449681 | NCBI WGS metagenome assembly JACCDX01 (sample SAMN15323450, study PRJNA562643) | freshwater metagenome | isolation source: river surface water | place: USA:Blue River Watershed | collected 2017-08-18
GTGTGACGCGCTTGTCCATAGGTGTGCAAAGTTTCAATGATGCGCATTTAAAGGCCTTGGGCCGAGTGCACAACCGAGACCAAGCCATGGCCGCTGTGGAAGAAGCGCAAGCTGCATTTGAGACCTTCAATTTGGATGTGATGTATGCCTTGCCTGGCCAAACTTTGCAAGATTTGTCAAAAGACATTGAAACCGCTTTGAGTTTCAATCCGCCCCACATTTCAATCTATCACCTCACCATTGAGCCCAACACTTTGTTTGCGAAACATCCCCCTGTCTTGCCAGAGGATGACGATGCTTACGCCATGATGGATTTGATCACCGAGATGACGGGTGCTGATGGCTTGCAACGCTACGAAGTTTCGGCCTATGCCAAACCGGGTCACAAGTGCTGGCACAACCTGAACTATTGGCAGTTTGGCGATTATTTGGGCATTGGTGCTGGGGCTCACAGCAAGCTGAGTTTTGCGCACCGTATTTCGCGTCAGATACGTTATCGGGAACCTCAGCTTTACATGGCCCAAGCCCTCAAGGGTGAACCGGCGACGCAGCATGAAGAAGTCAAGCGTGAAGACCTGCCTTTTGAATACATGTTGAACGCACTGCGTTTGAAAGACGGTTTTGCCTTGACCGATTTCATGGCGCGAACGGGCTTGGCAATGACCGCCATTCAAAAAGGCTTGTCAGAAGCAGAAGCTAAGGGCTTGATTGCCAGAGATATGGCCAAAGTGTGGCCCACTGAGCGCGGGTTTGATTTCTTGAGTGATCTTCAAGAATTGTTTTTGGCAGATCGCTGAAGCGCGAGGGCCCAGGTGGCAATTTAGGCAGCACTAGAGGCAACAGCCGCCATCTTTTTACCAAAATCATTGAACATGTCCAATGTTTTTTGGGTAGGAATGAGGTACTTGGCGCGTTTGTCGTCGGGTTGATTGAATGCTTCTACCATGCCTCTGCTGCGCAGGCGAGTGATGCGCTTGTGTAAGGTTGCAGGGGAACCCAACTCAGACAGACCAATGGCCTCACGAACAGTCATCGGCTTTTGCTCGAACCAGCGAAGCGCAATGGCCTCAAGAAGTGCGTTCTCATTGGCATCCAAAACAGGGCCATCGGGCAAATTTTGAATCGCCTTGGCCAACTGCAAAAAACGCAGGTAGGGGTTGTTTTTGTGTGGAGCTTTATTTTCGGACATGGCTCATTCTAATGAAAGAAAAGAGCCTTGACTATTTACAAGGCCCTAAATGTTGATCAAAATTATTTGCAGTGTCAGTTGGCTTGCATTTGCTCCCAGAGCTTGTAGGGCGTCAGGGGCATTTGCAGTTGAGGGGCTTTGTCAGCTTGCCCATTTCTGGCTAAAGCATCGGCAATGGCGTTGACCACACAGGGCGTTGCACCAATGGTGCCCAATTCGCCCACACCCTTCACGCCAAGCACATTGTTGGTGCTTGGCACGCTTTGGTTTGTGTAGGTTTTGAACATTTGCGGCATGATGTCGGCGCGGGGTGCCGCATAGTCCATCAAACTGCCTGTGACCAACTGGCCACTTTCTGGGTCGTACACAAGCGCCTCTAACAAAGCTTGGCCCATGCCTTGAACGGCGCCGCCGTCCAGTTGGCCTTCCACAATCATGGGGTTGACCACGCGGCCAATGTCGTTGACGGAGGTGTAGGACACCACTTGGGTTTCACCCGTGGAAGGATTGACTTCCACTTCGCAAATATGACAGCCATTGGGCCAAGTAGGACCGCTGGCCGTGGTGCTCGATTGAATTTCAATGCGCCCATCAGGCTGGCGCTTGGCCAACTCGGCCAATGAAATTTTTAAATCGGTGCCCTTCACGCTGAAGCTGCCCAACTGATAAGCTAAATCTGAAGGGGATGCCTCAAGGGCTTGGCCCGCTAGCTCGCGCGCTTTGCTCAATGTTTTTTCTGCGCCGACACGCATGGCAGAGCCGCCTGTAAACAGGGAGCGAGAGCCCGCGCTGCCAAAGCCATTGGCACGGTCGGTGTCGCCCAAAATGACGCGCACTTGCGAGATGTCGACGCCAAACACATCGACCACCAGTTGCGCCAAAGATGTGGCAATGCCTTGGCCCATGGCATTGACGGCAGAGGCCACTTCAATCATGCCGTCTGCCAAAATTTGCACATGAACGTTTTCTTCGAGTGCATTGCCGCCAGTCCATTCTAGGAAGGTGGCAACGCCCAGACCCCGCCACAAGCCTTTGGCCTTCGAAGTGGCTTCGCGCTGGGCAAAACCGTTCCAGTCGGCTTTTTGGAGGGCTTCATCCATGATCATCTCGAAAGCGCCAACGTCATAGACTTGGCCCATCGGATTTTTGTAGGGCATTTGTGAGGGCGTTACAAAATTCTTGCGACGCAATTCAATTCGATCGATGCCACTCACTCTGGCAGCTTCGTCTATCAATCGTTCTATGTTGTAGATGGCCTCAGGACGACCCGCGCCGCGGTATGCGCCTGTGCTGGCAGTGTTGGTCAGCACACCTGTGAAGTGGTAGTCGATGGTTTGAATGTCATACACACTGCTCTGAACCCAAGGTCCAATGAGCATTTGAATGGCCAAGCCAGTCATGGTGGGGTAAGCGCCAACGTTGGCCAGGGTTTCGATGCGCAGTCCCAAAATTTTGCCGTCTTGGGCCAGGGCCATGGACGCTTGGGTTTCAATGTCGCGGCCATGCGAACTGCTTAAAAACTCTTCGTTGCGGTCTGCAATCCATTTGACAGGGCGGCCCAATTTGTGCGCGCAATAAGCGGTCACAAGATCTTCAGCATAGGCACCTGTTTTCATGCCAAAGCCGCCGCCGACATCGCCCACAATGACGCGAACGTTTTCTTTGTCCAAGCCAATGACATCGCACACCGACGTCCGGACGCCGGTTGGCATTTGGCTGCTGAGGCGAATGGTCAGACGGCCGTTGTCTACATAGGCCAAGACACTGCGAGGTTCGATGGACAACGCGGCTAAGCGCTGGTTCACGATGTTCAGGTGAACCACATGGGCCGCTTGGTCAAAGGCTCTTTGAGTGGCTGCTGCGTCACCGTAACGGGTTTCGGCCACTCGGTTGTCCGGGGCTTCCGTCAAAAGTGGGGCTGACGGCGCCAAGGCGTCCGACAAAAGCGTTGCACTGGGCAAAGGCTCAAAGTCAATTCGAATGGCTTCGGCTGCATTCTTGGCTTGTTCCTCGGTGTCTGCCACCACGGCCACAACGGGTTCACCCACAAATCGAACAGTGTCTGTGGCCAAGATGTAACGGGTGGTGCTGGATAGGGGGCTGCCATCAGCTCGTTTGAAATTCACGGGGCGAGCCATCGGTTTAAGACCCGCCGCCAGTAAATCTTGCCCTGTCAAAACGCCATGGACGCCAGGCATGGCTTTGGCGGCTTGGGTGTCAATGCTTGTAATTTTGGCGTGGGGGTAGGGCGATCTTAAGAAAACCAAATGAGATTGATCTGGCAAGCTCACATCGTTGGCGTACGTACCATAACCCAACAGCAGTAATTGGTCTTCAACGCGTTTGACAGCCTGGCCACTGCCAAATCGGGTTGTTTGTTCTGGAATGGCTTGGGTGGTGTTGTCTGACATGGTATGGCTTGACTTTAAGAGGGTGCTCTTTGCAGTTTAGCTTTGATGCTGTTTTTTTGCATCAAAGACCTTGATCGATGGGCTTCGTATTGCCGCCTAGGAGACAGTTGATTAGGATAGGGTCATCTGATGATGCAAATGGAGCGAGGCCCCGGATGGACAGTTTTTTTCTGCTTGTGATTGGCGTGTTGTTTATTTTGGTGGCTGGGCTGCTAATTTTTTACTTCCAAACACAGCAAAACTTCAAAGAAATTGCGGAAAAATTAGAAGCGATAGAGCATCCTCAAACTGGCGCTCGCTCCACAGAATCCTTAAAACGAGACTTGGCCTTGCACCGCGATGTGCTGTTTGTGCTCGAGGCAGATATTTCTAAAAACAAAAGAGAGTCCTTGACGGAAGACGAGTTAAAAACATTTGACGTGGCCAGACACCATATCAAGGCGAGCATTGCGGGTTTGAAAGTGAATGGCGATTGGATTGGCTTGCCATTTGATTACGAGTGGGTTGAACTTCTAGATCGCATCCCCAATGTGCTCAGTCTTTATCGAATAGCAGAAGCTGAAAAACAAGCGCAAGAAATTCAGTCAAATCAAGGCCAATAAAACCTTGAATTCTGGCGGATATCGTCGGATATTTTGATTTAGAGGCTGTTTTTGCCTTGCTTGGGGAGCGTCAAAGTTAGAATGCCTTTGCTTTCTAAAATTTAGCCCTAGGCAATTGACTTGAGTCAATTCTTGAAGGGCCTGATCTGCGATGATTCAGCCACATGTTCAGCGTCTCCAACCTTTCTTGTTCCCGCGGTGATAAGCGCCTGTTTTCAGGCGTTTCTTTTGCATTGCAGCCGGGTGAATGGCTGCATTTGGAAGGGGACAACGGCGTTGGCAAAACCAGCTTGCTCAGATTGGCTTGTGGTTTGAGTGCCCTTGAACAAGGAGAAATTCAATGGCAGGGCCAGCCTATTGCTAGCAATATCGAGGAATTTAGAGCTAATTTGGCGTATTTAGGCCACCAATTGGCGCTTAAAGAAGACTTAACCCCTTTGGAAAACTTGCGCGCGGATACCGCCATTGCGGGCCGCACCTTGTCTTTGGCAGATGCCAAGGCTGCTTTGGCCCAGCTGGGCCTCAAGGGGCGGGAGCATTTGCCGGTTCGTGTTCTGTCTCAAGGGCAGAAGCGCCGCACGGCTTTGGCGCGCTTGTTGGTCAGTTCGGCCCCACTGTGGATTTTGGACGAGCCTTTTGTGGCTTTGGATGCCGCTGCCCAAAATGTGCTTTCAGAAGTCATCAATGGTCACTTAAACAGGCAGGGGATGGTTCTTTTTACCAGCCACCAAATGGTGACATTGGCGAGTCAAGGGCGTTCTTACAGGCTGACGGCATGAGCGCATTTGTCACCATTGTCAAACGCGACCTGACCTTGGCCCTCAGGCGCAAGAATGAGGTCATCACCTCTGTGTTTTTCTTTGTGGTGGTGGCCGCCTTGTTTCCGTTGGGCATTGGCCCCGAAATGAATACCTTGCGTCTGGTTGCACCTGGCATTTTGTGGGTGGGTGCCTTGTTGGCCAGTATGCTTTCTTTGGGTCGTCTGTTTGCAGCCGATTACGCCGACGTCACCCTGGAACAAATGGCCCTAGCGCCAAATAGCCTTTCAGTTCTTGTGGCTGCCAAGATCCTGGCGCATTGGTTACTCTCGGGGTTGCCTTTGGTGTTGTTGGCGCCTATTTTGGGCCTGCAGTTTGATCTCTCTGCCAATGCCCTGTGGGTTTTAACTTTGAGTCTTCTAATTGGGACGCCTGTTTTGTCTTTGATTGGTTCAATTGGTGCTGCACTGACCTTGGGTGTCCGAGGTGGTGATGTTTTGTTGTCTTTGTTGGTCTTGCCGCTTTATGTTCCTGCATTGGTTTTTGGTGCGGGCGCAGTGCAAGCCGAAATCAGTGGCCTTGGTGCTTCGGCGCATTTGTCTATCTTGGCGGCCATGGCATTGATTGCTGCAGTGTTCAGTCCATGGGCTAGCGCTGCCTCACTTCGCGTTGCGCTTGAATCTTAAGAATCGTTTCATGTTCCAGAAATTATTTCATTTCGCATCGCCTCAAAACTTTTATCCCTTGGCTGGAAGGCTGTGGCCTTTGTTTGCCTTGTTAGGGACAGGCCTTGCAGTTTGGGGTTTGTGGTTGGGCATGTTTGTGGCGCCGTCTGATTTTCAGCAAGGTGAGGGCTATCGAATTATTTTTGTCCATGTGCCTGTTTCATGGATGTCGATGGTCATCTATTTGGCCATGGCTTTCTGGGCTATTTTGGGCATCACTTTGAACACCCGTTTGTCGGGCATGATGTGCCGCGCTTTGGCACCGACGGGCGCCATCTTTGCTTTTCTTTCATTGTGGACGGGGGCCTTGTGGGGCAAACCCATGTGGGGTGCTTGGTGGGTGTGGGATGCACGACTGACATCTGAGCTCATTTTGTTTTTCTTGTACTTGGGCTACATTGCTTTAACCAGCGCCATTGACGACCCGCGCCGTGCAGACAAAGCGGGTGGCATTTTGGCCATCGTGGGTGCACTCAACGTGCCGGTTATTTATTTTTCTGTGAAGTGGTGGAACACCTTGCACCAAGGCGCATCGGTGTCCTTGACCAAAGGTTCCAGCATGGCGCAAATCATGTTGGAAGCCATGCTGATCATGGGCATCGCATTTTGGATGTACGCTGTGGCCATAGCGCTTTACAGAGTGCGCAGCATTATTTTGATCCGAGAACGCCACGCCCAATGGGTGGCCGATTTACCGGAAGTCAAAGCAATTCGTGCAGGAGCATCAGCATGATTTGGAACAGTGCTGCAGATTTTTGGGCCATGGGCGGCTATGGCATTTATGTGTGGGGCAGCTTTGGCGTCACGGCTTTGTGCATATTCGTTGAAGCGATGTGGGTCAAGCACGCACGGGGTCAAGCCCTAATCCAAGTTGTTCATGAATTGGAAGCCCAAGAGACGCAGGACAAGGACTGGCAGACATGAAACCTAGACACCAAAGATTCTTATTCATTGCCCTTGGCGTGAGTGCCTTGGCCATTGCAGGCATGTTTGTTTTGAATGCATTTCAAAGCAATTTGGTTTTCTTTTTCACACCCACCCAAGTCTTTCAAGGTGAAGCTCCCAAGGAGCGCGCGTTTCGGGTGGGCGGTATGGTCAAAGAAGGTAGCTTGGTCAAAGATGGCGAGAACATTCAGTTTGTTGTGACTGATTTTGCTCACGAGGTGCCTGTGAAGTACAAGGGTTTGTTGCCCGATTTGTTCAAAGAAGGCAAGGGCGTTGTGGCCCAAGGAAAATTGTCAGACAACCAACTTTTTGCAGCCTCTGAGGTCTTGGCCAAACACGACGAAAATTATATGCCGCCAGAAGCGCAGCATGCGCTGGACCAAGCTGCTGCCGCCAAGGCCGCTCAATCAGTCAAGCCGGGCAATTGACTAGCCGCATGATCAACCCTCATGACCTCCATCCTCAACGACCCCACGGCTTGCACCCTCCACATCAGAAAAGAGTTTTGAATGATTGTTGAATTTGGTCACTTTGCTTTGATCCTTGCCGCTTGTGTGGCACTGATTCAAGGTGTCTTACCGCTAGCAGGCACTGTGAATGATCATCAGCGTTGGCAAGCGTTGGCCAGACCTACGGCCATCGTTCAGTTTTTGCTCATTGCCTTTTCGTTTGCAGTGTTGGCCAATGCCGCACTGTCCGATGACTTCTCCATCAAATACGTTGCCCAACATTCCAACTCCTTGTTGCCATCGCAATACAAGTTTGCGTCTGTTTGGGGCGGACACGAAGGTTCTTTGTTGCTTTGGGTTCTGATGTTGTCGGGTTGGACAGTCGCTGTAGCGCTGTTCTCACGCACCTTGCCTTTGGCCATGGTGGCGCGCGTGATTGGCATTTTGGGCTTGGTGTCAACAGGCTTCTTGTTGTTCATCTTGATCACCTCCAGTCCTTTCGAGCGCTTGTTGCCAGCCCCGCCTGACGGACGTGATTTAAATCCCTTGTTGCAAGACCCTGGATTGGTCATTCACCCGCCCATGTTGTACATGGGGTATGTCGGTTTTTCTGTTGCCTTTGCCTTCTCAGTTGCGGCCTTGCTGTCGGGCCGCTTAGATGCGGCATGGGCGCGTTGGTCACGTCCATGGACCGTGGTGGCGTGGGTCTTCATGACGGCAGGTATCGCCTTGGGATCTTGGTGGGCTTATTACGAATTGGGCTGGGGCGGTTGGTGGTTTTGGGACCCCGTCGAAAACGCATCACTCATGCCATGGTTGTTTGGCACGGCTTTGATTCATGCCTTGATGGTGACCGACAAGCGTGGTGGCTTTAAAGCTTGGTCTGTGTTGTTGGCCATTGGTGCCTTCTCTCTGTCATTGCTGGGCACGTTCTTGGTTCGCTCTGGCGTGCTGACTTCGGTTCACGCCTTTGCATCGGACCCTAAGCGCGGCGTGTTCATTTTGATTTTTTTGGCCTTGGTGGTGGGCATCTCTCTCACCCTGTTTGCATGGCGCGCCCCCAGAGCCACATTGGGCGGCAAGATTGGCTTAGTGTCTCGTGAATCGATGTTGTTGGTGAACAGTGTCTTGTTGGTCGTGGCAACGGGTGCGGTCTTGTTGGGTACGGTTTACCCACTGATTGTGGATGCCCTGAATCTGGGCAAGCTATCCGTAGGCGCACCTTACTTCAATGCCGTATTTGTCCCGCTGATGGTGCCCGTGGTTTTCTTAATGGTGCCAGGCGGCATTGCGCACTGGCGTGAAGCGCGTTGGAAAGAATTGGGCACAGCCATGCGAGTGCCTGCCGCTGCTGCCATTCTTGCTGGCGCATCTGTTTGGGCGTTGACGGAGCGTGGTACTTGGTTAACCGGCATGGGCTTGGCATTGGCTACTTGGGTGCTTGTTGGTTTAATCATGCAAATTTTTGCAAGGCTCAAAAAGCCCGGACGCATTGCGCCTTCATTCTGGGGCATGCACCTGGCCCACTTGGGTATTGCAGTGGTGGTGGTGGGCGTCACCATGGTCAAGGGCTATGAGGTGGAGCGTGATGTTCGAATGGGCATCAACGACACTGTCAGCATTGAGAATTACACCTTTGAGCTGGTGGGCGTGTCCGAAGTGAATGGCCCCAACTACAAAGCCATTCGCGGTGAGGTCAATGTCAGCAAAGACGGCAAGCCCTTGGAAGTGTTGCACCCTGAAAAACGCAAGTACTTTTCTTCGGCCATGCCGATGACGGAGGCGGCCATTGACTCTGGGTTGTTCCGCGATTTGTATGTCTCATTGGGCGAAGCCATTCAAGGCGACAAGCCCCAGTGGAGCGTGCGTGTTTTCTACAAACCGTTTGTGTCTTGGCTTTGGTACGGCGCCATTCTGATGGTTTTGGGTGGCTTGCTGGCTGTCAGTGATCGGCGTTATCGCAAGTCTGCTGACAGTGCGGCCTAAGCATTTCAGGAATTTCATGTGAAAAAGTTTTTAATTCCATTGGCCTTGTTTGTAGGCTTGTTAGTATTTTTGGCGGTTGGTTTGAATCGCGATCCCAAGGAAATTCCTTCGCCCTTGGTGGGCAAACCAGCGCCTGAATTCTCTTTGAATACATTGGACGCTAAAGCGCCACCCTTCGGCCCTCAAGACATGAAGGGCAAAGTGTGGATGCTCAATGTGTGGGCCACCTGGTGTGTGTCATGCCGCGAAGAACACCCTGTGTTGGTTGCTTTTTCTAAAGCCAATCAGTTGCCTATCGTTGGACTTAGTTACAAAGAAGTTCAGCCACAAGATGAGCCTGCAGGCCGCAAGTTCACACCAGAAGAAAAATTGAAGTTGGCCAGAGAGCGCAGTGAAATTTGGCTCAAGCGTCATGGCAACCCCTATGTGTTGTCAGTTCTAGATTTAGATGGTCGTGTGGGCATTGACTATGGTGTCTACGGTGTGCCCGAGACGTATGTCATCGACAAAGAGGGCGTGATTCGATACAAGCGGGTGGGTGTGGTTACGCCAGAGCTTTTGCAGACCACCATTTTGCCTTTGGTTCAAAAACTCAACGCGTCTTAAGGCCCCTCGAAAGAATTCATGAAACTCACAATGCAATGCTTCAAATGGACGAGCGCGTTGGCCTTTGTCTTGATGTCATTTTTAGGAACTGTTCATGCCAAAGAAGCTGCGCTCTTGGCGGAAGATCCGGTCGTTGAAAAACGCTTGGTTCACATTTCGGAAGAGTTGCGTTGCTTGGTTTGTCAAAATGAAGCATTGGCTTCTTCGCGCGCCGAGTTGGCCAACGATTTGCGCGAGGAAGTTCGCAAGCTGATTAAGCAAGACAAGAGTGATACGCAAATCAAAGATTACTTGGTAGCCCGTTATGGCGATTTTGTTTTGTACAAGCCCGAAGTCAAACCACTCACTTGGGTGTTGTGGTTTGGTCCCTTCTTGTTGTTGGCACTGGGTGTGATTGGCATGGCCCTTTACCTCAGACAGAGACAATCTGAGCAAACTGCGCCATCTTCCCTAAGCGATGCAGATCGACTGAAGGTTCAAGCCTTGTTGAAGTCTGGAGATAAGCCATGAGCCCCAATACTTTGTTTGTCATATTGGCGCTTGCCCTGGTTGTGAGCGTGGCTGCCATTATTTTGTGGGTCTTGTTGCGCCAACGTGCTGTGCCTACATCTGCCAGTCAGGCCAAGGCCAATGCCAACGTCTACAGGGCGCAAATTTTGGACCTTGACCGCGAACATGAAAGCGGCCACATCAGCGATGAAGAATGGCAGCAGTCGCGCGATGAGTTGAGTTTGCGTTTGCTAGAAGACACTACCGCGGTGGATGACCCTGTTGCTAAAAAGGAAAAACCAGCCGTTTGGACGGCTGCCGTGTTGGCCATTGCGCTGCCAGTGTCTGCCATGGGTTTGTACATGTGGGTCGGCGAGCCTGCTGCACTCAATCCTTTGGCGCTTAAAGCGGAAGACAAAGTGGGCCCGCAAGAGTTGGTCAAAATGGCTGAAATGTTGGCCCAAAAACTAGAGGAGAAGCCTGAGAATCTGCAGGGATGGGTCATGTTGGCGCGCACCTATCGCACCTTAGAGCAGTTCGATCCTTCTCTGAAGGCCTACGACCGTGCTTTGAAATTAACCGCCGACGACGATCTTCGGATAGAGCGCGTAGAGGTCTTGGCCATGCAACGTCAAGGTAACTTTGAAGGCGAGCCTTGGGACGTGATTTTGGACATTCTGCAAAGAGATCCTCAACACTACGCCGCGCTTTTGATGGCCGGCAGTGCGTCTTATGCCCACGAAAAATATGCCGATGCTTTGAACTATTGGCAGAAGGCTCGCAAGCCGCTAACAGCAGATAACCCCGATGTGCCTAGCTTGGACGATGCCATTGCGTCCGTGGAGCTTAAGTTGGGCATCCCACCAAAACCAGCCTCTGTTGCTTTGAAGGGTTCACCTGCTGCTGGTTCGGGCGTTAGTGTGTCAGGCAAGGTCAGTTTGGCTGCTGCCCTTAAAGGCAAGACCAGTCCCACAGATGTGGTGTTTATCTATGCAACCCCTGCCAATGGCGAGCGTATGCCTTTGGCGATTTATAAAACCACGGTGGCTAACTTGCCCTTGAGTTTTACTTTGGATGACAGCACTGCCATGTCGCCAGATCGCAAGTTGTCGGGTGCGGGCGAAGTGTTTGTGAAAGTGCGCGTTTCTAAATCTGGCAACGCCATGCCGCAGTCTGGTGACTTGATGGGCAGCTTAGGGCCTGTGAAGGTGGGTTCTAAAGATCTGCAGTTGGAAATTAAGGATCAGATGCCTTGAGGCTGAGTCAGGGTCATCGGGTGATTGGATGTCATTCCTTTGGCCAAACGACCCGATCATCGACTGCATAAAGTCTGCAGGGTTCATTGGCAAACTTTTCACATTGACTCAGCGCTCTTGAATAAGGCGTATTGCCTCCCCAGGCTGACGCTCATCAGTTTGAGTGGGCGCGAAGTTTCTCTCGCATGGCCTTGAGCGTTCCGCCGGATTTCACCGAGCCCGGCAAAGGATGGCCAACGACGTCTTCAGCGACACACGCAGCAGCGAGCAAGGCGTCGAGGTCGATGCCAGTCTCGATACCCATTTCGTCGCACATAAAAACAAGGTCTTCAGTGCATACGTTGCCGGCAGCGCCCTTGTGTGCGGCAAATGGGCAGCCGCCTAGGCCGGCGACAGCGGCATCGTAGGTGTCGACACCCATGGTGAGGCCTGCATAGGCGTTGGCGATGCCCATGCCGCGGGTATCGTGAAGATGCAATGACAGCTTTAGGTCTGGATACTTGGAGCGCACAGCACCCACCACGCGCTGGATTGACAAAGGCGTGGCCCAGGCCATGGTGTCAGCCAGCGACACGTACTCCAGCACCTCGCCGGCCTCGGCTGCCATGTCAAGTTGCTGGCCCACCATGTCGGCCACCAGCGCCGGCGCGATATCGCCGGCGAAGTTGCAGCCGAAGGCGGCCATCAATGAACCACGTCGCACCGCAATGCCGTGTGATTGGTACATCTTGATCATCGAGCGCTGTGTTTCGAGATTCTCTTCCATGGTGCGCTTCTGGTTGCGCAGCAAAAAAGGCGCCGAGCAGGTGAGGCCGATCGAGCCAAACAGGTGGAGCTTTTCGTCATGGCCGAGTGCGCGCTGCAAGCCACGCTCATTGAGCCAGAGCGCGGTATATGCCACGTTGGGATTGGGCGTGAAGTTGTGGACGACTTCGTCAGCATCGGCCATGCCGGGCACGTTTTGCGGAGGTACGAAGGAGACGATCTGAA
>JACCDX010307706.1_pt1 | contig 12402 bp, 9 predicted proteins | sample 7449681 | NCBI WGS metagenome assembly JACCDX01 (sample SAMN15323450, study PRJNA562643) | freshwater metagenome | isolation source: river surface water | place: USA:Blue River Watershed | collected 2017-08-18
CATATCCGACACCTCGAAACCACTAGAGAGCCTAGGCCATTCGGCACTTTAACGACTTTTTTGTACTCGAGATATTCGAATTTTCGTTATCTAATCATCGGTTTTCCCGATATTTTTTCACCTTAGGCGCAAGGACATCAAGACCCCATTTTCAATCGAAGCTGGCGACTAACGTTCACGTCGGAGAGCAGAAATGCAGTGCCAGTCGACTATCAGGATTCCCATTGAGGACTCTATGTCCAAAAAATTCGACCGTGACCGTAAGTTCGGCAAAGCTTTCGCTACCGCGGCGATCAAGCGTAGCAAGGAATTACGGCTTACCTCCCTAACCGCTGTGATACGGACCGACTAAGAACCGTGATTTCAGTGCCCGCTCGGCGTGTAAGGTTTTCCGGTCCGCGGCGACTATAGGAGCCAAACTAGGAGGCCCTATGTTCCGGACCGTCTCAATATATGTGTGCGCGTTTATTCTGCTCACCGCCACCGATATCGGCACGACACTCTGGGCATCCTCCATAGGCGCCGGGCAGGAGTTCAATCACGCCATCGCCACGCCCGAGGGACTGCTTGCCGTAGAGCGCATGCTGTTGATCAACGGCGCGATGCTGATCTTTACCGCAGGCATGCTCGTCTGGGCGTTGCGCAACGCCGACCGGATCGACCCGCGCTACCTCGCCCGACCCGAACGCGCGGTGTTCAACTATTTCTACCTGAATCCATTTTCACTAAAGAACATGCCGAAGTCCGTGCTCCACTACTTAGCTCTTCCGCTCGTCATGTTGATCTTCAAAGCCTTCGCTTCGGTGAACAACACGTTGATCGGCTTTAACGTGCCGGACCTGGCGACGCCGTTGGCGATAGGGGTACAACGCTATATCGGAGAGGGTCCGGCGGCTTTCTGGGTGGTCATCTTCATCCTTTTCCACCCGATGTGGTGGATCGCACTGCGGATCACGGCAGCCGCGGTAAGGCGCGGGCGCATCGCAGTCGAGCCCACCCGTCCCGCCGCAGGATAGGCAATCGACGGTGACCGAACGCGTTTTCGACACGATTCTCGATGAACACTCCGGCCTGATCTCAAGGATCATCTCGACGTTTGAAACCAATTCAGTCATCTGCGACGACCTGAAGCAGGAAGTGGTACTGGCGCTGTGGCGCGCAGCGCCGTCCTGGCGCGGTGACTGCACGCTTAGGACCTTCGTGGCACGCGTGACCCATAACGTGTGCGTAAGTCACGTGCGCCGGGCCGTGCGAGAACCTAAACGCTCCGAGCTCAGCGACACCCTCCCCTCGGATCGCGAAGGCCCCGAAGATTCCGTCGAACGAGCAGACCTGAGCCGCCGGCTGACAGCAGCGGTCGCAACCTTGCCGACCGGATTGCGCGAAGTCGCGATGCTGATACTCGAGGGATTCTCCACGCAGGAGATCGCCCAGACGCTCGGAATTAATGAAGGCGCGGTTTTCACGCGCGCGACCCGCGCAAGAGCGGCGCTGCGCGAAGCTATGGTGACGCAATGAGCAATGACCTGAACGATTGGACGAATCTTCAAGAGCTATGGAGCGAGCGGTCAGGCGAGCGCGAGACGCTGGAGCATTTTCGCAATCTGGCTGCACGCGAGAAGAAACGCTTGCAATACGAGATCGCCGCGGAGGCAGCACTCTCGATCGTCAGCGCTGCAATCTTTGTATGGTGGGCCATGAATGCGCGAGGCTTCGGCCAAGTCGTGTTGCTCGCGTTGTCAGCGTTTGCAATCGCGGTGCCGGCCGTCTCGGCTTTGGTTCGCCGAAGCGTCTGGCGCGCTCAGGCCGACACCGCGGAATCCCACCGGAGTTTTCTGCGCCGACGCGCGCTACTCGGGTTGCTGTTTGCGCGACTGGGTTATATCGGCGGACCCTTGGGCATCGCAGTGGGCTTCTTACTTGCGGGTCCACTCGGGATTCATGCATCAGTTCCCGGTGATACAGGAGCCCTTGTCGTGGCGTGTCTCGCATTTGTAGCGGTCTGCGGGTGGTCGCTGCTGGAAGCACGCAAATGGCGACTCGTACTCGAACGACTGGATGCCTTCAAGAACGACGGCTTCGACGATTATCTTGGCCCAGAGATCAGCGACGGACCCGGGCGCAAGGAGGCTGGCGACTAAAGATTGGTAATCTTGACTGACCGAATGATAGAGTTGAGCCCACTTGGATTCACACCTGCGGACCAAGGGATTACGAAAAGACCGGACCAACTCAATCCCATTGGCCGTCAATCACTTACGCGCTCCTAATTTCCGTGTGTAAGAGAATGTGTATGTAACTATCGCGTTTTTGACATCGCGAATTCTGTGAGTCTATTTCTGCAAGACGCGGCCCTCCTAAGCGATTAGGAGGTTATATCCTCAAAATTCCACTTTCAGGCTAGTTTCACGAGATGCGTCAAAGTACTTTTGGACAGTCTTGTAAGACACAACAAGTATTGTTTCCGCCTCTACCGGAAGCGAGACTGTCACGCTAGAGACAGGTTCCGATGCGATCGCATCAACGTGGATCTCTGAACTCTGCGGGTGGCTATGAACTCCTCCTCCGACAACGGCACCCATCGCGAACTGCTGTATCTCAGAACGTAGTCGCTCTATCGATCCCCAACGCCAATCACGAAGTACGAGCTGCTTTGCTTGTTGATCGACTAGAACAATTTGAGAGGACAGTCTTGCTCTAGCGCGCTCGATTACATCATCGAATTGCTTTCGTTCTATCGCCGCCATTGAAACCGCGAACTCAAGCGTTGAAACATCGGGCGCTAAAAATCGACCGAGAAGCGCGATTTCATCGACGCGGAATGTAAGACTTAGATGAGATTGATCTCTCATCACAATAGTAAGTCTATTGACCTCGAGCTCGTGAGCAGCACACGACGATATCGCGCTCAGGGCAATAAGGATTCCTACGGCGACCTTAGCGACAGTATGTGATCGATGGCTGTGTCGTGTTGCCATTAGTATCGGTAAAAATAAAGTTCCAGCAGGCGGTTTTATTCGAGTTGTTCCCTGCAGCAAGAGCTGTCGTCAGAGCAGCTCCGGATAGTTGCTTATATCGAATTCGATAGACGCCCGGCGGATTGGCATAGCTATCTGCGCCAGTCTCGTTCGTGGTGAAACTCACAGCAGACGAAAACTGTAGCACCTGATATCCATCCAAGGGATCAGTAGTCAGAGACATGTTAGACACTTTAAATGGCTGTACCGGGGGTTGTCTTATGGGAGAAAATTTACTGCTTTGGTTAGCGAGATCGGGGCTCGGTGTGCCCCGAAAACACGCCAGTATGTATGGCGAGGTGTCAGTGACGTGATAACTATAGCCCTGCGGTCCATTAGATACAGTGGCTGTATTGCCGCCGCACACGGAGTCCCGGCTTGCAGTTTGCCCATTTGCGTCGTTGTACCCGTAGATAGCAAAACCATCGAGTGCCCACCCAACTGGGTGCGTATCCCAATAGGTTGAAGCGCGACCCTGCATCAAACATATCGGTGCAGCATGGTAGTGATAGTCGTCAGCACGTCCGGCATGTCCGTTGCACGCGTCGAGCTCTCCTAATACCTTAACGTCACCGTTCTGACAGCCGCCTTGCTTGCACGGATTGAAAATCAAGACTCCGTTGACTGCGACACCGATAGGACCATCGACTGCGGAAGTCGTCGATGAGGCTATCGACGGATTGAGCGGAATCTTCCATCCGTTTGCGCCAAGGAAGTTTTGAGCCAGGGGCACTTGAAGATTGGAAGCTGTTATTCCATTCATCATCGGATGCGTTGGTAGACTATTAGCGCTGATGTAGGCATAGCTCACATCACAGGATACGCTGGCACTACCGGTAGTCGACCCGGATAAAGAGCTGCGAATCAAACCACACCCCGTCGTAGATCCGGATGCGTTAGTCGGTCGCGTGTAATTTAGATTGAGTGTCGCCGTACCAAGGGTAATTCCAGCGATGGCGCTATTTAGCGTGGAACCGCTGACCGGCCCAGATGAAGGAAGCGTAGGTGCTGTAGATAACGCATAGAGAGTAAAGGTATACACCTTCGCGCCTGGCCCTTGCGAGCACGGAGGTTGATAACCCACGTAAGGCCCATCGGATCCCACTCCTGGGGTCCCAAGACCGAAACTATCTTTCCCTAACGAACGTGTGGCAGCTGGGATGTCGTGTAGCACCCAATTCCACTTTGTAGTGCCATCCCCAGGCAGAGTGGTCATTAACAAAGCAAATTGCTGCGTCCCCGCCGGTGGATTTGTCCAACTCAAGGCTGGAGAAGAGCCAGTACCATCACAAGTGTAGTCAGCAGGCAGAACGCCACCTTCAACGCCTACCGCGCTAGAGAGAGTAAAACTCGTCCCCGAACCGGCGCTAGGGGTAGCGCTAACAGCCGCCGACACCACTCCAGTTCCAGCGGAATTCACCGCGGCTACAGAACAAGAATAATTTGTTCCATTCGTTAGGCCCGTCACGGTAATTGGGCTTGCTACCCCAGTGCCCGTTTTAGTCACACCACCGCCTAAACACGAAACAGTGTATCCGGTAATCGAGGCGCCCCCATTCGAAGTGGGCGCCGAAAACGACACTGTAACGGCGCTGTTTCCAGCCGAAATGGATACCCCCGTTGGAGCGCTAGGCGTGGTCACTGATGGCGAGGGACTTGGCGTTACTTGAGTCGATTGTCCGCCACCAGCGCCTCCTCCGCCGCAGGCGCTCAAGGTCGAAGCAACTATAAAGATCAGTACAGCAGGTACAGACCAACAATTCATAAAAAATAGTTTATCTTGCTGCGATATCACGCCTAGTAACTTGTCAAAGACTTAACAAAACTTTGTGAATCTTTAAATCGACATATATCTCACTGCATCTACACTCGTGGCCGGAGTCACATTTGAGATTGCGGGGTAAGCGGTGAGTGTCTCAACGTCAGCCTATTCACTGCCACAAAATGAAGTTAAGCTGCCCGCGATTGTCTTGATTTTTCTTGCGCTCAGCGGATGCGGAGGCGGATCTGGTGGCAATCAAAGCGCGAGCACACTCGCGCCTCCGACAGGGACTACTGTTCCGAGCGCACCGACGATTTCGACCGTTCAAGCCAGCGATGGCGCGGCAACTTTCACCATCTCCTCTAACGCGGCCGGTATCACAACCTATACCGTGATATGCACTTCAGGTAGTGTAACGAGATCCAGTTCTGCCAATACTTCTTCGGTAAGACTTACTGGCCTATCAAATGGCATGCAGTACTCATGTACTGCCACGATTACAAATTCGGCTGGCACAAGCACCGCTTCCGGAGCCGTCAACGTCACGCCAGTGGGCGCAGCTAGTGTGGCTTTTCGCGGCGATGTAATTCTCGGATCTCCGACCACCGACTCCATCAAGATAAATGTTTATTCGCTAACGCAATCTGGGAATATCACTCTTGCCTATGGAAATACTTCTGGGCAGCTTGATAAGCAGAGCTCCACCGCGACGCTGCAAGCAGGAAAGCCGTATGAATTTACGCTTTCTAATCTCACATCAAATACACGTTATTTCTACAGACTGCAGTTCACCGCTGCCGATGGCAGCACCTCTGGATCGACCGATGAGGCTTCCTTTCATACCGCACGCCCATCAGGCAGCTCATATATCTTCGCAATACAAGGAGACTCACATCCGGAGCGCGAACGTACGACCTTCAACGCGGATCTTTATCGTCGGACGCTCAATTCGGTGGCAGCAGATCAGCCTGATTTTTACATTCTCATGGGGGACGATTTCAGTATCGATCAGTACGACCCTGCCAACATTACTCAAGCCCTCGTTGAATCGCGATACACGCTACAACGACCGTATCTCGGAATCGTCGGCAAACGCGCGCCCCTATTCTTGGTAAACGGAAATCATGAGCAAGCGGCGCGTTATCTGCTCGACGGCACTCCAAACAACCCAGCGGTGTGGGCGCAGAACTCGCGTAACGCACTTTTCTCACAGCCCGCACCAGACAATTTCTACACTGGAAATACCGAGTCCGTAACTCACATCGGCCTCCTTCGAAATTACTTCTCCTGGACTTGGGGAGACGCTCTTTTTGTCGTTATAGATCCCTATTGGTCCTCACCGGTTGCCGTCGACAATATCTTCGGTGGAACTGCAAGACGTGGAAGTCTTTGGGATGTGACCCACGGCGACAATCAGTATCTCTGGCTTAAAACAACTCTCGAGAGTAGTACCGCAAAGTACAAGTTTGTATTTGCACATCACGTAATGGGCACCGGAAGAGGTGGCATTGAACTCGCGGGTCTTTACGAATGGGGCGGCAAAAACCCCAATGGCACGAGCGACTTCTCGTCGCGGCGACCGACATGGGAAAGTCCCATTCATCAACTTATGGTCGCGAATAAAGTGAGGATTTTTTTTCAGGGGCATGATCACATTTGGGTTCGACAACAACTCGACGGCGTGATTTACCAAACGCTCCCACAGCCAGCAGATCCAAATTACGCATTCGATAACGAAGACGCCTACCTGTCGGGCGACAAGCTTCCTAATTCTGGATATGCACGAGTGTCGGTCTCTCCTAGCGAGGTAAAGGTGGAGTACGTGCGGATGTATTTGCCATCTGACGAAGGTCCCGGACGAGTCTCCGGCACGGTGGCTTATAGCTACACAATTAAACAATGAAAAGGCGACAACACGCCCGATGAGGATCTTTCGATGAACGGCGGTTCGACTGGTATTGCTATGCTTGTGTTCGCACTGTTACTGGCTTCCTGCGGGGGAGGCGGTGGTGGCAGTACGACTAGTTCGGTAACGTCTCAAGCACCATCAGCGACAGTGCCCGGAGCTCCCACTGGAATTACCGCTACCGGTGCGGATGCCGCTGTCACGATAAGCTTCAGTGCTCCGGCCTCCGATGGCGGTGCGACGATTTCTGGCTATACCGCAACTTGTGCCGCTGGGGCGATAAGTCGATCGGCGACAAGCGCGACGAGCCCATTAATTATCAACGGCCTTAGTAATGGCACGACGTACACCTGTTCGGTTGTCGCCACTAATCGTATCGGCTCGGGGAACGCCTCTGGTGCGGTGACTGTCACCCCTATCGGCGCATCTACATCTACAGAATTCCCTGGAAATATTGTCCTTGGAGCGCCGACGTCGAGCACTATTCGACTCAAACTTTACACTGCCGAGCAATCCGGCACGGTAATCGTCAGCTACCGCGCTGAGGGCGACACAACAGACCGTCAGACTACACCGGTATCGCTAAATCGAGGCGCTATCCTAGACGTCGAGTTAAGCGGGCTGAAGCCAGCCACGGCGTATCGATATCGCGTTTTGCTGAAATCGACAAATGGTGGTGACATTCAGAGTCGCGACTATCGCTTCCAGACAGCGCGTCCCGCCGGTAGCAGTTTTACCTTCACCATTCAGGCAGATTCACACCTTGATGAGAACTCGGATTTAGATATTTATAAGAGAACGCTCGCAAACGTGCTGAATGACCAAGGTGATTTTCACGTCGACCTTGGCGATACGTTCATGACAGAGAAACATACCGAACCTTTCACCGCAGTCGTCTCACAGCCAACAAGTCAGTCCGCCCTCAATTCGCGATACGTCTATGAGCGTGGAAATTTTGGACTGGTAACGCACTCGGTACCACTCTTTCTAGTTAATGGAAATCACGACGCGGAACTAGGCTGGCTCGTAGACAGCACCGCCCAGAACATTGCAGTGTGGGCCTCAAAAGCACGTCTCGAATACTTTCCGATTCCACAGCCAGGTAATTTCTACACAGGAGACTCTTTCGTCGACCCTAATGCGGGCAATCGAGTCGCGTGGTACTCCTGGATCTGGGGAGATGCTCAGATAATTGTTCTGGATCCTTTCTGGAACACCAGACAACGAGCGAACTCAGACCCTTGGAACTTCACTCTGGGGGAAAAACAGTATCAGTGGCTCACTGAAACACTTGCTACTAGTACGGCGAAATTCAAAATTGTCTTCATTCACAACCTTGTCGGTGGTTTAGACGGCGCAATGCGGGGTGGCGTCGAAGCGGCTCCCTATTACGAATGGGGCGGAAAGAATCTCGATGGGACAAGTGGTTTCGCTAGTCGTCGGCCTGGTTGGGCCCTTCCAATCCATGACTTACTCGTGAAACACAAGGTGGCTGCTGTCTTTCACGGTCACGATCATCTGTACGCCAAGCAAGATCTTGACGGGATTGTTTATCAAACAGTTCCTCAGCCAAGCGCGCGTAACTTTAATAGTGGCGCAACACTAGCGAAGGAATACCACTATGACAGCGGAACTATCCTCAGTAGCTCTGGACACATGCGTATTTCGATTACTCCGACACAGATGACGGCTCGCTACATTCGGGCGTGGCTACCAAGAGATGAGACTGCTGTCAGAAAGAATGGTCAAATCGATCATGAGTGGACGGTATCCCGGCCCTAGCCCGATGGCGCGCGAACTTATTGATTTGTAAAACTGGGCCCGCTTGGATTCGAACCAAGGACCAAGGGATTATGAGAAGTCTTAACCGAACGAGGTGGCTGTTTTTCTGCGGGTTTTTGCGCTGCTGCGCCCGGTGTGCAAGCAAGTGTGTAAGCGCGTTTACGTGCTCCGTGTACAAAAGTGCACGATTTTCTGCGCTGTGAGGGGGCCTTCACACCTCACCAACCAAACCTGGCCGAACCAACCTAATTGCGTCTCGCCCTGCTGTTGATCTGCGATTTAAGAACGACTTCCTGCTTATCAGTTACTCACCAAGCTGGTAGCCCAGTGTTATCAACAATAGCCGCATCGGATCGGTAAAAGAGCGCTGCAGCGCGTTACTGGGACGGTAGTGACGTTTAACTCCATCCGTAACCCCCTAACACGCAGGCTAGTACACGATCAAACCGATGCGCATAACAACCCTCTTGGGCGGAGCCCGAGCGAGTGGAAAACTTTATAGAGCTAGAAAGTCATATAATTTACGTCACAGTAGAAGAGTGAGAATTTCCAAAGCGTTATGGAGCTTTTTGTTCTAGTAAGTTTGATTTTATTCAACGGCGTTTTTGCTATGGCCGAGCTCGCCATACTCACCGCTAAACGCTTACGATTAGAGACTGCGGCGGAGCAAGGCAACGTTGGCGCCGCGCATGCACTTAAATTAGCAGACAATCCGAATCGCTTTCTATCAACGGTACAGGTCGGTATCACGTCAATCGGCGTGCTGAGTGGAATTGTTGGCGAGGCCGCGCTGGCACAGCCGCTCGAAATTTGGCTGCATAGTTTCGGAATCGACGCTACCTTATCGAACTATATTTCCACAGCTCTAGTAGTGGTTGTCGTCACCTATTTTTCAATCGTTATCGGCGAGCTCATACCGAAAAGGATCGCACAGACATATCCGGAATCCGTCGCAATATTGATATCGCGCCCAATAATGTGGCTCTCATCGGCGACTCGTCCTTTCGTCTTTCTACTGTCACGATCAACCGAACTCTTTCTTCAAGTGTTGTCGATACGCGATAAGCGTGAGTCGGATGTTACAGAAGAAGAAATCTATGCGGTCTTAAAAGAGGGAGCGGAGTCTGGCGTTCTCGAGTCTGAGGAGCGCGTCATGATGCAAAATATATTCAGACTCGATGAACGTAAGCTAGCCTCACTAATGATTCCTATCGCTGATGTCATACATCTCGATCTTGCGGCGGATCTATCGAGTAACTTACGTCTCATCTCATCTTCGAATCACTCGCGGTATCCAGTTATACGTAATGACTGGAATAACGTGGTTGGGATACTGCGGACAAAGCTACTCGTACAGGGCATGGTCGAAGGCACGGCTGGCTCTATTGAGACTTTGTTAGACGAGGCGCTCTTTGTACCCGTTTCCACTTCTGCACTTTCGCTATTTACGCAGCTCCAGCGAACCGATTCTAAAATGGCTCTTGTTGTCGATGAGTATGGAGCGGTATTAGGTTTAGTCACAATTCAGAATTTATTGGAGGCGATTACCGGACAATTCGGCACAGGCGGTCAGAAATTTGAATGGGCAACGCAGCGGCAGGATGGCAGCTGGCTCATCGACGGAGCGATGCCGGTGCTTGAGTTGAAAGATCTACTCGCGATAAGAGCGCTACCGGAGGAAGATAGAGGTCGTTACTCCTCGATTAGCGGCATGTTCCTTCTTCTTCACGGTGCGATTCCGAAAGAAGGTGACTTCGTAGTTTGGGCTGGTTGGCGTTTCGAGGTGGTTGATATGGACGGTAACGCGATCGACAAAGTGTTGGCCACCCGTATGGGTGCGTCGTAGAGCTTAGCGCCTCACTTGCCACGAGCTTTTTCTGTCGTAGCGTTGCGCAATCACAATATCTCGCGCTTGGAAACTGGGCCCGCTTGGATTCGAACCAAGGACCAAGGGATTATGAGAAGACAGGACTAACGCAATCCCATTGGCCATCAATCACTTACGTATCCCAAATTTCCGTGTGCAAGAGAACGTGTATGTAACAATCGCGTTTTTGACATTTTTAAAAAAAGAATTTGAAAGTCTTGATCTTCAAAGCGTGTCTATATTTGACACCTTATGTCAGCAGTGGATTTCTACTTTAGAACAACACGTAGTTGTCATAACCGAAATCGATAACGACTGACTGTATTCGCTCGACAGCAAGCGCGGCTCGCTCTGACGCATGTCAATTCGTTAGAAAAGCGCAAATCACCCCGCAACAGCCGAGCCCCCCACGGAGCGCACATGCAGCCAACAACTCGCTGCGATGGCATCTGAGACTGTTTAGCTATGCATAAGAAAACCGGGATGTTTTCAAGTTCTGTAAGAAACTCCACACTTATCAACCGTGGGGAGTGCTACAAGAATGGGTGACTCAATCCGAAGAAGCACTGCATCGCCATAGATCTATCAACGCGATTACACGGCAGATTTCCGTTGACGATTGGCCAAAATGGGAACCGCATTCCTCTCTCGTCTGCTTCGAAGCTAAACGTTTAGAGGCTGATCACCATCTTTGTCTGAATCGGGTCATCTTCCCAACGACATCAGTATTCTCGCTCTCGAGCGAATCACGATCGGGCGGACTCGCCGAGTCGACCTTGACGGGAAACGAAGGTTTGGTCGGCTTGAATAGTCTGAATAAGACACCGGAGTTAGCGATGAAGTACACGTTACAAACAGCGGGCTTCGGGATCGTAGTTTCAGCGGACTTTCTCCAGAGAGAGATAGAAATATCATCGAGCTTTAGGCGATGTGTTCTGGATTATTCGAGTGCGATAGTTCGATACGCTTCGCAAACTTGTTTTTGCTATCGCTACCACTCTGTTGAACAGCAAGTGATAAAGATGATCCTTCTCACGCTTCGCCGTACCGGCACCGATGAAATCGATATGACTCATGAAAGGATCGGACTGATTCTTGGGATTCGTAGAGAAGCCGCTTCTACAGCGATCGGGCATCTTTCACATCGAAAGCTTGTTCAGCAAAGCAGGAGTCGGATTACTGTTCTAGATACAATAAAACTCGAGAGCGAGGCGTGCGAATGCTACACCGCGATCTGCAGGATTCTGGGATACTTGTAGCTCCAAGTTAACAGTATGGGCCATTAGTCATGTCTTCTGAGATCGCAGCCATCAAGGAAGAAGTTCGTCTTCTTCGGGAAGAGTTTTCTCAGCTCCGAGATCGACATCTGATGGTCGACAAGAAATATTCGGAGACGCTTGAGTCACTCAAGCTACTGACTCAGCATTCAGCGGATGCGGCAAAACGAGCGTGTCGTGCAGCTGAGATGGCCGCTGACTCGGCCACGAGATCGGCGGAAGTGGCGCGGCTGTCGCTTGCGTCTCACGTTGTTATCGCTGCGGAACGTGCAGCCGAAGCTGCGGCGGCTGCCGCACAGGCCGCCGTTGAAGCTGCTGCTGCTGCCTCTGCAGCATGTGCAGCCGCAGCAGAGGCTGCCGCGAGACAGGCTGAAGAAGTGGCATTACAAGCGGCCGCAGAGGCCGCGCAAGCGACGCGACGAGCCACTCAAGCGGCCTCCGAGGCGGTAAAGATGGCAACTCTCGCAGCTGAGTCGATACTGATCGCACGCGGTGAGCAATCTAAGTAGTCCGCAAAGCTGGCATTTTTTCAATTAAGAACTCTCAGTCTTTAATCAGTCGCGTGACATGCAAATCTGTGTGGAAGACTCGCAGCGTCATTACTCGCCTCACAACGCTCTTACCCGAGCGTACCGGACGGTACTCGGCAAAATAGACTGGGCCCGCTTGGATTCGAACCAAGGACCAAGGGATTCGGCTTTGTGTGCCTTTCGGCACTCGCTGGACTTTGCCTTCACCATGGCTTGCGCTGTAGGTGGGTGCCGTCAAGTCTCTACACCTTCCCTTTCGGG
>JACCDX010395370.1_pt1 | contig 12399 bp, 12 predicted proteins | sample 7449681 | NCBI WGS metagenome assembly JACCDX01 (sample SAMN15323450, study PRJNA562643) | freshwater metagenome | isolation source: river surface water | place: USA:Blue River Watershed | collected 2017-08-18
ATCCACAAACGATTCATTGGGCTAGACGCCGCTTTAAAACAGCACTGGCTCATGCATTAAAAAATGAGTGGGCAGTTGCATATGCCAATCATCAAACACCCGGAGCCTACAGCGCCGATGCAAAAAGCATTGGTAAGCGAGCACTTAAAAACTTTGCACTCATGATGCTCTTGGAAAGCGGTGATACACATTGGCAAGAAAAGGCTGAAGAGCAGTACGAGCTTGCTAATAATATGAGCGATCGTTTTGCAGCCTTGCAAGCCTTAGTCGCTGTGAATGCGCCGCAGGCAACCAATGCATTAGCCGATTTTTATCAACGCTTTGCAGATGACGCTTTGGTGATCGATAAATGGTTTGCCTTGCAGGCAATTCGCCCTGCACAAAAGGGCGTATCCATATTGCTGGACATTAAAGCGCTAATGCAGCACAGTGCCTTTAAATTGAACAACCCTAATCGTGTGCGCAGCTTGATTCATGCATTCTGTTTGAATAATCCTGCCGGTTTTCATCAGAGCGATGGCAGTGCTTACGCATTTTGGGCGGAGTGCGTGATTGCATTGGATGCGATTAATCCGCAGGTGGCAGCGCGTTTGGCCAGAGGCCTTGATCGCTGGCCGAAGTTTGCGAAGCCGTATGCCAAGCAAATGGTGCTTGCTTTGCAACACGTTGCCAAAGCAAAGCGTTTATCACCTGATGTGCATGAGGTTGTTACCAAAGCGCTTGCAGCAAAGTTGTCATAGTGAGTTGACACCATAAAGCCCTTGATTTTGCTGGGCTAAAATACGATTTCATTTCACTCAATCCTTTGTCTCTTAAGGGGTTATTGCCGGAATAGCTCAGTTGGTAGAGCAGCGCATTCGTAATGCGAAGGTCGTAGGTTCGATTCCTATTTCCGGCACCAGTTTTTATTTATCAAACTATCCCCAAAATACGGGTTTTCACTAGTAAGTACGGGTATTACTTATGTGAAAATTTTCGTTTGTTGATGTCTGTCAATTTTTGTCTACTTGTTTTGTTGAAGAATTGGTCAACAAAGTTGCTGCATAACAAATTTAAAAACTTTGAAATAACTTTTGGAGGAGCGTCCATGCGTTTTAAATTGAAATCCACCTTATTAAGCGTTGCGCTTGTGGCTGGTTTTGCTGCAACGACAACTGCACAAGCACAGGCAAAGTGGGAACCCACCAAGCCAGTTGAGTTTGTTATTCCTGCAGGCCCTGGTGGCGGTGCTGACCAGATGGCACGCATGATTCAGGGTATTGTCTCTAAGAACAATTTGATGAAGCAGTCGATGATCCCTGTTAACAAGGGAGCGGGTGCTGGTGCTGAGGGATTCTTGGCAATTAAAGAAGCCAAGGGCGACCCACACAAAATCATTATTACTTTGTCTAACTTGTTTACAACTCCATTAGCAACTGGTGTGCCATTTAGCTGGAAAGAGATGACCCCTGTTGCGATGTTGGCCCTCGATCAGTTTGTGTTGTGGACCAATTCTGATAAACCATATAAGTCAGCCAAAGAATACATCGATGCTGCTAAAGCAGCGGGTGCCGGTAAGTTCAGAATGGGTGGAACTGGTTCCAAGCAAGAAGACCAGATCATTACCGTTGCTCTCGAGAAAGCGACTGGTACCAAGTTCACTTATATCCCATTCAAAGGGGGCGGTGACGTAGCGGTTCAGTTGGTGGGTAACCACATTGATTCTTCAGTGAACAATCCAATTGAGGCGGTTGCACAATGGCGAGCTGGTAAGTTGCGTGCGCAGTGCGTGTTTGATGATCAACGTATGCCTTATAAAGAAAAGATTACCCCAACACAATCGTGGAACGATGTGCCTACCTGTAAAGAAGTGGGCGTGAACACCGACTACGTGATGTTGCGCGGCATCTTCATGCCACCTGGAGTTACTCAAGCTCAAGTTGACTTCTACATCGATCTATTCAAAAAGGTTCGTGAAACCCCTGAATGGAAGAAGTTCATGGCAGATGGCGCATTTAATCAAACCTTCATGTCTGGCAAAGAGTATGTGGCTTGGTTAGAGAAAAACGCTGCCCTACATCAGCAATTGATGAAGGAAGCAGGCTTTATCGCTAAGTAATTTGTTTGTAGAGAAATAAGACCTCATCTCGGGGTCTTATTTTTTTAGTTCATTGTTTATTTACTAGAAGAGTAAGTTATGTCAGAAAACTCCAATCAAAACTCAGTCGTTAGTGTGCGGACGATGGAAATTATCGTCGCCATCTTATTTCTGATCGTCGGCCTTGTGGTCATGACCGGTAGCGTCAAATTAGGTGCGAAGTGGGGCAGCGACGGCCCTGAGTCTGGCTACTTTCCCTTCTATATTAGTTTGATCATCCTTATTTCTAGTTCAATCACCCTGTTTCAGGCGTTTAAAGATAAGGAACAGGCTGATGAATCCTTTGTTGAAAAAGAACCCTTTAGCCAGGTAATGTCTGTATTAGTTCCTGCTGCGGTTTATATCTTGGGCGTTCAGCTTATCGGAATTTATGTTGCCTCCACAGTCTATATCGCGGTCTTTATGGTTTGGCTTGGCAAATATGCAATTTGGAAGGCTGCTGCTGTAGGAGTTGGTGTCAGTGCTGCGTTATTCATGATGTTCGAGTTCTGGTTCCAGATTCCATTGCCCCATGGATCATTAATTAATCCATTGGCATTTATTGGCTTGCAGTAAGCCTTGTCACCGATATAACGATAAAGATTAGAAGAAAAGGAGCTTACGTTGGAAGAAATTAACGCCCTATTCGCTGGCTTTGCAGTCGCACTGTCGCCCTATAACGTTTTACTCATGTTAGTTGGAGTAGTCCTCGGAGTCATTATTGGTGTGCTTCCTGGTCTAGGTGGCGCCAATGGTATTGCGATTTTGCTGCCACTGACATTTACGATGTCGCCGACCTCAGCAATCATCATGCTCTCGTGTATTTACTGGGGCGCTCTGTTTGGAGGTGCGATTACCTCTATTCTGTTTAACATTCCAGGCGAGCCCTGGTCCGTAGCTACCACCTTTGACGGCTATCCAATGGCGCAAGACGGTAAAGCGGGCGAAGCACTCACCGCCGCATTTACATCTTCGTGTATTGGTGCGGTATTTGCCGTGGTCATGATTACCTTCTTGGCACCTCTGGTTGCTAAGTTTGCTCTGCAATTTGGCCCACCGGAGTTCTTTGCTGTCTATCTCTTAACCTTCTGTAGCTTCGTAGGCATGAACAAGGGTTCACCCTTTAAGGTGATCTCCGCCATGATGTTAGGTTTTGCACTTGCTGCGGTTGGTATGGATACAGTGACCGGTCAGTTACGTTTGACCTTTGGTTCTACTGAACTCATGCGCGGTTTTGACTTCTTGATCGCGGTGATCGGCCTATTTGGTATTGGTGAGATCTTGCAATCCATGGAAGAGGGCTTGAAGTTCTCTGGTAAGAGCGCCAAGATCCGTGCCAAGATCGTATTTGAGACTTGGGCAAAATTACCTCGCTACTGGGCTACCTCATTGCGCAGCTGCTTGATTGGTTGCTGGATGGGTATCACCCCTGGTGGCGCAACCCCTGCATCATTTATGAGTTACGGTGTTGCGAAGCAAATGTCGAAGAACAAAGACAAGTTTGGTAAGGGTGAGATGGAAGGTATCGTCGCTCCTGAAACCGCAGCCCACGCTGCGGGTACAGCCGCTTTATTGCCAATGCTTTCCTTAGGTATCCCAGGATCACCAACTGCTGCTGTATTGCTAGGCGGTCTCTTGATCTGGGGCTTGCAGCCAGGCCCACTCTTGTTTGTTGAGAAGCCTGACTTTGTTTGGGGATTGATTGCGAGTATGTATCTCGGTAATATCGCCGGCCTCTTTGTAGTTCTGACCTGCGTGCCTATTTTCGCCTCGATTCTGCGGATCCCGTTCTCAATCATTGCACCGGTCATTATTGTGGTGTGTGCGGTGGGAGCCTTTACTGTTCATAACGCCATGTTTGATGTCTGGCTTATGTTGGGCTTTGGTGTCTTGGGTTATCTGTTCAAGAAACTCGACTACCCCATGGCGCCAATGGTCTTGGCCCTGGTCTTGGGAGATCGTGCTGAAGACTCCTTCCGTCAAGCGATGTTGTTGTCGCAAGGTAGTCTCGGTATCTTCTTCTCGAACTACCTCGTGGGCACTATTACGGCTCTGGCCATTGTTCTGTTGCTCTGGCCATTGTTCTCAAAGCTCAAGGCAAAGAAAGCCTAAGCAAGAGGCAGACAAAAGATTAAGGGGCGCAAGCCCCTTTTTCTTTGCCCAGAGATAAATCCATATAAAATCACTCCATGTTTTATCGGAAGATTCTTCATTGCATCACGGCCCTAGCTATCCTAGCGAGCGCGATAGCCCCCTCTATTACGCAGGCAATCTCGGTCGCCGCTACTGGACAGGGTTTGGTGATGGAGATATGCGTCGCCGACGGTAGCAAACTGGCGCTTGATGTGCAAACCAATAATCAATCAGAAGTAATGCCTGATTGCCCATACTGTGTTGCACAAACTCCACTGGCTATTCCTTTACTAATGGGTCTGCAGTTTCAGGTACCTGATTCCCATGTATTAATCCCGCCGCTTTACTTTCAATCCCCCAAGCCTCTGTTTGCTTGGGTCAAACACCCGTCTCACGCCCCGCCATTGAATTCTTAGTTGTTATTTGGTCGATACGAAGCCAATTGAGGCTTACGTACTTAAATCAATCATGATTAGGAATCAGTATGAAGGCACTTCGTCTTTTTGTATTCTCTGTTTTTACAGGCATTAGTGTTTCCTGTTTTGCGGGACCTAATGACCCTCTTTTTGTGAATGTAACAACCGATGAGCCGCATCGTATTACGATGGCACTTAGTTTTGGAAACCATCATTACGATCACGGCCACCCTTTGAGCATTTTCTTAAGTGATAAGGGGGTGTTTGTGGGCGTGAAATCAGGCGCAGGGAAATACACTGATCAGCAAAAGTTGCTTGAGGAGATTATTGCAAAAGGTGGCAATGTCATTATGTGCCCCCCATGCTTGAAGCATTATGGTTTTATGCCCAATGATCTATTACCTGGTATCAAAATGGGCTCGCCCAAAATAACAGGTGATGCATTGTTTAAAGATGGCACAAAGACTATGAGTTGGTAATTTTTTATAAAGAAAAGGAAACAAAAAATGCAAATGAATCATTTAAAAAGTTTAGGTGCTATTAGTTTGATTGCGTTTTCAGCAATTGCCTTTGCGCACAGTGATAAAAAAGATCAAGAGTACCGAGTTGGTCAACTGAAGATCGAGAATCCCTATACTCGCGCTACTGCCCCAGGACAAAAAGCAGCTGGTGGCTTTATGAAGATTGAGAACAAGGGTGCCGCTGATCAATTAGTCTCTGCCAGTTCGCCAGTTGCGGGTGAGATGCAGTTGCATACCATGGCGATGGACGGCAATGTCATGAGAATGCGCGAGGTTAAAACAATTGATGTTCCTGCGAATGGCTCGGTTGAACTAAAACCAGGCGGTTTACACCTGATGTTTATGGATATCAAGACACCTCTAAAGGCGGGCGAGGCGGTACCGGTTAAATTGAGATTCCAAAAAGCCGGCGAGGTCGAAGTCAAAATGCCTGTCAGAGATATTTCAGGCGGCGCTCATATGAAGCACTAAGGGGAGAATAGGGGGTGTGATACATTAGAAATCCACCCCTTATTTTTGAGGAGACAGTATGTTTAATAAAAACTCATCGGCAAAGCCTCTATCTCCATCCAAAGAATCTTTTGGCACCATCATTGATGAGTTCACCGAGGTTCATGGACGTCTTGTATCTTCTACATCTTTACGGATTGATGGTAAGGTAATTGGTAACGTTGAGGCTTCTCTAGAAAACAATATCAGTATTGCTATTGGTAAATCGGGTTCTGTGCAAGGCGATATCTACGCATACCGAATCTTTGTAGCTGGTAAGGTGACCGGCAATATTTACTGCAGCGAGCGCGTGGAGTTGCACGACGGCGCTGAAGTGACGGGCGATGTTACCTATGGACAGATCGGCGTCGAGCCTGGTGCTAAGTTAAATGGTTTGATGATCTTCAGAAATAAAGAGGCCGCGCCAGAACTGCAAGACAGCGTTCAGATCTTCCAAAAAGATTGGCAACGCATTACCAAATAGTAGTTATTTACTGCTGGCGATTCGATTGGTGTACACCAATGCCTGCATGGGGTTGATCGTATTGCCGTGACGGGCAATTTCATAATGCAGATGCGGACTAGTTGAGCGTCCTGTAGAGCCGACCTCTGCAATTTTCTGCCCACGAACCACTGATTGCCCCTCCTTTACAAAGGTGGCACGCGCGTGAGCGTATTTTGAGGAAAAGCCATCGGCATGTTCAATCTCAACGTAAATGCCATAAGCAGGATCACGCCCAACCTTGCTGACCTTGCCGTTACCAGAGGCTAAGATCGCTGTGCCAACGGGTGCTGAGAAATCAATACCCGCATGATGAGCCATTGTTTGGGTAAAGGGATCAATTCGAGGACCGTAGTTACTGGTTAGGCCAAGACGATCTTCAATAGGACTACCAATGGGTAGTTGATTTAACCAGGCGTATTGGCTTTGCCATGTTGCCCCCATTTTTTGAATGCTGTCATTTAGTAACTGGGCATTGCTGAGGGTGTAGTCCAGCTCATCGGCAAGTGAGCCTGGCTTTGTGGGCTTAAATTGAATGGGCTGAAACGGACCGCCTTTGCCACCCGAGCTCTCTTGTAGCTTTGACTTGACTGGCGCTGGAGTGGCTATATCTGCAAAGCGATCTTTGAGCGACTTCAGTTCATTGAGTTTTTCAGTCAACGTTGCCAACTGGGATTGCAAGAAATCTAGGCGCTGACGGTAACCAGCTTCGATGGAATCAAGCTGAGCTACTGTTATGACCCCACCCATCGCGCGGGCCAGATCCGGTTTTGCCTCAATTGCAATACGCAAACCCAAGAAATGGATACCAACCCCCAAGAAAATCATCACAGCACACACAATGCCAATAATCTTGGCAATGGTCTTAGCGGTGATATTGATTTTCCGAACGCGATCGGTCGAGCCAGAAATCCAGATGAGTTGCATGGGTAGTCTCGTAACGGGGGATATCTATTTTATCCCTGGCACACCCAGAACTCAAGAGTTAGCCGTATGGCTAACCCATTGATTTATATGTAACTAATCCAGATTACGGTCGGTAACAGCGCCTTTGCTGGCCGAGCTAGCTAGGCGAGCATATTTAGCCAGTAAACCCCGGGTATAGCGCGATTTAGGCTGCTTCCAAGCCGCTCGACGTCGGGCGATTTCTTCATCAGGAACATTTAACTGAATGAGGAGCTTATGGGCATCAATCGTGACCGAGTCACCTTCTTCAATCAAGCCAATGGTGCCGCCTACAAATGCCTCAGGAGCAACGTGACCAACTACCATTCCCCAGGTTCCACCAGAGAAGCGACCATCGGTAATGAGACCCACGGTCTCTCCAAGCCCTTGGCCGACCAAAGCCGAAGTGGGAGCTAACATTTCACGCATACCAGGACCTCCTTTGGGCCCTTCGTAGCGAATAACAACCACATCACCATGCTTAATCTTCTGCGCCATGATGGCCGCCATGGCATCGTCCTCAGAATCAAACACGCGTGCTGGTCCAGTAATTGAAGGATTCTTTAAGCCGGTAATTTTGGCAACACAACCTTCTGGCGAGATGTTCCCTTTCAGAATCGCAAGGTGACCTTGGGGATAGATTGGATTGTCTAGGGTCCGAATCACTTTTTGATCAGCGCGGGGTTTGGAGGGAATATCTTTTAAAACTTCAGCAATCGTTTTGCCAGTAATGGTCATGCAATCACCGTGTAAGAGACCGCCATCAAGTAGGATCTTCATGACTTGTGGAATGCCGCCAGCCTGATGTAAATCAGGGGCTAAGTAAGTGCCAGAGGGTTTCATATCAGCGATGACCGGCACGCGTTTACGAATCCGCTCAAAGTCATCAATGGTCCATTCGACCTCAGCAGCGCTGGCAATCGCTAAGAAGTGCAGGACCGCATTCGTGGAACCACCCACCGCCATGATCACGCTCACTGCGTTTTCCAGGGACTTCTTGGTAATGATGTCGCGTGGCCGAATATTCTTTTTGATTGCCTCCACTAAAACGCGCGCAGACTCAGCGGCGCTATCGACTTTCTCCTGATCGACATTGGACATTGTCGACGAGTAGGGCAGACTCATACCCAAGGCCTCAAAGGAAGAGCTCATGGTATTGGCGGTATACATACCACCGCCAGAGCCGCTACTTGGGCAGGCGTTTTGCTCCACCCCTTTTAGATCCTCTTCGGTCAAGCGTCCGGAGGTAAATTCACCAACGGCTTCAAAGGCGGAGACGATGTTGAGTTCTTTGCCTTTGTAGTGTCCACCTTTAATGGTGCCACCATAGACATAGATACCGGGGACATTGGTACGTGCCAGAGCAATCATGCCACCGGGCATATTTTTATCACAGCCACCGATCACTACCACGCCGTCTTGCCATAGACCATTCACACAGACTTCAATGCTGTCGGCAATCACTTCACGCGAGACCAGTGAGTACTTCATTCCCTCGGTACCCATACCAATACCATCAGATACGGTTGGGACACCAAAGACCTGGGCTTTTGCACCGGCTTGCTCGAGTGCGTTAATCGCGGCATCGGCCAATTTTTGTAAGCCACTATTGCATGGGGTAATGGTGGAGTGGCCATTGGCGACACCCACCATTGGTTTGACAAAATCCTCTTCTTTATAGCCCATGGCGTAATACATCGAACGATTTGGGGCGCGAGCTACACCTTCGGTAACCATGCGGGAGCGCTCATTCATTCGTTTTGGGGGTTGTTTGTTATCAGCCATGTGCTGCAGTCTCCATTGATAATTGAACGGTAAAAATTAGATTGCCATCATCTCAAAGCTATCTTTGCCAGCGCCGCAATCGGGGCAGGCCCAATCTGCTGGCACATCATCCCATTTGGTCCCGGGCGCAATGCCGTCTTCAGGACGTCCAGCGGATTCGTCATAAATAAAGCCACAAACGATGCAAAGGTAGGTATTCATAGGTATTTTGATTGAATAAAGGGCAAGAAAGTGCTTATTTTAGGGATTTGTGACAAAGTTAGCTATGTGGCTAATAGCCAAGATCCTAGGGCAAAGTTACATTGTTGATCTATAAGTAAATTCAGGGCAATGATACATCCATGGCGCGTGTAAGCGGAACCGTATACCTCATTGATGATGACAACTCCATGCGCGATTCTCTGGCACGCATGTTGCGCGATGTTGGTTATGTGATTCAGGACTTTGAGAGCGCAACATCCTTTTTGCAGAACTCCTTACCAGTTTCCCCTGCAATGATTTTGCTTGATATGCAAATGCCGGATGTCAGTGGCCTAGAGCTCATGGAGCGCTTGGAGAAGATAGGTCGGAAGACTCCGATTGTTTTCTTAAGCGGACAAAGTCATCCACAGGAGATTGTGAAGGGCCTAAAAAAAGGCGCACTTGATTTTTTATTTAAGCCATTCAACATCGATGAACTCTTACAAGCGATTGATCAAGCCATTGAATTTGATCAACGCCAACTCAAAAAGAATCTCAAAGACGGGGAAATCAAACGTAATTTTTCTTCCCTTACACCCCGCGAGAGAGAGGTCTGCGGTTTATTGGTGGAGGGCTTAATGAACAAAGAAATTGCTGAGCGTTTAGGTACAACCGATGCCACGATTAAGGTGCACAAGGCGCGGGTAATGGAAAAAATGCAGGCAAATTCCGTACAGGAGCTAGTGAAACTTTATCTAGAGTCCAACTTAGCAAACGCGTAATTTGTTTTCCTTAAGGAGAATAGGAAGATTTTGGTGATTTAGGTATATTTCTTTGTAAGATAGGCGGAGGCTAGCGTGAGTATTCGCTTATAAATCAAGTTGTTATAAATAAAATTATCTAGAGACAAAAGTGGCGATTCATCAACACGTTCCAGAAGTGCGGGGCGCAGTCCTCAAAAAAGCTCGCGAGGCCAAAGGGCTCACTGTTGCCGAGTTAGCCAGCAAATTATGTTTCTCGGTCAAGCAAATTGAACAACTCGAGAATGGCGAAAAGAGCCATTTTTATTCTCTCGGAATTAAAGCGACTGCGGCTAAAAAAGTAGCCGATGAGTTGGGTCTTGCCTATGAGGATGTCTTTGATTTTGGCGCCGACCTAATTCAAGAGTCAGCAGTTAAGGCAGAAGAGACCTCAGCACAAACCCCTCCTCAAGAGCAGACAATCAAAAAAGAAGCAAAGGTCAAAAAAGGGAAGCAAGTATTTGTTGAGCCCAAAAAAGAAGAGGAAGCAGTAATAGCCGAACATAAAACGGAGACTCAGAAGAAAGTCGAGCAGATTGAGCGCTTCGCGGAGTCACCTAAACAATCAATCAAAAAATCTCGTACTCCAATGTTGTTTGCTGCAGGTGCTGTTATGGCGATCGTCGTGTTGGCGCTTCAATTGAATGATCCAGCACCGATTGCAAAAAAAGACGAGCCGGTTAAGTTGCCATCAGAGACCATTGCGAACGCAGCAGAGCAAAAGAAAGACGAAGCTGTATCACCTGTTGTTGCAAGCGCTTCGGCGAATAATTCTTCTGCAATGACAGCGGTAAGTTCATCTGCGGTAGCGAGTGCAGATGGCTGTCCTATAGAAGAAACCAGCCCCGCGAAGTACCGCTCTGGCACGCCATCTAAGCCAGGCAATATGGTGTACGTACAAACCCGTGCGAAGCAAACTGTTTGCGTTAAGGATGCCTCAGGCAAATTAGAGAGACGCTCTATGGATGAAGGGGGCTCATACTCGTTTTACGGTAAAGCCCCATTTGTACTCATGACCGCTGGTCTAGCGCAGACCGATATCTTTTTCCAAGGATATAAAGTGCGGGTGGATAACCCGAGTGCAAAAACAATCGTACTCGAAGAAGTTTCTAACTAGAGCGCAGTTTTAAACCGCAGCATTATCCATTTCGCCAGTCCGAATACGGATTGCTTGTTCGATCGGACTTACAAAAATCTTGCCGTCACCAATCTTGCCAGTACGCGCTGCTTTGACGATGGCTTCGGTAACAGTATCAACACGATCATCGGAGACCACTACTTCCACTTTTACCTTAGGCAAAAAATCAACGACATACTCAGCGCCACGGTAGAGTTCGGTATGACCCTTTTGGCGTCCAAAGCCTTTGACCTCGGTAACTGTTAAACCAGTTACACCGATTTCAGCCAAGGCTTCACGCACTTCGTCTAACTTAAAGGGTTTGATGATGGATGTAATTAGTTTCATAGCAGTCTCCTTATGTGCCAATCATACCCAAGGATTGGGAAGGGGGTATATCCCCAGAAATTGGGGGCTTAGGGCTTTGCCCCAGAGGTAATGGGGTAGCGCCAATCCCGTCCAAACGCTCTAGCAGTAATACGCACTCCGGGAGGTGCTTGGCGACGCTTGTATTCATTTAACTGAATCAGGCGAGTGACCTTATGGACAGCATCAGCAGCAAATCCTGCGGTAATAATTTCAGCGCTCGATTGATTTTGTTCCATGTAGCGCATCAAGATGGCATCGAGTACTTCATAAGGCGGAAGACTGTCTTGATCAGTTTGGTTGGGGCGTAATTCAGCTGATGGGGCGCGAGTAAGGATGCGTTCTGGAATCACGTGTTGGATCTGATTACGGTAGTGACAGAGTTTGTAGACAAGGGTCTTGGCAATATCTTTGATGACCGCAAAGCCACCAGCCATATCGCCGTACAGCGTGCAGTAGCCTACTGCCATCTCACTCTTATTGCCAGTGGTTAAAACCAGTCGCCCAGTTTTGTTCGAGAGCGCCATCAGGAGAGTGCCACGCACACGCGCCTGAATATTCTCTTCCGTTGCATCGGGTTTGAGATTTGCAAATTGTTTTTGTAAAACGTTCTCGATCGCATCTACCGGTTGGCTAATCGGGATCTCGTCGTATTGCACGCCTAAGTTGCTCGCTAGTTCGCGAGCATCGATCCAGGAGATCTCGGCAGTGTAGGGCGAGGGCATCATCACTGCGCGCACTTGATCGGCACCGAGTGCATCAACGGCGATGGCCAGCACCAAGGCTGAGTCAACGCCGCCCGATAAGCCAATAATCGCTCCCGGAAACCGATTTTTACGAACGTAATCACGGGTGCCCAATACCAAGGCTGAATACACTTGAGCCTCGAGTGTTAGTGGTGCAGTCATTTCACCGCGTTGTGGTTCACCATTGTTGATCGACACCATACCAAGTGCTACTTTAAATTGGGGCATGCTTAAAACTAGATCACCCTTGGAGTTCAGTGCGCATGAGCCGCCATCAAAGACC
>JACCDX010345709.1_pt1 | contig 12398 bp, 10 predicted proteins | sample 7449681 | NCBI WGS metagenome assembly JACCDX01 (sample SAMN15323450, study PRJNA562643) | freshwater metagenome | isolation source: river surface water | place: USA:Blue River Watershed | collected 2017-08-18
GGCGACATCACGGTGTTTGCCGACGCATCACGTCCGCTGCCGGAAATTCTGCAAGAGCTGCTCGATCCGGTACACGAGGCGATGAAGATGCTGACCCTGCTCGAGATACCGATCGTCTGCGCGATCAATGGCGCAGTCGGCGGCGGCGGCATCGGTTTCGCGCTCTGCGGCGATATCGTGCTGGCGGCAGAATCAATGAAGCTGCGCGGTGGCTATTCCGCGGTTGGCCTCACGCCCGATGTTGGTGGCTCCTGGTTTGTCACGCGTCGTGCCGGTGCGGCAAAGGCGAAGGAAGTCTTCCTGACCAACCGCGCGTTCGCGGCAGCCGAGTGCCTGGCCATCGGCCTGGTCGACGCGGTGCATCCGGATGCCCATTTGCATGAGGCCGCCATGAAGCTGGCGCGCCAGCTGGCCCAAGGCCCGGCCCAAGCGCAAGCGCGCATCAAGGCGCTGGTCAATGCCGCGCACCACAACACGCTGCACCAGCATTTCGACCTGGAGCGCGAAAGCATGCTGGCGTCCGGCCATACCGACGACGGCAAGGAAGGCATCCGTGCCTTTATCGAGAAGCGGGCGCCGCGCTTCCATTAAGCGCAGCAGGCAGGCCGGCCATACACCACACGGCAACAAGACAACGCACAACACCAACCTCATAAAAAAATCGGGAGACACATGAAAGCAGTCGTATGCAAGGCCTGGGGCCTGCCGGAAACGCTGGTCATCGAAGAACTGCCTGAGCGCAGCGCCGCAGCGGGTGAGGTGATGATCGATGTGATGGCTGCAGGCGTGAATTTCCCCGATGTGCTGATCATCCAGAACAAATACCAGTTCAAGCCCGAGCTGCCTTTCACGCCCGGCAATGAGCTGGCTGGCGTGATTCGCGCCGTCGGTGAGGGCGTCGAGCACCTGAAGGTGGGCGACCGCGTGTTTGCTTTCGTCGCGCATGGCGCGTTCGCGCAGCAGGCAATGGTGCCGGCCAATGCGGTGCTGAAGATGACCGACGACCTTGATTTCGACACCGCCGCCGCACTGACGCTCACCTACGGCACTTCGCATCATGCAGTGGTGGACCGCGCGCAGCTGAAGGCGGGCGAGACCATGCTGGTGCTGGGGGCCGCCGGTGGCGTTGGTCTGGCCGCGATCGAGATTGGCAAGGCGCTCGGCGCGAAAGTGATCGCCGCCGCGTCGACCGAAGAAAAGCTCGCGATCTGCCGCCAGCATGGCGCCGATGAATGCATCAATTACAGTACCGAAGATCTGCGCGAAGGCATCAAGCGCACTACCGGTGGCAAGGGGCCGGATGTCATCTATGACCCGGTCGGTGGCAGCTATACCGAGCCAGCCTTCCGTTCGATCGCGTGGCGCGGTCGCTATCTGGTGATCGGTTTTGCGAATGGCGAGATCCCGAAACTGCCGCTGAACCTGCCTTTGCTGAAGGGCGCGTCGGTGCTCGGCGTGTTCTGGGGTGACTTCGTGCGCCGCGAACCGGCGCATCATGCGGCCGCGATGGATGAGCTGATGCAATGGCATCGCGATGGCCGTATTCGTCCGCATATCTCCGCAACCTATGCGCTGTCCGAGGTGCCACAAGCGCTGAATGACATGGCATCGCGCAAGGTCACCGGCAAGATCGTGATCCGCCCGCGCCAGTAAGCGAGGCCGACGACGAACAACCGGCGATCTTCAAGGAGTTTTGCGATGACGACTCGACCCAAAGTCTATGCGATCGAGGGGGTGATCCCCGTGATCCACCCCAGTGCCTATGTGCATCCGACCGCCGTGCTGATTGGCGATGTAATCATTGGCCCCGGATGCTATGTCGGCCCGAATGCCTGCCTGCGCGGCGACTTCGGCCGGCTGGTGATGGAGGAGGGATCGAATCTGCAGGACACCTGTGTGATGCACGGCTTCCCGGGTAGCGATACGGTGATCGAAGTCGATGGCCATGTCGGTCACGGCGCAGTGATCCATGGTGCGCGCATCGGCCGCAACGCGCTGGTCGGCATGAACGCGGTGGTGATGGACGGCGCCGTGATTGGCGAATCGTCCATCGTGGCAGCGATGGCCTTCGTCAAGACCGGTATGCAGGTGCCCCCGAAAAGTCTGGTGCTGGGCGCACCGGCCAAGATTGCACGCACGCTCAGCGATGAGGAAATCGCCTGGAAGCGCAAGGGCACGCTCGAATATCAGAATCTCGCTGTGCAATGCCTGAAGGAGATGCGTGAAGTCGACGCTCTGGCCACTGTCGAGCCGGATCGCAAACGACTTCGTGTCGATATGTCGGCTGATTTGCTCAAGCCCAAGGCGTCTGACGCAAAATAACATCGCCCGCTGGCGGTTGTCGCGCCGGGCGATGCACAATGCCGCTATCTGTCCCCGGAGTTACGCATGGAATACACGACGCTCGAGATTGTCACCGCAGGCCATGTGGCCACCATCTGGCTGAACCGGCCGGATTTCCGAAATGCGTTCAACGAGACGTCGATCGCCGAGATCACGCATGCGTTTCGGGCGCTGGATCGGGATCGTCAGTTGCGCGTGATCGTGCTGGCTGCACATGGCCCCGCATTCTGCGCAGGCGCCGACCTGAACTGGATGAAGAAAATGGCCGGCTACTCCGAGCAGGAGAACCTGACGGATGCGGCGGCGCTGGCCGACATGCTGCATGCGATCCATGAATGCAGCAAACCGACGATAGCCCGCGTCCAGGGCGATTGCTATGCCGGCGGCATGGGCCTGGTGGCAGCTTGCGATATTGCGCTCACCGTCGAGCGCGCCGAGTTCTGCCTGTCGGAGGTTAAGCTGGGGCTGATCCCTGCCACCATTTCGCCTTATGTGATTCGTGCGCTGGGTGAGCGCGCGTCGCGCCGCTATTTCCTGACGGCTGAGCGCTTCAGCGCTGCGCGTGCATTGCAGCTGGGCTTCGTGCATGAGGTAGTCGGCGAGGACCAGCTCGACGATGCGGTGGCGCGCATCGCGCATGCGATCGCATCCTGCAGCCCGCATGCGGTGGGCGAGGCCAAGCGTCTGGTGCGCGATGTGGCCGGTGAGGCCATCGAGCCGCATCTGGTCGCCGACACCGTCCGTCGCATCGCCGAAGTGCGCGTGTCGCCGGAAGGGCGCGAGGGCGTGGCGGCCTTTCTCGAGAAACGCAAGCCCTCCTGGCTGGCGGAGTAAGTCACTGACCAACGTTCGGTTCCGGTCCGTCGTGGCTAACTGGCCGGTCGAATCACAGACTGGCTGGCGCAGAACCTGAAATCTCACCGGCAATTCAAATGCACAGCTTCATTAGGCGGTGTCATTTACACTGTTGCCTTTGTCGTCCTCCGCAATACTCCGCATGCCTGATTCTTTCCCGCTGCTTTCCCGGCTGCAGCAGCAACTGGCGCAGCTTGGCGAGCAGCATTTGCTCCGCCGCCGGCGCTCGGTGTCAACACCCCACGCTGCGCGGCTGAATGCCGACGGTCAGCCGCTGCATGCCTTCTGCAGCAATGATTATCTCGGCCTTGCGGCCGACGCCCGTGTTGTCGAAGCTCTGCGCGAGGGTGCAGAACGTTATGGTGCAGGCAGCGGTGCGTCGCACCTGATCAGCGGTCATTCTCAGGCGCACGCCGAACTTGAACACCGGCTGGCCGGCTTCATGGCGCCGTGCATGGCCGATAGTGCGGCACTGTATTTCTCGACCGGTTACATGGCCAATCTTGCGGTGCTGTCCGCACTGGCGGGCAAGGGTGCCGAGATCTTTTCCGAAGAACTGAATCATGCATCGCTGATCGATGGCGCACGCCTGTCACGCGCCGCGATACGGGTATACCCGCATCGCGACCTCGCCGCACTCGAAGCGATGCTGATGGCGAGCACGGCCGACGACAAGCTCGTCGTCACTGATAGTGTGTTCAGCATGGATGGCGACATCGCGCCGCTCGCTGAATTGCTTGCATTGTGCGAGCGTCATGGCGCGTGGCTGGTCGTCGATGATGCGCACGGCTTCGGCGTGCTCGGTCCGCAGGGCCGTGGTGTGTTGCAGATGCTCGGCTTGTCATCGCCGCAGATTGTTTACATTGGCACGCTGGGCAAGGCCGCCGGGGTCGCGGGTGCTTTTGTCGCTGCACATGCATCGGTCGTCGAATGGCTGGTACAGCGCGCGCGACCGTATATCTACACGACCGCATCACCGCCCGCGATCGCGCATGCGTTGCTGACCAGCCTAGACATTATCGAAGGACCGGACGGTGATGCGTTGCGCGCGCGGCTGCAAGCCAACATTGCAGTATTCCGGCAATCGCTGCAACTGACACGCTGGCGCTTGCTGCCGTCATCGACCGCGATACAGCCGGTCGTGATTGGCGACAATGCCGAGACGATGGCGACCGGTGCGGCCTTGCTGGAGCGCGGTTTCTGGGTCGGAGCGATACGACCGCCAACGGTCCCGCTCGGTACCTCACGCCTCCGCATCACGATCTCGGCCGCGCAGGCAGAAGATGACGTGCGTGCATTGGCAAACGCCGTCAATGACGTGGAGAAGCATGTACTTTCCACGCACGGGGACGCGATCATTGCGCGTCCGGCAAGCATGGCGGGCGCAGCAGAGAAGACGTTTGGCAAGGAAGAAGGACAATGACGCTGCATTTTTCCTGTTTCGTGGCCGGTACGGATACCGGTGTCGGCAAGACCCTGGTATCAGCCGCTTTCATCCATGCGCTGGTGCGCAGCGGCCTGAAGGCTGTTGGCATGAAGCCGATTGCTGCCGGTTCGACCGAGCTCGATGGCAAGCTGGCGAATGAGGATGTCGATACGCTGGCTGCAGAGGCCGGCATCGCATTGCCGGTGCAGATGACTTCGCCGTACATCCTGCACGAGGCTTGCGCGCCGCATGTGGCCGCCGCGCTCGAGGGCGTGACTATAGAAAAGGACGTGCTGATCGACGCATACCGGCAGACCGCCGAACGCGCCGAAGCGGTCGTAGTGGAGGGAGTAGGCGGCTTCCGGGTGCCGCTGAACGACGATTTCAACACCGCCGATCTGGCGGCCGGATTACGGCTTGATGTTATCCTCGTGGTTGGCCTGCGTCTGGGCTGCCTGAACCATGCGCTGCTGACTGCTGAATCCATCGCCGCGCGCGGCCTGAAACTGGCCGGCTGGGTCGCCAATCAGATTGATCCGGCGATGCCGCATCAGCAAGCCAGTGTGCAGGCGCTGCAGGCACGCCTGCCGGCGCCGCTGCTGGGCGTGGTGCCGTGGATGGCAGTGCCAAAGGCTGCCTTCGCCGCCGAACACATCGCTTTTGAACACCTGCCGACGTGGCCCGCGCCGCTCGGCTGAAATTGCAGAACCAGGGAACACCGCATGTCGACCGAAACCATTGAATCCCAACCCATCGCTTTCCACGCCGCCGCGAAAAAAGTCGCGGCGTTGACTGCCGCCAACGAGACCTGGCCCGTGGCCGACGTAGCGGCGCTGTTCGAGCTGCCGTTCAATGACTTGCTGTGGAAGGCGCAGCAAGTGCATCGTGCACATTGGGATGCGAATGAGGTCGAGCTGGCGACCCTGTTGTCGATCAAGACCGGTGGCTGCCCGGAGAATTGCGGCTACTGCCCGCAGTCCGCGCACCACGACACCGGCGTCGTCGCTGAAAAAATGATGGCCGTGGAAGACGTAGTCGCCGCTGCCCAAGCCGCAAAGGACAGCGGTGCGACCCGCTTCTGCATGGGCGCCGCATGGCGCTCGCCGAAAGACCGTGACATCGACGCCGTCGAAGACATGGTCAAGGCCGTCAAGGCACTGGGCCTCGAAACCTGCGCAACGCTGGGCATGCTGAAGGAAGAGCAGGCGCAGCGCCTGGCCGGCGCCGGCCTCGACTACTACAACCACAACCTCGACACCGCTCCCGAGTTCTACGGCGAGATCATCACCACCCGCGACTACCAGGACCGACTGGATACGCTGGGCCATGTGCGCCAGGCCGGCCTGAAGGTCTGCTGCGGTGGCATCGTCGGCATGGGTGAATCACGTCAGCAGCGCGCCGGTCTGATCGCGCAGCTGGCGAACCTGAACCCGTATCCGGATTCGGTGCCGATCAACCATCTGGTCGCGGTCGAAGGCACGCCGCTCGCAGACCAGGACCCGCTCGATCCGCTGGAATTCGTGCGCACGATTGCCGTCGCACGTATCACGATGCCGAAGGCACGCGTGCGCCTGTCCGCAGGCCGTCGTCAATTGGGCGACGGCGTGCAGGCACTCTGCTATCTGGCTGGTGCCAACTCGATTTTCTACGGCGACAAGCTGCTCGTCACTGGCAACCCGGAAGTGGAAGAGGATCGTGCGCTGCTGGGACGCATGGGCATCAAGGGCAAGCAGGTCGGCTGAGCCGGCGCTGCAAAAAAACGGCGAGCTCTGTGGCTCGCCATCCTGAGGACGGCCCGCGATTTGCGGGCCGTTTGCATGTAGGTGCTTAGTCCTCTGTCGAATGAGTGCTTTGTGTCGTCGACAGATCCGAATCGGAACGCTTGTCGGTGATGCTCGCGGTGGACGGGTCCTCGCGATCCATGAGGCCTGCTCCGACGGCATGGGCGATCATGGCCTTGGTGATCCTGTCCCACTGACGCCAAAGCAGCGTATCAAAGTGCGGGTACTCCGATGGACTCAACTGCAGTCCCGCTTCCGCAAATCCCTCGGGTACGGCTGATGATCTTCTGACGTCGGCAAACTGCTGAACGATGGCTGATGTCAGCATCGCGAGCAGTTCAGCCGGCGGTTGGTCGATATTGAAGTTCTTCTGGTAGGTGCTGGTCGCGGCCGTCAGCGCAGCGACGCAGACCTTGGCCATGCGTTTTGCCCAGATTGGCAGTAAGCCGAATTGGGTAGCCAGCTTGTCTGCAATCGCTGATTCGCGGTCATTCGTGGTGGTGACTGGCGTTTTGACAATGATTTCGGCGAGTGCAGTGACTAGATCATCACCAATCCGGTTGTCAGCGTTATTCAGCATCACTTCGCCGGCCTTGGCCAGTGCTTTGCGATGCGCATCACATTTTTTCAGCAGATTTTCCGAGGCGTTCAGCTGGCTCAGGTCTTCGGGCAGCGTCAACTGTTTCGGATCCGTGTATTGGGCGAGGCCGAAACCGACGATGTACTGCGCTTGCGCGAGCTTCAGGTTGCCGGCAATCGAGAAGACCGAGACCATCGGAATAAGGCTGCTGGCGAGGGGCTGATGCAGCAGGCCGGAGATCTTCTGCGCTGAAAGCGTCGCCCCGAGCGCCGTGGCGGGATCCATGCTGGTCAGATCCAGCGCCAGTTGTGAGGCCGTGTTGGCGGCGTCGATGGAGGGAGCGGCTGGCACTTTCGGTGTTCGGAAAAAGCTTGCCAGGCTTGGCTTGGGCACCGTTGGCTGATTCATGACTTCCCGCGCCACAGGATCTTTCAGGAGATTGTCAGGCACCTCCACGATACGGACACTTTCCACCACAATATTCGTTTTTGTGAGGGCCTCAATCAATGCGTAGTCTTTACGCGCCTGCGCATCAGCAAGGAGCATCTGCAAAGTACCGGAGTCAAGCTTCAATCGCTTGATCCTTTGGACAAGCGGCAGAAAAAGATCAAACTCTCCCTGCGCATGTGCGGTGTGGAATGCTCTCCCAAGGTAGTGATCTACAACGCTGCTATGGTATTTTCTTTTAAATTTGGCGCATACTAATCCGACAATCTCAGGGTCGCCTCTGTTGATGGCGGCGTCCAGCAGTCTCCTCAGAAATGCTTGAGGATAGAACTCAATGCTCAAGATGCCTGAACTCAGACAGGCCTTGACCATCACTAAACTGCCGGTTGATACCGCTCGTCTTGTCGCCCGCGAGACGTGTTGCCACGTAAGCTTGCCGCGATGAAGAAAGATGTCGATCAAATTCTGGTCACCCCTTGCCAGGGCGAGTGTCAAAGGCTGTGCCCAGAATTTGTCTCCAAACACAGGATTGGCATGGTGCTTCAACAAGTAATCGCTGATTTGCAAGTGTCCATTCTTGGTTGCGATTGCCAGTGCTGTCCATCCATGCCTGTCAGGCAAGTCGACCAGCGCTCCTGCTTCGATCAGAGTGCGAACCATTTCCTCGTTACCCGCTTTCGCGGCAAGATGCAGTGGCGTTTCCCCAGTTGACGTCACGCCGTTGATATCTGCCGGTGAGGCGGCAATCAGATGTTTCGCACTTCCTTTATGCTTGTCCATGACTGCCAGGTGCAGCGGCATCTCTCCTTCTGTGTTTCGCAAATTCGGTGCGCAACCAGCCTTTAACAGCTTGGCCAGGGTATCGGCATCATCGGATATAACTGCGTGATGGACTGCTGTGCGCCCGTCATCATCGGTTTGATTCAGCACGGCTGCCGGTAGCCAATGCAGCAGGTTATCGACGAGAGATTTTTGTCTGCGAACGGCGAAAGAAAGCAAGGGATAGTGAGAACCTCCCGTGCGTAGATCGGCGGGTGTGCCTGCCTTCAGCAGCGCTTCAACCACGCTCCAGTTTCCGGCATCAAGGGCGTGATGTATGGGTGCCAGGCTTCGCTTGTCTTTGAGCATGATCAAAGGCATGTCTCCATCGCAGGGCCCGGCAACCCGGGACTCGAGTACCAGCAAGTGCGACACCATCTCTTTCGATCCCAGGCTGGCCGCATGCCCCAGTGTGGTTCGACCGTCAGCGTCAAGCATGCGAATCAAGGCCGGATTTTGGCGAATGATTTGGCTGACGATATCGAAGTTAAATATCTTGATCGCCTCCGCCAGAAGCGCGCGTACCTCTTTCTCGTGAACGGCGATCTCTTTGGTGATACTGGCTGACCGCGCGCTGGACGACTCCGCAGGTTTTCTTGCTTTCCGTGCCAAGCGCGGTTCGTGGTGCGTGAGCGTCTGTTTGGATTCTTGTGTGGATTTACCCACCACCACACGCGCACAGGCTTGCTGGAACAAGGGCTGCGGTGGCATCGGCGGCGGGAGCAGGGATGGCTGCGGCAGTGGGAGTTGCATCGCTTCTGACGATCCGTTCAGCCGCTGGCCCGTGGGCGGCAGCGAAGCCCAATGTGCATTGAACTCTTGAAAGCGATCCTGATGGTTGCTTAACCTTGGCGCAGCAGCTCGTTGACGAGGGGTCGGTTGAGGTTGGGGCTGACCAGGATGGCCATGCGGGGCACTTTCGTCACGGCGATGTGATGTTCTGGGATCTGTCGTAGTTGTCAGGTTCGGTAAGGACATGGCTAGTCTCGGCATGAAGGTCTGGGACCCGTCGCTGTGTATCTGAGAGAGCGGCGGTCGGGATCGCGTGTCGATGACACCGCCAATCCTGCGATCCGTCATACGCGAACCCTCTAGAGTGGAATTCAGTCGGGCGCGGTTCCGAACTGCCAGGTGGATTTCGGCTTTCTCTCGGTCCTGCGATCATCAGGGGCGCAGGTCACCGATGCCATTTCGGCGGAAATAGGGAGGGGCAGCAAATGCCGTGAACGTGCTTGCCACCGGCGACAGCACCAGTGGCATGCAGTATCAATCGCAGCAAATGTGGGAAGTGGTTGGGGTGTCAGCCGAAATTGCAGCCGAAAGTCTTGCGCGCCACCATGCCGATCAGCGCCGAATGGCCGCTGTGCTGCGAGCCTTCACGCAGCACGTCTTCGTATGACAGCATTTCGGTGATGTCCATGTCGGCGAACGCATCACGCAACAGGTCTTCGGTGTACAGGTGATCAAGCAGCGGCGGTCCGCCGGTCTTGTACTCCAGCTGTTTTGGCGTATAGCCCTGCAACAGAATCAGGCCATCCGGCTTCAATGCCGACTTCATTTGCTTGAATAGTGTCGCTCGGGTTGCGGGATCAGCGAACTGAATGAAGATCGCCACCACGGCGTCATACGCGCCGACCTTCCATGGCCAGTCTTCGACGCTGCTGACATTGAAGTTCACATTCACGCCGGCATCAGCAGCGAGCTTCTTTGCTTTCTCCACGCCGACTGGCGAGATGTCGAAGGCATCCACTTGCAATCCGCGCTGCGCCATCCAGACACTATTGCGACCTTCGCCATCAGCGACGGCCAGCACGCGCATGCCGGGCTGCAGCAAGGCGGCATGACCGGCCAGCCAGACGTTGGGTTCGGTACCGAAGATGTACTCGTCCGCCTCGAAGCGCTTGTCCCAGGTTTGCTGCGGATTGGCGAAGCCCTTGCTCATGCTGCCGGTGTTTCTTCAGAAGGGGAGATCTTGCAGGTCGAGATACCAAGCAGCGTGTAAGCACCGCAGAAGCGCAGCACGCCCGTGGCGATGACGACGAGGCCGAGCCAGCCCCAGGGGCCGATCACATGGGCCAGGGTCAGGGCGATCAGAGCGACGCCACCGATGATGCGCAATACGCGGTCCACGTTTCCAACGTTGGCTTTCATGTTTGTCCTCCGGAATCAATGCGCCGGACCGGATGCCGGCGCATTGAATGAACATATCGCGAAACATTATATAGATCAATATAGTGTTGCAATAATTTTCGGGATAAGCGAACGGTGGCGGGGACTTTTCGTCAGGATAATCCCGAAGGATTTTCATTTTTGAATGATTGATTGTCGCAGCCTATTGATTTGATTGATATTTTTTATGATTTTGGAAAAGTGTTGCTCTAGACAAATTTTTTCTCGTCCGTTAAGGTCATTCTGCGACGCCTGAGTTCTAGTTGTTGCTACTAAGAAAAATAACGGTTTCGCTCTGAAACTTCTACCTTCCCAACGGAGATAAGCAATGCGTTTAATCCCAGCACTGCTCGCCAGCCTGATGGCTGTGAGCATGAGTCAGGTCGCGTTTGCCGACACGACTGACGTGAAGACCCAGACCATCGTCGAGGTCAAGAAGAAGGGCGCTCACTGCGAGCAAGACCCGAACTGCTTCAACCGCTACCACCCGAACATCAAGCCGGTCGCACGTGCAAAGCCGGGCGACCTGATCGTCGTGCATACGCGTGATGCGCTGGATTCGAACCTGACGATCAACTCCAAGCCCAAGGACGTCACCGCGATCGACCTGAACCTGGTCCATCCGATGACGGGCCCGATCTACATCGAAGGTGCGAAGCGCGGTGACGTGCTGGCCGTGAAGCTGATCGACATCAACCCGAACGAATACGGCTACACCACCATCGTGCCGGGCTTCGGCTTCCTGGCCGACAAGTACACCGAGCCATTCGTCGCCAACTGGAAGCTGAACCGTCGCGAAGCCGTGTCCGAGCAAGTGCCGGGCGTGCGCATCCCGATGAATGGCTTCATGGGTTCCGTCGGCGTGCTGCCGGGCGAGCCGGAAGTCAAGAAGTGGCTCGAGCGTGAAGGCCAGCTGGCCAAGGCCGGTGGCGTCGCACTGCCGCCCGAGCCGACCGGCGCGCGTCCGCCGGAAGTCTGCGGCCCGAAGGGCAGCAACAAGAACGAGTGCCTGCGCACCATCCCGCCGCGTGAGAACGGCGGCAACATGGATGTGAAGCAGATGGTCGAAGGTACCACGCTGCTGCTGCCGTGCTTCATCGATGGCTGCGGCTTCTTCATCGGCGACGTGCACTATGCACAGGGCGACGGCGAAGTGGCAGGTACCGCGATCGAAATGGGCGCGGTCGTGACCGTGCAGACCGAAGTCCGCAAGGGCATGGCATCGGTCGTGAAGCAGCCGATGTTCGAGGGTGGTTCGCAGCTGAAGAAGCTGGAGCCGGACCAGTTCCACGCCGTGGTGGGCTATCCGTTCAAGGAAGCCGGCGAAGTGCCGCCGCAGTGGACCTATCTGGACAGCGAAAAGATCAAGCCGCTGACCCAGCTGTCGAACGACGTCACCATGGCTGCGCGTAACTCGCTGCTGGCGATGATCGAATGGCTGCAGACCGAGAAGGGCCTGACGAAGGAACAGGCGTATGTGGTGACCAGCGTCGCTTGCGATCTGCGCATCAGCAACGTGGTCGACGTGCCGAACTACGCGGTCACGACCATCTGCCCGATGGAGATTTTCAAGAAGTGATGTCTGGCGTTAAATCACGGTTACGATCGTGATACCCCGAAGAGCGAGGCCTGGCCTCGCTCTTTGTTTTGGTCACGGTATGACGCCCGGCATCCCGCACGGGCCTGCGCGAGAACGGGAACGCGAATGAACAAACGAGCTTTTCTGAAAGGCAGTGCCGCCGCTGTTGCGATCGCGGCATCGCCACTGTGGCTGATGCCGGCGCATGCGCATACGCCGTATCGGCAGTGGGATATCTTCCGCAAGCGCTACCTGCAAGTACTCAGTTCGCGCAGCGACCTCGCCGGCGATGCGGCGGCGGACGACTGGGTTGCGTTGCTTCATGACCGTCTGCCGCTGTCGCGCGCGATGGTGAGCCGCGCACGCGACATGAATCGCGTGGCCAGCCTGTTGAAGACC
>JACCDX011212104.1_pt1 | contig 12398 bp, 12 predicted proteins | sample 7449681 | NCBI WGS metagenome assembly JACCDX01 (sample SAMN15323450, study PRJNA562643) | freshwater metagenome | isolation source: river surface water | place: USA:Blue River Watershed | collected 2017-08-18
ACTTCTTCTTTTTTATTAGATAATTCAGAAATATTTGTTATTAAATTAAATGAATCATGATATTCTGTAACTAAAGTAATTAATTGTTTTACTGATAAAGCTTTTTCTTTAGAAATATCAATATTTTCCTCGTCAAAATAATATCTTTTTTTTATAGATAATTGTTTATATTCTTCATCATTATATAAACAATTATAATGAACATTACATAATTTTTTTTTATTACAATGTTTATTCATATCAGTTATAGTATATGATATATATAAACATCTATGACATATATATCCTGAATTTGCTTTTGTAAATTTCATTTTAATTTATTTAATAATACATTATATAAATTTTTCTTTATATTCATTTATTTTATTTTTCCTAAAAAAATCTAAAAAATCGTTAAATTTCTTTAAAAATCATCAAAAATAATTAAATTTCTAATTAATAAAAATAATGCTTTTAATTATTATTTAAAATAGTATTACTGTATTTGGTAATATTAAATGATTATAACTTATTTTATGTAAAAAATACTATTAAAAATTTCGTGTTTTTTTCGTTTTTTCTTTCGTTTTCGCCTAAAATTAGAAAGTTGATGATTTGGCTTTTGTAAGTTCCATAAATAAAAACGATTTTTAAAAATTTCTAAAAAGTCTTCTATTTTTTTGAATTTTTTTTTGCTATGTTATTGAATTTCTAATTTTTGACGAAAACGAAAGAAAAAACGAAAAAAATACGAAATTTTTTATATATTATTTTTTATTTATAAAATAATATTTTAATTTATTATTATTTATAGTAATGAATTAATTTTTAATATATTTTTATATAAAAACGACTAATTAGAAATTTAATTATTTTTTATGATTTTTAAAGAAATTTTATGATTTTTTTAGAAATTATAAAATAAAATATATAATAATTATATTTTAATCTAAATCATTTAATAATTGATTTAAGATATGTATCATATTTTGTGGATAAAACCGCATAATAAACTCTTCAAAATTAACAAAATACATATTACATATTTTTTTTAACAAATCCATATCTTTTGAATATACATATGCTTCATATGGTAATTTATGACTGATTAATATGTCATACATATTAATTCCTACTTTATTATTTCCCGCTTTAAATATCTTTTCAATTAAATATTGTTGAATTCCATAATTATCATATTTATCATAAATCAATGTTGTTAAAAACAAATATAAAATATCCGAACAAAAACGATAAGGTGATGTATATAATTTTATTAAATCAAGTGTAAAATTTTGTTCATTATTAAATATATTATAATTTTCATTAAAATAAAAATCATCATGTGAAAATATATGATATCCATCTTTTTTTATATATGAATATTCAAAATCAATAAATCTTATCCTTTTATCTTTTCCAATTAATATATTGCTTCCTTTAAAGTCATTATGAATAAATTCTAAATCTTTTTGTAATGGTATTAATAATCTACATACTAAAATATATACATTTATAACATCTTTTATACATTGTATAATATTTTTCCCATTTTTATTATTTATTTTTGAATATATATATGTATCTAAACGCGACCCATTTATTTCTTCCATTTCAATATATATATTATTTATTATATTTCCTTCTATATCATTTATCGGGCAAATATGATGATAAAAACCATATATTTCAGGAATTGGATTATAATACATTTTATGATAATTTATTTTTTCTTGATAATAATCATAAATATTTGTTTGAATTAATAATTCATTCAATTTATCAAAAATTTCAAATTCAATTTCATAATCAAAATCATTTATTTTAAACTTTTTATAAACAATTTTTTTTACAAAAATATTTTTATTTTCAAAAATATTTTTATTTTCAAAAATATTTTTATTTTCTTTATATTGATAAAATTTATTTTGACCACATTCTATCCGTTCCACTAACATAGCTTCGTTTTTATATTGATTTTTTTGAATTGTTAAATCAAGAATAGCTCCGATTTTTAATTGTATATGAATTAAATCCGATGATTTTATAGATTTTTTATATTTTATCATATTTAATAAATGTTTATAATAATAAAAAATTTCATCAAATAAAGCGTGTGGTATCATTGTATAATTATGTTTTTCATAAAATAATTTAAATAATAAATGATGATAAAACTCATTTCTATATTTTAAAAAATCATTAAATATTTTTTTATTATTATTTTTATAAATCAACTTTCTTGATTCATTCATTTGTGATGAAACAGAAAGTAGAAGTGCCTCTAAAGGAGGAGATGTCTCTAAAGGAGGAGATGTCTCTAAAGGATGAGATGTCATCTTTTTTTTTATATTACTTTTTTTATTACTTTTAATATTACTTCTAATATTATATAAAAAATCGGTTAAAATATTTTTTATTTTATTTTTTCCCATTTTTATTAAATAAAAATAATTTAACTTTTATTTAATATGATTATCTTTCTTTTCTTATTTTCATTTTTATTTCTATTTTTCTATTTTTTTAACAAATTGGATAAATAAATAGTTAACATAGAATAATTTTTTTTATGTAAATGATTACTTATCATTTCTTTATCCCAATGTAATGAAAGAATATATTCATCGTTATTTTTAAATTCTTTATAAGTATCTATATAAAAATGATCTAAATTTTTAATAATATTTTTAATATTATCTTCTAATTTATCAATATCAACTACATAATATCTATGAATATAAAATTTTTCTTTATTTACATAAAAATCATAATATATACATGCTTCTTCATTTTGTAAAATATGATATATATATTCAATTGCATTTTCTTTTTTATTTTTTAACAAATTCATAAAATCATTATTTTGTAAAATACCCGTTTCTTCTATAAATTCTCTACACGCTGTTTTTTCAATACATTTATCTTTATTTTCATATTTACCTCCAATTGGATGATATACTAATTTATTATCTCGCATTTCCATACATAAAAGATAACCCATATTTTTACAATAAAATGTAATTGAAGCACTTTTATAAGTACCATCTAACTTTGTACTATTTTTATTAATATTATTTTCCATTGGAAAATAGTTATGATTTAGATTATGATTTATATTTGAATTTGAAAAAAATGTTGAATTATATAAAATTGTTTTATTACGTATATTTTTATAATTTTCACTTTCATAAATCATTATTATTTTTTTTAATAAAGTATAAAAAGTATATATTAAAGTATATATTAAAGTATATTTTTAATTATTATAAAATAATTCTTTTTATATATAATATATATTATATTTTTTTTTATTTACGTTATTTATTTAAAAAATTAAAAAAAAATTTATAAAAGATATTTAAAGGAATAGTATAGTATATAAATAAGTATAAATACATTTACGTTATTTTTAAAATGAAGATTGTCAACACGAGATTGTCTGATGGGTTGTTGAACTCAATGGTTAAATGTGGATTAGGTTCTCTTAATGGCACTTTTACTCACGTTGCTTCTTTAGTACGCGGAAATTCATTATTTTCTATGGGTACAAACTGCTTACGCGGTGCGTGCTCACGATATTGTGGCGGTCGTAGTACTCGTTGTAGCTTCCATGCCGAAGCAAATGCGATACGTAAACTTGCTTCACATAAAGGAACTAAAAATAACAAATCTATGGACCTCGTGGTAATTCGCGTTAGTCCAACAGGTGTTATTGGAAATTCTAAACCGTGCTTTCAATGTATTCAACAAATTATGAAATCGCGCTTTAATATATCGCGGATTTATTATTCAAATGCTGAAGGAGATATTATTTGTGAAAGTATTAATCAATTACTGCGTACAGATACAATTCATATTGCTCACGGTATTCGTGAAAAACTTGGATACTGTGAAGCTGAAATTCCAGTAAGTTTGATTTTACAAAATAAAGGATTAGCTAAATTTTTAATTACAAAATACTGATATATTTCTCTGTTTCTATTTATGAAACAGAGTATAATAATAAAAAATTTTAATGATTGTATAAATAAATATATATTAAATAATATTAGTAATTATATTAAAATCGTTTTCAATAAATCTTTGTTGTATAATAATGTATATACTTTATAAAAATATAAAAAATCATAAACAAATAACATTTCCTAACCAAAATGTTTATAATAATCGTTTTTTAATTAATCATCCACAACTTTCTATAAATTATCACCAAAAAATGATTTATCAAAAAATAATTAATGAAAAATATAATAGTATATATCCATCATTTGAAACTCCATATACGTTATATGATTCTATTTATAAACCAGTTATTGAGCAAAAACCAACAGGAGCCTAAATATTTTTGGGCAAAGACTTTTAATACTCATTCTTTAATATATTTATTTGTTTACGCCATTCTTTTTTTTATACATCATAAAAAAAATTGAACAATTTTTTTTAAAATATTTTAAAGTATAAAGTATAAGTATATTATCAATAACTTTTATTTTCTAAAAGAAGAATGTATCCTACTTACCAAATTACTCAAGCAAATCTTGCTTACGATAATTTTTCAGTAGGAATTTATTATGTGAATAGTGCTGAAACAGCTTTTCCAAGCAAGCCTATGTTAATCAATCATGATACTAACTCAATTACTTGTACTTATATTCGTGATATAGACTTTTCATTTACTGTTGAAAATGGTAAATCATTTCAACTAGGATTATTTTTATATAATCCAAAGTATATTAAAATGACTGATATTCGCGATTATTATAGAAAGGATGGAATTCTTCCAAATAATTCTGATTACTTTCACAATATTGGTGTTTATACAATTGATTTTGATGTAAACAATATAAATGAAAATGAAGTAAAAAGAAATCACTTTACCGTAAATAAAAGTTCGGATAATAATTCAAATTTTATGAAATTTGATTTTCATTTTATGAAGCTTGATGAAAATGAACATCGTCATCTTATTAAGAATAAGAATGATGTTTATTATATATCAACACCTTTTATTACATTTAATCCGAATGATATTCTATAATTAAAAAAGAGTAATAAATAAAAAGAAAATAAAAATATTATAAAATAAAAATAAATTATAAAAAATAAAAATATAAAAAAATAAGTATAATAAATAGTATAAGTCTATTTATTATAAAAATATGAAATATAATCTTTGTAAAATAAGAGAGTTTTTAGGGTTATTTTTACTAATTTGTTTAATTTATCTTGGATATCAAATTCATAATCATCGTTCTAATGTTCAAACTATGATTGAAAATTATGAAGATTATGATAAAAATATTGAAGCTCAAAAAGCTGATGCAGTTCCACTTTCAGAAACACAAAAAAGTGAAGTAGAAACCATATTTAATAATATGGTACCTAAAAGTGTAAGCAATTATGTAAATGCAAATAAAAATATTCTTCGTGGTCCTACTGGAGCAATGGGTCCTACTGGTTTAAGTGGTGGAAATTTTATAAAATATGGTTTTTTAGTAAATAAAAGTGATTCATATGATAGTACAAATAAAGTATATAGTAATCCGAATCGTGTTATAACACGATCTTCAGGAAATGATCCTAAAGCATCATTATCATTTTTACATACTTTTAATCCTTTTGTTACATATCAAAAATGGATGATTGATTCAAATAATAAATTAGTTAGTGATTTTGACCAAAGTTGTGTTGCTTTTAATCCTACATCAGGTGATAAAGAAAAGGTTTATATGACCAATTGTAATGATAATGCTTCATTAAAAGTTCAAATGGATAAATATAATCGTATTTTATTACAAGATACAATGGGTACACCAGCTCCTAAATGTTTAACTTTAGGTACTGCTGAACAACAAGTATTAACAACTGGTTTACCAGATTGTATGGCAGGAAATGATTGTTTTAAAGTTGGTTTTAATAAACAATTTATGAAAGTAACGCCATGTGATATTTCTATTCCTAAGGATAATGAAATTTGGAACTTTTTATAAAGTTTCTATTAAATCACCCCATTTTGAATCTATCATTTTCTGATAATATTGCAAATTAATGATTTTTTCTTTTACTATTTCATTTGTTTCATTTACTTTTTGTTTAAAATCTTCTTTAAATCCAACATACACGTTTTTAATATCACTTTTTTTATTCACATTTTCAGTTACATCAACTCTGTTGGCTCCCGAAGAGAAGAGAGAGTTGCAGTGCATGTCGTCACTTTCCTTTAAAATCGCTTTATAATGATTTACTTTTTTATTTTCATTCATTGTTTCTAAAACTATTTTTTCAGATTGTACTAAATCATTATTTTGTAATTCTGGTTGAGATTGAGTTTTTGATAAACTATTTGTTGAATCAAAAGCATATATACTCTTTTTATTTCTTAAATTGGGGCTTAATGGGCTTTTTACATTTTCAGCATTTGGATTACTTTTACATAACCAATTTGGATGACCAATCGCTTTACAATGTTTACATATGATTGTTGGGCATTTATCAATAACATGTCCTGTTAAATGACAATATTTACATTTATTTTTATTTTCTTTACTCATTTTTATTTTTCGTTCTATTCTTTATAGAAAATTATTTTTACTTTTTGAACGAATTTTATTTATTTCTTTTTAATTAAAAAGAATTTGTTAACAAATAATTATTTATTAATAAAAATAATACAAAAAAAATAAAATATAAAAAGATTTATTATATAAAATGGATATAAAAAAAAAGTATAATATATATATATGATGAAACAATATATTTAAAAATTTAAATTTTGTAAAATAGATGAATAATTGCGCACAATTAATAGAAAATAATGAATTAGAAGATATTCAAATTTCTAAAATTTTTGAATTAAATAGTTCAATACAAGAATTTAAAAAAGAAGAATTTGAAAATCTTTTATCAGAAAGCCATAAAATAAATAATATTTTAAAATCATTAGAAAATGAAAAAGATAAAATTATTTATAATGAAAATTATGATCCCAAAGCAATTCATTTAGCAAATCAACATTTAACAGTAATTCAAAATAATTTAAAAGAACAATTATTTGAATTACGATTATTAATTAAAAATTTAGAAACAAATAATATTGTAAAATTAGAAGAAAATAATTCTTATTCTAAATTAAAGGAAAATAGTATTCATTTTAATCATGTTTTTAAAATATTTTTACCTTATATATTAGTTTGTTCTATTTATTTGAAATTTAGATTAGATACAAACTAATCATATCAATCGCATTTATTTATTATTATTTTATTTATTATTATTTTATTATTTTATTATTTTATTATTTTTTATTTTATTATTTTATTATTATTTTTTTTTATTATTTATATTAAAATTTTTTTATAAAAAATTTTAATATAAAGAAGTTTCATGATAATTATATAATATATTATTTTATAAAATGGAAGTAATAAGTGAGCATTTTGAAGAAAAGAATAGTAACGAAAATAAAATAACTGAAAATCAAAACAGTGAAAATGAACAAGATAAAAATAATTTATCAAAAAGTGACGACTTCTTAAAAGGCGCTGCTACTTTACGAACCGAAGGTTCCAGTAAAGTTGAATTAAAAAGAGTTGAAACTGAAAAAAGAGTTAAAAGAATTCACGAATTAATGGAGCTTATTGATAAAGCTAATGAAGAAATTCAAATTTATCAAGATGAACTTTGGGATTTACTTAAAACTCAAATTAAATTACCAAATAAACAAAAGCGAGAAAGAAAAGCACGTGTATATGATGATGAAAATAAAGAAGAAGAAGCTGAAGGAGACCATAATAAAAGGCGTGAAAAGAAGGAAAAGGAGAAAGAGCGTGATATTTCTAAAAAAATATCGCCTTTTGACAGATTTTTTAAACCAAAAGAAGTAGAATCTGAGGAAAATAATGAAATCCAAGGAAAGATTACTTTAGAACGTGTTGATTCTACTAAAAAACAAAGAGCGCGTGCTGTTAGTTATGATGATATTGATAAAAATATTAAAAAGAAAAAAATTGAACATTTTGAAGTTACTGATATTTACCAAATTGAAGGAATTGAACCTGAATTTGTTCGTGAATGTTTAGAAAAATGTGATGTTACAGGTGATATACGTTTATTTAGAAGATTATTTATTAAAAATATTCCAAAAGAACAACAACTATTACGATATTTTGGTGGTAAAAATTATCAAGTTAAACGAAATGATTTATGGATTGATGATTTAAATGGTATTTATATTAAAAGTGTATTATCTAAAATGTTTGAAAAAAGTTATATTATTGTCAATGAATTAGATCATTATAAAGATAATATTGACCAATTTTTGATTAATCAAGACCATATTACTCAATTTGATGATGATAAATATATGGAAAAACTAATGGCACAAATTACATCTATTGTAGATGTTAAAAATAAAAATTAATATAAAATGGAGCGTAAATGAATTTTTAAATAAAAATTGACAATATAATTATTATGATATGATTTTATTATAATAATGATTATAAATATTTTGTTACTCTACTTTAGTAGGGTTTCAGGTTTATACTTTGGCGAAAATAAGTATAAATTAGTATATTTAGCCAAATATAGATTACATATGTAATCTATAAAATATACGAGGTCTATATCAAGGCCGTGTAATAAATAAATAAATATATATAATATGATTTGAAATAATATCAAAAAATATATATTATTTTATATAATTTTTACTAAAATAGTGAAAAAGCGATTATTTTTAATAATCGTAAGTAATGAAAATAGTAATAAATATATATAAAATAATAAATATGATTAAAGTAACGATTTAATCTTTTGTTAAAGTAATATCATATAAAATGCGATACGTTAATCGGTTTTATATAGCGTTATTATATATTTTATTTATACACTATCAAAAATAGTGAGATTTATTTTACAAGTTAGCGAAAGCCACTTCAGCCTTTATGAAAGGATGTAAAAATAAATACATTAGAAGGTTTAACACACCTTATTTTAGTGTAAAAATAAACGTGATAGACTATGTGTTAATAGTACTAAATGTTTTGTTTATTTATATACATTAAATACAAAAATTATAAAAAAAAATAAAAAAATAAAAAAATAAAAATTTAAAAATATAAAAGTAAACTTAAAAAGTGAACTTAAAAAGAATAATCATGATTAGAATAATGATTATAATTATATTTTTGTAAGAAAAAAAAAAGAAAAAGAAAATGTATTTATCTTTTTTTGAAGAAAAACCTTTTTTCCATGAACTTGATTTTAAATCACTTTTTTTAGAAACATATTTATATTCACTTTTTACAAATAGAAATAAAAATCATATTTATCTAGAAAATGAAGAGTTAAATTATGATTTAAATTCCGTTCATAATTTACAAAATTTAATTATTTATGGTCCAGAAAGTTCAGGTAAAAGTACACAAATATATTCTTTTATTGCTTCACTTTTCAATACACGTTCTATATATACATTAAAAATAAATATTGATGGTTTCCGTTATAAATATTCACCATTTCATATTCAATTTTCTATTAAAAATTTTAAAAATAATGATATAATTGATGATAATCAAAATATCAAATTTATAAGAAATATTATTAGTACATCAAATATGGGATTTAATATTCCAAAAATTATTTATATTACCGATTTTGATAAATCTTCAATGGAAATTCAAAAATTCTTTTTACGAATTATTGAAAAATCATCAAATAATGTGCGTTTTATTTTAGAAATCAATGATTTAAAAAGTGTAAATGATGCAATTATTAGTCGCTTTTTAACCTTACGATGTAATATTCCACCATTAGACCAAATTAAAAATTCTTTAAATAATATATATGATAAATATATACTTGATAATTATTTAAAAGTAATTGATAATCATAAAAATATAATAAATCAATTAAAAGAAGAAAAAGAAAATGTAATTACAAATATTATTTTTAACAGTCATATTTATAATTTTACATATAAACCAAATCGTTTACATTATCATTTAAAAAATATTTATGGAAATATGGCAATCTATATTTCTTCTTTTCAAAATCCACATATGTACAAACATATTTATATACCTATGTATATTAAAAAATGTGTTAAATTAAAAAATATTATATTAATAACAAATCAAGATAACTTTTTTGATCATATGAATTATATACGCGATTTATTACTTGAACTTTATGTAAATAATATAAATTCATCTACGATTTTAAAATATTTATTAACCACTTTTACAGAATATTTTAATAATACCGAAATTTTAATAGATTTAACAAAAAAATTAGCAACTATTGAATATAATATGAAAAGAGCAAATAAAGATGTTATTTTTATTGAATTATATATTGTATATATATTAAAATATGTAATTTTTTATAAAAATGTAAAAAAAATTAAAGAAAATGTAAAAGAAGATCTAAAAGAAGATGTAAAAGAAGATATAAAAGAAGATGTAAAAAAAGATGTAAAAGAAGATGTAAAAGAAGATGTAAAAGAAGAAGTTAAAAAAAAAGAAATAATAGAGGAAAAAGAAGTAAAAAAAAGAGGTCGAAAAAAGAAAAATATATAAATAAATTTTAGTATAAATGAATATAAAAGTAATTTTATAAAAGTATTATATATAAAAAAATGTCATATATTTCAGATCGTTTATATTTAGGGGATCGTATAAGTGCTTATCATAAAAATTTTATAAATAATAAAAATATTAATGTAATTGTAAATGCAACAAAAGATATACCAAATTTTTATGATTCAAATCCTGAAATTAAATATTATAGAGTTCCAGTTGAAGATAATTTAACACTTGAAGAAATGAATACTTTTTATTTTTATGCTCAATCTTTATTACCTATTTTGTATAAAGAATATATGGATGGAAAAACGATTTTAATACATTGTTTTGCAGGTATGCAAAGAAGTGCTGCTTTAATGTTATTACTTTTAATATATATTCATAAAAAAAATAATAAGATTAATATGTCAGTAGCTGATGCTAAATTTTATATTTTAAGTAAACGCCCAGTAGCCTTTAAATATGGAATATATATGAATTTTGAAACTCCAGTTAATCTTTTAGCAAATGAAATTTATAATAATCAATTATAAATGAGTACACTAAATTTATAATAATTTTTATAAAAAAATAGTTTTATAAAAAATATAAAAAATATATAAAAAATATATAAAAAATATAAAAAATATATAAAAAATATAAAAAATATATAAAATAAATGTATATATATATATAATGTATATATAATGTATATATAAAAATGTATATATATAGTGTATATATAATGTATACATTTGTTATTAATATATTGTATTTATATAAAATAAATTAGTTTTGATACTATTTTGTTAACAAAAATATATTTATTAACAAATATTTTAAATATAATAAAATTTATAAGTGCGTTTAAATTTAAAAGAAAATGTATAAGAAAAATGTATAGAAAACAAAACTTTAGTGTATACATTATGCTGTCTAAAAGTAGAAAAAGTGTCAAAACAGAACCTGTTCAACAAGTTGCTGAACCAATTCAATCAAATATTGAAGTTATTCAACAAGTAGAAGAAGTTAAAGAGAAGAAAGTTCGAAAAAAGGTAAAAAAAGAAGTAGTTTCTGAAGTTTTTCAACAAGTCAAAGAAGAGAAAGTTGTTCAAGAAAATAAAGGTAAAAAGATTATGAAAAATGAATTATTAAAAGAAATTCATGAACATAAACATTTAAATACAGATGCTAAAAAGTTTTTAACAAACTTTTTTATAAATTATAAAAATGATTTTATTTATGAAGAAAATTATAATCAATTCATTAATAATATTATTGGTATGCAAGAAAAGAAAAGTAATATTGCTTATTTAGTAAATCATTTAAATCTAAAAAAACAATATAAAAATGAATATAATAAAAATAAATATAAATTTTACAAACAAAAAGCTTCTAAACCTATTTTAACTATTTCTAAAGAAATAGAAAAAAATTATACTCCAATCATTGCTAAAAATAATAAAACAATTAGTAATTCTCCAAATTTTTCACTTCTTCAAACAACAGATAGTGATAATAATATAACGAAGGAATCGTCAGAATTTATAAATAGAGTTATTAATGAAGAAACATGTTTCAGTGCTTCATTACAAGATTTATTATCACTTTATTTATATAAAATTTATCTTGCAAAAGATAAAAAAGAAGAAAGTGATACTAAAAGCATATTACCTAATGATAATCATTCTGAATACTTTTATTCATATTTTGTGATTGAATTAAATAATAATATTATTAAATTAGCACCTTATGTTGTTAAAATTGATAAATATTTTAATTTTAAAAATGAAGTCTTTAAAAATACTTTTATGAACAATTATAATTCTTTAATAAAAAGTAATGATTATGAAA
>JACCDX010338899.1_pt1 | contig 12397 bp, 8 predicted proteins | sample 7449681 | NCBI WGS metagenome assembly JACCDX01 (sample SAMN15323450, study PRJNA562643) | freshwater metagenome | isolation source: river surface water | place: USA:Blue River Watershed | collected 2017-08-18
ACCCGACCACGGGCAAGTAATCCTGGATGGCGAAGACGCGTCGGTCCAGCATGTGCGCGAACGCCAGGTCGGCTTCGTGTTCCAGCACTATGCGCTGTTCAGGCACATGAGCGTGTTCGAGAACGTGGCCTTCGGCCTGCGTGTGCGGCCGCGGTCCACCCGTCCGTCCGAGGCCCAGATCCAGGCCAAGGTGCATGAGCTCCTGGGCCTGGTGCAGCTGGACTGGCTGGCTGACCGCTACCCCTCGCAGCTCTCGGGCGGGCAGCGCCAGCGCATCGCCCTGGCCCGCGCCCTGGCCGTCGAGCCCCGGGTGCTGCTGCTGGACGAGCCCTTCGGCGCCCTGGACGCCAAGGTGCGCAAGGAGCTGCGCCGCTGGCTGCGCCGTCTGCACGACGAGCTGCATGTGACCAGCATCTTCGTCACCCACGACCAGGAAGAGGCCCTCGAGGTCGCCGACCGCGTGGTGCTGATGAACGGCGGCGTGATCGAGCAGGTGGGCTCGCCGCAGGAGGTCTGGGACCACCCGGCCAGCCCCTTCGTCTACGGCTTCCTGGGCGATGTGAACCTGTTCCACGGCCGCGCCCATGAGGGCGAGATCCACCTCGAGGGCCTGCAGCTGCGCGCACCCGAGCATGCACAGGCCCAGGACGCCAAGGCCCGCGCCTATGTGCGGCCGCATGACCTCGAGGTGACCCGCTACACCCCGGGTGCCGGCGTCGACGCCCAGGGCCGGCCCCGCGGCATCGTGGCACGGCTCGAGCGGGCCATCGTGGTCGGCCCCATCGCCCGCCTGGAGCTGCGCCCGGCGCAAGAGGGCGCCGGTGGCGGGCAGGACATCATCGAGGCGCAGATCCCGGCCTCGCAGTTCCGCGACATGGGTTTTGCCGAGGGTGATACGCTGCTCGTGACGCCGCGCCACGCGCGCATCTTCGTCGAGCCCTGATTCCCATGCCCGCCACCTCGTCCGAACCGCCCTCCGACTCCGGCCCCCTGTCCGCCCGCCTGGCCTTCTTGGTGGACCGCCCGCGGCAGGTGCTGGCCGCCATCGCCGTCGCCTGCGCCGGCCTGCTGGCCTTCGGCCTGTACCTGCAGCATGTGGTGGGTCTGGAGCCCTGCCCCATGTGCATCGTGCAGCGCTATGCGATGGTGGCGGTGGCCGTGCTTGCGGCCCTGGGCGCGCTCACGGGCGGCCGCTGGCCGGTGGCGGTGTCCAGCGCCCTGGGCCTCCTGTCCGCCGGCTTTGGCGCCTTCACCGCGGCCCGGCAAAGCTGGCTGCAGTGGTACCCGCCCGAGATCGCCAGCTGCGGCCGCGACTTCTACGGAATGATCGAGAGCTTCCCGCTGCAGCGGGCCATCCCCATGATCTTCCGCGGCAGCGGCGACTGCAGCGCCGTCGACTGGACCTTCCTCGGCGGCACCATCGCCAACTGGTCCTTCCTCTGGTTCGTGGCCTTCGGCGTGGTGTTCGCGCTGCTGGGCCTGCGGGCCCTGGCCGGTCGCGCCGGCTCAGGCGCTGGCGCCCGCGGCTAGGCAGGCCAGCACTTCATCGTCGGTGGTCTGGCTGAAGTCCTGGTACCAGTTGCCGACCGATCCAAAGGGCGCGGGGGTCGCGCCCACGAGCACCTGGTCGGCCAGGCCGCCGAGTCGCGTGACGGCCTCGGCGGATGCCACAGGCGCCGCAATCACCAGGCGGCGCGGCCTGCCGGCGCGGACCGCGCGCGCGGCCGCCTCCAGCGTCGAACCGGTCGCGATGCCGTCGTCCACCAGGATGACCGTGCGGCCCTCGAGCGCCAGCGGGGGACGTCCGGCCCGGTAGACGCGTTCGCGGCGTGCCAGCTCCTCGCTCTCTGCCTGCACCACATGGTCGCAGCGGGCCGGGTCGGTGGCCCCGCCCCGGGCTGCGTCCATCACCCGCACCCCGCCCGGGGCCAAGGCACCGATCGCGAACTCCGGGTACTGCGGATGGCCGATCTTGCGTACCGGCAGCACGTCCAGCGGCGCGTCTAGCGCCAGCGCGATCTCCCGCGCCACCGGCACGCCGCCGCGCGGCAGGCCCAGCACCAGCAGGCCCGGTTCGTCGCGCAGGCCCTCGAGTTCCTGCGCCAGCAGGCGCCCGGCCTCGCGGCGGTCGGCCAGGGGCAGGTGGTCGCACAGGTTCATGGGGCGGTCTCCTCGAGCTCGGGCAGGGCATGCGCCAGCAGCCAGCCGGCCACCATCTCGGCGGCATGGGCCAGCGCGCCCGGCTCCTGCAGCTGGCGCCCGGCGCCCGGCACCAGGGCCACGCTGCGTTCGCAGCGAAGGGCGGCGTAGACGGCCTCCTGGTCGGCCACGGGCGGCGGCTCGCGGCCGCCCACCAGCAGCAGGGTGGACGCGCGCACGGTGGACAGCACCGAAGGTTGCGGCAGGCCCTGCCAGCCGCCGATGCAGGCCAGGGCCGAGAGCCGCGAACCCAGCTTCGCGGCGGCGAGCAGGGCCGGGGCGCTGCCGGCCTCGAGCCCGCACAGGGCCACCGGAAGCCCGGCACAGGCAGGGTGGGCTTCGACCCACTGCACCGCATCGACCAGGCGCCCGGTCAGGCGCGGCAGGTCGGCGGCGCGCTGGCTGGCCTGTTCCTCGGGGGTGAGGAAGTCCGCCAGCAGGGTGCCCAGGCCCTGGGCCTGCAGCAGGTGGGCGAGGGCCCGGTCCTGCGCCGCGTGCCGGGACAGGCCGCGGCCGTCGACGACCAGGGTGATCGCGTGCCGGCCTGCGGGCAGCGTGAGGTCGGCCAGCAGCGCGCTCTCGGGCGCCGCGCCGCTGCCGGCCAGCGGGATGCGGACCTCCTGCCGGCGGTGGGCTTCGTCGGGGGAAATGCGGGGGGCGGTCCGTGCGTGGGCCATCAAGTGGGACCTCCGGAATCGGATGGTCGCCAAGGGCCCGGCGGCCGCCTGTAGGCGATGTCGGCGGAAGGTGTAGGCGCCGAGGCCTCAGGTGAGCTTCTTGACGAAGACCAGGCTGCGGCGGTCCCAGTTGTACTTGCGCTTGCGCGCCTCGGGCAGCCAGTCGGGGTCCATGCGCACGAAGCCGCGCTTGAGGAACCAGTGCATGGTGCGGGTGGTCAGCACGAAGATGCTGTCCAGGCCCATGGCGCGCGCGCGCTGCTCGATGCGCTTGAGGACCTTCTCGCCATCGCCCTGGCCCTGCGACTGCGGCGAGACGGTGAGGGCGGCCATTTCGGCGGTGCGCGCCTCGGGGTAGGGGTAGAGCGCGGCGCAGGCGAAGATGACGCCGTCGTGGTCGATGATGGTGTAGTTGGCGATGTCGCGCTCGATCTCGGTGCGGCTTCGGGTGACCAGGGTGCCGTCACGCTCGAAGGGCTCGATCAGCTGCAGGATGCCGCCGACGTCGTCGGGCGTGGCCTCGCGCAGCTCCTCGAGCTTCTCGTCGACCACCATCGTGCCGATGCCGTCGTGGACGTAGATCTCGAGCAGCAGCGCGCCGTCGACCGCAAAGGGGATGATGTGCGATCGCTCGACGCCGGCCTTGCAGGCCTGGACGCAGTGCTGCAGGTAGAAGGCGAGGTCGGCGGGCTCCTTGGCCGGTGGGGCCTCCGCCAGGATCTTCTCGGCGACCGCCAGGGGCAGCTCGGTGTCGATCGGGTTGTCCTCGGACTCGGGCTCGGCGGGGCGGATGCGGATGCCGGGCACTTCGGTCAAAAAGACCAGCTTGTCGGCCTGCAGCGCGGTGGCGACGCTGGTGGCGACGTCTTCCATGGTGAGGTTGAAGGCCTCGCCGGTGGGCGAGAAGCCGAAGGGCGAGAGCAGCACCAGGCTGCCGGCTTCGAGGCTGCGGCTGATGCCGCCGACGTCGACCTTGCGGACCCGGCCCGAGTGCTGGAAGTCCACCCCGTCGACCACGCCCACGGGCATGGCGGTGATGAAGTTGCCCGAGATGACGCGGACGGTGGAGCCGGCCATCGGGGTGTTGGGCAGGCCCTGGCTGAAGGCGGCCTCGATCTCGTAGCGCAGCTGGCCGGCGGCCTCTTGCGCGCAGTCGAGGGCGACCTCGTCGGTGATGCGGATGCCGTGCGAGTAGCGGGCGGCGTGGCCCTTGAGCCGCAGCTGCTCGTTGACCTGCGGGCGGAAGCCGTGCACCAGCACGATCTTGACGCCCATGCTCTGGATCAGGGCCAGGTCCTGCGCGATGTGCTGCAGCTTTCCTGCGGCGATGGCCTCGCCGGCCAGGCCGATGACGAAGGTCTTGCCCCGGTGCATGTGGATGTACGGGGCCACCGACCGGAACCAGGGCACGAAGGTGAAGTTGAAGACGGCGGACATCGGCGGAGGGCAGGGTTGCCGGAAAGTGTACGGGAAGGGGGTGCCTGCCCCGAGGGGCGATGGGCCCGGGACCGATAATCACGGGCTTTGGACTCGCCCGCCTGCCCCGTTTTGTCGCGCCCCCGCATCACCTTTCCCGAATCGCTGCCCGTTTCCGCCCGGCGCGAGGAGATCATGGCCGCGATCGCGGCCCACCAGGTGGTCATCGTCTGCGGCGAGACCGGCTCGGGCAAGACCACCCAGCTGCCCAAGATCGCGCTGGCCCTCGGCCGCGGTCGGCTCAACGCCCGTCCCGGCGAGCGGGGCCGGCTGATCGGCCACACGCAGCCGCGCCGGATCGCGGCCTCCAGCGTCGCCAAGCGCATCGCCGAGGAACTGGAGACGCCTCTGGGCGAGGTGGTGGGCTACAAGGTCCGCTTCCAGGACCGGCTCTCGCGCGAGGCCTCGGTCAAGCTCATGACCGACGGCATCCTGCTGGCGGAGACCCAGACCGACCCGCTGCTGCAGGCCTATGACACGCTGATCATCGACGAGGCGCACGAGCGCAGCCTCAACATCGACTTCCTGCTCGGGTACCTCAAGCAGATCCTGCCGCGCCGGCCCGATCTGAAGATCGTGGTCACCTCGGCCACCATCGACGCGGAGCGGTTTGCGCAGCACTTTGCTTCGGTCAAGGGGCCGGCGCCGGTGATCTATGTGTCCGGTCGGACCTTTCCGGTCGAACAGCGCTGGCGTCCGTTCGAGGAGTCCCGCGAGAAGGGGCTGAACGAAGCCATCGCCGAGGCGGTCGACGAGCTGTGGGCGGGGCGCGCCTCGGGCGACATCCTGGTCTTTCTGCCCGGCGAGCGCGAGATCCGCGAGGCCGCCGACCACCTGCGCGGGCACCTGGCGCACAGCCCCATGACCCGCGGCGCCGAGGTGCTGCCGCTGTTCTCGCGGCTGTCGCAGGCCGAGCAGGACCGGATCTTCGAGCCGCACGATGGCCGCCGCATCGTCCTGGCCACCAACGTAGCCGAGACCTCGCTCACCGTGCCGGGCATCCGCTACGTGATCGACAGCGGCACCGCCCGGGTCAAGCGATACAGCTTCCGCAGCAAGGTCGAACAGCTGCTGGTGGAGCCGGTGAGCCAGGCCGCCGCCAACCAGCGCGCCGGCCGCTGCGGCCGGGTGGCCGACGGCATCTGCATCCGCCTCTACGACGAGAAGGACTTTGCGGGGCGCCCGCGCTTCACCGACCCCGAGATCCTGCGCTCCTCGCTGGCCGGGGTCATCCTGCGCATGATGTCGCTGCGCCTGGGGGCGGTGGAGGACTTTCCCTTCCTCGAGGCGCCGCAGCGCCGCGCCATCACCGACGGCTACCAGCTCCTGGGCGAACTGGGCGCGGTGGACGAGGCGGGGGAACTGACCGACATCGGCCGTGAGCTGGCCCGGCTGCCGCTGGACCCGCGCGTCGGCCGCATGATCCTGGAAGCGCGCGAGCGCGGCGCGCTGGCCGAGGTGCTGGTGGTGGCCTCTGCGCTGTCGGTGCAGGACGTACGGGACCGGCCGCTGGAGATGCAGGCGCAGGCCGACCAGCAGCACGCCAAGTTCGACGACGAGAAGAGCGAGTTCTCGGGCTACATCACGCTGTGGCAGTGGCTGCATGATGCGCGCGGCGGGCACCATGGGGCGCCGAAGGGCGCCAAGCCCGCAAGCGGCGCGGGCGGGTCGCCCGCGTTGGCGGCTGGCCAGCGCCCGGCGCCCAGCGTGACGGGCGCCGATACCCACAAGCTCTCCAACCGCCAGTACGAGCAGCTGCTGCGGCAGAACTTCATCAACGTGCGCCGGGTGCGTGAGTGGCGCGATATCCACAGCCAGCTGCTCACCGTAGTGACCGAGCATCGCTGGCCGATCAACACCCAGCCCGCCAGCTACGAGGCCCTGCACAAGTCCATGCTGGCCGGCCTGCTGGGGAACATCGGCTGGAAGATGGAGGAGGGCGGAGGCAACAACCCGTCCACTGGCGCGCGCGCGAGCGGACCAGGCGGCAACAGCGCATCCACCGAATACCTGGGCGCCCGCGGCATCAAGTTCCACCGCCACCCCGGCGCGCACCTCAAGAAGCGCCCGGGCCGCTGGATCGTCTGTGCCGAGCTGGTCGAGACCACGCGCCTGTTCGGTCGCGGCGTCGCCAACATCGAGCCGCAGTGGGTCGAGGAAGTCGCCGGCCACCTGCTGAAGAAGCAGCTGCTGGACCCGCACTGGGAGAAGAAGGCCGCCGAGGTGGTGGCCCTGGAGCGCGCCACGCTCTACGGCCTGGTGATCTACAGCGGCCGGCGCATGCCCTTTGCCCGCGTCGACCAGGCCGCCGCGCGCGAGATCTTCATCCGCGAGGGCCTGGTGGGTGGGCAGTGGGAGACGCCCCTGCCTTTCCTGGCTGCCAACCGCAAGCTGGTCAAGCAGGTGGAGGAGATGGAGCACAAGTCGCGCCGGCAGGACGTGCTGGTGGACGACGAGCTGATCTTCGCCTTCTACGACCAGCAGCTGCCGACCGATGTGTACAGCGGCAGCACCTTCGAGGGCTGGTACCGCACCGAGTCGCGCAAGAACCCGCAGCTGCTGCGCCTGACCCGCGAGGAGCTGATGCGGCACGAGGCGGCGGGAATCACCACCGACGCCTTCCCCAAGACCGTGCGCCTGGGTGGGGTGGACTGCGTCACCGCCTTCCTGCACGAGCCGGGCGACGCCCGCGACGGGCTCACGGTGACGGTGCCGCTCTTCGTCCTGAACCAGGTGAGCGAGGAGCGCTGCGAGTGGCTGGTGCCCGGCATGCTCAAGGACAAGGTGCAGGCGCTCTTGAAAAGCCTGCCGCAGAAGCCGCGCTCGCGCTTCGTGCCGTTGCCCGAGTCGGCCGCGCGCATCGCCGGCCAGTTGTGCGCGCCCGAGGCCTTCGGCAGCGGTTCGCTCACCGATGCCTTGTTGAAGATCGTGCGCGAAGCGACCAGCCTGGACGTCAAGCGCACCGACTTCAAGCTGGACATGGTGCCGCCGCATCTGTTCATGAACCTGCGGGTGGTCGACGAGCATGGCCGCCAGCTGGGGATGGGCCGCAACCTGGGGGCGCTGAAGGCCGAACTGGGTGCGCAGGCCCGGGGCGCGTTCCAGGCGCTGGCGGCGCTCAAGTCGCAGCTGCCGGCCAGTCCGGCTCCGGACGTCAACCCTGCTGGCTCGGCCGCCAGCGCGCACGGCGCCAAAGGCGGCGGCAAGGGGGCGGTCGCCGTGGTGAAGCCACGCGCCGAGGCCCCGGTGGCCGACGCCGCCCAGCGTCACACCGCCTGGACCTTCGGCGAGCTGCCCGAGCTGATGGAGATCCGCAAGGGCGGCACCACGCTGGTGGGCTTTCCGGCCCTGGTGGACCAGGGCGATGCGGTGACGCTCGAGGTCTTCGACGAGCCCGAGGTGGCGGCGGCGAAGCACCGGGTCGGCCTGCGGCGCCTGTTCGCGCTGCAGATCAGGGACGCCCTCAAATACCTCGAGAAGAACATCCCCGACCTGCAGAAGATGGCGGTGGCCTTCATGTCCCTGGGTACGCCCGAGGAACTGCGTACCCAGGTGATCGACGTCGCCCTGGATCGCGCTTTCCTGCAGGAGCCGCTGCCCGCCGACGAGGCCGCCTTCAAGCGCCGGGTCGACGAGGGCCGCGGACGTCTCACGTTGATTGCCAACGAGGTGGCGCGGCTGGCCGGCACCATCCTGGCCGAGTACGCCATCGCGCTGCGCAAGATCAAGGACACCAGGAACGCGCCCGAGGCCACCCAGGACGCGACGCAGCAGCTGCAGAAGCTGGTTGGCAAGCGTTTCCTGCTGGATACGCCCTGGCCGGCGCTGCAGCACCTCCCGCGCTATCTCAAGGCGGTGGCCCTGCGCCTTGACAAGTGGCGTGCCGACCCGGCCCGCGACGCCGCGCGTCTGCTGGAGTTGCGCCCGCAGGAGCAGCGCTATTGGCGTCTGGTGGCCGAGCGCAAGGGCGTGGTCGACGCGCGGATGCTCGAGTTCCGCTGGCTGCTGGAGGAGCTGCGCGTGAGCTTCTTTGCCCAGGAGCTGCGCACGCCGCAGCCGGTGAGTGTGAAGCGGTTAGACAAAGCGTGGCAGCAGCTCCAGGGCTGAAGCCACAATCGCACCCATGGCCGTCCACACCATCCTCAAGATGGGCGACCCCCGCCTGCTGCGGGTGGCCCGCCCCGTCACCGCCTTCGACACCGACGAACTGCATCTGCTGGTGCGCGACATGTTCGACACCATGGCCGCCGCCAACGGCGCCGGTCTCGCCGCCCCGCAGATCGGCGTCGACCTGCAGCTGGTGATCTTCGGCACCGGCGCGCCCAACCCGCGGTATCCGGAGGCGCCGGTGGTGCCGCGCACGGTGCTGGTCAATCCGGTGATCGAGCCCCTGGGCGATGAAGAGGAAGAGGGCTGGGAGGGTTGCCTGTCGGTGCCTGGCTTGCGCGGCGTGGTGCCGCGCTGGAAAAGGATCCGCTACACCGGCTTCGACCCCTACGGTGACCCGATCGACCGCACCGTCGACGGCTTTCATGCGCGCGTGGTGCAGCACGAGTGCGACCACCTGCAGGGGGTGCTCTATCCGATGCGGGTGCGTGACTTCAGCCGCTTCGGCTTCACCGAGGTGCTGTTCCCGGGGCTGGACCCCCGGGAAGACGACTGAAGTCTGGGGCGAGGCCCGCGTCGGGGGCCTTGCTGTCCAGACTCCGACCCGCTGCCGGGGCTGAAACCGGCGCCCGGACGGTCGGGATCTGCTCCCACGTCACATGACCTTCCGGAAAGGTATCGAGGGTGCCGTCGAGGCCGATGTACAGCGAGCCGCCTGGAATCGACATGAACGGAACATCAAGTCCTTCCAGGGCGCTCCTGGCATCTTGCTCAAGCCAGATGCGCGCACAGGCGATCTCTGTCAGGTCTGGTCTGTCCGATATCACTTTGCGCAAGCCTGGCCTTCGCTCGATCGCCTCTTCGATGTAATCGTCCATGTCGTCTTCGAAGTCCTCACCATCGCTCAGCCCGAGGATTGTGCGATTGGCGGGCGCACCTGTGTGCGCTTCGAATTGCCGCTGGCAGCTCATGACGAACTTGCGCAGCGCCGCGCCAGTCCGGGTGGTGGTCACGAGGGCCGCTGCCTGCTGCGAACCCAGGATCAGGACAAGCTCACGGCCCGAACGGTACTCGAACAGTCCGGTCGCGCGCTGGGAGGCGCCGTCTGCACGCGTGAGGATGTTGAATTCTTCTGCCGATCTGTTGATGCCGGCGCAGCGGTACTTCAGGTGGCGATGTGCCCCCGGCCCCGATGTCACCTGAGCGTGGTCCCAGTCGCGGAGGATCTTCAAGGATTCATCTGCCTTGCGGCTGCGAAGGGGGGTGTGCAGGGCCGCGGGAATCGTGCCCTGGTCATACTGCGCAAAGGATGGGGGCGTCTCGGCCGTGGCGCTGGTCACTCTCGTTGCGCTTGACGCACTTGACGAACTCGACGCACCTGACTCCGTCGCGATGGGGCACCGGGAATCAGGTGCAGGGGTACGAGACGGGGTTTCCGGGCTGGGTGAACGGGGTCGCTTGAGCGATTGCATGGCGTTTCCTTGGAGAGGGAATCGCCCGGACCTTAGCGACGGTGACGGCAGGAGCCTCTTGCCAGGCTGACTGCCGGCCCTCTTGCGTGAGGCGCCGTCAACCCTGCAGCTCTTGCAGCAGCTCGGTCTCGATCTCGAGCTGCCGGCGGCTTTGCTGCAGCTCGGGGCCGTCGACCAGGAAAGTGTCCTCCACCCGCTCGCCCAGGGTCGAGACCTTGGCCAGCTGCAGGTTGATGTGGTGCCGCGCCAGCACCCGGGCCACCGAGTACAGCAGGCCGACCCGGTCGCTGGCGGTGATGGACAGCAGCCAGCGCTGCGCCTTCTCGTCGGGCGTGAGGTTGACCCGCGGCGTGATCGGGAAGCTCTTGACCCGGCGCGAGACGCGGCCGCGCCCTGGGGCCGGCAGCGGGCCGGCTTCCTGCAGGGTCTGTGCGAGGCCGGCCTCGACCATCGAGACCAGCTCGCGGTAGTGGTCGGGGAGGGTGGCGCTGACTACCTGGAAGGTGTCGAGCGCGCGCCCGTCGCGGCTGGTGTGGATGCGGGCGTCCAGGATGGAGAAGCCCGCCTGGTCGAAGTAGCCGCAGATGCGGGCGAACAGGTCGGGCTGGTCGGGGGTGTAGACCAGCACCTGCAGGCCCTCGCCGACCGGTGACACGCGCGCGCGCACCAGGGGGCTGTCGGCCGGCTCGTTGTCCAGGCCGGCCAGGTGCCGCGACACATGCCGGGTGTGCCAGGCGATCTCGCCGGCGTCATGGCGCATGAAGTAGCTCACGTCCAGGGTGTTCCACAGCACCTTGTGCGCGTCGTGCGGCACGGCGTAGAGGCCCAGCTGCACCAGGGCCTCCCGCTGGCGGCTGGCGACCTCGGCGTCGCGGTCGGGCGCGCGGCCACCCAGCGCGCGGACGGTGAGCCGGTACAGGTCCTCGAGCAGCTTGCCTTTCCAGGCATTCCAGACCTTGGGGCTGGTGCCGCGGATGTCGGCGACGGTCAGCAGGTAGAGGGCGGTGAGGTTGCGCTCATTGCCGACGCGCTGGGCGAAGCGGGCGATGACCTCGGGGTCCGACAGGTCCTGCTTTTGCGCGATGTGGCTCATGGTGAGGTGCTCGCGCACCAGGAACTCGATCAGCTGTGCGTCCTCGCGGGCGATGCCGTGCTGGCGGCAGAAGGTGCGCACCTCGTGGCCGCCGAGCTCGGAGTGGTCGCCGCCGCGGCCCTTGGCGATGTCGTGAAACAGCGCCGCGGTGTAGAGGATCCAGGGCTTGTCCCAGCCACCGGCCAGCTGCGAGCAGAAGGGGTACTCGTGCGCGTGCTCGGGGATGAAGAAGCGCCGCACGTTGCGCAGCACCATCAGGATGTGCTGGTCCACGGTGTAGACGTGGAACAGGTCATGCTGCATCTGGCCCACGATGCGGCGGAACACCCACAGGTAGCGCCCGAGCACCGAGGTCTGGTTCATCAGGCGCATGGCGTGCGTGATGCCCGAGGGCTGCATGAGGATTGCGCGGAAGGTGGCGCGGTTGGCGGGGTCGCGGCGGTACTTCGCGTCCATCAGGTGCCGCGCGTTGTACAGGGCACGCAGCGTGCGGGCCGAGAGGTCCTTGGCGCCGACCGTCTGCTGGTACACCAGAAAGGTCTCGAGGATGGCCTGCGGATGGCGCCGGTACAGGTCGTCGCTGGCGACCTCGATGCGTCCGTCCTTGATGAAGAAGTGATCGTTGATGCGATGCGGCGGCGCGTTGGCCGGCATCAGCCGCTCTTCGATGTTCAGCAGCAGGATCTGGTTCAACTGGGTGACGGCCTTGGCCGCCCAGTAGAAGCGCCGCATCAGCGCCTCGCTGGCGCGCCCGATGATGCGGCCGCTCGCGTCGACCTGGTTGCGGTCGCCGAAGGCCTCGGCCACCGGGGTCTGCAGGTCGAAGACCAGACGGTCTTCGCGGCGGCCCGCCAGCAGGTGCAGGCGGGTGCGGATAAGGGTCAGGAGGTCCTCGTTTCGCTTGATCTGTCGTGCCTCGAAGGGCGTAGCCAGTCCGCCGCGCGCCAGTTCGTCCCAGCTGCGGCCCAGGCCGGCGGCACGCGCCACCCACAGGATCACCTGCAGGTCACGCAGGCGGCCGGGCGACTCCTTGCCATTCGGCTCAAGCGATTAGGGGGTGTTCTCGAACTTGTGGTGACGCTGGCGCATCGCCAGCGTCTTGGCGATGAAGAAGGCCTGGGGGTCCATCTGCGTATCGAAGCGGCGCATGAACTCGCGGTGCAGCTTGGCGTTTCCCGCGACGTGGCGCGACTCGAGCAGCGAGGTCTGCACCGTGACGTCGGCGGCGCACTGCTCCAGGCACTCAGACAGGGTGCGCACGCTCGAGCCGATCTCCAGGCCCACGTCCCAGCAGCCGCCGATGAAGGCCTCGACCTTGGCCTGCAGCGCGGGCTCGGCCTCCAGCGAGGTGCCATCCGGCATGAGCAGCAGCA
>JACCDX010392403.1_pt1 | contig 12396 bp, 9 predicted proteins | sample 7449681 | NCBI WGS metagenome assembly JACCDX01 (sample SAMN15323450, study PRJNA562643) | freshwater metagenome | isolation source: river surface water | place: USA:Blue River Watershed | collected 2017-08-18
ATCTTTGGTCGACCAGTCACGTGCCTGGCGTAGCGAAGTAGGTGTCGGTTGGCATCAGTTGCACTGAGCGTGAATTGCCACTTTGGTACCCCAAAGCGCTCAGCCAAGATTTCGCCGTTGATGCGAGCATCCTCAGTGGGAAGCATGAAAGTAAAGCCCCTGGCTGACTGCTTTTGAACTGCCCTTACAGTCGCATCCGGGGCATGGCCACACATTGATCCTGTATCGCCCAGACAAAAGTCGGAATACTCCATGCCATCTAAATCAGTAAATCTAGAGCCTTTGGCCTTGCTCACATAAAGCGGGAATGGTCCTGGCCACTTGGTCATCCAAATCATTGGCACACCGCCAACTAGACCAGTTTTTGCTCTTTCAAATGCTTCTCTAGAGCGAGGGTGAGTCGAGATAAATCGATTGTTCTCCAAGCGCATTAAATCTTTGAGTTTTTCGCGATCTGCGTACGCGGAAGACATGAATCACCTTTGATCCTATATAAACCAACAAAAGCCCGTTTTTCGGGCTCACTCCCACCCTAAATGATTTTTACAGCTTTGCCAAACCGGCAGCCAATACATCGAGTGCGTCGTGTATCAACTCATCAGTAATTGCAAGGGGAGGAAGGAATCTCAAAACATTGTTATAGGTTCCCGCATTGAGTACCAAAACTCCATTTTGGTGGCAGTGTTTTAGTAGTGCTTCTGTAGCCGCAGGATTTGGATTCTTTGTTCCGGGCTCAACTAATTCAATAGCCTGCATAGCTCCGCGACCGCGAACATCACCGATTACTGGATAGTTGTTCTTCATCGCGTTTAGGCGGCCAGAGATGATTTCTCCAATTTCAAGAGCACGATTGAACCAGTTTCCAGTTTCGTACTGCTCCATTACCGCAACACCTGCAGCAACGGCGGTTGGAGAACCACCAAATGTTCCACCAAGTCCCCCTGCGTGAGCTGCATCCATAATTTCGGCTCTGCCGACAACACCCGAGAGTGGCATACCGCCTGCGATTCCCTTAGCGACGGTGATCAAATCAGGCTCGAAGCCTTCTTCCCACTCGCTGGCAAACCACTTTCCAGTTCGCGCCATACCTGATTGAACCTCATCCGCCACCAGCACAATGCCGTTGGCACGTGTCCAATCTTGCAAAGTCTTTAGGAAGCCTGGTGCTGGAACAACGAAACCACCTTCACCCTGAACTGGCTCGATAAACAGCGCAGCGATTTGGGCTGCTCCTACGCGCTTCTCAAGATAGGTAATCGCTCTGGTTGCCGCTTCGGGTCCCGTCATGCCAGCTGGATCGCGGAACGGATAACTCATTGGTGCATGGTGAACACTGCCCGCGAGTGGTCCAAAACCGGTGCCGTACGGGTGAACCTTGAAATTCATCGACATTGTTAAGTTTGTTCGACCGTGATAAGCGTGATCAAAAACTGCAATTTCAGTGCGGCCGGTTGCTTTGCGAGCAATCTTGACGGCATTTTCTACGGCCTCTGCACCTGAATTGAAGAAGGCAGCTTTCTTTTTGAAGTTGCCGGGGGCGTGTGAGGTTAGTAGTTCTCCCGCGCGAACGTATGGCTCATAGGGAGTGACGGTGAAAAGTGTGTGAGTGAGCTTGCTGACCTGCTTTGATACCGCTTCTACCACTCCTGGGTTGGTGTGACCAATAGTCACAACACCAATACCTGAACCAAAGTCGATCAATTGATTGCCATCGACGTCTTTTAAGATCGCGCCGTGGGCTTCATCAATGAAGGCAGCCAGCATGGTGCCCACACCAGCAGAAATAACTTCAGATCTGCGCTGTTGCAGTGCAAGCGACTTAGGTCCTGGGATTGCGGTTACGATTTGTCTTTTTTGTTCAAGGCTCATGTATTCAGTCTAGATACCCGCCGCAAGCTTTAGATACAGCCATGCCTAATTCCTAGCAAGCTTGCAGGCTCAGGCGGGTAGCCTAGAGGGGTGCTGGACGCGCTCTTATACATCTTGGGAATATTGATTTTCCTTCTTGGAATTGCCCTATCGGTTGGGCTGCATGAATTGGGTCACTACCTTCCAGCCAAGCGCTTTGGAGTGCAGGTGCGCCAATTCATGGTGGGTTTCGGACCAACTGTTTACTCGAGATTTCGGGGAGAAACCGAGTTTGGCGTTAAGGCCTTTCCGCTAGGCGGCTACATCCTGATGAGTGGAATGTATCCACCAGCTACTAAGCAATACAAAGGACTTTTTGCTAATTGGATTAGCGATGCCCGCAAAGAAATTGCAGCGCAGGAAGACTCCGATGAGAGTCGCAAGTTCTATCAGTTGAGTGCCCCAAAGAAGATGACCATCATGCTCGGTGGTCCGGTAATGAATCTTTTCCTGGGAGTGCTGCTGATTCTGGTTTCGCTTTCTGGCATTGGAACTTTGCAGAACTCCTTGAAAGTCGATGAGGTTTATCTGTGTCTCGAAACTGATGTGAATGGAAATTGTGAAGCGGGTGTGCCAGCTACACCGGCAAGCCTTGCTGGTTTGCAACCTGGAGATGAGGTCACGGCAGTAAACGGCCAAAGCGTGAGCAGCTGGTCGGAAGTTACAAATCTGCTATCAAATCGTTCAAGTAGTCAGTTGACTGTTTTGCGAGACGGAACAACAGAGCAGTTGACTATCGAGCCAGTTTTCATGGAACGTGCGGTCTATGACTCATTTGGCAATCTTCAGCTGGATGGGCAGGGCAATCCCGTTACTCAGCTCACTCCCGTTTTAGGCATTCGCTTAGAAGGCGTAACCAAGCCATTACCAATTGATCAGTCTCTGACATTTGCCGGTGCATCGATGGTTTCGATGGCTGGATTTATTGTTGAGTTGCCCCAGCAGGTTTATCAGGTCACTCTCAGCACGCTTGGCTTAGCCGAGCGTGATCCGAATGGTGCAGTTTCGATTGTTGGTGTTGGCCAATTAGCCGGCGAACTCACTGCGGCAGACATAGGGGTAGATGCCAAACTGGCTTCACTGCTTTTACTGTTGGGCTCGCTGAATTTAGTTTTGTTTGTTTTCAATCTGGTGCCACTGCTTCCACTTGATGGCGGTCACGTGGTCGGTGCGATTTACGAGGGTGCGAAGCGAAGAGTCGTGCGCGGTATTCGAGGGGTTGATCCAGGCCCAATCGATACAGCCAAAGCTTTGCCGCTGGCCTATTTGGTCTGGCTGGTTCTGATTTTCACAGGACTATTGCTGATTTTGGCTGATTTAGTGAACCCGATAACCCTTGGGTAGGAAGCTTTTTAGCTGACAAGTGGTTAAATCGGTAGCAGTAATGAAGGGAAATTCGTGCCGGCAGTAAACCTCGGCTTACCAAAGTCTCCACCACCAACTCTTGCACCTCGTCGCAAGACTCGTCAGATCATGGTTGGCAAAGTTGCAGTTGGTGGAGATGCCCCAATTTCAGTGCAGTCGATGACGACCACCCCCACCACTGACATCAACGCCACGCTGCAGCAGATTGCTGAGCTGACTGCCAGTGGCTGTGACATTGTTCGAGTTGCAGTGCCTTCGCAAGACGACGCAGATGTTTTGAGAATTATTGCTAAGCGCAGCCAGATTCCAGTAATTGCAGACATTCACTTCCAACCCAGATACGTCTTTCAGGCGATTGAGGCAGGTTGCGGTGCGGTACGTGTGAACCCGGGCAACATCAAGAAGTTTGATGACCAGGTAAAAGACATTGCAAAGGCAGCAAAAGATGCTGGCATTTCAATTCGAATTGGAGTTAATGCTGGCTCGCTAGATCCGCGCCTTCTGGAGAAGTACGGCAAAGCAACGGCTGAGGCCCTAGTTGAATCCGCAGTCTGGGAAGCCTCGCTTTTTGAAGAGCACGATTTCCACGACTTCAAGATTTCCGTCAAGCACAACGACCCGGTGGTAATGGTTCGTGCTTATGAAATGCTCTCAGAGCGAGGTGACTGGCCACTGCACCTCGGAGTGACCGAGGCTGGCCCAGCGTTCCAGGGAACCATTAAGTCTTCAGTTGCTTTTGGAGCGCTGTTGAGCAAGGGGATTGGTGACACAATCCGTGTTTCACTTTCAGCCCCACCTGTCGAAGAAGTTAAGGTCGGCTCACAGATTCTAGAGAGCTTGAACCTACGGCCACGCAAGCTAGAAATCGTCTCCTGCCCAAGTTGCGGACGAGCTCAGGTCGATGTCTACACTCTTGCCAATCAGGTCACCGAGGGACTGCAACACCTAACAGTCCCAATCCGAGTTGCGGTGATGGGTTGCGTTGTGAACGGTCCTGGCGAAGCTCGCGAGGCGGACCTCGGGGTGGCTTCCGGCAACGGCAAAGGTCAGATATTTGTCAAGGGCGAGGTCATCAAGACGGTCCCTGAGAGTGAAATCGTACAGACCTTGATCGAGGAAGCTAACCGAATTGCAGCGGAAATGCCGCCTTCTGAGGTCGGTACAGCACAGGTATCAGTCAGTAACTAGCTAACATTGTGCCCATGCCTATACGCCTGAGCACTCTTTTCCTTAGAACGCTGCGCGAAGATCCTGCCGATGCAGAGGTCGATAGCCACAAACTACTGGTTCGTGCCGGCTACATTCGCCGAAACGGTCCAGGTATTTTTGCTTGGTTACCACTGGGCCTGATGGTAAAAAATCGGATTGAGCAAATCGTTCGCGAAGAAATGGCAGCAGCCGGATCTCAGGAAGTTCACTTTCCTGCACTACTTCCAAAAGAGCCCTATGAGGCAACTGGTCGTTGGGAAGAGTATGGCGACAACATTTTTAGATTGAAGGATCGTAAAGAAGCCGACTACTTGTTAGCTCCTACTCACGAAGAAGTCTTTACTTTGCTGGTCAAGGATCTTTACACCTCTTACAAGGACCTGCCACTTTCGATATACCAAATCCAAATCAAGTATCGCGACGAAGCTAGACCTCGAGCCGGACTACTTCGTGGTCGAGAATTCGTGATGAAAGATGCCTACAGTTTTGACGTTGATGACGCTGGACTGGCCAAGAGCTATCAAGCACAGCGCGATGCATATGAACGAATCTTTAGGCGACTGGGCTTAGATTACGTGATTGTCAAGGCAGATGCTGGCGCAATGGGTGGATCAAAGTCCGAGGAATTTCTTTGTCCCGCTGAAATCGGAGAAGACACCTTTGTTCGATCTCCTGGTGGTTTCGCCGCGAACGTCGAAGCGGTCAAGTTCGCGCCAAACCCAGAGGTTGGTTCGACTAATCCCGCGGCAGAGGTTCACGCCTCACCAAACACACCAACCATTCAAACGCTTGTTGATTTTTCAAATGCCAATCATCCGAGAAGTGGTAAGGAGTGGACAGCCGCCGACACTCTTAAAAACGTTGTGCTAGCTCTTACTTCTCCAGAAGGTAAGCGAAGACTGGTGGTTGTCGGCATACCCGGTGATCGCGAAGTCGATGGCAAACGAGCCGAAGCATGGTTTGCTCCCGAAGAAGTCGAGCAGGCAAACGAGGCGGACTTTGCCAAGTACCCGCAACTCGTCAAGGGTTATATCGGACCCACCAAAGCTGGTAAACAATTCCTGGGTGAAAAAGCTGAAAGCAAACTTCCTTACTTTGTTGACCCAAGAGTTGCCAAGGGAACCAGTTGGATCACCGGTGCTAATGAGAATGAAAAACACATTTGGCACCTCACCTTTGGTCGAGACTTCGAAGCTGATGGCATTGCAGACATTGCTGAGATAAGGGCTGGTGATCCTGCGCCGGATGGGTCTGGTCCGCTAGAGCTAGCTCGTGGAATTGAGATTGGTCACGTCTTCCAGCTCGGAAGAAAGTATGCCGAGGCACTTGATCTAAAAGTGCTGGATGAGAACGGGAAGCTTGTCACTGTGACCATGGGAAGTTATGGCATTGGTGTGACCAGGCTGGTGGCAGTGATTGCCGAGCAGTCTCATGATGACAAGGGACTGATTTGGCCCGAGTCGGTTGCCCCAGCCCAGCTTCACATCGTTGCTGCTGGCAAGGAAGACAGTATTTTTGCCGCCGCTGAAAAGTTAGCCGCTGATGCCGAGGCGCAGGGTCTGACCGTAATTTTGGATGACCGCAAAGCCTCTCCTGGCGTGAAATTTGCTGATGCGGAATTGCTAGGAATGCCCTGGGTAATCGTCTGTGGCAGGGGCATAGAGCAGGGTGAGGTTGAGCTTTGGGAAAGAGCAAGCGGCGCTAGACAGAATCTAAAGCTAGAATCTGCTCTAGCGGAAATTACGCGCAGAAAATGAAATAGGGGCAGGCATGGATATCGATCTAAATGTCCTTCGTCTGCTGGAGCGCGAAAAAGAGATTCCCTTCGAAGAGCTAGTTGTAATTATTGAACAAGCAATTCTTGCGGCCTACTACAAGCACATCTCTGATCAAACTAAAGGCCCTCGCGCAGAACTTGATCGCAAGACCGGTCACGTCAGTATCTTTGCACCAGTACCCGATGAAAACGGCGAGAAGATTGGCGAAAAAGAAGTAACGCCCGAAGGCTTTGGTCGCGTGGCTGCCTATGCCGCAAAGCAAGTCATTGCTCAGCGAATGCGCGAACTCTCTGATGAAGGATTGCTCGGCGAATTCAAGGGCAAAGAGGGCGATATCGTCTCCGGTCAGATTCAGCAAGGTACTAAGCCATACATGGTTTACGTGAACCTGGGTTCGATTGAAGCTTTGATGCCTCCTGAGGAGCAGGTGCCAGGGGAGGACTACTCGCATGGTCGCCGACTCAGGGTCTACATCACTCAGGTTCAGCGTGGTCTGCGAGGACCAATGATTACGGTTTCCAGAACTCACCCAAACTTGATCCGCAAACTCTTTGCACTCGAGGTTCCTGAGGTTGCATCAGGCCTTGTAGAGATCGCATCGATTGCCCGCGAAGCAGGACACAGAACAAAGATTGCGGTTAGGTCTAAAGATCCATCAATCAATGCCAAAGGCGCCTGCATCGGCGAACTTGGTCAACGAGTCAGAGCAGTGAGTGCTGAGCTGAATGAAGAAAAGATTGACGTGGTGGATTTCTCCGAAAATCTTGCCGAATATGTTGCTCACGCCCTTTCCCCAGCAAAGGTCTCCTCGTCCTTTGTGATTGATCCAGCCCAGCGAGCAGTGCGGGTTTTGGTGCCAGACTTTCAGCTTTCCTTGGCCATCGGCAAAGAGGGCCAGAATGCCCGTCTGGCTGCGAAGCTCACTGGCGCCAAGATTGACATCCAGCCTGATAGCTCACTTGAGGAATAGCCTTTTCGGCCGCTAGGTCCTAGACTTGCCTTTCACCGCTTAGCGGAAAACGAATGCAGGCAGAAGACATGAGAAACAACAAATGAGTAGCTCGAAATGAGTTCCGCTCAGCAATAAGGCCTGCCCTGTTTGGGTTGGCCCCAGACAGGAGAAAGTAATTGGCGCTTCCACGCGTATATGACATAGCCAAAGAGCTTGGTATCGACACTAAGGTCGCACTCGCCAAGCTGGAAGAACTTGGTGAATATGTAAAGGGTGGTTCATCCACAATCGCTCCACCAGTTGCTGCCAAGTTACGCGCAGCTTTCCCAGATGCCAAGCCTGCGCCAAAGAAGACAGCCGCCAAGTCCACCAAGGCAAAAGCAAAGCCTGATGTTGTTGAAGAAAAACCCGCCGAGGAAGCAAAAGTTGAGCCTAAGCAGGAAAAAGCTCCTGCAGCTCCTGCCCCTGCACAAACTCCACTAACTGGAATTCCAAGACCTGGTAATAATCCATTTTCATCGGCGCAGGGAATGGGAATTCCTCGTCCGATGGCAAGACCTGGCAACAATCCATTTTCATCCGCACAAGGCATGTCCAGACCTAGACCACAAGGTCAACGCCCTGATCGCGCCGGCGGCAGACCACAAACTGGCGCACCTCGTGGACCACGTCCACCTCAGCGCGCAGGTGCGGGTGGTCCATCGATGTTTCCACCTGCCGGCAAAGGCGCATTCCCACCTTCCAGACCAGGACCAGGTGGTCGTGGCGGTCGCGGGGCAGGAACAGCTGGTGCATTTGGTAAGGGTGGCTCGAAGAGTAAATCACGCAAGTCAAAGCGCGTTAAGAAGGAAGAGTTTGAACTAAGAGAGGCACCATCATTAGGTGGTGCAGTAGTTCCTCGCGGTGACGGCACAACAGTCATTCGACTTCGCAGAGGTTCATCAATTCAAGATTTTGCAGACAAGATTGGCGCCAACTCAGGTCAGTTGATTACCGTCCTGTTTCACCTCGGACAGATGGCAACAGCTACTGCCTCATTGGATGAAGACACCTTCCAGATTCTTGGTGAAGAGCTTGGTTACAAGGTAGAAGTTGTCTCACCTGAAGACGAAGAGCGCGAGCTATTCGAAGGCTTTGGCCTGAACATTTCAACAGAACTTGAAGATGAAGATGAAGATTTACTTCAGCCAAGACCACCGGTCGTAACTGTGATGGGTCACGTCGATCACGGTAAGACTAAGCTTCTTGACTCGATTAGAAACTCCAACGTGGTGGCAGGAGAAGCTGGTGGGATTACCCAGCACATCGGTGCTTACCAGGTACACGCTCAGCACGAAGGCGTAGACCGAGCAGTTACCTTCATCGATACTCCTGGTCACGAGGCGTTTACCGCCATGCGTGCTCGTGGTACTCAGGTAACAGATATTGCAATCTTGGTTGTAGCAGCCGATGACGGCGTGATGCCGCAGACCATTGAGGCTCTAAACCATGCCCAAGCTGCCCAAGTTCCAATTGTGGTAGCGGTAAACAAGGTTGATAAAGAAGGTGCCAACCCTGCCAAGATTCGTCAACAGCTAACTGAATTTGGTTTGGTGGCTGAAGAATATGGTGGCGATGTCATGTTCGTCGATGTTTCAGCCCTGAAAGGAATGGGACTAGACAAGTTGGTGGATGCTGTCTTGTTGACCGCCGATGCCGCGCTAGATCTTCGAGCAAATCCTGATCGAGCAGCACGCGGTGTGGCGATTGAAGCCAACCTGGACAAGGGTCGTGGTGCTGTTGCAACCGTGCTCATCCAATCAGGAACCCTTCGCGTAGGTGACGCTATTGTTGCTGGTTCTTCCCATGGACGTGTGCGAGCCATGTTTGATGAAAACGGTGCCGCGGTCACCGAGGCAGGTCCATCCAGACCAGTTCAGGTATTGGGTCTGCAATCTGTTCCAAGAGCCGGTGACAAGTTTGTGGTTGCTGATGACGAGCGTCAGGCAAGACAGATTGCTGAGAAGCGCGAGGCCGCTGATCGTAATGCGCTGCTTGCCAGAACTCGCAAGAAGATGTCGCTTGAAGACTTCACCAAGGCACTCGAAGAAGGAAAGGTTGAGTCGCTCAACCTCATTATCAAGGGTGACGTATCAGGTGCCGTCGAAGCGCTGGAAGATGCACTTCTCAAGATTGATGTTGATGCCAGCGTTCAACTTCGAATTATTCACCGTGGTGTTGGTGCCATTACCGAGTCAGACGTTAACCTCGCAACTGTTGACTCTGCCGTCATCATCGGTTTCAATGTTCGACCTGACAACAAGGCAAGAGAGCGTGCTGATCGCGAAGGCGTTGACATTCGCTACTACAGCGTCATCTACAACGCACTCGAGGACATCGAGAAGTCCCTCAAGGGAATGCTCAAGCCAGAGTTCGAAGAGAAGCAGATGGGAACTGCCGAGATCCGTGAAATCTTCCGCTCGTCCAAGTTCGGCACCATCTCCGGCTCTTATGTTCGCAGCGGCGTAATCAAGCGCAATGCCCTTGCTCGCGTTATTCGAGACGGTGCAGTTGTGAAGGAAGGCCTCAAGGTCGAATCGCTAAGAAGATTCAAGGATGACGTCAGTGAAGTTAAGACCGACTATGAGTGTGGTATTGGTCTTGGGGACTTCAACGATGTACAAGTTGGCGATGAAATTGAAACCTATGAAATGGTGGAGAAGCCGAGGGTCTAGTGGTTGATCACGATAGAGCTCGCCGCCTGGGTGAGCGAATCAAAGTGCTAGCTGCAGAGGCACTGGAACGTGGAGTGAAGGATCCAGATATTGGATTTGTCACCTTCACTGATGCGCGAGTAACTCCTGACCTATCCCACGCCAAGATTTACTTCACTGTCTATGGAACCGAAGAAGAGCAAGAGCGCACACTAGAAGCGCTGGAGCGCAATCGAGGAAGACTGCGTGGTGAGATTGGACACCGACTTGGCATCCGGATTACTCCAACTATTGAGCTGATAAAGGATGAAATTCCGGCCAGTGCAGGTGCCCTAGCGGAGCTGTTGGCAGAAGCCAAACGACGGGATGCCGAAGTAGAAGAGATTGCTAAAAAGGCGAAGCCTGCTGGTGACGCAGACCCATACATCAAGCCAAAAACGCAGGACGACTAATTGCTTAGCGGCGTGGTGCTGATTGATAAGCCCATTGGGATGACCTCACATGATGTTGTTGCCCAGCTGAGAAAGAAACTAACTGAAAAGAAGATTGGCCATGCTGGGACCCTGGATCCATTTGCTTCGGGACTTCTTGTAATGGGTATTGGCTCGGGCACAAAACTTCTGCACCATTTATTTGGCCTAGATAAGCAGTACCTAGCAACCATTCGCTTAGGCCAATCAACAACAACTGATGACCTAGAGGGAGAGGTTTTATCTGAGACTCCCGCAAAGTCAGTAACTATGGAGCAAATCAAGGAGCAGATAAAAAATCTCACCGGCAAGATTCAGCAGGTGCCATCGAGTGTTAGCGCAATTAAAATTGAAGGAAAACGCGCTTATGAGCTCGCCCGTGAGGGCAAAGATGTAAACATCCCGGCCAGAAGCGTTGAGGTTTATCACTTTCAGCCAACCTCTGATCTGCGCAGCGTCGGTGACTTTGTCGAGTTTGACGCAATTGTCGATTGCAGTTCTGGCACATACATCAGAGCTCTGGCGAGGGATTTAGGAGCAGCCCTGGGAGTTGGCGGTCACCTGCGAGCGCTTAGAAGAACCAGGATTGGTGAATTTGCAATAGCCGATTCAACCTCTGTAGATCAAGTTGCTGAACCCAAGTCTCTTCTTGAAGTGGCGGGCAAGGTATTTCCTTGCATTGAGCTATCACCTTCGCAAGCGCAGGACATCGTTCATGGAAAGCGCATCAGTGTCGATTGTGAGGGAGTTGTCGCCGCAAGTTATCGTGGGCAGCTGCTAGCGATACTCGAGCCCATTGCTAAAAACTATCGCTCGATCACAGTTTTTCCGGAGGCGTTCAATGGTTGAGTGGCTCTATTTCCTGTTATTGGGACTATCCCTGACAGCGGGTGCTCTTTTAGCGGTAGTTGGTCTGTTTGGTGGTAAGCCCAGAGGAAACCTAATCATCTTGCTATTGACAGTTGAGATTGGTTTAGCAGTGCAACTGGCTGTATCTGCAGGAATTGTTATTGCAGGGCAGCAGGCTGCGACTAGCACTATTGAGTTTTTCGGATACCTAATGGTTGCCCTTCTAATTCCGCCGGGTGCTGTGATTTGGGCCCTGGCTGAACCAACTCGTTGGTCAACCGTGGTTTTAGGCTTCAGCAGCCTCACCATTGCAATAATGCTGGTTCGAATGAACCAGATTTGGACTGGCGTTCCATTCGGTAGCTAGTCGTTCATCTTGCGTTAACTTCAAAAAGACCTGATTTTTACCTGGCTGGCTCAGGCTTCTGGCATGTCCAGCCATACGCCAGTCAAACGGAACCTACAACTTAGACCGTTTAGAAAAGCTGACAAAGTTTTTTTCAGAATTGCCTCAAGCGCAGCCTATTCGGCGATTGTAATCATTCTGCTTATCCTCTTTTTCTTGATGCAGCGCGCATGGCCAGCATTCGAGGAACAGGGCGTTTTGCCATTTGTGTTTGGAACAGGCTGGGACACGTCTGTTGACCCACCGATTCTTCGACTAGGTCCGCAGCTTTACGGAACGCTACTAATTGCAGCGATGGCGACTACTATTGCGGTCCCAATGGCAATTTCAATTGCCTACTTCATCGTATTTATTGCCCCAAAGGCGATCGCCAAAGGTGCCGTCATACTTGTTGATTTTCTTGCTGCAATTCCATCGGTCGTAATTGGATTGTGGGGGTTACTTTCCTTCGTGCCAGTTGCGGTTGAGTGGGCAGCAATTTTGAACAATCTATTTGGATGGATTCCTATATTTGCTCACGATGCCGGCACATTTGCAAACTCACCCTTCATCGCATCTTTGGTGTTGGCAATAATGATTGTCCCGATTATTGCGTCGGTTACTCGAGAAATATTCAGCCAGATGGACCAGGAAGTTATTCGAGCAGCTCAGGCTTTGGGTGGGAATGCTGAGTCAACTTTCCGTAAGGTAATTCTCCCGACTTCCGCATCAGGAATCGTTGGTGGTACCTTGCTCGCCCTGGGCAGGGCCATGGGGGAGACGGTCG